>Ga0255338_1005990_pt1 | contig 10696 bp, 7 predicted proteins | sample MeOH1_35cm_T4_19_FD_203715 | JGI IMG/M metagenome (GOLD analysis project Ga0255338, IMG submission 203715) | Sandy soil microbial communities from University of British Columbia, Vancouver, Canada - MeOH1_35cm_T4_195 | ecosystem: Engineered > Artificial ecosystem > Sand microcosm > Unclassified ... | reverse complement strand
GGAAAGCGCTGAAATCGTTCGTCCCGGCAAGCGCGCGGGCGGCCTGCTGCATCGCCGCGACGTCGAGCGGCCGGTGGAACCACCCCACCTTTTCCCGAAGCAGACCCGGCGCCACGGCATCGTCCTGCAGCAGGTAATGGTAGGTCCGCGAGCGCGCACCGTAGCGCGCATGGAATGTCTCCGGCACCCCGCGCGCCCAGACGACCCGGATGGCCGACGGGAGCGCGGAATTCGGCCCCCTCACCCAGGACACGTCGTCGCGCACGGCCTGCGTGTCGAAGTGCACGACCTGCGCACGGGCGTGAACGCCGGCGTCGGTCCTGCCGGCCGCCACGGTCTCGATGCCGCAGGCCGCGAAAGCGGACAGGGCCGATTCGAGGCGATCCTGGACGGCGCATCCCGACGGCTGGTGCTGCCAGCCGCAGAAGGGCGCCCCGTCGTACTCGAGTCCGAGGGCGATTCGCATGGGAAGGAAAGAAATCGGCGGGGGATGCCCCGCCGATCAAGCGACTTGCAACAGCGAAGAGGTCAGAGCGAGGCGATCAGCTTTTGCGCTTCAGCCTTCTGCGCGGCCGATCCTTCCTTCGCCACTTCCTGCAGGATTTCGCGGGCGCCGTCCTTGTCACCGATCTCGAGATAGGCCTTCGCGAGCTCGAGCTTGGTGGTCACGGCATCGCCGCCACCGGTATCACCGCCGCCGAGGTCGAGGTCGGTGAGGTTGAGCGAGGCCGTCTGCGCGTGCGCAGGCTGCCCCGCCGACAGGTTGAGGTCCGGCGAGGCGGCCGCCGGAGCCCCGCTCGAAGACGGGAAGTCGAGCCCCGACAGGTCGAAGTCGAACGAAGGCTTCTCGTCCTTCTGGGCTTGTGCCGACTGCGGCACGCCGGTCGCGGAGGGTGCGAGGTCGAAATCCAGGGGACGCACGTCGCTGGAGACCGGAAGGTCGGGCTGCCGAGCCTTTGCCGAGCCGAGGTCGAGATCGAAGCTCGACGATGTCGCATCGCGTGCCGAAGCGGCGGACGCCGATGCTGCGGAATCTAGGTCGAAGTCGAGGTTCGGCTTGGGGGCGGGAGCGGCCGTCTCGAAGGCGGCTGCCGCGGCGGCACCGCGCGCAGCCCCGCCGTAGAGCGGATTAGACGGGTCGATCTGCGCTCCCATGGCCGCCGCCTTCTGCCACGCGGGGCTGGACTCGCCGACGGCGCCGCGCAGTTCCTTCGCCACAGTCTCGAATGCGGTCGCGCTCTTGCGTGCGTGGTAGATCTCGAGGAGCTTCACGGCGATCTCGGGGCGATTCTTGTCGCGAGCCATCGCCTCCTTCAGGATTTCCTCGGCCTGGGCATCGCGTCCATACGCGATGTAGACCTCGGCCTCGGCCACCGGGTCGACTTCGTCGGTGTCGATCGAGCCCGGCCCCGTCTTGTCGAAATCGGTGAGGAAGGAACTGTTGCCCGTGTCGACGAGCCCGCCGCCGGCCTTGCCGCCGGTCACGGTGCTGGGCTTGAGGTCGGACGGAAACGCGCTCGTCATCGAACTCATCGTCCCCGCTTCGGACTGCCGGCGGCGATTGCGCACGAACAGGAATCCGCCAAGTCCGAGCAGGCCCACCACCCCGACGCCTCCGGCGACGATCGCCGGATTGTCGAGGAGCTGGTCCATGAGGCTGGGCTCGGGCGGCGGGGGCGCGGGCTTCTTGGCCGCGGTCTTCGGCGGCGCGGGTTTTGCCCCCTCGACCGGTTTCGCGGCTTCCGCGGGCTTGGGCGCCTCGGCCGGCTTTGCCGCTTCCGCGGGCTTGGCCGCATCCGCGACCTTGGTGTCGGCAGGCGCCGGCTTGGCGTCCACCTTCGGTGCTTCGGCGGGCTTGGGCGCCTCGACCGGCTTCGGTGCTTCCGCAGGTTTCGCCGCGGCAACCTTGGTGTCAGGCGCCTTCGCGGGCTCGCCAGGCTTGGCCGGAGCGGCGCCCTTGAGATCGACGAGGCGCTGCATGTCGCGAATCTGCTTCTCGAGATCGGAGACGCGCGACTGCGATTCCCGCAATGCCTTGTCCTTGGCGGTGAGTTCCTCCTGGAGGGCGTTCACGCGATCCTGCGTCCCTCCCTTTCCGGCGGCGGCACCAGCCTTGGCTCCCTCCGTCTTGGAAAGCTTGAGCACGTCCTTGGCCTCCGCGGACGGAGCCGGCGGCGGCGAAACCGCGGCGCCTCCCACCTGCCCGGCGGCGGCCCTCGTCGACTCGCCACGCGCGGGCATGGACGCCACGCCCCCGGCGAGGCCTTCGCGGTAGGTCTTCCAGTTGGCGACGTGGGTACGAACCTCCCGGTTGGCCTCCTTCTCGGAGATCTTGCCCACTTCCTCGGCAGAGGGAACGCGCAGGATCTGGCCCGCCTTGAGGCGGTTCATGTTGTTGTCGATGAACGCCGCCTTGTTCTCGCGGTACAGCGCCGCGAGCATCTGTTCCATGCTCACTTCGGCGGGCTTCACCTGGCCGGCGATCTTGCTGAGGTTTTCGCCTTTTTCGATGGGACCGTAGGAATCCCGGGGAGGCTCCGAGATGGGAGCGGGCGAGACGGCTGCGAGCTCGGACGTCGCGGAAGGCGTCCCGCCGGGAGCGGAAGCGGGCGCCGCCGGCGCGGCTGCGACCGGGGGGGGTGGCGCTGCGGGCGCTGGGCGGGCCGCGGCTGGCGTCGCAGCCCGGGCCTGCGCGAACCCGGGCGGGTCGAGAAGGATCGGATACTCGCGCTGCAGCCGCCCGGCGGGCCAGGTCACCTCGATCAGGACGTCGACGAAAGGCTCGTTGATCGGCGCGACGCTCGTGAGCTTGAGATACGGCTGGCCGCTCGCCCGCTTCTCGACCGAGAAGCGAAGCAGGCGCAGGACGGAGGAGTACTCGATCCTGACGTCTCGATAGGATTCAGGCGACGCGACGCGGGCGGAGATCGACTCGAGCTCGCCCGGTTGGATGGAAACCAGATCGATCTCGGCGGCGAGGGTCTGCCCAAGCGCCGAGGTGACGGTGAGCTTTCCGAGGCCGGCGGACTGAGCCGCGAACGAGGCCCCGACGAGCAGCGCAAACGCTACCCCGGTTTTGATTTTGCCCAACATTGTGTGCCCTCTCCCACCCCGGGAACTAGGTGTGAAATACCATTGAATCAATAGCTTGTCGTTTCAATTTCACCCGGATTTTCACATTATCGCGTAAATCCGGCTTTTTTCAACCACTTTTTCCCCGCCAGCCCCGCGCGAGCCCCGGTCCGCCCCGAGGGCTATCGCGTCGATTCGCAGACGATTCGAAGCATGCGTCGCAACGGCTCGGCCGCCCCCCAGAGCAACTGGTCGCCGACGGTGAACGCGGAAAGGTACTCCCCCCCCATGCGAAGCTTGCGCAGCCTTCCGATGGGGACTTCGAGCGTTCCGGTCACCGCGGCCGGGGTCAGCCGCTCGAGCGTCTCGGGCCTGCGGTTGGGCACGACCCGCACCCAGTCGTTGGCCCCCGCGAGCAGCGATTCGATTTCCGCCAGGGGGATGTCCTTCCTGAGCTTGATGGTGAGTCCCTGGCTGTGGCAGCGCATCGCCCCGACGCGCACGCACAGGCCGTCGACCGCGACGGGCGAGGCCTCGCGCCCGAGGATCTTGTTGGTCTCCGCGTGGCCCTTCCATTCCTCCCGGCTCTGGCCGTTGCCGAGATCCGTGTCGATCCAGGGCAGCAGGCTCCCGGCGAGCGGCACGCCGAAATGCGTGGTCGGGAACTTCTCGTCGCGCAGGATTCCCGCGACTTCCCGGTCGATGTCGAGGATGGCCGAGGCGGGGTCGTCGAGCAGGGCCTTGGCGGCGAAATGCACCTCGCCCATCTGCTGCAGGAGCTCGCGCATGTTCTGCGCGCCCGCGCCGGAGGCGGCCTGGTACGTCATCGCGCTCACCCACTCGACCAGGTCGGCCTTGAGGAGCCCGTCGATCGCCATCAGCATGAGGCTTACCGTGCAGTTGCCACCGATGTAGTTCCTCACGCCCGCGGCCAGCGCGCGGTCGATGACGGGGCGGTTCACCGGGTCGAGGATGATGACGGCATCCTTCTCCATGCGCAGCGCGGAAGCGGCATCGATCCAGAAGCCCTTCCAGCCGGCGGCGCGAAGCTTCGGGTAGACGGACTTGGTGTAGTCGCCCCCCTGGCAGGTGATGAGGATCTCGTGCCTGGCCAGTTCGGCGACGTCGCCCGCGTCCTTGAGAGGGCCCGTGGGACGGCCGATGTCCGGCCCGGGCGCCCCGACGGTCGAGGTCGTGAAGAACACGGGATCGATGAGGTCGAAGTCGCCTTCGGCGCGCATGCGCTCCATGAGCACGGAGCCCACCATGCCGCGCCACCCGATGATTCCAGCCGTCTTTCTGTTCGCCATTTTCCGTTCTTTCCGTTGCGGGGGCGTCTTGCCGGGTCGGTGAGGCGGGTCGCCTCCCTCCCCCGCTTCCTTGTACTGCCTATAGGGCCTTCAGGACCGCCGTGCCCATCTCGGCGGTCGAGCAGGCTTTGGTGCCGCGCGCGGCGATGTCGGCGGTTCGAAGGCCCGAGGCGAGCGCCTTCCTCACCGCCGTCTCGACGCGGGAGGCGACGTCGGGGAGCCCGAACGTGTAGCGGAACATCATGGCCAACGACAGGATTTGCGCGAGCGGGTTCGCGATTCCCTTGCCGGCGATGTCGGGAGCGGAGCCGTGGATGGGCTCGTAGAGCCCCTTGCCGTTCGCATCCAGCGAGGCCGACGGCAGCATCCCGATGGAACCGGTGAGCATCGAGGCCTCGTCGGAGAGGATGTCGCCGAACATGTTGCCCGTGACCAGCACGTCGAACTGCCGCGGATTCCTCACCAGCTGCATCGCGCAATTGTCCACGAGGATGTGGGTGAGCTCGACGTCGGGGTACTCCGGCGCGATCTCCTCGGCGATGTCGCGCCAGAGTTGCGTGGTCTCCAGCACGTTCATCTTGTCGACCGAGCACAGGCGCTTGCCGCGGCTGCGCGCCGTGCGGAAGCCCACGTGCAGGATTCGCCGGATCTGCGCCTCCGTGTAGACCATCGTGTTGAAGCCGATCCGGCTTCCCTTCTCGCCGGTGATGCCGCGCGGCTGCCCGAAGTAGATGTCGCCGGTGAGCTCCCGGACGATCATGATGTCGAGACCGGAAACGATCTCGGGCTTGAGCGTGGAGGCTTCCGCCAGCTCGGGGAACACCGTCGCCGGGCGCAGGTTGGCGAAGAAATCGCACTCCTGGCGCAGGCCGAGGATCGCCTTCTCGGGCCGCTTGTCGCGCGCAAGGGTGTCGTACTTCGGGCCGCCGACAGCGCCGAACAGCACGGCATCGGCGCTTCGGGCGAGCGCGAGCGTCGCGGCCGGGAGCGGATCGCCTGCGACGTCGTAGGCTGCGCCGCCGACGGGCGCCTCCTCCGTCTCGATCTTCAGCCCGTCGGAGCGCAGGGCCTCGAGGACGCGGACGGCCTCCCGCAGGATCTCGGTTCCGATGCCGTCGCCGGGCAGGAGCGCGATCTTCATCGGGCGCTCACGAGAAGATCCACGGCTCGGCCTGCCGGCGCCGCTCCTCGTACGCGCGGATCGCATCCTGCCGGCGAAGCGTGAGTCCGATGTCGTCCCAGCCGTTCACGAGGCACTCCTTGCGGAACGGCTCGACGTCGAAGCGCATGACCTGGCCGGAGGGCGTGGATACCGTCTGCGCCGGCAGGTCGATGGTGAGGCGGTAGCCGATGTTGGCCGCGATCTCCTGGAAGAGGTGGTCCAGGTGGAAATCGGGCAAGGCGATGGGCAGCAGCCCGTTCTTGAAGCAGTTGTTGAAGAAGATGTCGGCGTACGAGGGCGCGATGATCGCCCTGAAGCCGTACTGCTGGAGCGCCCACGGCGCGTGCTCGCGCGAGGAGCCGCAGCCGAAGTTCTTCCTCGCCACGAGGATCGTGGCGCCCCGGTAGCGCGGCTGGTTCAGCACGAAGTCCGGGTTGGGCTTCCTCGACGCGGGGTCCTGGCCGGGCTCGCCCGGATCCAGGTAGCGCCACGCGTCGAACAGGTTCGGCCCGAAGCCCGTCCGGTGGATCGACTTGAGGAACTGCTTCGGGATGATCGCGTCCGTATCGACGTTTTCGCGGTCGAGCGGCGCGACGAGGCCCGCGTGTATGGTGAATTTGTCCATTGTTGCCTAGGTGGGGTTCCTGCCTGCCGGCGCCGGTGTCAGCCTTACTTGTGTCTTTCCGCGGACTTCTCGATGGCTTCGCCGCCCTTCTTGATGTCCTTGCCGAGGCCTTCCACGGTGTTGCAGCCGGCCAGCGCGAGCGCGGCGGCGATGGCGAAAAGGATTCGTTTCAACTGTTGCCTCCGTTCACGAGAGTCGGCGCACGTCCACGAAGCGCCCTGCCACCGCGGCGGCGGCCGCCATCGTGGGGCTGACGAGGTGGGTACGGCCGCCCGCGCCCTGGCGGCCTTCGAAATTGCGGTTCGATGTCGAGGCGCAGCGCTCGCCGGGCGAGAGCCGGTCGTCGTTCATGCCGAGGCACATGGAGCAACCGGGGTCGCGCCACTCGAACCCGGACTCGATGAATATCCGGTCGAGCCCCTCCCGCTCCGCCTGGCGCTTCACGAGCCCCGAGCCGGGAACGACCATCGCGAGCTTCACGCTGGCGGCCACGCGCCGTCCGCGGACCACGGCGGCGGCAGCGCGCAGATCCTCGATCCGCGAATTGGTGCACGAGCCGATGAACACCTTGTCGATGGCGATGTCCGTCATCGGCGTCTTCGGGTCGAGCCCCATGTACTCGAGCGCCCGCTCCATGGCTTCGCGCCGCACGGGGTCCCTTTCCGCCGCCGGGTCCGGCACGCGGTCCTCGATGGAGACCACCATCTCCGGCGACGTGCCCCAGGTCACCTGCGGCCTGAGGGCGGTCGCGTCGATCGCCACCTCCCGGTCGAACCTAGCCCCCTCGTCGGAGACGAGCGTCCTCCAGTAGGCGACGGCGCGGTCGAACGTCTCTCCCGCGGGCGCGAAGGGACGGCCCTTGAGGTAGGAAATCGTGGTGTCGTCCACGGCGACCATGCCCGCGCGCGCGCCGGCCTCGATCGCCATGTTGCAGACGGTCATGCGGCCTTCCATCGAAAGCGAGCGGATGGCCGAGCCCGCGAACTCGATGGCGTGCCCGGTTCCGCCGGCGGTTCCGATGCGCCCGATCACGGCGAGCACCGCGTCCTTGGCGCACACGCCCGCGGGAAGCGCGCCCTCGACGCGGATGCGCAGCGACTTCGCCTTCTTGGCCAGCAGGCATTGCGTCGCGAGCACGTGCTCGACCTCGCTGGTGCCTATGCCGAAGGCGAGCGCGGCGAACGCCCCGTGCGTGCTCGTGTGGGAATCGCCGCAGACGACCGTCATTCCGGGGAGCGTGGCGCCCTGCTCCGGTCCGATGACGTGGACGATGCCCTGCCGGGCGTCGGACATGCCGTAGTAGACCGGCACGCCGAACTTCACGATGTTGCGGTCCAGCGTCTCGACCTGCAGGCGGGCGATCGGGTCGGCGATGCCGGCCGCGCGGTTGCGGGTCGGCACGTTGTGATCGGCGGTCGCGACCACCGAGCCGATGCGCCACGGCTTGCGTCCGGCGAGGGCCAGGCCGTCGAAGGCCTGCGGGCTCGTCACCTCGTGCACGAGGTGGCGGTCGATGTAGATGAGCGCCGTCCCGTCCGGTTCCTCGTGGACGAGATGGGCATTCCAGAGCTTTTCGTAGAGAGTGAGCGCGTTCATGGTCGTCCGGGCGAAGGGAAATTATACCCTGCGCCCGGCACCCCTTCGACGGCTCAGGCCTCCTCGGGATCCGGATCCTCGAGGGGCGAGTCCGCGCGGCCGCCGGCGACCGAGGCCGCCGCCGCCGGGATCCGGGGCGTCGCGCAGGCCACGTCCCCGTTCTGGGCCCGATGGCGAAGCGCGTGGTCCGCGAGGACGAGCGCGAGGAAGGCCTCGGCGATCGGCGTGGCCCGAATCCCGACGCAGGGATCGTGGCGGCCGTGCGTCTCGATGGCCGCGGGGTTGCCCTCCACGTCCACCGTGCGACGCGCAAGGCGAATGCTCGAGGTGGGCTTGATCGCGATGGACACCACGATGTCCTGCCCCGTGGAGATGCCCCCGAGGATCCCGCCCGAGTGGTTCGACAGGAATCCCTCCGGCGTCATCTCGTCGGAATGCTCCGTGCCCAGCTGGGCCGCGGCGGCGAAGCCGGCGCCGATCTCGACGCCCTTGACCGCGTTGATGCCCATCATCGCCTGGGCGATGTCGGCGTCCAGCCGCCCATAGAGCGGCTCGCCCCAGCCCGGCGGCGCACCGGCCGCCACGACCTCGAGCCGCGCGCCGCAGGAGTCGCCGGACTTGCGAAGCCTGTCCATGAACGCCTCCAGCGCCGGGATCATCGTCGCGTTGGCCGCGAAGAAAGGATTGGCGTCGACGTGATCCCACGACTCGAACGCGATCGCGTTGGGGCCGAGGTGGGTGAGGTGCCCGCGGACGACGACGCCGTAGCGCTCCCGCAGCCATTTCCTCGCGATGGCGCCCGCCGCGACCGCCGGCGCCGTGAGCCGCGCCGACGAGCGCCCGCCGCCGCGCGGATCGCGGATCCCGTACTTCTGCAGGTAGGCATAGTCGGCGTGGCCCGGACGGAAGCTCGAGGCGATCTTGGCGTAGTCCTTGCTGCGCTGGTCCTCGTTGCGAATGAGGAGCGCGATCGGCGTCCCGGTCGTGCGTCCTTCATAGACCCCGCTCAGGATCTCGACGCGATCCTCCTCGCGCCGCTGCGTGACGTGCCGCGAGGTTCCCGGCTTGCGGCGGTCGAGGTCCGGTTGGATGTCCGCCTCGGACAGCGCCATTCCCGGCGGGCAGCCGTCCACCACGCAGCCGATCGCCGGGCCGTGTGACTCGCCGAACGTGGTGACGGTGAAGAGCGTGCCGAGGGTGTTTCCGGACATGACGCGAGAGGGAAAATGCGCTCGGCCGAGTTTAGCACGCGAGCCCTGGCGGGCCCGGCTAGCGCCAGTCGCCTCGCATCGCCTGCACGCGTGATTGCAGCGACTCGGGCGTGGCCTCGGACGGCGCCACCGCCGGGGCTACCTCCAGGGCGATGCGCGAGAACACGCCGCGCCGGAACGGCTTCGTCATCGCCGCGCCGCCCCGGCGGCTGAAGAAACTGCCGTAGAGTCCCTTCAGCGCCATCGGCACCACGGGCACCGGCGTGCGCTCGACGATCCGCCGGATCCCGCCCCGGAAGACGCCGATCTCGCCGTCCTCCGTGATCCTTCCCTCCGGGAAGATGCCGACGAGGTCGCCCTGCGCGAGCGCCGTCGCCACCTCCTCGTAGGCCCGTTCGAGCAGCGCCTCGTCCTCCCGGGCCGGCGCGATCGGAATCGCCCGCGCCGTGCGGAAGACGAAGGACAGCACCGGGAACCGGAAGATGCGGTGGTCCATCACGAAGCGGATGGGGCGCGGGCTCGCCGCGAGGATCACGAGCGCGTCGACGAAGCTCACGTGGTTGCAGACGATCACGGCCGCGCCCTCCTCCGGAATGTTCTCGATGCCCGCCTTGCGCAGCCGGTAGGCCGAGTGGACGAGCAGCCAGCAGAGGAAGCGCATCAGGAACTCCGGCACCAGCCGGTACACGTAGGCCGCCACCGCCGCGTTCATGATCCCCAGCACGAGGAAGAGCTGCGGCAGCGTGAGGCCCGCGCGCAGCAGCGCCGCCGCCGCGAGCGCCGCAACGATCATGAACAGGGCGTTGAGGATGTTGTTGGCGGCGATGATCCGGGCGCGGTGCTTCGGCTCGGCCCGGCTCTGGATGAGCGCGTACAGGGGAACGGAATAGAACCCGGCGAAGAGCGCCAGCAGGAAGAGGTCCGCCATCACCCGGATCGACGAGTTCTCGCCCAGGAACGCCGCGGCGCCCTTCACTCCCGCGGGCGCGAGGCCGCGGCTGGCGAACCAGAGGTCGACGGCGAAGACGGTCATGCCGATCGAGCCGAAGGGGACGAGCCCGATCTCGACCTTGCGCCCCGAGAGCCGCTCGCAGGCGAGCGCGCCGAGCCCGATGCCGATCGAGAAGACGGCGAGCAGGATGGTGACCACGTTCTCGTCGCCGCCGAGCACGTCCTTCGTGAACGGCGTGAACGAGGTGAGGAAGATCGAGCCGAAGAACCACAGCCAGGAGATGCCGAGGAGCGAATGGAACACGGTCGCGTCGCGTGCCGCGATCGCGAGGTTCGCCCAGGTCTCCGTGAACGGGTTCCAGTTGATCGAAAGCCCGGGATCCGGCGCGGGCGAACGGGGGATCCAGCCCGCCGCGAACCGGCCGAGGGCCGCCACCGCGAGGCACGCGATCGCCACGCCCGTCACGCCGCCGGGGCCGCCCCTCGCGAGAAGTCCGGCAGCGATCGTTCCCGCGAGGATCGCCACGAACGTCCCCATTTCGACCAGGCCGTTGCCGCCCGTGAGCTCCTCCTCCCGGAGGTGCTGCGGCAGGTAGGCGTACTTCACCGGGCCGAAGAGCGTCGAGTGCACGCCCATGAGGAACACCGCGACGTACAGGAGCGCGGGCTGGCGGGAGACGAATCCGGCGGCGGCGATCGCCATGACCGCGATCTCGAGGTTCTTCACGAACCGGATGAGCGCGCTCTTTTCCACCTTGTCGGCGATCTG
>Ga0255338_1005989_pt1 | contig 10696 bp, 11 predicted proteins | sample MeOH1_35cm_T4_19_FD_203715 | JGI IMG/M metagenome (GOLD analysis project Ga0255338, IMG submission 203715) | Sandy soil microbial communities from University of British Columbia, Vancouver, Canada - MeOH1_35cm_T4_195 | ecosystem: Engineered > Artificial ecosystem > Sand microcosm > Unclassified ... | reverse complement strand
TCTCATCGACGTCCGGATTGCGGCAGTTCATCAACTGCAGCACCTCGCCTTCCGCGATCACGTTCGTCGCGTCGGCCAGCACCTGCAGCACGCGCATGTTGTCCACACCCACCATCATCTGGAAAGCGCGCGAATAGAGGAAGTCGCCCACCAGGACGGCCGCCGCATTTCCGAACAGCGAATTTGCCGTAGGGCGCCCGCGTCTCAACGCAGACTCGTCTACCACGTCGTCGTGCAGCAGTGTAGCGGTGTGGATGAACTCGACGACGGCGGCAAGCTCGCGATGATGCGAGCCCCGATAGCCGAGAGCACCGGCGGAAAGAAGCAGCAGCGCCGGGCGCAGGCGCTTGCCCCCACTGGCGATGATGTAGTCGGCAACCTGCCGAACGAGGACCACTTCCGAATGCAGCCGCTGCCGGATGACTTCGTCGACGGCCGCCATATCGGCGAGGAGGAAGTCGCGTATGGCGTCGAGGGACACGATAGGAGGCGAAAAGCGGAGATGATACCAGCTGGCGGTGTGTTCGGCAGTGCGTCCTCGACCCGTACTGCATCACAAGCGCCTGAGTCCAAGCGCATCCTGCGTGCCGCGGCCGTATAAGAGTTTTTGACGGCAAGGGCGGCTTTTTGTAGAATACGCGGTTTTCCGCTGATACCGAGACGGGGCTTACCATGTATGCGGTCATAAAAACCGGCGGCAAGCAATATCGCGTTGCAGCCGGCGAGAAAATCAAGGTAGAACAGATACCTGCAGACATCGGAAGCGAAGTCGTGCTCGACCAGGTGCTTTTGGTCGCAAACGGCGACGACGTGACGATGGGAACGCCGCTCGTGGGCGGCGCCACTGTAAAAGTCAAAGTGATATCCCATGGCCGGGGCGAGAAAGTGCGCATATTCAAAATGCGCCGGCGCAAGCATTACCGGAAGACGCAGGGGCATCGCCAGAATTACACCGAGATCGAGATTCTCGGCATTGCGGCTTAAGGAGTCGATTCATGGCACATAAGAAGGCAGGCGGCAGTTCGCGCAACGGGCGCGATTCCGAATCCAAGCGGCTGGGCGTGAAGTGCTACGGCAGCGAGTTCGTGCCGGCGGGCAGCATCATCCTCCGCCAGCGCGGCACGCGCGTGCACCCCGGCGACAACGTCGGCATGGGCCGCGACCACACGCTGTTCGCCAAGATCGAGGGGCGCGTCCTGTTCTCCGAGAAAGGGTCGGACCGGCGCAAGTTGGTGAGCGTCGTTCCCGCTTGATCTAGCGCGCTTCCAAGCACGGGCCCTGTCGAACCGGCAGGGCTTTTTTGTTTCTGCAGCGGTTTTCCACGGTCGATTCCATATGAAGTTCGTAGACGAGGCCCTGATCGAAGTCCATGCGGGCAATGGCGGTGACGGACTGGCGAGCTTTCGGCGGGAGAAATACGTGCCGCGCGGCGGCCCGGACGGCGGCGACGGCGGCCGCGGCGGCAGCATCTGGGGCATCGCCGACCGCAACATCAACACGCTGATCGATTACCGCTATGCCCGGATACACCGGGCGAAGAACGGCGAAAAAGGTCAAGGTTCGGATTGCTATGGCCGGTCCGCTCCGGACATCGTTCTGCGCATGCCCGTCGGTACCGTGGTCACCGACGCGGAGACCGGCGAGCCTATCGCCGATCTCGCGCATGACGGAGAGCGGGCCCTGCTCGCGAAAGGCGGCAAAGGCGGCATCGGCAATCTTCATTTCAAATCGAGCGTCAACCGCGCGCCGCGTCAGTTCACGCGCGGCGAGGAAGGCGAAAACCGCCGGCTCAAGCTCGAGTTGAAGTTGCTGGCGGACGTGGGGCTGCTCGGCATGCCGAACGCCGGGAAATCCACTTTCATCCGGGCAGTATCGGCGGCGCGGCCGAAAGTCGCGGACTATCCCTTCACGACCTTGAGCCCGAGCCTGGGCGTCGTGCGCGTCGACATGAACCGCAGCTTCGTAGTGGCCGATATCCCGGGGCTCATCGAAGGGGCCGCGGAGGGAGCGGGGTTGGGCCACCAGTTCCTGCGCCATCTCGCGCGCACCCACCTCCTGCTCCATCTGATCGACGTGGCTCCGACCGACCCGGACGTCGATCCGGTGCGTGAAGCGAAAGCAATCGTCGCCGAATTGAAGAAATACGATCCGGCACTCTACCGCAAGCCGCGCTGGCTCGTGTTGAACAAGGTCGACCTGCTTCCCGCGGACGAGCGGGCAGCCACGGTACAGAAGCTACTCCGCCGTTTGGGATGGAAGCGCAAAACCTTTATCATCTCTGCGCTTACCGGTGAAGGCTGCAAGGAGCTGACTTATGCGGTGATGGCGCATCTGGACCAGCAACGCGACCGGAATGCTGCCGACGTCGTGCAGGAAGATCCGATCCTGCAGGAAGACCTCGAGAGCGGCGGGAATCGATAGTTACGACAGCCACCACTACATCATGAGCGGGCAAACGAACTCCGTGATCGCCGACGCGCGGCGGTTGGTCGTCAAAGTGGGCAGCAGCCTCGTCACGAACGACGGCCAGGGACTGGACCGGCTCGCGCTCGCCCGCTGGGCCAAGCAGATTGCAGGGCTTCGCCACCAGGGCCGCGAGGTCGTCCTGGTCTCCAGCGGCGCCATTGCGGAAGGCATGCAGCGCCTCGGCTGGAAGCGCCGGCCCCACGCGATACACGAGCTACAGGCCGCGGCGGCAGTCGGGCAGATGGGCCTCATCCAGGTCTACGAATCCTGCTTCCGCGATCACGGGCTCGTCACATCGCAGATCCTGCTCACGCACGAAGACCTCGCCGACCGGAAACGCTACCTCAACGCGCGGTCCACGCTGCGCACGCTGCTCGATCTCGGCGTAGTGCCGATCATCAACGAGAACGACACGGTCGCGATCGACGAGATCCGCTTCGGCGACAACGACACGCTGGGCGCCCTCGTGACCAACCTCATCGAAGCGGACGCGTTGATCATCCTCACGGACCAGGCCGGTCTGTACGATCGCGATCCGCGGAAGGATCCGGCAGCCACGCTGGTGGCTCAGGGTCGCGCCGGGGATGCGTCGCTGGAAGCCATGGCGGGCGGCGCCGGCACTGCCATCGGCCTCGGCGGCATGCTGACGAAGGTGCTCGCGGCCAAGCGAGCCGCCCGCAGCGGCGCGCACACCGTCATCACCTCGGGGCGGACGGAGGATGTGCTGCTGCGTCTGTCACGCGGCGAGCTGCTCGGCACGCAACTCGTGGCCGACAAGCCGACGCTCGCAGCACGCAAGCAATGGCTGGCAGATCACCTGCAGGTCCGGGGACAGCTGTTTCTCGACAGCGGCGCGGTCAAAGCGCTGCGCGCAGACGGCAAGAGCTTGTTGCCGATAGGCGTGTATGACGCAACCGGCCACTTCGAGCGCGGAGAAGTGGTGAGCTGCTGCGACGAGTCTCGGCGCGAAATCGCGCGGGGGCTCGTCAATTACAGCGCGACCGACACCCGACGCATCCTGCGCACGCCTACAGCAGAGATCGAAGCGAAGTTGGGCTACGTCGACGAGCCCGAGCTGATACACCGCGACAACCTCGTGCTGCTGTAAGGCGCCCGCTCGCGGCTGCCTTTTTGCGGTTACTCGTAGTGAGGCGGAGTCGAAGGGTACTTGAGCAAGCCGACGATCTGCGTGACGCTCGTCGCCGGTCGCTTGCCCCGGCACAGGAAGTCGTTGTACAGCACTCCGTGCTGCCGGTTCACTTCATGATATTCGATGCGGCGCCATTGCGGATTGCGCGCTCTGGACCACGTGCGATCGCCGCCATGCCCGATTGCATAGGTCTTCTGCTCGCGCGTTTCGCAGCGCATTCCCTCGAACGACACGTTCGTCGCGCCGCCGGCGGTACGCACGACCAGCGTGTAGCGCACGACCTGGTCGTCTCCGATAGACAGCGATGCGGGGTCGATGAAGAAACGGTGAGGCGTCGCCGAGCCGGCGTCGAACCGTATCAATTGCTCCGGCTTCGGATAAGGCGGCAGCTGCACCTGAAGCTCTGACCAGCTTTTTTTCTCGTGATCGTAGTCGTAATCCCAGCCGGCCCACTGTGCATGGACCGGAAGCGCGAAGACGCTGAGCGCAAACAATATGCAAGCACGCAAGATCAACCCTTGTTGTATATGTAATCGCGGGTGAGCGGCAGCGTGAGCCGCCCGTCGTTGCCCGCCTTTCCCGCGAGTATCTGGTACAGCGACATCCAGCCGCGCTCGAAAGCGTGCGCCGAGCCCGCCATGTAGATGCGCCAGATGCGATAAGCTCTTTCGCCGGCTTTCGCGACCGCCGCGGCGCGGTTGACTTCCAGCCGGTCGACCCAGTGCCACAAGGTCCTCGCGTAGTGCGGCCGCAGGTTTTCCACATCCGCGCTTTCCAGACCCTGCATTGACATCTCCGCGATCACCTGCGACACATGCGTGAGCTCTCCGCCCGGAAAGACATATTCGTCGATGAACCGGCCGATGTCGCCACCCAGCTCGTCCTGGCCGGTGGCATTCAGCGTAATGCCGTGATTCATGACGAGTCCGCCGGGTTTGAGCAGCCGCTGGATCTTGCCGAAGTATACCGATAGATTCCTGCGACCGACGTGCTCGAACATGCCGACGCTCGCAATCTTCGCGTAAGCCTCGCTCTCCGGCAGGTCTCGATAGTCGAGCAGCTGCACGCGACAACGATTTTCGAGCCCGGCTTCGCGGATTCGCGCGCGGGCATAGTCGTGCTGATTCTGCGACAGCGTGATGCCGGTCGCCTGCACGCCGTAGTGCTCCGCAGCCCACATGATCAGCGCGCCCCAACCGCATCCAATGTCGAGAAACCGTTCCCCGGGCTGCAGCATGAGCTTGCGGCAGATATGATCGAGCTTTCTCTCCTGGGCCTCGTCCAACGTATCGGCGGCGCGCGTGAAATACGCGCATGAGTACACCCGCCTGCGGTCCAGCCAGAGCCCGAAGAAATCGTCGCCGACGTCGTAATGATGGTGGATCGCCTTGCGATCGAACAGCCGGGTGTGCGCAAGCCAGCGGTTCATCAACGTGTGCCTGCCGCGGGCAGGCGACGGAGGACCTCCCAGCGCCTCTCCCACTCGTGTCAGCTCGCGCGCGTCGCCATCCAGATCGATCTGTTCCTCCACGTAGTGACGGGCAAGCCGGCCGAGAGTGGGTCGGAGCAGTGTGTGCAGCACTCGCGGATCCCTCACTTTCAGACCGACGCGGGAATCACCAGCCGCCGCCGCAGTCCGGCCGTCCCACCACGTCACAGAAACCGGCAGACGCAGGCTGCGGATGTGCTGCTCGAAGCGCTCGACTAACCGCTGCTGATTGAGGATGCTCACGATGGCCGCTCCGAGTGTGGATGAATCCTGCACAAGAAGAAGATTTTTCCGCCGATCCGGCGTCGCCACCTTTAAGCAAGTCCTGCGCCGGCTTCCGCGTTCACCGCGGAAAGCGGAGAAGGGCCGGGAACTGTTCACGCTGACGGAAACAGCGGCGGACGAGCCGTGTGGACGGAACTCGAGAGCGGCGCGCAACGCCGAGGCAGTATAGGCACCGGCGTGCGGCAGTGTCAAAACGCTATCAGTCAACTACCGCGCAAGCTGGGCCTCGATCTCGTAAAACGTTCGCGCCACCTGGTCCGTTTGTATGGTGACACCCAGCTGCCGGGCGATCTGGGTCGCAGAAAACAGCCCGCGCACCAGTTGCCGTCCGTTGCCATCCCGCTCCACGACCAGCGTGTGCTGGCGTCCTGCACGCCGCAGGGTGGCGACGATGTGCCCCACCTTGGAAGACCGGACATCCTCGAGCCGCAACGCCTCGAGCTGCCGCTGCGGAGTCATGATGTCCCGCACGAGCAACTCGTCGCGCGGAATGCCGCGCTGCGTGACCGCCTGCATCGGCTTCTCGCCGAGAACGTCGGTTGCGGTAATGATGCCCACGACCCTGCGGTCCTGATCCGCCACGAGCAGCAGCCGCACTCCCTTTTGAATCATGCGACGATGCGCTTCGTTCACAGTATCGCCAGCCAGAATGATCACAGCCGTCGCGCACCGGAAGTCGGTCATCACGTGCATCGCTGGATCGTCCACACCGACGTGCTGCACTATGGTCTGCGTAGGCTGCGCGTAGCCCACGCCGGGTTCGAGCATGATCGAATCGAGAGCTTGATAATTCCTGAGCACGAGCCACCTCCGTCTAGGGCTTGGTGTGCGCTGCGAACCGGTCTAAAGCTCCCGGCGCAAAGCGCGAGCGGGGCCTACAATCCCTGCTGATGGGCGGCAGCGGATTACGGGCGGGGCAACTCCGACACAGCCGACAGCGCTGCGCCGCGCGGTGGCCGGTAGTCGGCGCGCCGCCGCAGATACCGGGCCAGCTCCTGCAATGCCTTCTGATAGACGTCGCGCTTGAAATCGATGACGGCCTCCATGGGCACCCAGTAATCATGCCACCGCCAGGCATCGAACTCGGGCTTTTCGCTGGCCCGCAGGCAGACATCGCAGTCGCGGCCGACGAGGCGCAGCAGAAACCAGATCTGTTTCTGCCCGCGGTAATTGCCGCGCCAGTCCCGGCGTATCCACTGATCGGGAACATCGTAGCGCAACCATTCACGGGTGCGGCCGAGGATGCGCACGTGCTGCGAGTGCAAGCCCACCTCCTCCTTGAGCTCGCGGTACATTGCGACTTCCGGCGTCTCGCCCGACTTGATGCCGCCTTGCGGGAACTGCCAGGAATGCTCTCGAACGCGCTTGCCCCAGAAGACCTCGTTCTTCCAGTTGCAGAGGATGATGCCGACGTTGGGGCGATATCCGTCACGATCTATCATGTCGATAACCCCATAAGTTCATCAATTCACGCCGATTTTTCCACATTTTGCGCATGAAAGAAAGCGTCGCCGGTCACCACAGCAGACCTGCGGCATCATGGCGGTTCGCCTTTCTCAGGCCTTCCACGAAACGCCCGAATTCCAGGCCGTACCGAAGAGTAAGAGCGCTTGCACGCACTTCAAGTTCTTTCCAGTCCGCATTCCGGGGCCGGTCACGGAAGGCGAGGGCGATAACGTTGCCGGGCTTTTCCGCCGGCAGTGTGAGACATCCGGCGGGGAAAGCGCCCCGGATACGGGAGAGCGCTTCGGTGAACTGACGGTCGCCGCTCCATAGATTGGCCACCATGATGCCGTCCCGATCGAGGCGCTCGCGACAGGCCTCGTAGAAATCCCCCTCGGAGAGCGCTTCGGCCTGCGCTTCGCCGTCGTAGCCGTCGATCATCTCGATGTCGGCAGCCACGTCGGCACGCATAACGTATTCCGCGCCGTCGCCGACGCTGACCGTCAGATGCTCATCGTCCGGCGGCATTTTGAAGCAGTGGCGCGCAATCGAGATCACTTCCGGATTGATCTCCACGACGTGCACCTTTACGCCATCCATATGATGGTGAATGAACTTCGCGACAGAGCCCCCGCCCAAGCCGATCATCAGCACATTGCGCGGCTGAGGCCGAAACAGCAGAAACGCCATCATGCTGCGGGTATAGGCAAGCTCCAGGTCGTACGGGCGCGACAGTCGCATGGAGCTTTGTATCGTGTCGCTGCCGATATGCAGCGAGCGCACGCCGTACTTCTCGCTGATGTAAACCGTCTCGGCGTCGTCGGCCGGCTTGCGGATGCGCCATTGCGGCATGAATTTCATGGTGGTGTGACGATGAAAGTTGCAAGGTCCGGTAGAATAAGCGTTTTTTGGATCACGGAACAGACATGCGCGTATCGCAGTTCTTTCTCTCGACGCTCAAGGAGGCGCCTTCCGAAGCGGAAGTGGTAAGCCACAAGCTCATGCTGCGCGCGGGTCTCATTCGCCGGCTCACGAGCGGCGTCTACACCTGGATGCCGCTCGGCCTGCGCGTGCTGCGCAAGGTCGAGGCGGTGATACGCGAAGAGATGAATCGCAGCGGCGCCATCGAGCTGCTGATGCCGGCCGTGCAGCCTGCCGAATTGTGGCAGGAGTCGGGGCGGTGGGATCAGTACGGTCCCGAGCTCCTGCGCTTCAAGGACCGTCACCACCGCGACTTCTGCTTCGGCCCCACGCACGAGGAAGTCGTGAGCGACATCGTGCGGCGCGAAGTGAAGAGCTATCGGCAGCTGCCGCTCAACCTCTATCAGATACAGACCAAGTTCCGCGACGAGATCCGGCCGCGCTTCGGGGTGATGCGCGGGCGCGAATTCATCATGAAGGACGCGTATTCGTTCCACACCGACAAGCCGAGCCTGGACGTAACCTATCAGGCGATGTACGACTGCTACAGCCGGATCTTCACGCGGCTGGGCCTCAAGTTCCGCGCCGTCGCGGCAGACACCGGCTCGATCGGCGGAACGGCGTCTCACGAGTTTCACGTGCTGGCGGACTCCGGCGAGGATGCGATCGCGTACTCCCCGCAATCGGACTATGCGGCCAACGTCGAGCTCGCCGAAGCACTGGCTCCGAAAGAGCGGGCATCCGCGCCCCACGAGAACCTGCAGAAAGTGCATACCCCAGGCGTAAAGACGATCGGCGAGCTTTGCGCGTTTCTCAAAGTACCACGCGAGCGCACGGTCAAGGCGGTGGTTGTCGACGGTGCCGACGGGAAGCCCGTGCTGCTGCTGCTGCGCGGCGATCACGAGCTGAATCTCATCAAGGCCGGCAAGCTCGAAGCGGTGCAGCGACCCGTCAACTTCTCGTCCGCCGCGGCGATACGCGCAGCGTTCGGCGCCGATCCCGGCTCGCTCGGTCCGATAGGCTACGAGGGAGCGGTCATTGCCGACCGTGCGCTTGCCACGGTTTCCGATTTCGTCACCGGCGCAAACGAGGACGGCCATCACTACGCCGGCGCAAACTTCGGACGCGATTGCCCGACGCCGATCTTCGCCGACATCCGCAACGTCATACCCGGAGACCCGAGTCCCGACGGCCGCGGCAGTCTCGAAATCTGCCGCGGCATCGAAGTCGGGCACATCTTCCAGCTGCGCACCAAGTACTCGAGCGCGATGGAGCTCACTTACCTCGACGAGAGCGGCGAAGCGAAGCTGATGGAGATGGGCTGTTACGGCATCGGCGTCACCCGCACCGTCGCGGCAGCGATAGAGCAGAACTACGACGACCGCGGCATCGTCTTCCCGCGCGCCATGGCGCCTTTCGATCTCGCGCTGGTCCCGATCGGTCTCGCGAAGAGCGAACGCGTGCGGGAAACAGTGGAGGCGTTGTACAAGGAGCTGCGCGACACCGGTATCGACGTGCTGCTGGACGACCGCGACGGCCGGCCGGGCGTCATGTTTGCCGACATGGAATTGATCGGCATCCCCTACCGCGTGGTCGTGGGCGAGCGCGGCCTGAAAGACGGCACGATCGAGTTTCAGGGCCGGCAGGATGCGAAGGCGGAACTCGTGCCCTTGAAAAGCGCGATCGAATTCATAAAATCCCGCGTATGGGGCCCCTGAACCGCTCTCTATCCGCGGCGCTCGCGCTGATCGCTGCGCTCGTTCCGGCGGGAAATGCCCACGCCGGCGCCCAGGCGTACGAGCCGCTGTCGGCCAGCGTGCGCGCCACGCTCTACAAGGCGATCGCGGACCAGGCCGCGCCGCAGCTCGCGTTCCGCAACGATGCCGAAGCACGAACATGGCTTTCGACCATGTCGCGGCGGCTGGAAAAACGCATTCCTGATCGCGCCGTGCGCGAAGACTTTCTCGTGACGGTGCACTATGAGGCGAAACGCGCAGGCCTCGACCCCCAGCTCGTGCTCGGCGTGATTCAGGTCGAAAGCAATTTCCGCAAGTACGCCGTCTCTCAGGCCGGGGCGCGCGGCTATATGCAGGTCATGCCCTTCTGGTTGAAGCTGATCGGCGGCGTCGAGCAGAATCTCTTCCATCTCCGTACCAATCTGCGTTATGGCTGCGTGATACTCCGCCATTACCTGGATATCGAAAACGGTAACCTGTTCCGCGCGCTCGGCCGCTACAACGGCAGTCTCGGCCAGGCGGAATACCCCACGCTCGTGCTCCACGCGTGGCGCGGCTACTGGCACTACCCGGTTCGCACCGCTGAAGTTCCGCAAGACGGCCGCAGCTGAAGCATCGTCAGTCCCGCGCTACCCGCATCGCCGGCGGCGCAAGCGCCGCAGCGTCGGCACTGGCGCGCTCGGTCTGAACGAACAACTCCTCGAGCGATAGCTTCAGCTGCTCTGCGATGCCGGTGGAGATGTCGTGAACGATGGATTCGAGCTCGGGATCCGCATGATGCGCCGGTATGCGCGACTCCCCGCTGAATACGAACAGGCGGAATATGTCGGCGACGCGTATCGTGGCGGGATCCCGGCTCAACACCCAACCGCGCGGGGCCGCCCGGCTGATCCACGTCGCGCCTATCATCGCTTCGAGTATCGATTCGATGCGGTCTATCCGGACTTTCACCGCGCCGAACAACTCGCTCAACCGCACGATCTTGCCTTCGCGATGAGCCTGCCAGAGCACGCGCAATATCTGGAGCGCATCGAAGAAATCGGTGCCGGCCGCCGGCTCCGCGCGACCTGCTTTCTCGCGCCACTCGGGCAGCACCGCAACGACGAGCGCACCGGTCAGCACGACGAGCCACGAGAGGTAAATCCAGACGAGGAAAACGGGAACGGTGGCGAATGCGCCGTACACCAGCTTGTAGGTGGGAAAGCT
>Ga0255338_1005988_pt1 | contig 10698 bp, 8 predicted proteins | sample MeOH1_35cm_T4_19_FD_203715 | JGI IMG/M metagenome (GOLD analysis project Ga0255338, IMG submission 203715) | Sandy soil microbial communities from University of British Columbia, Vancouver, Canada - MeOH1_35cm_T4_195 | ecosystem: Engineered > Artificial ecosystem > Sand microcosm > Unclassified ... | reverse complement strand
GGGATTGGCGATGGCGCCGGGGTCCGCGATCAGGAGCGCGCCCTGCCCGAAATAGTTGAGGGCCAGCGACGGCATCACCAGACCGAGCCAAGCAAGCTGGATCGGCCGTCTGCCGAAGTGGCCGAGGTCGGCATAGAGCGCCTCGGCGCCGGTAACGGCGAGGACGATAGCCCCGATCGCCGCGAAGACCTCCCAGCCGCGGTCATGCAGGAAGCGAAGCGCATGAATCGGGTTTAGCGCGACGAGAATATCGGGATGGCGGCCGATCTGCATCGCGCCGGCAATCCCGATGGCGACGAACCATACGACGATGATCGGGCCGAACAGCTTGCCGACCGTCGCTGTGCCGTGGCGCTGCACCATAAAGAGGCCGACGAGAATCGCCACGGAGAGCGGCACGATGTAGGCGCTCATATGCGGCATGGCGACGTTCAGCCCCTCGACCGCTCCGAGAACGGAGATCGCCGGAGTGATGACGCTGTCGCCGTAGAACAGCGCCGCCCCGAGCACGCCGATGAGAAGCAGGATGGCCTTGCGCTGGGGGGTCCGCCCGGCGGCGCCCGCGGCCAACGCGACCAGCGCCATGATGCCGCCCTCGCCGCGATTGTCGGCGCGGAGAACGAGGGTGACGTATTTGAGCGTCACCACGAACATCAGCATCCAGAAGATCGTGGAAACGACGCCGATCACCTCGCCGGACGTGAGCGCGACCCCGCCCGAGCCCGCGAAGATTTCCTTCATGGTGTAGAGCGGGCTCGTTCCGATGTCGCCGTAGACCACGCCAAGCGCGGCGAGGGCCAGAGCGGCGGTGCCCTCCTTCTTGATTTCGGGGGTCATGACAAAGATCCGATTGGTTTACCGGCCGCTTCTAGGCCCTTGCGCGTATGGGACGCATAAAGACGTCGACGGTCTCAGTCTTCGGCGAAACGGTAGCCGACGCCGGTCTCGGTCAAGAGGAAATGGGGATCGGCCGGGTCCCGTTCGATCTTGGCGCGTAGCTGCCCCATGTAGATGCGGAGGTAGTGCGTGTGATCGACGAAATCGGCTCCCCACACGTCCGCCAAAAGACGACGGTGCGTGACCACACGCCCGCGATCCTGCACCAGACGCGCCAGCAACGCGAACTCCGTCGGAGTCAGGTGAACCTCGTTTCCGTTGCGCCGCACCCGCCGGCGATCGAGATCGATGCTCAGGCCGTCGCGCTCGACCACGGATACCGCTCCGCCGGAGCGCCGCAAAGCGGCGCGCACGCGCGCCGAGAGTTCCGCTACGCCAAACGGCTTGGTCAGGTAATCGTCGGCTCCGGCATCGAGAGCGAGTACCTTCTGGCGCTCATCGGTGCGGGCGGAAAGAATGATGATCGGAATATCGCTCCGCTCCCGCAGCCGCCGAACGACATCGATGCCGTCCATGTCGGGAAGGCCGAGATCGAGAATAACCAGCGCGGGCGACTCCTCCGCCGCACGATTGAGCCCCTCACGGCCGCGGCCCACCGCCGTCACCGCAAAGCCGCCGGCCTCAAGATTGGTCGCCAGGAACGATCGGATGTCGACGTCGTCCTCGATCACCAGGACGCGTGAAGCGGACTTGATCATTGCGCTCTCGTCCGTTCCGCGCCGCCGGCGACGACGCTCGGGGCAACATCGGCGAGCGGCAAGCTGAAGCGGAAAACCGCGCCGCCGCCCGGCCGATTGTCGGCGGACACGCGACCGCCATGGGCCTCGGCCACCGCTTTGACGATCGCCAGCCCGAGGCCGACCCCACGGCCCGCCGTCTCGTCCCGCCCGCGGGTGAACCTCTCGAACAGGCGCTCGGCGCTCTCGTCACCGATTCCGGGTCCGCGATCCTTGACCGCGACTTCCACCGTCTCCCCACCGCGTCGAACGACCACCTCGACGACTGAATCCGCAGGAGCATGCTTGAGGGCATTGTCGACAAGGTTGGTCAAGGCCTGGGATACGAGCACCGCATCGATGCGCATCAACGGCAGATCGCCCGGAACGCGCGTCCTTAGGCGATGCTCCAGACCGCGCTGGCGAATCCGGGCCGTAACCGCGCCGACGATCTCCTCGAGGGATTCCCAATCCGCATGCAGGGCCAATTTCCCGGACGAGAGCCTGGCCAGTTGGAGAACGTTCTCCGCCACGGCATTCATCTCGGCGGCCTCGCTCTCGATCGTTCGCAGGAGCGCCGTCTTGCGATCGGACGGCATGCTGTCGCCGCGCTCGGCAAGCGTGCTGACGGCTCCGATGATGACGGCAAGCGGCGTGCGGAAATCGTGGGAGATCGAAGCCAGCATCGCGCTGCGCACCGCCTCCGCCTCGACCTCACGAGCGGCGCGGCGCGCTTCCTGGGAAAGCCGCGCCCTCTGCACCGCCACGGCAATCTGATGCGCCAGGACTTCGGCATGGCGACGGTCGTCATCGGTCTTGCCGGGGCCGTCCTGCCCGACGGACGCCACGACAACGCCCAGCGCCGCATCGGGCGCGGGGAGGGGGAGATACCACGATGGGAGGCGCGGCCAGTTTCCTGTCGTCGGTCCAATGCTGACTTGGTTCTCGATCACCCATTGCGCCGCATCCATGTCGACCTCGACGGCGGCCGTCTCCGGCGCCTGGGCGACGCGGATCAGCCGGCCTTCAGAGTCCCGGAGCACGATGCAGAACGGCACCGCGAACGCCTGCGCCATCGCCCGCGCGGCGCGGGACAGCAACTCAGACTCTTCGCTTGCCTCGCCGATGAGATCGGCAAGCGCATGGGTCTCCTGCGCCCTCCGCTCCCCGAGACGGGCCTGCTCCGTCTGCGTCCTAAGGCGCGCGGTGAGCCCGCTCACCACGAAGGACATCGCCAGCATCGCCGCAAGGTCGATCAGGTACTCGCGGTCGACGGCGAACGTGTAGCGCGGCGGGATGAAGAAGAAGTTCAGCGCGCATGCCGCCATCACGGTCGTGACGATCGAGGTCGGGCCGCCGACGTAGAACGCCGCGAACACCACCGCCAGGAGATAGACCATCACCTGGCTCGCGAGCGAGTAAGCGCCGTCCATTGCCCAAGCGGCGCCGGTCGCGAGCGCGGTCAGCGACGCCGCAATGGCGACGCCGGCGATAGTCCCAATCGGCTTGTTTCTCAGCATGGCAACGCCTTCCAAACGGAGAGACGCTAGAGCCGCCGGTGTAAGGATCGCATAAAGGCGCCGGCATGCGCCTCGGCACGGCTTTTCCGTCTACTGGCACGACCCGATCGAGCCGGCGGCGCAGATCTTCGTCCCGTCGATCCAGCGGGCGCCGGAGAGGTCGGCGCGGAAGAAGTCGGTCGCCCGTAGCTGTGCGCCGGTGAAGTCCGCACCCTTCAAATCGGCGCCGAAGAAGCTGGCGCTGCGCAGGTCGGCCCCCTTGAAGGACGCGCGCTCGGCGTCCGCGTTCGAGAAGTCCGCCTCCTGCAGCCGCGCGGCCGACAGGTCCGCCTCGACGAGCCGGGCCGAGACGAACTTTCCCCGGGTGGCATCGACCTTGGACAACCGCGCCCCGGTCAGATCGGCGCGCAGGAGCTGGACGTCGCGCAACCGGGCGCCGCTCAGGTCCATGCCCTTGAAATCCCGCCCGTCGAGGAAGCACCGCCCCCAGTCGACCTTGGGCGCGGGCGCATCGGCGCACTCCGCGCGGGCGAGCGCGGGGACGAGAAGCAGGGCGACGAGCAGAAGCACGCGCATCTCATGACCACTCTATGAACGTTGAGGCGGCTTCCGCCGACGGCGGATCAATGGAACTGCGGAGCGTCCGGCGTCTTCTCCTCGACCGCCGGCCAGCGCGTGTAGGCGAACGCCCACAGCCCGATGATGTTGCCGAACGGGACGAAGAGCAGGAGGCACCAGGCCCGGCTGCGGCCCGCGCGATGCAGGATGCGCGCGAGCGGAATCAGGAACGCCGCCGCGATCACCACGATGAGAAGCACGTCACGGAACGATAGGCCGTCGTACATTCCCATGCCGAAACCCATAATGGCCTCCCGATGGTTGCATCCGGCCGAACCGGTCTTGGCAATTCTAGACCACTGGCGGGCAGGGGCCACTCTTGACCTTTGGGGGCCCTCGGCGCACCATCCGCGGGTTCCTGGGGGTGCCCTCGAGGCTGAGACCGCGCAAAGATCGCGGAAACCCTTAGAACCTGATCCGGGTTGTGCCGGCGTAGGAAAGGGACAGCGTCTGCCTGCGGCTCCAAGCGCCCGCGCAACGCCCCCGCCTCCGCCCGGTCCGGAACGGCATCTCCCCCACTTGCCCTAGGAGACGATCATGCCCGATGGCATCAAATCCGGTGATTTCACCGTCACCACCGGGTCGCTCCCCGGCTCTCGCAAGGTTTTCGTCGGCGGCACGCCCTGCGCCCCGGACATCAAGGTGCCCTTGCGCGAGATCGCCTTGAGCGGCGGCGAAGCGCCGGTGCGGGTCTACGACACCTCCGGCCCCTACACCGATCCGAACGCCAAGATCGACATCCGCCAGGGCCTGCCGCGCCTGCGCGACGCGTGGATCAAGGCGCGCGGCGACGTCGAGGCCTACGAGGGCCGCGCCGCCAACCCGCTCGACAACGGCGTCCGCGGCGAGAAGCGCATCAGCTTCGCCCCCTTCCCGAACGCCCCGCGCCAAGTGCTGCGCGCGAAGCCCGGCAAGGCGCCCACCCAGCTCGCCTATGCGCGAGCCGGCATCATCACGCCGGAGATGTCCTACATCGCGGTGCGCGAGAACATCGGACGCACGGAGGCCAGTAAGGCGGCGAGCGGCGGCGAATCCTTCGGCGCGGTCATGCCCGATCTGATCACGCCCGAGTTCGTGCGCGACGAGGTCGCCCGCGGCCGCGCCATCATCCCCGCCAACATCAACCACCCCGAGACCGAGCCGATGATCATCGGCCGCAACTTCCTGGTGAAGATCAACGCCAACATCGGCAACTCGGCGATCTCGTCGTCGGCCGCCGAGGAAGTGGACAAGATGGTGTGGGCGATCCGCTGGGGCGGCGACACCGTCATGGACCTCTCGACGGGCACCAACATCCACGACATCCGCGAATGGATCGTGCGCAACTCGCCGGTTCCGATCGGCACCGTGCCGATCTATCAGGCGCTCGAGAAGGTGGGCGGCGTCGCCGAGGAGCTGACCTGGGAAATCTTCCGGGACACGCTGATCGAGCAGGCCGAGCAAGGTGTCGACTACTTCACCATCCACGCCGGCGTTCGCCTGGCCTACATCCCGATGACCGCCCGCCGCATGACCGGCATCGTCTCCCGCGGCGGCTCGATCATGGCGAAGTGGTGCCTGTCGCACCACAAGGAGAGCTTCCTCTACACGCACTTCGAGGACATCTGCGAGATCATGCGCGCCTACGACGTGTCGTTCTCGCTGGGCGACGGCCTGCGTCCGGGCTCGATCGCCGACGCCAACGACGAGGCGCAGTTCGCCGAACTGCACACCCTGGGCGAGCTCACCCAGATCGCGTGGAAGCACGACTGCCAGGTGATGATCGAAGGCCCCGGCCACGTGCCGATGCACAAGATCAAGGCCAACATGGACGAGCAGCTCAAGGTCTGCCATGAGGCCCCGTTCTACACGCTCGGGCCGCTGACCACCGACATCGCGCCGGGCTACGACCACATCACCTCGGCGATCGGCGCGGCGATGATCGGCTGGTTCGGCACGGCCATGCTCTGCTACGTGACGCCGAAGGAGCATCTCGGCCTGCCCGACCGCGACGACGTGAAGGAAGGCGTGATCGCCTACAAGATCGCGGCCCACGCCGCCGATCTCGCCAAGGGTCATCCGGCGGCCCAGGTCCGCGACAATGCGCTCTCCAAGGCCCGCTTCGACTTCCGCTGGAAGGACCAGTTCCAGCTGGCGCTCGATCCCGACACGGCCATGGCCTACCACGACGAGACGCTGCCGGCGGACGGCGCCAAGGTCGCGCACTTCTGCTCGATGTGCGGGCCGAAGTTCTGCTCGATGAAGATCACGCAGGAAATCCGCGCCACCGCCGAGCAGGGCATGGCGGAGATGAGCGAGACCTTCAAGCGCACCGGCTCGCAGCTCTATCAGGATCCCGACGTGCTGAAGGACGCCGCCAAGAAGCACGCTCCGGCGGCCGAGTAAGGCGATCTTGCCTGCCGGCGTTTCCGACCGAGCGGCCCATGAGAAAACCGGAACCGGCGTGTCCTACGTCGTTCCGGTTTTCAACAAGGCGCCGTGGCTTCCGGCGGTTCTCGCCGCGCTGAAGGCCCAGCGCGGCGATTTCGAGCGCGAGTACATCTTCGTCGACGACGGCTCGACCGACGGCTCGCTCGCGGTGCTGCGCGAGGCGACGCAGGGATGGACCAACGTCACCATCGTCACCCAGGCGAACGCCGGCTCAGCCGCCGCCACCAATGCCGGCATCGCGCGGGCCCGGCTCCCGTTCATCAAGTTCTGCGACGCCGACGATCTGCTGGCGGCCGACGCCACCCGCATCCTGCTCGCGGCGCTGGTGGCCGATCCCGAGGCCTGCCTCGCCTACGGTGCGCGGCACTGGTACCGGCCCGGCGAAACGCCGGCTCTCGATCAGCCGCTCGCGCCCGGCCCCGTCGCCCGGATCGACGATCCGGTCCGGCCCGCGCTCCGCAACTCGCTGTTCAATCCCACCCAGTTCCTGGTCCGGACCGACCGCGTCAAGGCCTCGGGCGGCTGCGACGAGCGGATCGTGTTCTCCCAGGAGTACTCGCTGACCTTGCGCCTCGCGCTCCAAGGCCCCTTCCTGCGAGTCGACACGCCCGTCGCCTGGCTCCTCCATGAGGCGGACGGGCGGCTTTCCGGCAACACCGGCCGCCAGCTCCAGCGGGTGACGCTCGCCTGCGCCAACTTCCTGCGCGACCACCCCGCGTTGCCGAGGGATATCCGCCGCTTCGCCTGCCGCCGCGCGGCCGGTCGGGCCTGGCGCTGGCAGAAGCGCCACCGCCGAGCCAGCGTGCTGTCGCCCTGGTTCGCCCGCTACCTCCTGAGCTTCCTGCCTGCCCAGACCGATCCGGCCGCCTTCATCGAATCCTGCGCCGCGGCGTTCGACGACACCGGAGCGGCTTTGCCGAACGCGCCCACTGCTGGCATGATCGCGCCGCGATAGCGGACCACAGAAGGCGCGGCACAGCCCTTTCCATGAACGGATACTCCGAGCAGTTCTACCGCGACCTCGGGTCGACGGCGCTCCCGTCGGCGCGCCGCATCGTGCCGATCCTGGTCGACCTCATCGCGCCCAAGAGCGTGGTCGACTTCGGCTGCGGCGACGGATCGTGGCTCTCGGTGTTCCGCGAGCACGGCGCGTCGCGCGTTCTCGGCTTCGACGGCGAGTGGGTCGATGAGCGGCTGCTGCGCATTCCGCCGTCGGACTTCCGCCGCGCCAAGCTCGACCGGCCGATCGCCGCCGACGGCCGCTTCGATCTCGCCATGTCGCTGGAGGTCGCCGAGCATCTGCCGGAATCCCGCGCGGCCGGATTCGTCGCCGAGCTGACCGCGCTGGCGCCGGTCGTGCTGTTCTCCGCCGCGATTCCCGAGCAGGGCGGCTTGCACCACGTCAACGAGCGATGGCCGAGCTACTGGGCGGAGCTGTTCGCGGCGCAGCGCTTTCGCGCCCTCGACATCCTGCGTTGGCAGGTATGGAACGAACCGCAGGTGACGTGGTGGTACAAGCAGAACCTGCTTCTGTTCGCCCACGATGACGCGCTCGCGGCCAATGCCAAGCTGAGCGCGGCGCGCGCCGCCTCGCCGAAGGAGCCGATCGCGGTGGTGCATCCCGAGCGCTTTCTCGATGCCGTTCGCCTCTCGCGGCCGGGCTTCGGGCGCTGGCTGAAGATGGCCCCCGACGTCATCCGTCGCTCGCTCCGACCCGGGCGCGCGCACTAGATGTGCGGCTTCGCCGGATGCCTCGATCCGCGCGCCCACGATAGCGCCGAGCGTTTGACCGCCGCCGCCACGGCGATGGCCAAGGCGCTTCTCCACCGCGGTCCCGACGATGCCGGGGTGTGGAGCGACGCCGCGGCCGGCGTGGCGCTCGGGTTCCGCCGACTCTCGATCCTCGATCTCACCGCCGCCGGCCATCAGCCGATGGCGTCGCACAGCGGCCGCTCGGTGCTCGTGTTCAACGGCGAGATCTACAACCACGGCGCGCTGCGCGATGAGCTCGCCCGCGACGGCGCGGCCCCCGCCTGGCGCGGACACTCCGACAGCGAGGCTCTCCTCGAAACCCTCGAGCGCTGGGGCGTCGCCAAGACGCTGGAGCGCGCGGACGGCATGTTCGCATTCGCCCTGTGGGACCGCGCGGCGCGGCGGCTGACGCTCGCCCGCGACCGCTTCGGCGAGAAGCCGCTCTACTACGGCTGGAGCGGCGGCCGCCTGCTGTTCGGCTCGGAGCTCAAGGCGCTCGCGGCGCATCCCGGCTTCCGTGACGCGCTCGACCGCGACGCCATCGCCGCCTTCGTGCGCCTCGGCTATATCCCCGGCGCGCGGACCGCCTTCGCCGGCGTGCGCAAGCTGCCAGCGGGCCACGCGCTGACGTTCGATTCAGGCGTCACGCCCGGCACCTGGCCGACGCCCAAGCCCTACTGGACCGTTGCGGACACCGCGCGGACAGCGGCGCGGACGCCGTTCGAGGGCGACGCCGGCGCGGCAACCGACCGGCTCGAGGAGTTGCTCACCGCCGCCATCGCCGAACGGATCGAATCGGACGTGCCGCTCGGCGCGTTCCTGTCTGGCGGCATCGATTCCTCGACCGTCACGGCGCTACTGGCCAAGACCGTCGGCCGGCTCCGCACCTTCACGGTCGGTTTCTCCGACCCGCGCTTCGACGAGGCGCCGTTCGCCGCCGCCATCGCCCGCCATCTCGGCACCGAGCACACCGAGATCACGGTCGGCGAGAGCGACGTGCTGGCGCTCGTCGACAGGCTGCCCGCGATCTATGACGAGCCGTTTGCCGATCCGTCGGCGTTGCCGACGCTGCTGCTGACGACGATGACCCGCCGGCACGTCACCGTGGCGCTGTCGGGCGACGGCGGCGACGAGCTGTTCGGCGGCTATCCCCGCTACGCGGACGCAGCGCGGCGCCGGCAAGCCGCCGAGCGCACGCCCGCGCCCCTGCGGCGGCTCGCCGGAGGCCTCGCGGCGGCGATACCCGGCGGCCGTGCCCGCGGCCTCGACCGCCTGGCGCGCCGGCTCGAGGAGCGTGCCGCTCCCGATGCCGCGACGTTCTGGGCGCATTACGTCTCGCGCTGGCGCCATGCGCCCGGCCTCGTCCCGGGAGGCGACGCGCGGCGCGCGCTCCCCGCCGGGCCGGACGGCCTCGCATCGGCGTTCGCGACCTTCCTGGCCTGGGACGCCGGAGTCTATCTGCCCGACGACCTCCTGGTGAAGATGGACCGCGCCAGCATGGCGGTGAGCCTGGAGGCGCGCGCGCCGCTGCTCGACCCCGCCGTGGCGGCGTTCGCCTTCTCGCTCCCGGATTCGCTCAAGCTTCGCGACGGCAAGGGCAAGTGGATCCTGCGCGAGGTTCTGGCCCGCCACGTGCCGCGGCCCCTGTTCGAGCGGCCGAAGCAGGGCTTCGACCCACCCCTCGGCCAGTGGCTGCGGGGCCCCTTGCGCGACTGGGCCGAGGACCTGCTGGCACCGCAAGCGCTCGCCGCCGACGGACTGCTCGATCCCGGACCGATCCGCGCGCGATGGGAACGGCACCTCACCGGGACCGATGCGCGCTACGAGCTTTGGACTATTCTCATGCTTCAGGCGTGGCGTCGGCGTTGGAGCGCGGCCATCACCGACAGCAAGGCGGTGTGACGACATGGGGGAGTGCATTCTCGTTTTCGGCGGCGCGGGACAAGTCGGCCGCGCGTTGGCGGAAGCCGCCGTGCCGCCCGACTGGCGCGTGATCGGGCTCGGCCACGGCGACGCCGACATCACCGATCCCGGCGCCGTCGAGCAGGCGATCAAGGATCACCGCCCGTCGTTCGTGATCAATGCCGCCGCCTACACCGCGGTCGACAAGGCCGAGAGCGAGCGCGACATCTGCTTCCGCGTCAACCGCGACGGCGCAGGCGTGATCGCGCGGGCCGCGGCGGCGGCCAACGTTCTCCTCCTCCATCTCTCCACCGACTACGTGTTCGACGGCGGGAAGCCGGGCCCGTGGAACGAGGACGACGCGCCCGGCCCGCTCGGCGTCTACGGCGCCAGCAAGGCCGCCGGCGAGGATCTCGTGCGCGAGAGCCATCCCCATCATGTGATCGTGCGCACGTCCTGGGTGTTCGGCGCGCACGGAGCGAACTTCGTGAAGACGATGCTGCGCCTGGCCGAGACCCGCGACGAGCTCCGCGTGGTCGCCGACCAGCACGGCAAGCCGACCGACGCCGCCGACATCGCCCGCGCGCTGCTGGCGATCGCCGCGCGGATCAAGTCCAAGCCACCGCAGCGACCGTTCGGCACGTTCCATTTCGCGGACAAGCGCGCGACGACGTGGTTCGGATTCGCGGAAGCCATCTTCGACGCGGCGGCCCTGCGCGGCGCCCGCGTGCCGCACATCGTGCCGATCGGCTCGGCCGACTATCCGACCGCGGCGCGGCGGCCCGCCAACTCGGTGCTCGACTGCGCCAGGATCGAGTCGGTCTACGGCGTCATTCCGCGGCCGTGGTCGGAAGGCCTCGCCG
>Ga0255338_1005987_pt1 | contig 10700 bp, 6 predicted proteins | sample MeOH1_35cm_T4_19_FD_203715 | JGI IMG/M metagenome (GOLD analysis project Ga0255338, IMG submission 203715) | Sandy soil microbial communities from University of British Columbia, Vancouver, Canada - MeOH1_35cm_T4_195 | ecosystem: Engineered > Artificial ecosystem > Sand microcosm > Unclassified ... | reverse complement strand
CGGCCAGCGCGTCCTTCATCAGCCTGATGTCATCCTTGGTCCGCCGCGTCGCCGCCAGCCGCGCCGCCGCCGGTTCGACAATGGCGCGCAATTCGAACAGGTCGCGGACGAACTGCACATCCGGCTCACCGGCAAAGGCCCAGGCCAGCACTTCGGGATCGAGCAGGTTCCAGCGGTTGCGCGGCAACACCCGCGTCCCCGCTTTGGGCCGGCTTTCCACCAGCCCCTTGGCGGTCAGCACCTGAATCGCCTCGCGATAGGCGCTGCGCGACACTTCCAGTTCCTCGGCAAAGGCGACTTCGCCCGAGAGCACGTCGCCCGGCGCATATTGGCCGGACAAGATCGCCGTCCCCAACTTGTGCGCAATGGCGCCATGCAGCCGCCTGCCGGGCCCACGAGCCTCCTTGGCTGTACCCGCTTCGCCCCCGCCAGCTCCCTTCAAGAGCCGCTTTTCATCAGCCATTCTTGCTCCTCCGACCGCCTTCTTAGCAGTCGATCGGGCAAGGCGAAACACAATCATTGCCTTCCCCGACTTCCTGTAATATGTCGGAGTAATAAGGAGATTCACAGGACGGATAAAGCCCCGTCTTTCGAACCGCCGGGGCAGGCGGGATGGCGCGTGACAATCTTGCGCGCATGAAATGACTGACAATTCGACCTTTTGATGAAATTTAGCCAGCGCCGGCAGAGGCGCGCGGGAGGAGATTTTTTCATGACTTTGCGCCTGTTGCAGCACCGTGCCGACAGCGGTGCCCGTTCCGTCATCGCTGCCCAAGGCGATGCGGCGCATTTTCTTGTCGGTGTTGAGACCATCCGCGCCCTGGCGCTGGACGCCATCGCCAAGGGCGTTTCGCTGACCGAAATCGTCGCCGCCACCGCCAAGGGCGACGCCGTCGACATCGCCGCGGAATATGAGGCTGGCCGCCTGCTCGCGCCGATCGACCATGAGGACGCCGCGCATGTGCAACTGACCGGGACCGGCCTGACGCACCTCGGTTCCGCCGAAGGCCGCGACAAGATGCACCGCGAGGCCGCCTCCGCCGAGACCAAGACCGATTCGATGCGCATGTTCCTGGAAGGTCTGGAAGGCGGCAAGCCCACCCCCGGCGCCGTCGGTCAGCAACCCGAATGGTTCTACAAGGGCGACGGTTCGCAGCTTGTCGGCCCGACCGATCCGCTGACCATGCCCGCCTTCGCCCAGGATGGCGGCGAGGAGCCGGAAATCGCGGGCATCTACATCATCGGTCCTAATGGCCAACCCTATCGCCTCGGCCTCGCGCTCGCCAATGAGTTCAGCGACCATGTGACCGAGCGGCACAATTATCTCTGGCTTGCCCACTCCAAATTGCGTCAGGCGTCGCTTGGCCCGGAACTGCTGGTCGGCCCCGCGCCGGAGCATATCGAGGGCAGCAGCCGCATCCTGCGCAATGGCGAAACGATCTGGGAAAAGCCCTTCCTCTCGGGCGAGGGCAATATGTCGCACAGCCTGAGCAACCTCGAACATCATCATTTCAAATATGAGCTGTTCCGCCGTCCCGATGATGTGCATGTCCATTTCTTCGGCACGGCCACCCTGTCCTTCACCGACGGCGTGGCCTGCCAGGAAGGCGATGTGTTCGAAATCCTCGCCGCGCCCTTCACCCTGCCGGTGCGTAATCCGCTCAAGCGCGCCGCGCCGGTCGAAGTGACGGTCCAAGTCCTCTAAGGTCATGGACCCGATCCGCATCGCTATCGTCGGCATCGGCAAGATCGCGCGGGACCAGCATGTCCCCGCGATCCGGGGCAACAGTGCCTTCAGCCTCGCCGCGACCGTCAGCCCGCAGGATGGCGGGCTTGACGGCGTGCCGCATCTCGCCAGCCTCGACGCTTTGCTGGCGGAGGGACCGGCGGTCGACGCCATCGCGCTCTGCACCCCGCCGCAGGTTCGGTACGAGCTGGCGTCGCAGGCCTTGGCGCGGGGCATCCACCTGTTCCTCGAAAAGCCGCCCGGCGCCACGCTGGCCGAAGTGGCCGCGCTCGAAGCACAGGCGGACAAGGTTGGCGTCAGCCTGTTCGCGGCGTGGCATTCGCGCTTTGCTGCGGGCGTAGCTCCGGCTCGCGCATGGCTGGCCGAACGGAAGATCGAAAAAGTGTCCATTGTCTGGCGCGAGGATGTGCGCGTCTGGCATCCGGGGCAGGCATGGATCTGGGAACCGGGCGGGTTGGGCGTATTCGATCCGGGGATCAATGCGCTCTCCATCGTCACCCATATCCTGCCGCGCCCCTTCTTTCTGAGGCAGGCGACGCTGGTGCTGCCCGAAAATCGCGCCGCGCCGATCGCCGCCGATATCGTCTTTCGCGACACGGCGGGCGCGGACATCCACATGGACCTCGACTGGCGCCAGACCGGCCCACAAAGCTGGGACATCATCGTCGAAACCGATGCAGGCATGCTGAAGCTGAGCCAAGGCGGCGCCGTGCTGTCGCTGCCCAGCGGCACCGAGCATGGCGAGGATATCGAATATGCGGGCCTCTACAGCCGCTTCGCCACGCTGATTCGGGGCGGACGGAGCGATGTGGACACAGCCCCGCTGCGGCTGGTTGCCGATGCCTTCCTGCGCGGTCGGCGCGAAACGACCAACGCCTTTTACGACTAATCTCAAGGGAGAGAGGAATGTTGAAAGCCCTGCGCCGCACGACTGCCGCGCTTCTGCTCTGCGCCACCGCGCTCACCGGCGCACAGGCCCAGACCGATGGCAAGCCGACGATGGCGACGATCCATGCCGACAAGCCCGGCCCAACCTATGACAAGGCGATCTTCACCCAGTTTGCCGAGCATCTGGGCAACGGCATTTATGGCGGCCTGTGGGTCGGCAATGACAGGTCGATCCCCAACACCAACGGCTTCCGCAACGATGTGGTCGCGGCGCTGCGCAATCTGTCCGTGCCGATCATCCGCTGGCCGGGCGGCTGTTTTGCCGACGAATATCATTGGCGCGAGGGCATCGGCCCCAAGAAGGACCGCCCGGTCAAGGTCAACACCCATTGGGGCGGCGTGACCGAGCCGAACTCGGTCGGCACCCATGAATTTTTCGAACTGCTGCGCCAGGTCGGCGCGCAGGCCTATATTGCGGGCAATGTCGGCAACGGCACGCCGCAGGAAATGGCCGAGTGGGTCGAATATATGACCGCGCCCGCAGGCAGCCTAGCCGACCTGCGCGCCAAAAACGGGCATAAGGAGCCGTGGGCCGTCCCCTATTTCGGCGTCGGCAATGAGCTGTGGGGCTGCGGCGGCAATATGCGGCCGGAATTCGCGGCGGACGAAACCCGCCGCTATGCGACCTTCGTGAAGGCGCCGCGCGGCACGAAAATCATGAAGATCGCCTCGGGCGCCAATGTCGACGACTATAACTGGACCGAGACGATGATGCGGGTGGCGGGCGACCGGCTCGATGGCCTGTCATTGCATTATTATGTCCACCCAGCGGGCGGCTGGCCGCCGCGTGCGCCTGCGGTCGATTTTGACGAAACCGGCTGGGCGGATGCTTTGGCGGGCGCGCTCAAGATGGACGAGCTGATCACCAGGCACAGCGCGATCATGGACAAATATGATCCGAACAAGCGCGTCTTCCTGGCGGTCGATGAATGGGGCGCCTGGTATACGCAGGATCCCGGCACGCATCCGGGCTTCCTGCGCCAGCAGAACACGCTGCGCGATGCGCTGATTGCCTCGATCCACCTCGATCTCTTTGCCAAACATGCCGATCGAGTGCGCATGACCGCGATCGCGCAGATGGTGAATGTGCTTCAGGCGATGATCCTGACCGAAGGCAAGAAGATGGTGCTCACCCCCACCTATCATGTCTTCGAAATGTACAAGCCCTGGCAGGACGCCACGGTGCTGCCGATCGACATCGACACGCCCTGGTATCACAAGGACAAGTTCGTGATGCCCGCCGTCAGCGGCTCGGCGGTCAAGGGGAAGGACGGCAAGGTCCATGTCGGCCTGTCGAACCTCGACCCCAGCCAGACCAACATGGTGACGGTGAAGCTGGATGGGTTGAACGCGGCGAGCGTGTCGGGCCGCATCCTGACGGCCCCGGCGATCAATGCGCACAACAGTTTCGACGATCCGCAAGTGGTGAAGCCCGCCGCCTTCACCGGCGCGCAGGTGAACGGCGGCACGCTGACCGTCGCCTTGCCGCCCAAATCGGTGGTGGTGCTGGAACTGCAATAAAGCCCTTGGAGCGGGCGGAGGGTGGAATGGCCGCCCGCTCCATCCTTTTTAGGGGTTCCGTGTTCCTGCGAAGGCAGGAACCCAGTTGAAACGGCGGAACTGGGCTCCTGCCTTCGCAGGAGCACATGACGCCCAGAACCGCTGTCGAAGAGAGTCCGCATGGCGCTGTCAAATATGTTGAAAATGGCGAGCCTCGCCCTCCTCGCCTGCGCGAGCATCGCGGGGGCTGAGACGCTAAACAGCCGCCTTACGGGCGACCTGACGCCGACCCACGACCCCGTCATCATCCGCGAGGGCGACAGCTATCACGTCTTCAGCACCGGCCACGGCCAGCGCCTGATCGAAACCCGCACCTCGCCGGATCTGATCTACTGGACAGCGGGCGATCCGGTCTTCACCGCGCTTCCGGCATGGGCGACCAGAGCGATCCCCAGCAGCGACGGCATGTGGGCGCCCGACATCAGTTTCGTGAACGGCCGCTACCGGCTCTATTATTCGGTTTCGACCTTCGGTTCGAACCGTTCCGCCATCGGCCTCGCCACCAGTCCGACGCTCGATCCAAAGGCGCCGAACTATGGCTGGCGCGACGAGGGGCTGGTGGTGATGTCGACCAAAGCGGACGATTATAACGCCATCGACCCCAATTTCGTCATCGACCGCGAAGGCCGCCACTGGCTGACGCTTGGCAGCTTCTGGACCGGCATCAAGCTGTTCGAACTGAACAGGAAAACGGGGAAACCGTTGCATCCCGGCGAAAAGCCGATCTCCATCGCCCGCCGCCCCGCGCCAGCAGGCGGTCCGGCTCCGGTCGAGGCGCCGTTCATCGTTGATCACGGGGGCTATTATTGGCTGATGGCGTCCTACGACTATTGCTGCAAGGGCGTGAACAGCAGCTATTATACCGTGATCGGCCGGTCGAAGGCGATCACCGGCCCCTATCTGGGCAAGGATGGCAGCCCGATGATGCAGGGCGGCGGCACCATCTTCCTGCGCGCCGACCTTCAGGAACAGCAGCGCTGGCGCGGCCCCGGCCATGCGGGCTGGCTGCATGACCGGGATGGCAAGGAGTATGTCGTCTACCACGCCTATGACAAGCAGGCGAACGGCGCGCCCACGCTCAGGATCGCGCCGGTTCGCTGGGGTGCGGATGGCTGGCCCGTTGCAGATTATTGACAACTCGCCCTCACCCTTTCCCTCTCCCAGCGGGAGAGGGAGGGAGGCGCGAAGCGCCGGAAGGGTGAGGGCGACCCAAGAGGAGAGCTTTGAATGAACCCCATGAACCGCCGCCACTTCCTCGCTGGAACAGCCGCGTTGTCCGCAACACCACTCATTGCGCGCGCCGCCCAGCCAGCGCAACCTGCCCCGGTCCCGGTCAACCCGCTGGTGAAGCAGCGCGCCGACGCGCAGGTCTTCCGCCATGAAGACGGCTATTATTATCTCACCGGCTCCGTCCCCGAATATGACCGGCTGGTCCTGCGCCGATCGAAGACCCTGGCGGGCCTGACCACCGCCGAGGAACGCGTCCTCTGGCGCCATGAGAAGACCGGCCCGCTGTCGGGCTTCATCTGGGCGCCCGAACTGCACAGGATCGACGGGAGGTGGACCCTATATTTCGCCGCCGGTCCCAGCGGCGGCGGAGAGGATGTGTTCCGTATCCGCACCTATGCCGTGGTCTGCGATGGCCCCGACCCGATGACCGGCAAATGGACCGTCCTTGGCCAGTTCCAGGCGCCCTGGGACAGCTTCAACCTCGACTCCACCAGCTTCGTCCATTGCGGCCAGCGCTATTTAGCCTGGGCGCAGCGCGAGCCGGGGATCGAGACCAACTCCAACCTCTATATCGCCCCGCTGGCATCACCGCTGAAACTGGCGGCCAAGGCCACGCGCCTCACCATTCCGACGCTCGACTGGGAAATAGGCGGCTACAAGGTGGCCGAAGCCCCCGCCGTCCTCCACCGCAACGGCCGCCTGTTCATGACCTATTCGGCCAGCGCCACCGATGCGCGTTATTGCCTCGGCCTGCTCACGGCGGACGAAAATGCCGACATCATGGACCCCAATGTCTGGGTGAAGTCGCCGCAGCCGGTGTTCACCACCTGCAAGGAAACCAGCGTCTACGGCCCCGGCCACAACAGCTTCACCGTGGACGAAAAAGGCCGCGACATCCTCGTCTATCATGGCCGCGACTATGCGGCGATCAAGGGCGATCCGCTGTTCAACCCCGACCGCCATACCCGCATCCAACGCCTCTATTACAAGGCCGACGGCGCGCCCGATTTCGGCGTCCCCGTCGGCAACGGCCCACTGCCCGAGCGCTTTGCCTCCGCCGCCGATCCGAAGCTGCTGCTCGCCCATGAGGGCACCCGCCTGATCGCGGGCAATCCGTCTTTGCCCGCCACCCAGTTCCGCCAGACCGCAGGCCGTGCGGGGCCGCAGAGTGTGATGTTGTCCCCCATATTGCTGCCCGATCATTATCTGGTCGCGGCCAGGGACGGTTCCGTCGCCCTTACCAGGGACGACCGCAGCGCCGACTTCGCGATGCGCAGCCAGTTCGTCCGATTCCCCGACGACAAATCGGGCACGGTCCGCTTCGTATCGATCGCCGTCACCGGCAAGGCGCTCGGCTTGGCGAATGGGCAGGTCCGCCTCGTCGGCAGCCGCGACGCTGCTGCGCGTTGGATTGCCGACTGACCCACTTCTAAGTCTGACAAATAAAAGGAATAAATCTGTCTCCCTTCTCGGGGGACGGCTTCTTCATGCTGGCGCCATCCCGCATGAACCTCCATTTTTCGGGCTGAGACAAATTTGCCACAAGCGGATATTTTTTCTTAAGCAGCGGCACAGATTCCCTCTTGCCTTCTATTACTCCGAGAAATAATTAGTCTGAGTAATTCCAGTGCCCAACGCACCCAAATCTCCAAGGGGAGGATCAACCATGGCCATGAAGCCAGTCGCTTTCACGTCTGCATCCCTGCTCGCCCTTATGCTGGCGGGCGCCGCCCACGCCCAGTCTGAGGCCGCACCGCAGGCCGTCCCGCAGCAGGACGAAACCAATGACATCGTCGTCACCGGCGTCCGCGCCTCGATCGTCGGCGCGCTCAACGTCCGCAAGGAATCGACCCAGATCGTCGATTCGATCGTTGCGGAAGATGTCGGCAAACTGCCGGACAATAATGTGGTCGAGGCGCTCCAGCGCGTCACCGGCATTCAAGTCACCAACCGCACCGGCGGCGAAGCGGCGGCGATCTCGATCCGCGGCCTGCCCGATGCGCTGACCACCCTCAACGGCCGCAACATCTTCACCGCCGCCGGCCAGTCCTTCCAGTTGCAGGATGTGTCGGCCAACCTCGTCAAGCGCGTCGACGTGTTCAAGACCCGCTCCGCCGACCAGATCGAAACCGGCCTTGCGGGGCAGGTCGATGTCGAAACCCGGCGCCCGTTCGACTTTAACGGCTTCGCCATTTCCGGCCTTGCCCGCGGCATCTACAATGAGCAAGCCGACAGCTATAATCCGAACGTGGCGCTGCTGGTCAGCGACCGCTGGGAAACCGGCATTGGCGACATCGGCCTATTGGTGAACGGCAGCTACAGCCGCACCAAATATCGCGACCAGACCGTAACGGCAGGCGCCTTCGTGCCCTTCGCGACGATGACGCCGCCCGCCGGAACGGGCCTGACGGCTTTCCAGCGCATCTTCCCGGTCGGCCGCGACCCGATCACCGGAGAATTCGGCCGGGCGCCGGCGCTGGGCGCGTGGGATCCCGGCCTCAACAGCGGCCTTTCGACGGCGGCCGGCGCGACGATGGACGTCAACGGCGTCGAAACGCCCTATTATCTGTCGCGCGACGCGGCCTTCAGCTCCGATCTCTACGGCAAGCGCGAGCGCCCCTCCTTCAACATCGCGCTGCAATGGGCGCCCAACAGCAGCTCGGTCTACACCGCCGAGGTCTTCTATGCGGGATTCCGGGGCGAGACGTTCAACAGCTTGCAATTCAGCTTCGTCGACTATTGGGCCAACCCGCAAGCGCCCACGCTCTATGACGGCACCAACATCGTCAAGGCGCGCACCGCGAACAGCGTCTATGGCTTCAACAGCGGCGACTTCACCAAGACCAGCACCGACAGCTTCGTCTATGCGTTGAACGGCAAATGGGATCTGGGCGATCGCGGCAAGATCATCGGTGACATCGCCTATCAGACCAGCAAGGTGAAGACCTCCTTCCTCGCCATGCGGACGGATCGCGTCGCGAACTCGATCGACGTGGATTTCAACGCGGGCGGCGGCATCCCTTCCTATCATTTCGACGATGACAGCCTGCTGGCCGATCCCGGCGTCTGGAACGTCGCCCAGCTTTACGACAATGCCAATCGCGACAAGGGCAGCGCCATCACCGGCACGCTCGACGGCTATTATAGCTGGGACGAAGGCTTTCTGCGCCAGATCAAGGCAGGCATCCGCATCGACCAGCGCAAGGCGTCGACCGCCGTGCGTACCCAGGATGCCGGTGGCCCGCTGGTCCGGACCACGCTGACCGGGCTGGGCGAAGGCGCCGCCTTCACCAATTCCGACTTCTATCAGGGCCGCGCCGATGTGCCGTCCAGTTGGACCCTGGCCAATGGCTATTGGCTGTATGACAATGCCGACACCGTCCGCGGCCTTTATGGCCTGAAGACATCCGACCAGCTCGCGCTGCAAAAGACGTTCGACATCGATGAAAGCACCATCGCCATGTATCTGCAGGCCGATGGCGAGGTGTCGATCTTCGGCCGCCCGCTGAAATTGCAGGCGGGCGTGCGCTATGTGACGGTCGACACCGATTATAATTTCTTCGACCGTTACAATGGCGGCGCACAGACCCGCGTGTCGTCTGGGTCGGACCGCTTCCTGCCCAGCTTCACCGCGCGCTACGAGATTTTCGACAATCTGCGCCTGCGCTTCAACTATGGCGAAACCCTGCGCCGTCCGAATTTCAGCGACATCAACCCCAATTACAACCTGACCGGCGACCTCACCAATGTCGGCTATGGCAGCGGCACGGCGGGCACGGCGACGCTCAAACCCACCCATTCGAAGAATTTCGACGTGGCGCTGGAATGGTATTTCGAACGCAACAGCGCCATCACGCTGACCGGCTTCCGTCGCGAGATTCAGGGTCTGGTCGTGCCGCTGACGGTTCAGGAATATATTCCGAACAACGGCATCGTCGCCGGCGCGACGAACAATTTCGCCATCACCCGTCCGGTCAACGCATCGAACGGCGTGCTGAAGGGGCTGGAACTGGGCCTGACCTATTTCCCCAGCTACCTGCCGGGACCGCTCAATGGCCTGGGCTTCGTGGGCAGCGTCACCGTACTGGATTCCAAGCAGAATATTCCGGAAACCAACTCGGCGGGCGTCGTCACCGGCGAATCCACCTCATCCTTCTTCGGCGTGTCGGACCTCAGCTACAACGCGACGCTCGCCTATGATAACGGCCCGATCGGCGCGCGCCTGTCCTATATCTGGCGCAAGGAGTTTCTGGCGAACAACGAAGCCCGCCTGTTCGCCAACCCGATCGGCGTGTGGCGCAACCCCGAAAAGAGCCTGGACCTTCAGCTCACCTGGAACGTCAACGACCGTCTGGGCGTGACCTTCGACGCGGTGAACCTGACCAAGTCGAAGCAGCAGACCTATTACAAGTTCGAGGATGTCGGCGGCCCCGATCAGTTCAACCTCGGCACCACTCTGCTGGCGCGCACCTTCGCGCTGGGCGTCCGCTACACGTTCAAGTGAGAGCGGCCGATAAATGAGTGCCCGATGGGATGCGGTGTCTCCTCACCGCATCCCATTTCCATGGCGGCCGATCCGGGACCCTCTCCATCCCCGGACCGGCCGCCATTTTGTTTGTGACGACAGGGGGAGTGGAAAGATACGCGCTTTGGCGAAAGCCCTGCTGGCAGGGCGCGACGCTGATCGCGACCGGAGCCGCCCTGCCCCCTCCCGCGATGGACAATCACCGCATCGCCGTCCAGCGCTTCGGCAACGACGCGCCCTGGTATGAGCGGCGCATCCCCTTCTTCGAATCCGCCGACCCCGGGATCGACGCGGTCCATTATTATCGCTGGACCCTCTTCCGGGCGCACCAGCGCGACCTGGGCGAAGAAGGCTTCATCTCCACCGAGTTCCTGCGATGTCGACTGGCAACGGCATCCCTATGCCCGTCTGAACGACGCCACCGGCTTCCATCTGGCCGAGGGGCGCTGGCCCGCCGTCCGCACCGGCAAGGTCTGCCTGCTCCTGACCCAGCCAAGCGGCAAGGCGACCCGGCTTGTCGAGTTCAAGCTGTTCCCGGACTAGGCGCCGGCTTTAGGAAATTACTCAGGAAAGTGGCGGAGAGGGAGGGATTCGAACCCTCGGTACCGTTGCCGGCACGCCGCATTTCGAGTGCGGTGCATTCGACCACTCTGCCACCTCTCCGCAGAAGGTCCAGCGCATGCCGTCCCG
>Ga0255338_1005986_pt1 | contig 10702 bp, 11 predicted proteins | sample MeOH1_35cm_T4_19_FD_203715 | JGI IMG/M metagenome (GOLD analysis project Ga0255338, IMG submission 203715) | Sandy soil microbial communities from University of British Columbia, Vancouver, Canada - MeOH1_35cm_T4_195 | ecosystem: Engineered > Artificial ecosystem > Sand microcosm > Unclassified ... | reverse complement strand
GAATGGTAACGTTATTAATGCTGCTTAATGGAAAAGCAAAACTTAGCGCTACATGGGAAATAAACGCCAACCAACCAACGAAAGCGAAAATTTGCATTAATAACCCCACAATAACCTTTTTGCTGGTCACCATGTCTCCAGCAAAAGCGGCCAACCGTTTAACTTTACTGAAGTTATCGCCAGATCTTCGCTGGCTTGCTCCCTTTTTAAGCATCACTGATCCGAAAGCATTAAAAAAGAGAACTAGTGAAAATAATGCCAAGGTCTCAAAAGATTGCATATGTTAAAGTTCTTAAAAGGTTGATTATTGGGATCAGGAGAATGCCAAAACACTCAATTACCATTGACTGAAATTGAGTCGGATGGGACTTGCAAATGGGCAACAGGAAGACATGTTTTTCAAGTAAAGCCTTTATCTACTCCATGTCGGAAACAGGCAGCTCTGATTGCAGAACTTCAAGTAGAGCCGGGTTCTCCTCATCATCTGAAACAATAAAGACGCCAAAAACAATAAGGCAAATGCCAATAATTTGATTCCAGTGTATCGGCTCATTTAACATCCATGACGCACATAAAGGAACCGTAGCGTAGACCAAAGAGGTCATTGGATGCGCAAAACTCAAATCCACTTTAGAAATGAGTGTGAGCCATGTGGAAAAAGCAAGAATTAAAGCAGCGACACCAATGCCCACAAATGGATTTGAACCTAACAGGAAAATATATTTCAAAATATCCAAAATACTTTTTGTTGGAAACTCACCTAGATGCGTAACACCAACTTTGAAGAATATTTGTGCAGCAGTATCAAGCAAGAGTAAAAATGCAATTAAAAGCAGCACTTCCAAGCTTAAGTTCGTTGGTAACCGCATATCAATTATTTTTAGTCGAATTTAAAGCTGGGTCAAAGTTACCGTAAGCCAACATGCGTGATGCCAACTTTAAAATCGGGTTAACAAAACCGTTACGGTGTTTAAATAAGATATATGTTTTTTCTAATGTGGCACCTAAACTTATTTTGCTTTCATAACTGGCTTGACCGCTCTGGAAAGTATGGAAGCCATCACGTATACACATTTGAATGTTGTATATCCAACTCAGACTGTATAGATTGACCTGCTTACTCAACTCATAATCCATGCCGATATATTTATCCATAAGCACACCATTCCCATATAGCAGGCAATTAAATCCAATGAGTTTCTCTTGCGCATAATAGAGTACGAATCTACATTGGTTTGGCATCAACCCAGCCAATGATTCAAAAAACTCTAAAGTAAGTTTTTCAAACTTCAGTTCACTTTTTTCGTAACAATTCAGGTATAGCTGATAAATTTTCTCTATGTGTGGCGGTAGTCCGTTATGCTCTTCTATGCGTAACTGATCAAGTGCCTTAAGTTTACGACGCAAGTTTTTGCGCGTGTTATAACTCAATGTAGCTAAGTATTCGTCCAAATCTTTATATTGGATGAGATTTTTTGCTATTGGCATATTCTCCACGCTGGCATATCCATCTAAAGCAAGTATTGGTTGCAGCTGTTGAATATCGGCTGCGATTAAATCTTTAAATGCAATTACCTTCGCGTCTTCACGCTCCGCAACCTCTTCTAATTTTTTCGAGAGTGCTTTAACCATTTCAGCATCTAACGGTTGATCTTTAAAAAAACCAATCTGCGCAGAATCAGTGACTGCAGAACCCACACAAAGTAATCGTATCGTCATTAAATTGGGAAACCATTTGCTGATACGTTGCGTCAATGTTTTCATAGATCCCTGAACGGTAGTATCCAAGGCGTAATCCATTACAAATATTGGTGCTATGCATACAACTGCACCTCCTTTTGATAAGGAAATATAGCCAGTTTTAAATCCTGATATTTTTCCCGCTTCGAATGCTAGATGATAGCGGTATCCCTCTAAAGAATTAGGCAGCAAACGCTGCCAGGTCATTTCGTCATATTTGGCAGCGGTAAACGTGTAATGAGATTCATAAAGCGTAGGCTCGGATTGACCATAACTCAGCATAAGTTCCATATTTAATTCGTTTTCTTCAAAATTAAGGATGCACCAGTTCCACCAAAAGAAAATGAGTTTGACATTGCATATTGAAGGTCAGGTAATTTTCTGGACACATTGGGGACATAATCTAAATCACACTCCAAATCAGCCTGCTTCAGGTTAATTGTAGGAGGCAAGGTATTTGTATTAAGCGATAGGGTAGTAATGATGGCTTCAAGCGCGCCTGCTGCACCCATCAAATGCCCGTGCATTGATTTGGTTGAGCTCATACTTAGCCGGTAAGCATAATCACCGAAGACTTTTTTAACGGCATTGGTTTCCGTGAGGTCATTGAGTTGCGTACCAGTGCCGTGGGCATTGATATACTGTATTTCACAAGGTGGTAGATTTGCATCATTTAGCGCTGCCCGCATAGTGGCGGCCTGCCCCGTAACTGATGGCTGCGTTATGTGGTTACTGTCATTAGCCGTACCATACCCGGCTATTTCAGCATAAATCTTAGCTCCACGCGCTACGGCATGCTCATAAGACTCCAGCACCAACATTGCCGCACCGTCTGCCAAGACCAGACCTGTACGATTCGCGGAAAACGGTTTACAAGAGGCACTCAAGTCATCAGGATCTTCTTCAGCAAGCGTTCTGAGCGCTTCCCACGCTTTTATGCTGCCATAGGTTAGAAACGCTTCACTGCCGCCGGCAAGCATCACGTCTGCATAGCCGTGGCGAATCAACCTGGCAGCTTCGCCAATCGCAATCGCCGAAGACGAACAAGCCGTAGAAAACGTCTGGTTTGGCCCGGTAACCTGACAATCGAGTGCAATGGCAGACGCTGCAGCGTTATACATACTCATCAGCACCGTAAAAGGCTTGATTCTATTGGCACCATCGCGGTAAAGCCTGATATACCCATCTTCAAGTGACTGCGCGCCGCCCATGCCCGTGCCAAGGTAAACACCCATCCGCGGCTTTAAGGCATCAGTGATATTCAAATCCGCGTGTTTGATGGCTTCTAGACTCGTATGTAGCGCCAACTGACTTACACGATCCAGCATTGAATATTTGTGTTTCGTGAAATGTTCAGCCGGGTCAAATAAGGATTGAGCAGCAATTTTGCAATCCAACTGATCTATAAATGGCACATCTAAACGCTTGATGCCCGAAACACCGGCAAATACATTACGTGTCAGATCTGCCAGCTCACCAAGCGGCGACACTGTGCCCAAGCCAGTAATAACAACACGCTTACGCTGTGAGGTAACAGTCATTATTAATTTGATGAAACAATTAATCGATGCAGTAATGCAGACACATCTTCCAGCGTTTCAATTTTAATCTGGTCGCTTGGAACTTTGATTTTGAAGTAGTCTTCTGCGCTAAAAATCAAGTCAAATGTATCCAACGAATCTAAACCAAGCTCTTTTAGATTGCTATCAGGCTTTATCGTAGAACGATCCACATCGATTTTATCTGCAATCAAATCAGTTAATATCTGCTTAACTTCATCGAGGCTATATGTTTGTGTAGACATCTTGCTCATCCCTTTTTATTAAGTATTTTGCATTATTGAAAAGTGCGCAAAACCACTGATCTTTTGCACTTGTTCTTTACAAAAGTGCGCTGTGCGTCTGGCTATATCGTCCTTGCGTTTATCAAGCGTCAACACGTGATATGTGTCATCTACAAAAAATGTTTCAATTGTTTGCGATGAAATATTAGCTTTGGCATAGTGCGCATTCTTAACACTGGCAATATCATCTTCAGTAGAGTGAACTATTAATGTTGGCGTCGTTACGTTTTTCAATTCTTTTTTTGTCGCCTTGATTAAACGTACACTTTCCAAAATAACAGTTGCCGGTATTTTGAAATAACCCACTTTATCAGCGGCTTCACTATCTCGGTTCTCTAAAACTGCATATACCATTGCACGTACACGTTCATCTTTGATGCCATAAGGTGCGGTTTCTTCCCACTGCATAAAATACTTAAGTGGGGTATACAAAACCAACGGTAGAAGGAATATTTGCTTGAATCTCGGAACATTCCACCCATCGTAAAAAAATGTAGTAGAAAGCAGGATTACACCTGCGACTTCAGTTTTTTTTCTGGCTGCCAGCATCAAGGCTATGAGCGAGCCCATACATAACCCAACCACAAAAACATGTTCACATTCCGCTTTCAGTGCATCAAACGCATCCTCAATCGACTTATACCAGTCCAGCCATTTGGTTGCGGTCAAGTCTTCAATAGTTGCGCAGTGTCCTGCAAGTTCCGGGCAGGCAACGGTAAAGCCCTGTCTTGCAATGACCTTTCCAAACTGCTTCATTTCCGTAGGTGTGCCAGTTAAACCGTGTATCAGCAATACACCAACGCGGCCTTTTCTCTCTATAAATCCGACTGAACCTAACAACGCATCTATATTTCGATTAAGCTTGCCAGCTGAGGCTTTATTAAGTTTATCGATCAATTTTTCTTCGTTCATCATTGAAATTCTTGTCATATATAGCTTCCACTCACAAACAGCATGCCTGCGATAATCAAACTAACACCGAACCAACGTTTACGGCTCACCCGCTCTTTCAGAAACCAGGCTGAGGCGAGCAGAATGAAGATATTATTAGCACTGGAAAGCGGCGTTGCGATGTTAAGCGGGGTAATAGATAAAAACGCCAGCCATACAATGGCTTCCATTACCATTGTTACAACACCGAGCACTATCAATCTGGATGCGATTGCCAGCTTAAGCGTTTGCCAATGCCCGTAAAAACCCGGAAGTGTCGAAGGTGAAAAGTGATTAGTACCTTTTTTAAAAAAGATATTACCCAGCGTATCCAACGTCATGGCAGTGCCAAACAGACAAATCGATTTAATACTCAATAACATTTTTCAGACATCCCTTTATACAAAACCCAGTGCTTCCGCGAGTTTGAAATTAGCCAGGGCATTCACTGCGTTTGCTTGCTGCTGGCGGTTCATACGCCATGCATCGGCTGGACGGTCTAGCATGGATCCTATCCACTTTAACGGTGATGTGAATGTCGGCGGCGAGTAATCGCCAACAGTATCAGCACCTACGATATTGTGAGATTCGGCTATTGCTTTAATGCAGCTTGTTACGGTATCTAAAGGCAAAGTTCCCTGCTCCCAGTTTGTGATAGCATCCAGCTGCCTCAAACAATCCTTATCAACACTTACGTAAACATTATCTGTCGTTACTGTATCCAGGATTTCCTGGATACCAGCCTGCAAGTCTATTTTCAGCATAGACTCCAGATGCACGCTTTCTTGATGGTTTTGCAGTTGTACTTCTATTGGCAAATATGGCAAAAGTACAATTTTTTTCAGCAGGTAACTTTCAACATCGCCCGCTAAAAAACGCTTACCGACCAGATCGCCATTCTCAAGACCTATAATCACAATCCGTTCAATTTGCGGCAAACGGGCTGCCGTATATACCCAGTTGCCACAATGATATTTGTGTGGCGGACGCATCCAGTCCGGATGATTATCAAACAGCACCAGCGTGAGCGGTGATTGATGTTGTTCCAGCAACGCCATGGTTAAATGATGGTAATCACCAGAGCCTAACAGGCTAAATTGCCGGCCTGTTTCAAGGCGCATTAATTTGCTGGCTTTCTTGAAATTACGCTCACTGCTCCATAGCCTTACTGAACGCCTGAAAGGAAGCATTGATATCACATTCAACCGGGCATGAAAACGCTGTAAAAATTCATACTGTGCAGTCAGGCTGTGGTCAAAATTAAAAACAGTGATTCCTTTCATGCCACTCATACAAATAACTTATTGGGCACCACAACGCTTCAGCAATGCCTCAAACAATTGAATACCCAGATCGATCTCTTCATTGGTGATGAGTAAAGACGGTGCCAAGGTAATAACATTTTTCTGATAACCACCAATGTCCAATACCAAGCCGTATTTTTTGCCGCCAATGTCAATATCGCCCTTCAAACCCTCATTGAACATGCGGTCGGCTAATGCACGGCTTGGCGTGAATCCATCTTCAGTACAAAGCTCGATACGCAGTGCAAGCCCCAGGCCACTCACATCACCCACAACTTTCCAGCGTGATTTCAGCTCCTGGATACGCTTCAGGAAGTACGCGCCACGTTCACGGATCTGTGGTTCAAAATCATGCTCCTGGGTCATTTTCATGACTTCAAGTGCTACAGAAGTTCCCAGTGGATTTGACGCGAATGTAGAGTGCGTAGTGCCAGGCGGGAATTTCTGCGGATTGATGTATTCTTCTTTAGCCCAGATGCCGGACAATGGATTCAAGCCGTTGGTAATCGCCTTACCAAAAACAAATACGTCAGGAACAATGTTGAAATTTTCCCAGGACCAAAGCTTGCCGGTTCTGTAAACGCCCATTTGAATTTCATCTGCTACCAGCAAAATGTTGCGTTTTTTGAGGCTTTCTTGCAGTTTCTGCATGTAGCCTTCAGGTGGAATAATGTAGCCGCCGGTACCTTGTACAGGTTCAATGTAAAAAGCACCAAACTCGCTTTCTTTAGCCTTCTCATCCCATACCGACTGGTATTCAGTCTCGAATAGTTTTTCAAATTCTTTATGGCAATACGTATCGCAAGTTTCAACCTTCATGTCATACGGACAACGGAAGCAGTATGGGTATGGCACAAAGTGTGCGCGATCGGCAAAGTTGCCAAAACGGCGACGATAACGGTAGCTGGAAGTAATTGCCGAGGCGCCTAAAGTGCGGCCATGATACCCGCCCATAAAAGCAAACTGGTGTGTTTTCCCAGTATGATTACGTACCAGTTTCAGTGAATCTTCGATCGCCTGCGCCCCGCCCACATTGAAATGCACACGGCCTTTTTCACCATATTTATCTTCCATGTACTTACAGATGATTTCTGCCAGATCCACTTTTTCTTTATGCAAATATTGGCTTGCAAGCTGTGGCAGAGTGTCGATCTGTTTTTTTAGGCTATCGCTGATTCGCTTGTTCTTATAGCCAAAATTTACAGCCGAGTACCACATCTGCCAGTCAAGGTAAGGTGTATTGTTTTCGTCAAACAAAAAACTGCCCTCACAATTTTCAAACACTTTTGGTGGGTCTGCATAATTCACAGTATCGCCATGCGAGCAATACTTATTGTTTTTGTCCAGGATTTCGATGATTTTGGTGTCCATGTGATTCTTTCGTTCTTAAAATTAAATGAATGCTGAATATGAATGTCTTACGCAACCAGGTTTTTAGCAGATGGATTGAGCGGCCATTTTTTGGCAACACCCCATTCCTTAACAACCTCTAAAACCTCGGCAAAGGTCTGGAAGCGCCTGAAAGCAATATTTTCCTGTTCACAATGTTTAATAAGCTTGCCTTTGGCAAACACAATGTCGGCATGCTTGGCAAGGCAATAATCAGATTTGCCATCACCGATCAACACTATCGGGCCATCAACATCTGCTGACAATTGTTCGGCTATCTGGCACTTGCAAACACCGTTGCCGGCTTTGCAATGGATATTGCGGTATGGGTAGCTGATGGATACACCATTAGGCCTGAAATGGAGCTTATTTGCATAAATCGGCATATGGGGAATTGCAGCATTGTGTGTTGCAACATCAATCGCATGATCCAATCCATCACTGACAATTGCTACTTTAGAAAACTGGCTGATATGTTTATAAAATGGAATGAAGCTAGCATCTAACTGAATACCGCGGAAGAAGTTTTCAAGCGTAACTTGATCTACTTTCACCAGATCCAGTTGCTGCTGCATACAGTCAATTGCAGTGATATCACCTTTTAACCAATCAGTTTCAAGAACTTTCCATCTGTCATCAGCAAACCGTTCCAACATGGCATCTACTGTGTCGCCCACAGAAAGGGTGCCGTCAAAATCAATAACAAAAAGCATTAGAATCCTTTACAGCCAGGTTTAAATTAAACCAACAATTGCCATTTTATTTGAAGATACCTTACGTTTTACTTACGCTCCTCTGGAGTAGTAGAAACAAAGCTTTGAACCTTGATTGAATTGGCCTCTAACTTTATCCAGCTTTATTGGAATGTTTGGCAAGAAAACCCAGAACATGTGGCCAGTTAATGATTTTCACGCCTTCTTCTTGCTGTTTAGCTTGTATGGATTGATGCAAAGATTTCATTTGAGTCCAGTGGTGTTTGGGGCGGTAATGATGCTCTGCATGGTAGCCATTGTTCAACCACAACCAGTTATAAATTGGGTTGTAACAACTAACGCCCCACGTGATTGGCTTGTCTGGATTAGAACCCAGATGCTCGTAATATCCATTTAATGCGCTGAGCGAATGTCCTAGATAGTAGAAAGCGACATAAAACAATCCCAGTTTCCAATTCAGCAGAAACAAGCCACCGATCAATATGAACACACTCACCAATTCAAAAACCGCAAAATTTGCCAAAAATGGATTCAACCTACGGATACCTTGTGTAATAATTTTTGGATCATCACGAAAAAAACTTAAAAATGCATATTTAAAAGCAGGTTCAGGCATATTATTCTTACCATGCCGGTAAATTGAAATCCAATCTACAGTTTTGCCATCAGCACCAATGTGGTCGTTGTTTCCAATATGATGCTGGCGGTGCACATAGTCATACATGGTCTGGGAAAATCCCATCGTGATAGATTCTAAAAAACTAAAAAAACGATTCAGAATGTTAGATTTAAAATAAGCGTTATGGATAAAGTTATGCGATACACTGTTTATATTCCAGGCAATGCTAAAAGCATAAAAAATTCCTGTCAGGGCATTAACCCACCAAGGCAGATAAGTAAATAACATAAGCATGCATAGAACATAACCGAAATGCACTAAACCCATAACCACTGGTATGCTGTCCCAATAGCTGTGCGCAAAAATGTAAAGATTTTTATTTTTCATTCCGTCCGATTTATCTGGTAGGTGTTGAAGTTAAAAATATAAAATTAAATATTCTTAAGTCTTCGTGAAGCCATTATGGTTATAAGTAACTTACATTTTCCTTACAGCAGTTAAACTCTTTCAGAATAAAAAAACATGCGAATCTTATTAGTTGAAGATGATGAAATTCTTGGAAACGCAACCAGTAGTTACTTGCGGAACACTGGATATTCTGTTGATTGGATAAAAGATGGCAAACAGGCAGACCTTGCATTGCATGAGGATGTTTATGATGCTGTAGTCCTTGATCTAGGATTGCCCAATATGGATGGCATAGCGATTTTAAAAAAACTACGCGCCAGAAAAAAACACTTAGGTGTAATCATTTTGTCGGCAAGAGATAGCCTTGAAGATCGTATAGCCGGCCTTGATTTTGGAGCAGACGATTATTTAGTTAAGCCAGTTAAGTTAGCTGAGTTAGCAGCTCGATTACGTGCACAAATACGCAGGCATCATTCAATCTTAGCAACAACTATCGAATATCCTCCGATAGTATTTCATGTCAAAGATCGTTTGGTAACCTATCAGAATAAACCATTTGGATTATCACCAAGGGAGCTTAGCTTACTTGAAACCTTGTTGCTGCGTATCGGCAAACTTGTAAGTAAGGAAAACCTATTAGAAAACATTAGTGATTGGGACGATAGTCTGGGCATTAATGCCATTGAAGTTTATATGCACAGATTGAGAAAAAAACTATTGGCTGTAGGGGTCGAGATTCGAACGATCAGAGGCTTAGGGTATATTCTGGATAAAAAAGAACTTAACGATTAAGGTATTTTATATAAAATCAATTTTATGCAAATCAAACAAGCCTCATTACGTACGAGAATATTAAGCTGGCTTATGCCGCTAATGCTCCTATTAATTGTAGTTGATAGCACAATACTTCATAGGATTGCCTTAAATACTCTTGAAAAGGAGCTGGATGCTGATTTGTATGGATCTGTAACAGATATATCCGAATATCTGGAAGAATTTGGTTTAAAAGCTAAAAATATTGAAATATTAGAAAATGCGAGCAGAATTCTATTAAATGATGAAATTGATAAAGTGCTGTATTGCATTTCAGATGACAAAGGAACTTTAATAGGAGGTAATAGTGACCTTTTTGAGAAATCAAAAAATAAAATAATAAATTCAAATACCACCCCTTACTTTTTTTTCACAAAAGTTAATAACGAAAAATATAGGGTGGTAAGCTCGGCTTTTAATTCCAACAATGGTTTGAATACCCAAAAAATAAATATACTGGTCGGTGTGACACTTAAACGCCGGGATACATTGGCAAACAAGGTTTTGATGGGACTAGTGATTCCTCAATTACTGCTGGTTTTAGTTTCTTTTATTGTCATTCCAGTTAGTGTGAAAAAAGGTCTGGCACCTTTAAGTGAGTTACAAGATCAAGTATCTAAGCGCTCTGAAAAGAATTTAACGCCAATAGATTTACCAAACATTCCTGAAGAGGTTTTTTTATTAACCAAGTCGGTCAATCATTTGATGCAGCAATTGCAAAATTTAATATCAGTGCAAAACCGCTTTATTGCAGACGCTGCCCATCAATTGAGAACTCCTCTCGCAGGCGCTTTGGCACAGCTTGAACTGGCAGAGCTCGGGGGTAATGCCGATTTATTAAAATCCACATTACCCATAGTACATTTAAGCTTAGACCGTTTGTTACACACCGTTAATCAATTGCTGGTTTTGGCAAAAAGCCAACCTGAAGCCATTGCCATGA
>Ga0255338_1005985_pt1 | contig 10703 bp, 8 predicted proteins | sample MeOH1_35cm_T4_19_FD_203715 | JGI IMG/M metagenome (GOLD analysis project Ga0255338, IMG submission 203715) | Sandy soil microbial communities from University of British Columbia, Vancouver, Canada - MeOH1_35cm_T4_195 | ecosystem: Engineered > Artificial ecosystem > Sand microcosm > Unclassified ... | reverse complement strand
GATGAAGGGGTCCGACCCGGTGGCGATCAACAGCTTGTCATAGCCGACGGTGCGACCCGAATGGCTCGTGACGGTCTTTGCGGTGCGGTCTATGGCCGTCACCGGATCACCCGCGATCAGCTCGATATTATTTTCCGAGTACCATTCGCGGCTGTTGATGATGATGTCATCGAAGCTCTTTTCCCCGGCCAGAACCGGCGAGAGCATGATGCGGTTATAGTTCACATAAGGCTCTGCGCCGAAGATGGTGACGCGATAGCGATCCTTGTCGCGCGCCAGCAGTTCCTCGACCGCGCGGCAACCGGCCATGCCGTTGCCCACGACAACCAGATGTTCCTGAACATCCTCGGACGGCACGAAGATGTCCTCTTCGTTCGCCGCTTCCGGTCCGTTGTTCTGAAAATCCATCCCTTGACTCCAGAAAAAGAAAAAGGCCGCCATCCGGACCCTCGGCTTTGAAACCGAAGGTCTGGATGGCGGCCTTGCCATCATAAGCGCCTTGATCGTCCGTCCCTGGACCACCGCAGCTATGGAAGAAGGACAACCCTGTCCCTTGCATTGCAGCATATTCCGAATCGCGACGAGGTCAAGCGATTCCTCGCAGCACGATGTATTTTGCTTCCGCGCCACCGCATTTTATCGCAAACGCGAAAAGGGCGGCGGCCTGTCGCGGGCCGCCGCCTCCCCTCCTGTCAGAGCGTGAAACAATCAGATGCGGGCAGCGCTGGTCCAAGTCGTGCGCCAGCGGGCGCGAACCAGGGAGATGCCAAGGAACGCGACCAGGGCCAGACCCGCGAAGATCAGGAAGCCGGGCGCGAAGCTGCCGGTGAGCTGCTTTGCGATACCCAGCGAGGATGCCAGGTAGAAGCCGCCGACGCCGCCCGCCATGCCGACCAGGCCGGTCATGACGCCGATCTCTTCCTTGAAGCGCTGCGGCACGAGCTGGAACACCGAGCCATTGCCCACGCCCAGCGCCAGCATCGCGGCGACGAAGAAGCCAAGGGCGGAGACCAGCGTCGGCGCATAAGCAACACCCGACAGCGCCAGCGCGGCGGCGATATAGACCATCATCAGCGCCTTGACGCCGCCGATCCTGTCAGCCAGCGCGCCGCCCATCGGACGCACCAGCGACCCTGCGAACACGCAGCCAGCCGTGCAATAGCCGGCAACCACCGGGGTCAGCCCGAACTGGTCGGTGAAGTAGATCGGCAGCGAGGCGGCCAGCCCTACGAAACCGCCGAAAGTCACCGAGTAAAAGCCCATCAGCCACCAGGCGTCGGCGCTTTTCAGCGGGTGGAAATAGTCGACCAGCTTCTTGGGCGCGGGCGCATTGGGCGCGTTCTTGGCCATGATCATATAGATGACGAAGACGATGGTCAGCGGAATGCAGGCCAGACCCAGCACCGCGTTCCAGCCGAACAGCTTGGCCAGCATCGGCGCGAACAGCGAGGCCAGCACCGTGCCGGAATTGCCCATGCCGGCCAGGCCCATGGCCTTGCCCTGATGCTCGGCCGGATACCAGCGGCTGGCGAGCGGCAGCGCGATCGCGAAGCTCGCCCCGGCAAAGCCCAGGATCACGCCCAGCGCCAGCGTGCCGCCGAAGCTGTTGACGCCCATGAACCACGCCGTCGCAAGACCGAGGATGACGATCACCTGGCTGATTGCGCCCGCCTGCTTGCAGCCGATCCGGTCGACCAGCAGGCCGTTGACGACGCGCAGCACGGCCCCCGCCAGCGTCGGCACGGCGACCATCAACCCCTTTTCAGCCGGGGTCAGGCCCAGCGTCTTGGAGATGGAGGGCGCCAGCGGCCCAAGCAGCACCCACACCATGAAGGCGAGGTCGAAATAGAGGAAAGCGGCTATCAGGGTCGGCGTATGCCCAGCCTTCCAGAAACTGGTCTGGCCGGTTTGTTTCTGACCTTCTGGCCCTTCGCCCCCTTCCGGGCTCTCCCAATGAGCAGTTGCCATGATGATGTCCCTCGAATCTTGTAAAATGGACACGAAAAAAGCCGCGTCCGGACCTCGCTCTTTGCGAAATCCGGCCAGCGGCTTTGCTGTAAAATCGTAGGGAGAACGCGATCCCAGCCTTGGGAAGGGCTCATCCCGGAAAACGCGCTTCATCGCGCGACTCTTATCTTATCTCGTGATTCGCCTCATGTTGCAAGGCACAAATTTGCGAAAGCCAATCCAATCCTCCCTGCGCCGAAGGCTTGGGGCGGATTTTAGAAACTTGCCAGAAAATCCTCGATCCGCTCGGGATCGAACACCCGCCCATCGAAAAAGCTGTCAGGCCCCAGCGTCAATTCACCCCGTTTCGATCCCACTGCCAGCGGAGAGGCTACCGCTCCCTCCACCTTCATGCTGGCCCCCGGCATCGCCACATCGCTGTCGGCCAGTGCGCGGCGGAAGATGTCCGGGCGGAAGACCGACGCGGCCTTGGCGGCATTTTCCGGGCTATGTTCCACCATCTTCCAGCGAACGAGCTGCGAATAGATCCACAGCGCCTGGCTGCGCCACGGAAAGGGCGTGGCCTCGCGCGAGAAGAGCATGAAATCGGGCATGGACAGCGGCGCCATGTCCACCCGCGCCACGATCCCGCCCGACAGAGCGCGCAGGATCACCTCGGCGGGCTGGTCGACATAATGAGGTTGCGACAAGAGGTGGGCGAGCGCCTCATGATGGTCCGGCTCGTCGCACCAGGCCGCAGCCCGCACCAGCGCCCGGAGCAGCCGGTCGACGCTGTCGGGATTTTCATCCAGCCAGGGCGTGCGGAAGGCCAGGACCTTCTCCACGCCGCGCCGCCAAATGCGTTCCCCGATCGCCACCGCTTCGGCCAGGCCCGCGTCGACCGCCGCGCTGCCCCAGGGCTCGCCTGCGATGAACCCATCGACCTCCCCGGCGCGCATCGCCTCCACGGTAAGCGACGGCGGCAGGACGCGCAGCACCACGTCGCGATCCGGATCGACGCCCGCGCTCGCCAGCCAGTAGCGCAACATCATCGAATGGCTGGAATAACGATGGACGACGCCGATCACCGGCTTGCGCTTCCACAAACCGATGGCCGCCGCGAAATCATGCGCGGTGCCCAGCGGATCGTCCAGCCGCGCCGATATGTCGGGATCCAGCGCCTGCGCGAACTCGTTCGCCATCACGAGCATATTGCCGTTGACGTTGAGCTTGTAGGGCGCGGAAAGCGGCGCCGCCTGCTGGCTCAATCCCAGCGTCACCGCGACGGCCAGCGGCGCCAGCATATGCGCCGCCTGCACCTGCCCGAACACCAGCCGGTCGCGCAATGTCGCCCAGCTCGTCGTGCGGACGAGGTCGAGATGCAGCCCTTCCTCTTCCGCGAAACCCTTTTCCCGTGCCACCGCCAGCACGGCGGCGTCGGTCAACGGCAGGAAAGCGATGCGCAGGTCGGTCGTCATCACATCCCTCCCAACAGATCGCTGGCCGTGATGAGGGCCTGAGCGACATCCACGATCTTCTTCCCCTGATTCATCGCGCTCGACCGCAGCAACGCATAGGCATCCGGCTCCGAAAGGCCGCGCTGACTCATCAGGATGGATTTGGCGCGGTCGATGATCTTGCGGTCGGAGAGCGCCGTGCGCGCCTCGTCCAGTTCGGTCTGCAGCCGGGCGAAGGCGTTGAAGCGCCGCACCGCCAGTTCCAGCACCGGCTTCACCCGCTCCTTGCGCAGCCCATCCACGACATAGGCCGACACGCCTGCGTCGATGGCCGCGCCGATCATGGATTCGTCCGACTGGTCGACGAACATCGCGATGGGCCGGGCCAGCGCGCGGCTGACGGTCAGCATTTCCTCCAGCGTGTCGCGGCTGGGGCTTCCCAGGTCCATCAGCACGACGTCGGGCGCCATGCGTTCCAGCCGCGCGACGAAGCCGCCGCGCGGAGGGACGATGTGAATATCGTCATAGCCCGCCTCGCGCAGGCCTTCTTCCAGGACTGTCGCGCGCAAGCCGCTGTCGTCGATGATGACGATTCGCATGGACCCCACCTTTTTGCCACTCAGTGACGGCGATGCCGCGCCGCGTCAATCGGGCGCGATGCGCGACGCTCGCCCATGACGGCGCATCGGTCGGGCTCAGTGCGCTGCCGAGCGATCCACGGTTCTAGTCGGGCGCGGGGCAAGCCACACCACGGCCGCGGCCAGGAACAGCACCATGGCGGCGATGAAGAAGACATGGTTCATCGACAGCACCAGCGATTGCGCGTCGACCAGATTGGCCACCATCTGCCGCGCCTGGTCCTGGGTGAAACCCCTGCTCGTCAGGTCGGCCATGGTCGTATCGGCGTGGAGCGTGCCGACCATCTCGTTGCGCGATATGCGCTGTCCATCGCCCCAGCCAGTCAGCACGATGGAGGTAGAAATGGCGATGGCCAGCGTGCGGAGGAAATTCTGCATGCCCGCAGCCGAGGCGGTTTCCTCCGGCCGGACCGACCCCAGGGTCAGCGTCGTCAGCGGGATCATGAAAAAGGGCATGCCGAAGCCCTGCACCAACTGCGGCATCGCGATCGTCCAGAAATCCGCATCGGTGGTCCAATGCGCCCGCCACAGCGTCATCAACCCGATCCAGGCGACCGCGCCCGAAATCATGATGCGCACGTCGACCTTGTCAACCAGCCGCCCGGCGATCGGCGCCACGAGCATGGCCGTCATCGCCGTGAACGCCGTCGCCAGGCCGGCCGAGGCGGCGGTATAGCCCATCGATATCTGCAGCCATTGCGGGATGATGACGATGCCCGCGAAATAGGCGCCGAAACACAGCGCCAGCGTGAACACCCCCGAAGTGAAGCCGACATGGCGGAACACGCGCAGGTCGACGATCGGATGCTCCTCCGTCAGTTCCCATATGATGAACACGCAGAAGCCGATGGCCGCCAGCACCGCCAGCACGACGATCAGCGGGTCACCGAACCAATCATGGTCGCGCCCGATATCCAGCATGATCTGCAGGCAGCCGATCCAGAAGATCAGCAGCCCCAGGCCGATATAGTCGATGGGCAGCTTCACCCGCTCCGTTTCCACCGGGCGCAGCAGCAGCAGCGCGGAAAAGACGCACAATGCCGCGATCGGCAGGTTGATGAAGAAGATCCAGTGCCAGCTCCAATTGTCGCTGATATAGCCGCCGACGATCGGGCCGAGCGCCGGGCCGAGCAGAGTCGTCATCGCCCACAACCCCATGACGCGCCCGCGCCGCTCCGGCGGGAAGATACGAATCAGCAAGGTCTGCGACATCGGCATCAGCGGACCGCCGCATAGACCCTGGCCAATGCGGCAGACCACGATCATGGTCAGGCTCATCGACAGGCCGCACAGCAGCGAGAACAGGCCGAAACCCAACATGCTGAAGACGAACAGCCTGACCGCGCCGAACCGCTGCGCCAGCCAGCCGGTCAGCGGCACGCAGATCGCCTCCGCCACGGCATAGCTGGTGATGATCCAGGTGCCCTGATCGGCGGAAATGCCCAGATTGCCGGCAATATGCGGCACCGACACATTGGCGATGGTCAGGTCGAGCATGACCATGAAATTGCTGAGCGCCAGCGTCAGCCCCGCCAGCAGGCGGTGACGGGGCGACAGGAGCGAGAATGTCTCTGCCGGACGGCTCACCAAAGGCTTCCTTATTCGCCGGAGAGGTCGATCTCGGCTTCCATGGAGAGGCCGACGCGCAGTGGATGCTCAGCCAGTTCCCTGGGATCGAGCGCGATGCGCACGGGCAGGCGCTGCACCACCTTGATCCAGTTGCCGGTTGCGTTCTGCGCAGGGATCAGCGCCATGGAAGCCCCCGTGCCGCCCGAAAAACCGACCACCTTGCCATGATAGACGACGCCGCCGCCATAAAGGTCGGACGTGACGGTGGCGGGCATGCCTGGCTTCACCCGGCCAAGCTGCCGCTCCTTGAAATTGGCGTCGACATAGACATGGGCGAGCGGCACGATGCTCATGATCGGCGTGCCCTGCGCGACGCGCTGTCCGACCTGCACCTGCCGCCGCGTCACCACGCCGTCGATCGGGGCGCGGATGACGGAGCGGCCAAGATCGAGCCGGGCATTGTCCAGCTTCGCCTTGGCCGCCAGCACGGCGGGATCGGTGTCGATGGTAGAACCCCGCACCAGCGCGTCATTGGCGGCAAGCTGGCCGCTGGCCGCGCCGCGTGTCGCCTCCGCCGTCGCCACGCCGGCCCTCGCCAGGTCGAGCGCCGCCTGCGCCGCGGCATAGCCCTTGCGCGCGCTGGTCAGTTCCTCGCCCGAGACAGCGCCATTGGGCGCCAGCGCCTCGCGCCGCCGAAGGTCGATGCGCGCCTTGTCGAAATCAGCCTGCGCCGTCGCAAGCTGGGCACGCGCCTGGTTGATGTCGGCGCCACGCGCCTCGACCTGCGCGGCCAGCGCGCCGCTCGTCGCGACGGTCTGGCGGAATTTGCGCCGGGCTTCGGCCAGATCGGCCTCCGCCTGCGCCATGGCGATGCGGGCGTTGGTGGGGTCCAGCTTCACCAATATGTCGCCGCGCTTCACGGCTTGGGTGTCCGTCACCAGCACCTCGACCGCCTGCGCGGAAATCAGCGGCGTCACCTGCGCCACTTCCGCATTCACATAGGCATTGTCGGTGCTGACATGGTTGCGCCCGATCAGCAGATACCAGATCGCATAGGCCGCGCCTATGACCAGCACGACCAGCGCCAGCCGCACCAGCCATTTTCTGCGGGTGTCCTGACGCTGCGCGGCGGCATCGGCCTTGCTCGCTTCGGACGTGAATTCGGGCCTGGCATCAGCCATTGGGGATATCCTTGGGCAACTGGTGCGATATTTGAGCGTCGCTGGCGGCAAAGCCGCCGCCCAGCGCGCGAATGAGGGCGATGTCGGACGTGAAGGCGCTGGCCTCCAGCTCCGCGACGGTCTGACGGGCGGCCAGAAGCTGGTCCTCCACGTTCAGCACGTCAAGATAGGTGTTGAGGCCGCCTTCATAACGCTGGCGGGCGATGCCATAGGCTTCTTCCGATGCGGTCAGCGCGGCGCGGGCGTCGATCAGCCGCTGGTCGAGCGTCCGCCGCCCGGTCACCGCGTCGGCCACTTGCTGATAGGCGCCGAGCACGGTCTTGTCATAGCTGGCCACCGCCTCGTCATAGAAGGCGCGCGCGCCGCGATATTGGCCGCTCAGCGCACCCCCATGGAAGATCGGCAGGCTGATCGCGGGCCCGGCATTGCCGAACAGCGAATCCTTCTTAAACAGCGTGTCCGCAAAGGAACTGGCCCCGCCGGAAAAAGCGCCGTTCTGGAGCAGGGTCTGATAGCCCAGCGACTGCACGCCGATCAGCGCGCTCAAGCGGATGGCGGGGAAGAAATCGGCCCGCGCCACCTTGATCCCCTTGGCCGCCGCCTCGGTCCGGGCGAGCGCGGCCGCAATGTCCGGACGGCGGGCGACCAGATTGGTCGTCACATCGGCGGGCAGACCCAGCGGACCGGGCTTGCGGAGTTGCGGCCGGGCGATGGCGATGCCCCGATCCGGCCCCGCGCCGATCAGCGCCGCGATCTGATGCCGGCGCACCGCGATCGCCTGATCGGCGGCGGCAAGCTGCGCCTTGGCGGAGGAGACGGTAGCATCGGCCTGCCGCTCGCTGCCACGCGTTTCCAACCCGTTGGCGCGGCGATCCGCCACCAGCTTCTGGCTGGCGGTACGGATTTCCAGCGCCCGCGCCTGAATGTCGCGCTCATCATGGAGCCTGGCGAGATCGGCGTAGGCATCGGCCACGCCGGTCGCCAGCGCCAGCCGCGCCTGCCGCGCGTCGATCTCCGCCGCGCGCGCTTCGGACGTCGCCGCCGCCAGCGCCGCGCGATTCTTGCCCCAAAGATCGAGGTCGAAGCCGAAATTCAGGCCCACCCGGCCCGTACCGAGCCAGCCCTTGGGCACGAATTCCTTGGGCATGCCCATATTGTAGCTGGATTTGGTCACGCCACTATTGGCGTCGAGATCGACCGACGGCAACAACGGCGCCCCCGCCTGCTGCGCGGCCGCGTTGGCCTGGGCGAAGCGGGCGGCGGCAGCGCTCACGTCCGGCGATCCCTTCAGCCCCTCCTCGATCAACGCATCCAATTGCGGATCGCCATAAGCCGTCCACCAGCCTTCGGACGGCCATTGCGTGGCATAGTCAGCCTGAAGGCTGCGCTCCGCCGCAATGCTGCCAGGCGCGCGCACCGCCGGCTGGGATCCCAGATCCGGCACCGCCGCGCAGGCAGAGAGCAGCGCCAAGCCTCCTGCGAGAAGCCCGGCGCGACCGGAAAGAGCGGGAAGACTCGGGGGGCGACTCACGGACATTAGCAAACCGTACCAAATAGTATGAAATTGGCCTTTGCGCCGGTTGCGAATCCTTGTCAACAGAAATAGCGTACTATATGGTACGGTTTTATGACAAAGCTCCTCCCTCCGCTCAGCCGACGAGAAGCGCGTCGCCGCGACCGGCGCAAAGCCATATTGGCGGTGGCATCGCGGTCCTTCCTGGAAAATGGCTATGCCGCGACGACGATGTCGGGGATCGCAGCGACGCTGGGCGGGTCGAAGGGCACATTATGGAGCTATTTCCCGTCCAAGGAAGCCCTGTTCGCCGCCTTTCTGGATGACGCGACCACCGCCTATCTCGCCCGCCTGGCCGAAATCCTCGATCCTGGCGGCGACCTGGTGGAAACGTTGCGCAGGCTGGGACTGAACCTGCTCACGAAGATCACCTCGTCCGACAGCGTTGCCCTGTACCGGCTGGTCGTGTCCGAATCGGGACGCTTTCCCGAAATGGGCGCCATCTTCTACGAACACGTCCCCGGCCATACGCGGCGGCTGGTCGCTGAATTTCTGGAACGGGCCATGGATCGCGGCCTGCTGCGCCGGGCCGACCCGGAACTGGCGGCGCGCACCTTCACGATGATGATGCTTTCGGGCTGCCATCAACTGGTCATCTGGGGACAGATCCCACAGGCGACCCCGGACCAGATCGCGGCCGATGTCGACCATGGGCTCGACTGCTTCATGCGCGCCTATGCGCCGGACGCCCGTTAACCATTTCTTTGGCTCCCAATCCTATGCTGCGCGGTGGCAAGAGGTGGGACGTCATGCAATTTTGGAAACGCGACAGCATCAGCAGGCTGCAACCGGCACAGGCTCCGGAAACGGCGCGCTCGGCCCGGCGATTGCGGCTTCTGCTGGTCGATGAAGACGCCACGTCGCGCGCGGTCGTGGCCCGGCGGCTGTCGCATCTGGGCTATGATGTGGCGCTGGCGGAAAACGGCTTTGGCGCGCTCAGCATGCTGGTGGCGCGGCCGGTGGACATCATCCTGATCGACATGGGGCTGACGCTGCTGCCGGCACTGGTGACGATGCGGAAGATTCGCGCGGCGGGCTTGGCCGACAATGCCTGCTTCGTCATGATCGGCGGGCGGCAGGACAAGGTGTCCGCCGTCGAGGCGCTGGACGCGGGCGCGGACGACCATGTGGTAAAGCCGTTCGACTTCGACCTCCTGGATGCGCGGCTACGCCATTTGTGCGCGCGGGCCGAGCAGATCGGCACGATGGCCCGGCACAATGCGGAATTGGACGCCCGGATCGCCCGCCGCGCGCTGGAACTGGGCGAGACACGCGATGCCCTGGCCGAAATGCAGGCGGACCGGGCACGTCTGGTCTCCTCGATCCAGGCGCTGCATGACGAGATCGCCCGCCTCAACGCGGCGCGGAACTGACGTCCTTCACCTCAGCCATTGGGTTGCGGCGAACCAGCCAGCGATCCCACCCGCCATGGCAACGCAGACTCCAACCACGCCCCAAAAGGCCCAGGGTTCATGGGCATAAGGAATGCCTTCGACATTCATGCCGAGCAGGCCGGTCAGAAAGGTCAGCGGCAGGAAAACCAAAGCCACGACGGAAATGATCAGCGCCTGCCGGTTCATCTGCTCGGCACGCAGATCGGTCAGCTCTTCATGGGCGAGCGCAGACCGTTCGCGCACCGCTTCCAGTTCTTCGGCCATGCGGGCGCAGCGGTCGGCGGCTTCCTGCAAATGCAGCCGGTCGTCAGGTTCCAGCCACGGCGCGTCGGCGGTGGACAGTCTTTCCAGCGCCTGCCTTTGAGGCGCGATAAAGCGGCGGTAGCTGATCGCGGTAGCGCGGATTTCCGACACGCGCCGCCGCGCTTCGGCCGGACCATGTGCGGTGAGCGCGCTTTCGATCTCGTCCAGGCCGTCGCCCAAATCGGCGACTTCGGGGTCGAGCGCTTCAGTGATCTGCTGCGCGAAGGCGGCGATCAGATCGCCCGGATCGCGGATCAGGCCGCCCAGCATCTGCGCCGTCACCGGTTCCATCGCTGCAAGCGGGCGATAGCTGACGGAGATGACACGCGCCTGTTCGGCCCACAGGCGGATCGACACCAGCGGATCGCCCACATCGTCATCCGCCGCGCCGAGCCCGCGCAAGTTCACCAGCGCGCCATGGGCCATCAGCGTGCAGCGCGGCCGGGTTTCCTGCGCGAGCAGCGCGGAAAGCGCAGCTTCAGGCATATGGTCGCATCGGGAAGCGACGGCGCGGGCATCCTCCCGCCAGCCATCGGCGTGAACCCAGCTAAACGGCGCATCTTCGGTCCTGGCGCAGAAAGCCTCCAGCGAGATTTCGTGCGCCTTGCCGCCATCGAAGAGAAAGACCCGGCTTATGGCAC
>Ga0255338_1005984_pt1 | contig 10703 bp, 13 predicted proteins | sample MeOH1_35cm_T4_19_FD_203715 | JGI IMG/M metagenome (GOLD analysis project Ga0255338, IMG submission 203715) | Sandy soil microbial communities from University of British Columbia, Vancouver, Canada - MeOH1_35cm_T4_195 | ecosystem: Engineered > Artificial ecosystem > Sand microcosm > Unclassified ... | reverse complement strand
ATACAAAACTCCAATACGCCCTTTCGCATCTGACTTTGTGTGTTCTGAATGTCCATAACCGGCGTTTTTGTCCTGCCGCTTTCCTTTGAAAATGGCAGGCGTTGTGATTGAATGATAGGTTTTCGAAACGGACTTGGTTTATGCCAAATGCCTTCTAACGATTCTTGTTCTGCGGCTACGTTCCAGGTTCCAGAGGTCAACCATACCAAAATTGGATTTGGGGTTTACCTGGACAACATGGGTAGCTACGGTTTCTTTTACTTCTTTCACTAAGTTATTCAACTGGTTTTCGCCAAGTGCCTGAAAGAAGAAGTTGTTTTGCGTTTTCATGATTTCTTTATTTAGAATGTTTTTTATTTTTCAAGGTTGGGGGAGGATCTCTCTTTGGGGATTCTCCCGGTTCATTCCCTTTGACAACACAAAGATGTGTATTTATTTGGTACTATGCAACACATAGTACCAGTTTTTTTCAAGTAATAGGTAGCGGACAATAACTGGCTTACTATAAATTATTGGTTTACAGTTAAATATGAAAAAATCGAAAAATATCGAAATGGTAGACGGTCCTATTTCTTGACGAATGGCGATTGTTGAAAAATCTTCTAAAAATATTAATCGTATTTGTACGATTAATTAAAAAAACTTCCTTTCTTTGTCCTATCGTACAAAAACGATAAACCAATGGCATCCGCTAAAACAGACATATTTACACAGGAAGATCAGGATCTGGCCGCTATTGCCAAAGTACTTTCGCACCCGGCCCGTATTGCTATTTTAAAGATCCTGGCCGCACAGAACGCCTGTATCTGCGGCGAGATCGTAGAAATCTTACCACTGGCACAATCCACCGTTTCACAGCATTTAAAAGAATTGAAGAATGCCGGCCTCATCAAAGGAACCATCGACGGGCCCAAAAGCTGTTACTGCATCAACCGCGAAGCCTTTGAAAAACTGCATGGGGGTTTTGATTCTCTATTTATATCACTGAAAACGGAGAACGCCACCAACTGTTGTTAACAAACACGCCTCTGCACTTTTACGGAATCAGTTCTGCTGAAGTGCAAAGGCGCCATTAAAAACCATAAATAAAAATGTTATGCAAACCGAACAGGAATTAAAAGCATTGGTAAAAGAAAAGTACGGCGAGATCGCCGATCAATCGCGTACACAGAACCTGTCATCCTGCTGTGGCTCCGGCTGCTGCAGCGATGAAGTCTACAACCTGATGGCCGATGATTATTCCCAACTGCAGGGCTATAACGCAGATGCCGACCTGGGACTCGGCTGTGGTTTACCTACGCAATTTGCGCAGATTAAAAAAGGAGATGTGGTGATCGACCTCGGCAGTGGTGCCGGCAACGATTGTTTTGTAGCCCGTGCCGCCACCGGCGAAACCGGAAAAGTGATCGGCATTGATTTCACAGAAAAAATGATTGGGAAAGCAAGAACCAATGCAGAGAAACTCGGTTATCACAATGTGGAATTCCGTTTTGGCGATATCGAACACATGCCCGTATCGGCCAATGTAGCCGATGTGGTAGTGAGCAACTGTGTACTCAACCTCGTTCCCAATAAATTCAATGTATTGAAAGAAGTGTATCGTGTATTAAAACCCGGCGGTCATTTCAGCATTTCCGATATTGTGCTGGAAGGAGAACTGCCTGCCCAATTAAAACAAGCCGCCGAAATGTATGCAGGCTGTGTATCCGGTGCCATTCAGAAACAGGTGTACCTGGAACTGATCCATACCACCGGTTTTACCAATATCACCGTACAGAAAGAAAAACTGATCAATATCCCGGATGATATTCTCAGTAACTATATCAGCCAGGAAGAGATCGCCGCTTTCCGTAACAGCAATATGGGCATTTACAGCGTAACCGTATATGCAGAAAAACCGGCTGAGAAAGAAGCCTGCTGTGCACCGGGTTCAGGCTGCTGTAATTAATATCAACCCGCGCCTTAGCGCCTTAGCGCCTTAGCGAGATAATTTTCACGCAAAGGCTAAGACGCAAAAAAAGAAATTCATAGTATGCTTATTACCAACCTCCTTCCCTCTCACTGGGAAGCTGTGAAAACCATTTATGAAGAAGGTATTGCCACGGGTAATGCTACTTTTCAAACCACCGCCCCTTCCTGGGAAGAATGGGATGCGGCGCATAGTAAAAAACCCAGACTGGTAGCTGTTGAAAACGATACCATTTTGGGCTGGGCCGCCATCACACCCGTTAGTGGCCGATGTGTGTATGCCGGCGTGGGCGAAGTAAGTGTATATGTAAGTGCCGCTGCCCGCGGCAAAGGAGTAGGTAAACAATTACTGCAGGCACTCATCACGGAAAGTGAAAAAGAAAACCTGTGGACCCTGCAGGCAGGTGTGTTTCCGGAGAACGAAGCCAGCATCGCCATTCACAAAGCCTGTGGTTTCCGCATCGTAGGCACCCGTGAAAAGATCGGTAAAATGAACGGTGTTTGGAGAGATACCGTATTATTGGAAAAAAGAAGTGCTCACGTATAATTGAATCAAATGTCTGCCAACAACTGCGCTCCGGCTCACGAAAGAAAAAAACTCAGTTTCCTCGACCGCTATCTTACCCTCTGGATCTTTCTCGCCATGGCGATCGGGGTAGGTATCGGTTATCTGTTTCCTTCTTCAGCGGGTTTTATCAACCAGTTTTCCAGTGGCACTACCAATATTCCACTGGCAATAGGATTGATATTGATGATGTATCCTCCCCTCGCCAAAGCCCGTTATGAAAAAATACACGAAGTATTTACCAATACCAAAGTGCTGGGTACCTCGCTCTTACTGAACTGGATCATCGGCCCCGTTGTGATGTTTCTGCTGGCCATTGTTTTTTTACAGGGTTACCCCGAATACATGATCGGACTGATCCTGATCGGTCTCGCACGTTGTATTGCGATGGTAGTAGTATGGAACGAACTGGCAGAAGGGAACCGCGAATATGCCGCCGGACTGGTAGCATTGAACAGTATTTTCCAGGTATTATTATACAGTGTGTATGCCTGGCTCTTCATTACCGTATTGCCACCGTTGTTCGGCATCAAAGGGCTGGAAGTAAATATTACCATCGGCATGATCGCAAAATCGGTGGCTATTTATCTCGGTATTCCATTTGCAGCGGGTGTGATCAGTCGTTATGCACTAATCCGGCTAAAGGGCGAAGAATGGTTTCAGCAAAAATTCGTTCCCTTCATCTCACCCATTACACTGATCGCGCTTTTATTCACGATCCTCGTCATGTTCAGCCTGAAAGGAGAACTCATTGTTCGCATACCAATGGATGTTGTGAGAATTGCTATCCCGCTGGCCATCTATTTTATCCTGATGTTTCTCTCCAGTTTTTTTGTAGCAAAAGCATTGGGTGCCGACTATGCCAAAAACGCTGCCGTTTCTTTTACCGCTACCGGTAACAATTTTGAATTGGCCATTGCCGTTGCCATTGGTGTATTCGGTATTAATTCCGGACAGGCTTTTGCCGGTGTTATTGGTCCGCTGGTTGAAGTACCGGCACTCATCGCTTTGGTAAATGTGGCTTTCTGGCTACAGAAAAAATATTATACGCAACCCCTTACTAACGCATAATCCATCACCTTCATGTCAACTAAAAAGAAAATATTATTTGTTTGTGTAGAAAATAGTAACCGCAGCCAGATGAGCCAGGCTTTTGCCATCATGCATGGCGGCGATACGGTGGAAGCCTATAGTGCCGGCAGCAAACCCAGTGGCATTGTTAACCCCAAAGCCATTGCAGCCATGAAAGAACTGGGATACGATCTCAGTAAGCACGACAGCAAATCATTACAGGAAGTGGAACAATATGCCCCTTTTGATGCAGTGGTAACCATGGGCTGCGGCGATGCCTGTCCGTGGATGCCCGCCAAACAGTTCATCGACTGGCAGATCCCCGATCCCAAACACATGGAGCCTGCCGCATTTAATGAAGTACGTGATTATATCAGTGAAAAAGTAAAGGAATTGCTGAAAACCTTATGAGGTTTTGTTCCCATCGTTGTTAGAACCGATCAGGGCTTCGATCAATGAAGAAACAAAACTTACTACCAGGCTGAACAGTAAAGCAGATACCCAACCATCTACCGTAAAACCCGGTACCAGGCTGGCGGCCCATTTAATGATCAGGATATTGATGAATAAGAGGAAGAGTCCGAGGGTAATAATGGTAATCGGAATAGTTAGGATGATCAGGATAGGCTTGATAAAACTGTTCAGCAAACCCAGCACTACGGCCACCAGCAAAGCCGTTACCGTACTATCTACCTGCACCCCCTTTAATATATAAGCGGCGAACAGAACCGCCACAGCTGTAGCGATGGTTTTAGCAAAGAACCTTCCCATATAGATCTTTTGAGAGGTTAAGTTACCATTTAAATATCGAATATCGAACAGGGAATATCGAACGCCGAAGTAACGCTCCGATCGATATTCGATATTCAAAATCTCTACACCACTACCACTTCATAAAACAAATCCGGCTCCAGGTAATGCTGGGCAAGGGCCTGGATTTCTTCGGCGGTGATGGTTTGTACGGTTTTGATGCTCTTGTAGAAATATTCTTCGGTTAAGCCATTCAGAATATAATTTTTCCAGCGGGCAATGATCTGGAACGGACCATCCAGATCGCCGAGCAGGGAGCCGATCATATAATTACGCACCAGGTCCAGTTCCTCTGCTTCCACAGGCTCATTGCGCAGGATGGCCATTTCTTTGTACACTTCTTCAATAGTGGCGGCGCATACATCCCGACCCGCTTCGGTGCTGATCATCCAGGCACTGGTGTGGATATGGTTCTGCATATAACTGTGTATGCCGTAGGTATAACCTTTGTCTTCGCGGATATTACTCATCAGTCTGGATCCAAAAAAACCACCGAAGATATTGTTCAGCACCTGTGCCTTTGAAAAATCGGGATGGTGCCTGTTAGGGAAGGGCCTCGCAATACGGATGGCCCCCTGTACCCCATTCACATCATTGATGATATTATATTTTTTGGTCTCGGCCGGATCCGTATCAAAATTCACAGCAGGCAGACTTTCTGGCTGAAAAGGCAGGTGCCCGAAATTAGTGTTCAACTGTTGCTGAATATCTGTTGGCAGTTTGCCCGCCACGAACACGAGGCATTTACCCGCCGTATAAAATTTCCGGTAAAACGCATCCAACTCCTCGCGCTGCAGGTTGTCGTAATCCAGTGTGGACGTGTATTTTCCATAGGGATGATGAAACCCGTATACATATTCATCGATCAACCGGTTAGCGATGAAGTCGCATTTCTTCAGGTTCACTTCCAGCCTTTGTTTCTGGTTCTGCTTATAAATCGCGAGTTCTTCTTCGGGGAAAATACATTCCGTCATCAGTTCCGCTACTACCGGCAGCAGTTCCGGCAAATGTTTACTAAGGCAGTGCAGGCTGATGGTGGCCGTTTCGTTATAACAACTCCTGTTCAGGTAAGCACCATAAAATTCGAAATGCTCATTAATGGCAAAGGCTTTTTTTTGCCGTGTACCATTCTTGAGCATAAAATTGGTGGTGGCAGCCACAATGTTTTTTTCTTCGTACCAGTTACCCGCATAAAATACCCATTCTACCAGTATTACTTCCTGTGCCCCCGCATCAATACTGTACACAGGCACTCCGTTGTCCAGGGTGAAATTTTCGTAGGGTGGTAACTGCAATTGCATGTTAACCGCATCAATGATTTCCGGCGCACTTGTTCTATTGGTCATGCTCTTTACTTAGTGTGATAAAATAAGGTATTGCTGTTATCGTTCCGGAATACTTCTTTGCAGTATTGCTGCACATCTGCCGCGGTAATTTCCTGGTAACGCGCCAGTTCGGTATTCATCAATTCCGCATCGCCCAGCAGTTCGTACATGGCCAGGCTGTTGGCGCGACTCATCACGCCCATATCTTCAAAAGCAATTACGCTCTCTGTTTTGTTTTTCACTTTCTGCAGTTCGGTATCGCTGATTGCCACTGCCTGTATTTTCTCGATCTCTTCTTCAACGGCTTTGGCAGCTGCTTCCATGGCAACGCCTTTCACCAGTTTGCCTTCTACTGCGAGCAAGCCTTTGTCAATACTGCCAAAATGATAACAATCGATACTGGAGAACAACTGTTTCTCTTTTACCAGTGCCTGGTATAAACGCGATGATCCGCCGCCGCCCAGCACTTCTGTAGCAAGGTCCATTACATAATACCCCTTATCCAACCGCGCATCCATATGCCAGGTTTTGATAAACGCATCTAAGGGCACATCTGCATGTACTTCCGAAACACGGGCTGCCGTTTGCCGGGGTTCCTGCGGCAGGGAGCGGTTGTATTTTTCTCCCATAGGGATATCACCAAACCATTTCTCCGCCAGCTGTTTGATCTTTTCCAGTTCTACATGTCCCGCTACCACCAGGATCGCATTAACCGGCCGGTAGTGTTTGAAAAAGAAATTCTTGACATCATCGATATGGGCATTCTCTACATGACTCAATTCCTTCCCGATCGTCATCCAGCGATAGGGGTGCGTGGTATAGGCCAGTTCCCGCATTTTATGCCACACATCGCCATAAGGTTTGTTGATATAGTGTTCCTTAAACTCCTCGCACACCACTTTTTTCTGTACGTCCAGGCTTTTTTGTCCGAAAGCAAGACTCAACATCCGGTCGCTCTCCAGCCAAAATGCTGTTTCTATGTTTGCAGCCGGTAGCTGGCAATAATAATTGGTGAGATCGTTGGTGGTGTATGCGTTGTTCTCACCGCCTGCACGCTGCAGGGGCTCGTCATAATCCGGAATATGGATGCTGCCGCCGAACATCAGGTGTTCAAACAGGTGAGCGAAACCGGTTTGAGCCGGGTTCTCGTCCCTGGCACCCACATCGTACATAATATTCACCACCGCCATCGGGGTAGAATGGTCCTCATGAACCAGCACCCGCAGGCCATTATCCAATACAAAACGGTCATATCTGATCATACACACGGTTAAAGAAGGTGCAAAATAGGGGATTCGGGAAATTTGGAACTACGAAAAGGGGAAAATGAACAGATGAACAGACGAACAAGGAACGGATGAACGGAGAAATAGATTTATTACATTACTTCCGATCATCTGTTCATCTGTTCGTCTGTTCGATATTCCCACCCTCTACCGCCTAATATCTTTGATATCGATCGTAAGCACCAGCGGCTTTTGGTCGCGGAAGATGACCACGCGCATTTTGCCGATGCTGTTCTGGAAGAGGTTTTTGTAGGTCTGGATATTCTTGGATGCATTGGTTTCTACAGAAAAGATCACATCGCCGGGTAGAAATCCGGCTTTGTCTCCGGGCGAGCCCGGCATGATATCAATTACCCGGATCTCTCCATCCACCAGGTAAATACCCAGGCCGGTATAGGAATAATCGAAACTCTCATTGTAATGCGTATTAGGTTTGATATGGATACTCTGCTCGGGATAGTTCAGGATCACGTTAAAGCGGCGCAGGATATCATTGCCGATCAGTCCGCCCAGCAATGGGTAAGAAGTTACATTATACTCATCTTCAAAAATATGCACCGGCACCCGCTTGAACTTGTAGGGGCCCAGCTTTACTTCCTTTACCACCGAGATAGACATCTGCCGTTTACCTCCCAGTCCTTCTGCCTGTGTGGGATAGAATTTTCGTTTCTTCCGGAATACCACACTGTCATCCACAAAATCTTTGGAAAGCAGGAAACTGAGTCCGGCACCGGTATCAAAGATAAAACGGCTGGCAATAAGCCTGTCGTCCTGTATGATAGCAGACTGCAGCGGAAGGGTGGAGAAATTAGGTTTCAACATATAACCGCCGCGGGGATATTTGAAGGAGCCCGGCGAATACACTTCGATAAACATGTTATCATAGTCGAGCCTTACAATGTACCTGCGCAGAAAACTGTACCCGATAATGCCATCGATACGGATCCCATATACACTGGTCAGCAATTCGTAATCATTGATATGAAAATCGAATTTTTCCGCTTCCAGTGTTCCCAGCTTCAGGGTATGCCCCATCGTAAAATCCACATTTTTAATCCCTGCGATGCCCCGGATGGTCTTTTCGGTTTTTACAATAGGCAGTTTCAGAAAATCTACGGTAGATGAATCAAGGGAAATACCACCGCTTCCGGTATCGAATACGAAATTGAGTGTATCCGGATAATTGTCGAGAACGGCCCGTACGATTACGATGCCACCACTTAACTGGGTAAAGGGGAAACGGGTCAATAGTTTTGCCTCCGGAGAAACAAATTCCTCCTGCGCTTTGCCCGTAATACAAAGGCAAAACATGGCAAATGCAAATAAGACCGGTTTCATGCAGGTTGAAAATAGGATGATTTCAGACGCAAACGGCTATTATCTGTATGAGGTTGCCCGGATCGAAGATAAACGGCCCAAATGAAGGACAGCAAATAATTGGTTTTCGATGCAACGCCAATCAACCATATCGCAGTACCTTTGTGCTTCTTTTTAAAGTATTGAATATGCAATTAGCCGATCTCTACCAGAAAGCCCTGAAATTCGAGTTCCTCAGTATCGAAGAAGGGATGTTCTTATTTGAACATGCCCCTTTAACAGAGCTGATGTATGTAGCCGATGAAATGCGGAAGATACAGGTGCCTTATAACAAAGTAACCTGGCAGATAGACCGGAACGTGAACACAACCAATGTGTGCATCGCCAATTGTAAATTCTGTAATTTTTACCGGATCCCGGGCCATACAGATGCCTATATCACCGATATGGACACTTACCGCAAAAAGATCACCGAAACCCTGAAATATGGGGGCGATCAGTTGCTGTTGCAGGGCGGACACCACCCAGAACTGGGACTGGATTTCTATACCAATACTTTCCGCGCCATCAAGCAGGAATTCCCCACCATTAAACTGCACGCACTCGGACCGCCCGAAGTGGCGCATATCAGCAAGCTGGAAAAAATGAGCCACCACGATACCCTCAAAGCCTTACAGGAAGCGGGGCTGGACTCTTTGCCCGGGGCGGGTGCTGAGATCCTGGTAGACAGGGTGAGGCGCCTTATCTCCAAAGGAAAATGTGGGGCAGACGAGTGGCTGGCCGTAATGCACGAAGCACATAAACTCAATATCACCACCAGTGCCACCATGATGTTTGGCCATGTGGAAACCCTGGAAGAACGTTTTATCCATTTAACCCGGATCCGAGAGGTACAGAGCCGGAAGCCGGAGAATGCCAAAGGTTTTCTGGCGTTCATCCCCTGGACCTTCCAGGATGTAGATACGCTGCTGGCGCGCATCAGGGGGGTACATAACCTGACCACACCGGATGAATATATCCGGATGATCGCCATCAGCCGCATCATGCTGCCGAATATCAAGAATATCCAGGCCAGTTGGCTTACTGTGGGCAAACAAACCGCCCAGATCTGCCTGCATGCCGGTGCCAATGATTTTGGTAGTATCATGATCGAAGAGAATGTGGTAAGTGCCGCTGGTGCTCCCCACCGTTTTACCTATAAAACCATGCAGGAAGCTATTCGCGAAGCCGGTTTTGAACCCCAACTCCGTGGCCAGCAATACGAATTCAGGGAGATCCCAGCCGCTATTCAGGAGCAGGTGATTGATTATTAGGAGGGGGTGGGATTTAACGTTTTGTTGAACCCAGAGGTGACGGATTACAGTATTTTCGTATACAAATAAACCCACCTGTATGAGGTCAAAATCAATCCTGCTGCTGGCATTAATGGCCGTATCTGTTACGTTTGTGACCTTTTTGCTGCTGGAGAGCCAGTCCACCAACATCACTTGCGAAAAAGGCACTGGCTGTACAGAACCGGATAAAACCGGGACCGGAACCGAAAAAGGGGTGCTGGCCACCCCGGAAAACCACCTGATCGTATCCATCAACTAAATCATACCGATCCTGCGCCGATACCGCAGGATTTTTTTTCTTTGCAGTGTAACATAATACCAGCTGGTTCGTATAATATTTGAAACAAGGCAAACAACCCAAGCTATTCCCTGCTGTTTATGACCGAGAAAGCGTACAATGAATGTGTGAACCAATATGCGGATAACGTGTACCGGTTCATTGTGAAGAATCTTCGTCATGAAGAGGATGCACGCGATATTGTACAGACCGCTTTCGAAAAATTATGGCGCAACAGGGAATCGGTGGAGCCGGATAAATCAAAATCTTACCTGTTTACCGTTGCCTATAACCAGATGATCGACCATATCCGTAAAAACAAACGGATCCAGCTGAAAGAGGATTTTGCGGAAGATGCAAGGGTACAGCAGGCCACCAATACCAACCTGAAAAAAGTATTGATGGAAGCCCTGAACCAGCTGAACGAAACACAAAGAAGCCTGGTGATGCTGAAAGATTACGAAGGCTATAGTTATGAAGAGATAGGCGAGATCATGGGGCTGAACGAAAGCCAGGTGAAAGTATACCTGCACCGGGCCCGGTTAACCCTACGGAATTATTTAGTAAGCGCCGAAAATGTGAGATAAAACAATCAGAGAAATCATACAACTAATCAAAATAAGCTGTGCTCCATATTAACCAACATAATTACGAGGAATTTTTCCTGCTGTATGTAGACGGGGAACTGTCTGCCTCAGACAAACAGGCCGTAGACCGGTTTGTGCGGGAACATCCGCACCTCGCCGTTGA
>Ga0255338_1005983_pt1 | contig 10705 bp, 5 predicted proteins | sample MeOH1_35cm_T4_19_FD_203715 | JGI IMG/M metagenome (GOLD analysis project Ga0255338, IMG submission 203715) | Sandy soil microbial communities from University of British Columbia, Vancouver, Canada - MeOH1_35cm_T4_195 | ecosystem: Engineered > Artificial ecosystem > Sand microcosm > Unclassified ... | reverse complement strand
ATCATACCGGACGTGAACTTCCTCAACAACGCGGATATCGACGGGCAGGCACTGCCGCCCGCGGGCTCGCCGAACATCATGATGGCGGCCGGCGGTTCGCAGCTTAAAGAGGACTTCGACGATGATGGCATTTACGCGTGGAAGTTCTACGTGGACTGGATCGATCCGACGAAGACGCGCGTAGACGGACCGGTGAAGATCCCGGTCGCGCCGTACAACTACCTTTGCAACGGCCAGCTCACGAACTGCGTGCCGCAGCCCGGCACCGATCGCCGGCTCGACGCGCAGGGTGACAAGCTCATGAGCCGACTCGTCTATCGGAATGTCAACGGCACCGAAGCGATCGTCGGCCTGCATTCCGTTAATACGACTATCGGCGGCGGTGGCGTTCGCTGGTACGAGTTCCGCCTGGATGACAAGCGCAATCCATACCTGTACCAGCAGAGCACGTTCGCGCCGGACAGCGCGTACCGCTGGATGGGCAGCATCGCGATGGACAAGATCGGCAACATCGCCATGGGCTACTCCTTCGGCAGCGCGACGCAGTTCGCCGGTCAGCGTTTCGCCGGCCGCCTCGCGACGGACCCGCTCAACACACTCACCTTCCGCGAGACGGTACTGGTGAACGGCGAGGCCGCGCAGACCAATACGCTGCGCTGGGAAGACTACACCACGACAGCGATGGACCCCGACGACGATTGCACGATCTGGTACGTCGGCGATTACCTGAAGAAGAACGCCCCGAACTACACGACGCGCATCGGCGCGTTCAAGTTCCCCAACTGCAGGTAGTCTCACGCAGAGTCGCGGAGACGCAGAGGGCCGAACCGCTTCAAGACTGTTCGGCCCTCTGCGTCTCTGCGACTCTGCGTGAAAGTCATTGGGGAATGAATGACTGGTATGGGAAGGCGGACAGTATATTTTATACAATCCATCGCCTGCTCACACGATTCCCAGTTGCCCACATAGCCCGGACGAGGTACGACATGCGCAGGATCCCGTCGTTGCTCCCGCTCACCGTAACCGCCCTGGCGGCCGCGTGCGTGCCTTCCCGGCCCGCGGAAACGCCGGTGCCGAGTGTGCCGACACAGCCGCCGTTGGCGACGGCCGAGAAGGCGACAGTGCCGTCAGCGAACGGCGCGCCCGGTAAGCTCACAGCGGTCGTGATTCAGCCCACGCGTTTCGATACGTCGAAGCTGGCGATCGGTGCGCCTCCGCCGCGGGAGCGGCCCGCGATGGTGCCGTGTCCGTGGGAAACGCCTGCTCAGGACGCGAGCGCGGCTGACGGCGCGACACCGGCCAACACGCAGCGGTCGCGCATTCCCGATTGCCAGCCCCCGGAGTGGAAGACGCCTGCGCAGCTGCGGCCGTATGAGCCGCCGCCGCTGCCGAAGGATCGGCCGAAGCCGATCGTCGATGATTACCTGAAGTATGTCGTGACCGAGCCGACCGACTACATCGTCCGGCGCTTCAACCTCGACACCACGTACTACAAGAAATACGCGGATGCGAACGGCTACCCGATCCTCGCCTCTGCGAAAGTGTCCGATGCTGCGCTGGCGATCACGCGTGACATGGTGAACTACATGCTTGCGCACCGGCCGGATGTTCGCGACACGATGATCGCGCACGGTGCACGCATCGGCATCATGGCGGAAACCGAGTACACGATGGACATCCCCGAGCAGCGCGACTGGACGGTGCCGAAGTACCTGGACCCGCGCCTCACGCCGCAGGAGCGCGCGCGCTATTACGAGGAAGGCGGGCTCGGTTCGCTTTCGCCGGAAGGGTACTGGAACGGTCGCGCGCGCGGCATGGGCGGCACGTTCACCACGTGCGCCGAAGAGAATGTGCTCGGCTACTACGGCACGCGTTACTGGGGCACGAACATCTGCGTGCACGAGTTCGCGCACGGCATCATGGGCGCGGGCATCGCCTTCGCCGACCCGAAGTGGTTCCAGGACATCGTCGATGCGTACAAGGCCGCGAAAGCCGCCTGTCTTTCGACCGCGAACGGCTACGCTGGCAACACCTTCAACGAGTACTGGGCGAGCGGTGTCGAATGGTACGTCGGCAACGGCGGTCGCGATCGCCAGCTGCTGCGCAGCACCGATCCGCGGCTATACGCACTTGTTGCTCGACTGATTCCCGAAGACAAGCTGCTGCCGCAGCGCGCCAACGTCGCGAATCGCACGCGCGAAGAGATGAACAATTACGTACGCGAGCGGAATCCCGAGTGGTGGGCACGCGAGCAGGTTCGTGAGCGCGAACGCGCGGCCGCGCGGGCGACCGCGAATCGTGGGGGCGGTGGAGGAGGCTCAGCGCCAGCGTGTGTGCCCGCAACGAACAGCTAGCTGGATCGGAAGCGGTCAGCGTTGGCGTGGGCGAAGGCGTTGGCGATGGCGGAAAACCAATACCCGCCACCGCCAACGCCACCTCCACCCCCAACGCTCACCGCAATCGGATGACGCAGAGGGGCCGCACAGCAAATCCACCGTGCGGCCCCTCGCGCGTCTCCGTGGAAGAAACTAGGCCCGGCTCTTCCACGCCGCGAGTATTGCCTTCTCCTGCTCATCCGTCAGCACATACCGCGGCTGATTCTTGATCGCCGCTGGCACCGAATCGCCGGCGCGCCAGGCGACCGTATCCCGACCGATGTCGATCAGCGGTCGGCACTGCAGTCCCGCAGCAACCGCCTTGCGATTGTCGATTTTCGTGTGGCCCAGCGAGTTGCCGTCTGCCATTACCCAGGGAACGGAGTACGTCAGTCCTGACGTGCGTCCGTTCGGCATCGTGCGCAGCGGGTAGTTGCGTAGCCACTCGTAGTCTTCGATCCACGTAAACGTGACCGGCGTGCGCGCGAGCGGCGCCAGGCCGTTCACGAACTGCTCGAGCGTCTGCCGCTGGCATGGGCCGGTCGTGTTGAACGTGCCCGTCGCGTTGTTCTCGAGCACCCGGATCATGAAATTTGCGAGATCGCGCGCATCCGTGTATTGCACCGTATCCGTTTTGCGACCGGGCACGGGAATTTCCCCACCTCGCGCAATCCGCACCGGCCAGTACGTGAAGCGATCGGTCGGGTCACCGGGACCCACGATGTAATTCGGCCGAATGATGATCGCACGCTCGGCGAACACGTTTCGCACGTCGTTTTCGCTCCGCGCCTTCAGCACGCCATAGCTCGGCGGATCCTGCGGCGGATCGTCCGCGAGAAGCACCGGCCCATCTTCCGGAATGTCCACTGTGCGATACGGGAAAAACACGCCCGTTGACGACACGTACATGAACCGACCGGCCTGACCGCGCAGCGCCTCGGCCGCTTCACGCGTCCAGGCGAGGTTTGTCGCGGTATCGATGACTGCGTCCCACGTCCGATTCTTTACGCCGTCGTACGCGGTCGGCTGGGTGCGATCGCCGCGGATGGCTTCCACCTTCGCGAAGTCCGCCTTGTACTCGCCCGGTTCGCGCTGGCCACGGTTCAGCATGGCCACGCGGTGTCCGCGCTCGAGCGCGGCGTGCACGAGCTGCGGGCCGACGAAGCCGGTCCCGCCGAGGATCAGGATGCGCAGCGGCGCACGCGCGTGTACGCGTGTGATGCCCAATGCGTTGGCCAGCGTCGCCGCGGCCGTCATCGCCAGGAACTCGCGTCTGCTTGTCACAAAGCCCTTTCAGGTCAGGGGGTGCGGTGGGATTGCATATTATATACAATCCGATCTCCATGCCGGAACCTTCGATCACGCCGGCAATTCCAAAACAAGAGGCTGAGCATGCAACACGCACGTCGAATCGCAGCGGCGGCATGGTTCCTCGCCGTCCCGGTTATCGCGTACGCGCAGGGGACGGCGGCGGACTACGCGCGTTCGGAAGGCCTGGGCCGACGGCTCGAGGGGCTGGTCATCAACCAGGCGCAGGCGCCGACGTGGGTCGGCGAAGGCAACCGCTTCTGGTACCGTAAGACAGTCGAAGGCGGCAATGCGTTCGTGGTCGTCGATGCGGCGACGGGGCAGAAGCAGCCGGCGTTCGACCACGCGCGACTGGCCACGGCTCTTTCTCAGGTGAGCGGTGAGCGGTACACGCCGACGACGTTGCCCTTCAACAGCTTCACGTACGCCGAGAGCGAAAGCGTAATCGAGTTCGTTGCGGACAGCGTGAACTGGCGCTGCGGCGTGCGCGAGTATTTCTGCGAGAACAAGGGACGCGTGCCGTTCCAGCAGCAGTACGCGAGCCAGTGGAGCGCGCTGGGGCTGCCGCCGGCGCCGTACCGGCCGGACACGCCACGCAGGTCGCCGGATGGCAAGTGGGAAGCGATGATCCGCAACCACAACATCGCTGTCCGCGAAGTCGCATCGGGCAAGGTCACGATACTCAGCGTAGACGGCATCGAGGGGAACGCGTACCAGCACAACTCGATTCGCTGGTCGCCGGACTCGAAGAAACTGGTCGCCTACCGCGTGAAGCCCGGTCACGAGCGTCTCGTGCACTGGGTCGAGTCCTCGCCGGACGATCAGTTCCAGCCGAAACATTACGCGCGACATTACGCGAAGCCGGGCGATGAACTCGAGGTTCAGCAGCCCGTCCTTTTTGATGTCGAAACGCAGAAGCAGTTCATCGTCGATCGTGCGCAGTTCCCGAACGCGTATGCGCTCACCGATCTCGTGTGGCGCAAGGACAGCCGTGCGGTCACGTTCGAGTACAATCAGCGCGGGCACCAGGTGTATCGCGTCATCGAAGTGGATGCGAACACGGGTACGCCGCGGGTCGTGATCTCGGAAGAGCCGAAGACCTTCTTCACGTACTCGAGCAAGAAGTATCGCTACGATCTGAAGGACGGTGCGGAGGTCATCTGGATGTCGGAGCGGGATGGGTGGAACCACCTGTACCTGATCGACGGCACGACGGGCCGGGTCAAGAACCAGATCACAAAGGGCGAGTGGGTCGTCCGCGGCGTTGACCATGTCGACGAGGAGGCCCGGCAGATCTACTTCCGCGCAGGCGGCATGTACGCCGGCAAGGACCCGTACCTCGTCCACTACTACCGCATCAACTTCGACGGCAGCGGCCTCGTTGCGCTGACGGAAGCGGATGCCAATCACCAGGTCAGCTTCTCGCCGGATCGCAAGTACTACGTCGACCTGTATTCGCGTGTCGATGCGCCACCGGTGCTCGAACTGCGCCGCACCAGCGATCGCACGAAGATCGCCGAACTGGAGCGCGCCGACGACAGCAAACTGCGCGCAACCGGATGGCGTTATCCGGAAGTATTCGTCGCCAAGGGCCGGGACGGGAAGACCGACATCTGGGGCATCATCATCCGTCCGACCAACTTCGATCCGAACAGGAAGTACCCGGTCGTCGAGAACATCTATGCCGGCCCCCACGGCCAGCACGTGCCCAAGTCGTTCAGCACACAGATGGGCATGCAGTCGCTCGCAGAACTCGGCTTCATCGTCGTGCAGATCGATGGCATGGGCACCAACTGGCGATCGAAGGCGTTCCACGATGTCGCCTGGCAGAACCTGAAGGACGCCGGTTTCCCCGATCGCATCCTCTGGCACAAGGCTGCCAACGCGAAGTACTCGTACTACGACACCTCGCGCGTCGGCATCTACGGCACGTCGGCAGGCGGACAGAACTCAATGGGCGCGCTGCTCTTCCACCCCGAGTTCTACAAGGCCGCCGTCTCCGCAGCGGGCTGCCATGACAACCGCATGGACAAGATCTGGTGGAACGAGCAGTGGATGGGCACACTCGGCAAGCACTACGAGGAGTCGTCCAACGTCGTCAACGCACACCGGCTGCAGGGCAAACTGCTGCTCGTCGTCGGTGAGCTCGACACCAACGTCGACCCGTCGTCCACCTTCCAGGTTGTCGATGCACTCATCGAAGCCGACAAGAACTTCGACCTCCTGGTGATCCCCGGCGCCGGCCACACCAACGGCGGCGCCTACGGCAACAAGAAGCGCAACGACTTCTTCGTCCACCACCTCATGGGCATCGAGCCGCCCGATAGGAACGTGGCCTTGAAGGCTTCGTCTAACTGAGACACTCACGCAGAGACGCGGAGGCGCGGAGGGGGCCATCGCTCAAACTGGCGATGGCCCCTCTGCGCCTCCGCGTCTCTGCGTGGTGTCTCAGGTTTAAGTCGTCTGTTGAGGTTCAGCGTGCAGCCGTGCGGCCTTTCGAGGAGTCGATCCATGCTGGTCCGTTCACGTACACGTAAACGTACGTTGACGTGAACGGGACAAAGGGCAATGAACGGATCGAGGGATGCTGCGGACACGTTGCGGGGACGTCGCGGAAACATTCGGGGACGTTGACGCTCTGCGTCCGCTCGTTGGTTGCATCGAACGTCCCAATCGCCGCGGCTCGAAGGGACACTTGGGCCATAGAGTGGTCCCTGGCGTATCAACGCCCCAATCGCGACACGCACGCCGGCGCGGTTGGGGCGTTTTGTGGTTCAGGACCACGCAACGCCCCAATGGCCGTTTTCCCTCCCGACGTTTGGGACGTTCGATGCACCGCTCCGCCGTGTAACGGCTCTTCGTCCGCTCGATCCGTTCGTCCGTTCGATCCGTTGCCGTCCCGTCCACGTAAACGTCAACGTCAACGTCCCCGTAAACGGCCGTTTCGTCCGTTCGATCCGTTGCTGTCCCGTCCCCGTAAACGTCAACGTCAACGTCCCCGTAAACGGTCCGTTCGATCCGTTGCCGTCCCGTCCCCGTAAACGTCCGTTCCCGCCTCCACCAACGCCCGTTCAACCCACCCCTCCGACCCTCAACGAAAGCGCACAGGCACCCGACAAACGCGGAGCCGCGGAGACGCGGAGGGGCCATCGCCAGCCAGCGATGGCCCCGCCGCGCCTCCGCGGCTCCGCGTGAATTTTGTCCCAAGCCGGTCCCGGTGACCTTGCCCTTTGTATATTGTATCCAATATTCTGGTCATCACTAAGTCACAGAGCTCTGGGCTGGCCGATGCTGGCCCGCGTTCGACGCCGGACCGTACTGGCTCCGCACCCGATTGTCGTGGTGGGGGGCCCTATCTGTTGGCGAGTTGGCATTAGCGCCTCGCCAATCCTTTCCCGCATCCGGAGTTCCATGCAATGAGAGTCAAAAACTTCTGTTGCGCACTCCTGCTAGCCTTGCTGACACCGCTGGGCCTGATGGCTCAGGGTACCACTGGCACGGTTACAGGGGTGATCACGTCGGACACCCGACAGCCACTGGCAGGCGTCCAGGTATCGATCCAGGGCACACGGCTCGGCGGTCTGACGGGCGAAGACGGCCGGTACACGATCCAGCAGGTTCCCGCAGGGCAGCACGTTATCCTCACGACGTACATCGGCTATGCCGACCAGCAGCAGACAATCACGGTACAATCAGGCGAACCCACCGTTGTCAACTTCCAGCTCGTGTCGCGTGCGATCGCGCTGAAGGAGATGGTGGTCGTTGGTTACGGCACGCAGAAGCGTGAGACCGTGACGGGCTCGGTTGCGACGGTGACGTCGGAAGAGTTCGTGAAGGGTCCGGCGCGCGACATCGCGTCGATGGTCGCCGGCCGTATGCCGGGTCTTGCGGTCTCGCAGCCGAGCGGCAACCCGAACCAGGAAGCGCAGATCATGCTGCGCGGAGTGACGACGGTATCGGGCAACCGTGATCCGCTGGTTCTGATCGACGGTGTTCCTGGCGGCCTGCAGACGGTCCCGGCCGAGGACATCGAAACGATCAGCGTGCTGAAGGACGGTTCGGCGGCGGCGATCTACGGGTCGCGTGCTTCGAACGGCGTCATCCTGATCACGACGAAGCGCCACACGGGTGGCCGCGCCACGTTCCGTTACGACGGCTACATCGGCCAGTCACGGATCTACAAGCAGCCGGACTTCCTGACCGCATCGGACTACCGCCAACTGATTGCGGAAGGTTATCAGTCGCCGGCCGGTGCAACCTTTGAGGACCTTGGGTTCGAAACGGACTGGTTCGACCAGGTGCTGCGCAACCCGATGAGCTACCGCCACAACTTCTCAGTGGCCGGTGGCGCGCTGAACACGAACTACACGGCGTCGCTGAACCTCGAGAACGAGGAAGGCATCTTCAATCGTTCCGACAACAACGAAATGACGGTCCGCGCGAACATCCGTCACCAGATGTTCGATGGCAAGATCGAGGCGGAAGGCAACCTGCTGAGCCGCACACGCAAGGGCATCAGCGGTCCGAACTTCGACTACGCCTGGCGCCAGGCGATGATCCGCAACCCCACGGACCGCGTGGTGGATGAGACGGGTGCCTGGCAGAACCGCGGCGGCTACTTCTACACGAACCCGGTCGCGCTCATCAACGAAGTGAATGGCCAGTCGGAAACGCGGTCGACACGTCTGCACGGCACGCTGTCGTACCGTCCGTTCAGCGCGCTTCGCCTCTCGGCGATGGGTGGTGTAACGCGTGACAACTTCCTCAGCGGCAATGCCACGACGTTCAACCACCCGGACTACACGCCGGCGGGCGGCGGCAGCGCGAGCCGCAGCACCAGCTCGGGTTACGACCGCATCCTCGAGCTTACGGGCACGCTGCAGGAAGCCTTTGGCCAGCACAACGTGACGCTGCTCGGCGGTTACAGCTACCAGGATTTCCTGGATGAGAGCTTCAACGCGAGCAACTCGCGTTTCCCGACCGACCAGTTCGGCTGGGACCAGCTCGGCCTCGGCAGCGGCCTGACCGATGGCGTTGCCGGCATGAACAGCGGCAAGAGCAGCAACAAGCTCATCGGCTTTTTCGGTCGTGTGAACTACGACTGGAAGAACAAGTACATGCTGATGGCGAGCGTCCGGCACGAGGGCAACTCGCGCTTCGGCGCTGACCACAAGTGGGGTCTTTTCCCGGCCGCGTCCGTCGGCTGGCGCGTCAGCGAAGAGAGCTTCATGGACGGGCTCTCGTTCATCAACGACCTCCGTCTGCGCGCCGGTTATGGCGTGACGGGTATCGCACCCAACCAGAACTACCTGTCGCTGGCCAGCTACGCTTTCGGCAGCCGCGTTTTCTACAACGGTCAGTGGGTCCGTACGCTGGTTCCGGCGCGTAACCCGAACCCGGACCTGCGTTGGGAAGAGAAGCACGAGATCAACGTCGGTGCCAACCTGACCGCGTTCGACTCGCGCCTGAACGCCACGCTCGACGTCTATCAGCGCGAAACGCGCGACATGTTGTACAACTACTCCGTGCCGGTCCCGCCGTACCTGTTCGGCAGCATCCTGGCCAACGTCGGCACGATGAAGAACAACGGTATCGAAGTCGAACTGGCGTACGATGTGGTTCGCCGCAACGGCTTCAACTGGACGTCGAGCTTCAACTGGTCGACCAACAGCAACAAGCTGGTCTCGCTGTCGAACGAGCAGTTCGAGGCGGCCGAGTGCCGGACCGATGGCCACACCGGCGAGCCGATTCAGCAGTCCACCCACCGCAACTGCATCGGTGACCCCATCGGCAACTTCTACGGCTACAAGTCCGTCGATGTCGACGAAAACGGCGTGTGGATCGTGCTGGACTCCGCCGGCGCCGAGATCCCGATTACGGCTGCAACGGCCAAGGACCGTCACGTCCTCGGCAACGGTCTGCCGAAGCACTTCTTCGGCTGGAACAACACGGCGCGGATCGGCAGCTTCGACGTGAACGTCGGGCTCCGCGGCGCCGCCGGCTTCCAGGTCCTGAACTTCATGCGCATGTACTACGAGAACCCGCGCATCACGCAGTACAACATGCTGAAGTCGGCGTTCGACCCGGTCTACGGCAAGAAGAAGGCAGACGGTTCGCCGCTGCTCGTCAACCACGACCTGTCGTACGTGAGCTACTACATCGAGGACGGCGACTACCTCAAGGTGGACAACGTCACGCTCGGCTACACGATTCCGCAGTCGATGCTCGGCCGCCTCGCCGGCTCGGTTTCGAACGCGCGCGTCTACGTCTCCGGCCGCAACCTGTACACGTTCACCGGCTACAAGGGGCTCGACCCCGAAGTGCGCATGGACGGCTTGGCGCCGGGCAACGACAGCCGCGACACGTACCCGACGATCCGGCAGTTCACGCTGGGTCTGACGTTCGGTTTCTAAGGATCTGGGGCTCATGACGATTCATGCGCTCACCGGAGCGCTCAAGGGAAGAACGAACATGATGAGACTGCTAGGCAGGTATCCGCGGATGCTCGCGCTGGTCGCGGTCACAATGGGCGCGGCTGCCTGTACGGACCTCACCGAGGTGCCGTACACCGAGATCACGGAAGACAACTTCAACCCGACGCCGAATGACCTGGCGGCGATGGTCGGGCCGGCGTACACGCCGCTGCGCGGCATCTGGATGAGTTGGTACGGCATGGTCGACTGGCAGGGTGAGACCGGCGACATGCTGCTCACGCCGGTCCGTCCGAACGGCTGGCATGACGGCGGCATCTACATTCTGAACCACGAGCACAAGTGGAACGCTTCGTCGCCCGGCATGCCGAACGGCCTGTGGGGCAATGCGTTCAGCGGCATCAACGCGGTCAACCGCGTGTTGTACCAGATCGAGTCGGGTGTCCTCCCGCTCGAAGGTGCGACGCGTACGGCAACCGAAGCCGAGCTGAAGGCGATGCGGGCGTACTACTATTACCTGCTGATGGACAACTTCGGGAACGTGCCGATCACGACGGACTTCACGTCGCGTGAGTTGCCCGAGCAGTCCTC
>Ga0255338_1005982_pt1 | contig 10706 bp, 8 predicted proteins | sample MeOH1_35cm_T4_19_FD_203715 | JGI IMG/M metagenome (GOLD analysis project Ga0255338, IMG submission 203715) | Sandy soil microbial communities from University of British Columbia, Vancouver, Canada - MeOH1_35cm_T4_195 | ecosystem: Engineered > Artificial ecosystem > Sand microcosm > Unclassified ... | reverse complement strand
AAGATCGGCGACATCGTGCGCAACGCCATCGCCAAGCTCGGCTATCTCGGCGTCGGCACCATCGAGTTCCTCTATGAGGAAGGCGAGTTCTATTTCATCGAAATGAACACGCGCCTCCAGGTCGAGCATCCGATCACGGAAGCCATCACCGGCATCGACATCGTGCGCGAGCAGATCCGCATCGCCGCCGGTCTCGAAATGAGCTTCACGCAGGAAGACGTGACCTTCTCCGGCCACGCCATCGAATGCCGCATCAATGCCGAAGACCCGAAGACATTCACGCCCTCTCCGGGCCGCATCACCGGCTTCCATACGCCGGGCGGCCTCGGCGTGCGTGTCGACTCGGCGGCCTATTCCGGCTATCGCATTCCGCCCTATTACGACAGCCTCATCGGCAAGCTCGTCGTGCATGGGCGCAATCGCAATGAATGCCTGATGCGTCTGCGCCGCTCGCTGCATGAATTCGTGATCGACGGGATCAAGACGACGATCCCGCTCTTTCAGGACCTCGTGAACGAGCCGGACTTCATGAACGGCGATTATCACATCCACTGGCTTGAGAATTACCTCAAAGCGAAGTCCTGACGCCTTGCGCGCGTCGGCAGCGGCGCGCGCAAGCGGAAAGTCGGCATGAGCAACATTGATGCTGATGTGCTTCTGCGTGCCTATGCCTATGGGGTTTTCCCCATGGCGGAGTCGCGCGACGATCCGGAACTCTACTGGATTGATCCGGAGCGCCGCGGCATTCTTCCGCTCGACGGTTTCCACCTGCCACGGCGCCTGAAGCGCACCATACGTTCCGAACCTTTCGAAGTCCGCATCGACACCGCCTTTCGCGATGTCATGCTGGCTTGCGCGGAATCGGCACCCGACCGCGAAGGCACCTGGATCAACGACCGCATCCTCGATCTCTACTGCGAACTCTTCGCGAGCGGCAATGCCCATTCGGTCGAATGCTGGCAGAGCGGAAGGCTCGTCGGCGGGCTATACGGCGTCTCTCTGGGGGCGGCTTTCTTCGGCGAGAGCATGTTCAGCAGAGAGACCGATGCGAGCAAGGTCGCCCTCGTCTATCTCGTCGCGCGCCTGATCGCAGGCGGCTACAAGCTCCTCGACACGCAATTCGTGACGGAACACCTGAGACAGTTCGGGACGGTTGAAATTCCGCGCGACACATACCGCGCGCGCCTGCATCTGGCGACGCTGGAAGAGGCTGACTTCTACCGGTTGCCGCTCGACGCAGGCGCCGAAGAAGTCTTGCAGGTGTTGAGCCACACGTCATAGACGGGGTGCTCAAGCGCGTTGAAGCCCGGGTTCTCCGCGAACATCCAGCCCTTGAAGATCGGGGCCTGAACGACCTCGTTCTTCTCCTCGTCGATCTGCCGGATCTCGACATAGGCCGTCGTGCGCGGCTGCTCCTCGGGAGGCTTCTTGTCGCAAGCCCTGACCGTCACTTCCAGCGCGCCGAAACGCGTGGGCTTGCCGATCTCGGCGCTGAACTTCGTCACCCGCGCGGTCGTCTTGTCGAGGCCGCTGAAGACCGCGACCGGATAGGGATCGGCAAGCGCGCCGCCAGCAAAACCGGCAACGAGCGAGGCCGCAACGATGACGCGAGTGAAGCAGCGCAAGGCGGAGCCTATTTCGCGGGAGCGGCGCCGGACGACTTCTTGTCGCCATCCTTGCCGCCCGAAGTCGAGAAGATCGCCTGGCTGATGAGACCCATCAGATCGACTGAACCTTGCGTGAATTGAATCTCGCTGCCGTCCTTCAGGAAGTCCGGGCTGCCACCGGGCGTCACCGAAATATAGTTGGAGCCGAGAAGGCCCTCGCTGGTGATCTTCGCGCTCGAGTCGTCCGGGATCTTCACATCCGGCGCGAGGCTCAGCGTCACGATCGCCTGATAGTTCGAGGGGTCGATCTTCTGCGCGACCACCGTCCCGATCTTGATACCCGAAAGGCGGACGTCGCTGCCATTCGCAAGCCCGTCCACGCGGTCGAACTCGGCTTTGACGTGATAGCCGGCGGTGCTGCGCATGCCGGAGCTCGAATAGCCGTAGAAGAGAAAGACGCCCGCGATAACGACCACGATGGCGCCGATCAGCGTCTCGACGAGATTGCTTTGCATGCCGTCCTCTAATCCCGTCCGGGGTTCACTTCAGAAATACGTTCGAAACTTGCTCGGTGCGGCCGGTCACTCCGGGCGCCATGCCTCGTAGTCGCCCGTCGCCTTGGGACGCTGGCCGCCCCGCACGATGCTCCCCTTCGGCCTGTAGGCGAGCGGCGTGCCCGTCATGTTGGGCCTGTGCACCTGCTGCCACGGCTTGGCCGTATATTCCTCGGCGGTCGGCGGCACGTCGACCGTGTTGTGCAGCCAGCCATGCCACTCAGCAGGCACGCGGGAGGCTTCGGCCAGGCCGTTATAGAGCACCCAGCGGCGCGGATAGCCGCCCACGCGGGCGCCATCCTTGGCCTCGAAATAGCGGTTGCCCTGACTGTCGGTCCCGACCAGACGGCCCTTCTTCCAGGTGTAGAAGCGCGTGCCCATCGTCTGGCCTTGCCACCAGATGAAGATTTCGGAGAAGAGACCCATGAGATCACCGTCACAGGACCGCGGGCGACCGCGGTCAACCATAATTGTTTGCCCGCCCGGGAAGGGCGATTCCGCCCAAGTGGAAAGCGGGCCGAATATGGCACCCGCCCGCGCGATGGTCCAGCCTTGTCGCGGTTTTGCGGGGAATTTGCAGGCCGTTTGAAGCGTCCGGGTCTCAGTCGATCGTCCAGACGGTCGAGGCCCCCCGGGCGGTAGGGGCGACGGGGGCTGGTTTCGGCTTGTCGCCGCCACCCAGCCGCATTTCCTGCCGCCAGATATCGCCCGCCTGCTCGAAAGGCCGGTCGTCCTCCAGCACCCAGTTGATCCGCTGCAACAGGTTGGCGGGTGTAACCGGCTTCACGAGAAGCTGCGTCGCCCCCTGGTTGAAGGCCTCCTCGATGATGTCGCGCGAGGCATGCCCGGTCAGCACGATGACCGGCACGAAGCAGGCCGGCTCGCCCCCCACCTGCCGCAAGCGGCGGAGAAACTCGCCGCCATTCATGGGCGCCATTTCCCAGTCTGAAATAATCAGCGTCGGCGTCCGCCGGGCGATTTCAGCGAGCCCCGCCGTTCCGTCCCTCGCCTGCCTCATCTCGGCGATGCCGAAGCCGCGCAGGATCGTTCGCAGCAGGCTGTGCATTTGCGCGTTGTCATCGACGACCAGGATATCGAGGCTTCGCAGCGGAACGCCAAAGGCCGTGCTGATATGTGATGTCATGACGCCCGCCAGATCCCGCCAATTCAGCTCGATGTTTTAAACGCCGGTCATTACCAGTCGGATAACGGACCGCGTCTACTCCACCAGCTTGGCGGAAGACTCGCCGATCGGCTTGACGCCCGTCCCGTCGCAAGTGCTGTTGAGCGTCGCGCCGCCCTGGAATTCGAGCCGCCATGCCACGAGTTGCAGGCAGCTGGAGGACGTCTTCGCGCCATTGTCCATAATGAGCTTTTGTGACGGGAAGTAGAGCGCGCCGGTCAAATTCATGGCCGCGCCGCCCTGAAGGGTGTCGCTGCCCGAATGGGGTGAGTTGCGATCCTGATAGAAAAGGAGCCCCGCCATGTCGCCCGTGGTGGGCGCGCTCAGCGTCACCGTGACGCCGTTGCCGATATTCGCGGTCGCGTAGTTGCTGCCGCTGCCGGTCAGCACGATCGTGACGCCGCTGCCCGTGATCTTGATGCCGCCGCCAAGGGTAAAGGTACCACCCTTGATGATGTAGACGCCCGAGGTCATCACAACGTTCGGAATGCCGTTGGCGATGTTCATTCCGCCGCAATAGACGCCGGGAGTGAGCGTCAGGCTATGGGTCCAGCCGGGCTGATACAATGACGAGTATTTGCATCCGGAGTAGGTCGGCACGTCGACATCGGCATATGGATCGGCCATCGCGGGCTGGCCGGTGCTTGTGGTGCCGCTGATGTTGACGTGGCCGCCATTGTTGACCGTTGTGGAGCCGCTCACCGACAGCGACGTTGCCGTGAGCTTCGCGCCGCCGTTGACCGTCACGGCGGTGCTGCCGGTGGCGTTCGCGCCCAGCCCGCATCCGTTCATGTTGACGTTCGCGCCGTTGCTGAGCAGAACGCCGGTCGTGGAACTGGTATCGAGCTGAAGCGCGCAATAGCTCGCGCTGCTTCCGAGAAGCGCCACGGCGCGCGCGCCGGGCCTCCATGTGCCGCTGAAAAACAGCGACGACAACGGCAGCGTCTGCGGCTGCCTGATAACGACCTCCACGGCTTTTTCATTGTTCGCGTAGGCACCGCTCACCGGTGGATTGTAGACGTCCACCGTGACGCCATCCTGACCATTCGTGAATCCGTTCGAGGCGGCAACCGCGTAAATCTCCGGCACGGCGCTGGAGGTACCCGATGCAGCCAGCGCAATCGCGCCAGCCACGGCGGCCGAGTCCGCCGCCGTCTGCATTCTCGTCTTCTTGAGGTAAACCGAGGTGACTTCCAGGCCGAGCGAAGCCATGCCGAGCATGACGATCAATATCAGGGCGACGTTGATCGCGATGCTTCCCCGCTCATCGCGCGGTATCAGGATCTTCCTCAAAAGTGCTCGCAAGACCGGCATCACCCCTCCCCGTTCAGCCGCGGTCGCGGATTGAAACGCCAATCCCACCGAACCCCGGAGCATATGGTTAACTCCCGGTTGCCATATGTCCAGAATGCTCGCTCACACACCGGAGACGCGGGCCTCTCCGGCGGCCCAGCAGGACTCCGGCGCCGATTCGATCCCCGACCGCCTCCCCCCGCGCCCCACAGCTTCGCTATATGTCGCGTTCTATAAGGCTTTCCCCACTATGCCTTGACGCGGGGGATGGCTGGGCTAGGATTTCCAACAGTTGAGGGGCGGCAAGCGAGGCCGAGGCAAGTTCACGAGCAGGCGTAGAGACCGGGCGGTCGAAAGCTTTTTGAAATCAGGCGTTTAGGGGGCCTGTTCAAAATGCGGTTGAACGCGGCGGCGGAGCTTTGCCCGATGAATGCCGGTCCGCTGGGTCCCCCGACCTGAAAACAGCGCAAGCCGCGCCCTGGCCACGGGGCGCGCATATGAGATCCGGGGGTCAGATGCGTATCCAGCGTTGCTTCACCGTCGAGGGCCAATCGCCCTATGCAGGGATTTCCTTCCGCTCGGCCACGAGCGAGATCCGAAATCCCGACGGCTCGCTGGTTTTCCAGCTCGACGAGATCGATGTCCCCGCCGACTGGAGCCAGGTCGCCTGCGATATCCTCGCGCAGAAATATTTCCGTAAAGCGGGTGTCGCCGCCGTGCTTCGTCCCATTCCCGAAGAGGGCGTGCCCGAGTTCCTCTGGCGCCATGAGCCCGACACCGAGGCGCTGGAAGTGCTGCGCCCGGACGATCGCTTCGGCCCGGAACGCGACGCGCGGCAGGTCTTCGACCGTCTCGCCGGCACCTGGACCTATTGGGGCTGGAAGGGCGGCTATTTCGACACGGAAGAAGACGCCGCCGCCTTCCGCGATGAGTTGGCCTACATGCTCGCCGCCCAGATTTCGGCGCCGAACTCCCCGCAATGGTTCAACACCGGCCTCCACTGGGCCTATGGCATCGACGGCCCCGCGCAGGGCCACTACTACGTCGACTACCGCACGGGAGAGACGGTCGGTGCGACCAGTGCCTATGAGCGCCCGCAGCCCCATGCCTGCTTTATCCAGAGCGTGAATGACGATCTCGTCAACGAGAACGGCATCATGGACCTCTGGGTGCGCGAGGCCCGCCTCTTCAAATATGGCTCGGGCACGGGCTCGAACTTCTCAAGCCTGCGCGGCGAGGACGAGAAGCTTTCAGGCGGCGGCAAGTCGTCGGGCCTGATGAGCTTCCTGAAGATCGGCGACCGCGCTGCGGGCGCCATCAAGTCTGGCGGCACCACGCGCCGCGCCGCCAAGATGGTCATCGTCGATGCCGACCATCCCGACATCGAGAACTTCATCAACTGGAAGGTCATCGAGGAGCAGAAGGTCGCCGCCCTCGTCACCGGCTCCAAGATCAACCAGAAGCACCTCAACGCGATCATGCGCGCCTGCGTGAATTGCGAAGGCCACAATGACGACTGCTACGATCCGAAGAAGAACCCTGCGCTGAAGCGCGAGATCGTCGCCGCGCGCCGCATGCAGGTGCCGGAAAACTACATCCAGCGCGTCATCCAGTTCGCGCGTCAGGGCTACACGGATATCGACTTCCGCACCTATGACACGGACTGGGATTCGGAGGCCTATCTCACCGTCTCCGGCCAGAACTCGAACAACACCGTCCGCGTCGAGGATGGTTTCCTCCGCGCCGTCGAGAATGATGGCGACTGGAACCTCGTCCGCCGCACGGATGGCCGCATCTCGAAGACGCTGAAGGCGCGTGAGCTCTGGGAGCAGATCGCGCATGCCGCCTGGGCGTCAGCCGATCCGGGCATCCAGTTCCACACGACCATCAACGACTGGCACACCTGCCCCGCCAATGGCGACATCCGGGCCAGCAATCCGTGCTCGGAATATATGTTCCTCGACGACACGGCCTGCAACCTCGCCTCGCTGAACCTCATGACCTTCCGCGAGCAGGAAGGCCGCTTCGACGTCGAGGCCTTCGAACATGCGGTGAAGCTCTGGACCATCGTACTCGAAATCTCGGTGCTGATGGCCCAGTTCCCGAGCCGCGAGATCGCCGAACGCTCCTTCAAGTTCCGCACGCTCGGCCTCGGCTTCGCCAATATCGGCGGCCTCCTGATGTCGCTCGGCCTTGGCTATGATTCAAAGGAAGCCCGCGCGCTCACCGGCGCGATCAGCGCCATCATGACCGGCGTCGCCTATGCGACCTCCGCCCAGATGGCCCGCGAACTCGGCGCCTTCCTCGGCTATCCGGAAAACCGCGAGCACATGCTGCGCGTCATGCGCAACCATGCCCGCGCCGCGCATGGGGCCGCCGACGGGTATGAAAGCCTCAGCATCGCGCCCGTGCCGCTCGACCATGAGAACTGCCCGCAGCGCGATCTCATCGACCATGCCCGCGCCGCATGGGACCTCGCCGTCACCATGGGCGAGCGCTTCGGCTACCGCAACGCGCAGGCGACCGTCATCGCGCCCACGGGCACGATCGGCCTCGTCATGGATTGCGACACCACCGGCATCGAGCCCGATTTCGCGCTGGTGAAGTTCAAGAAGCTCGCGGGCGGCGGCTATTTCAAGATCATCAACCGCGCCGTGCCGCAGGCCCTTCGCACACTCGGCTATACCGAACCCCAGATCGAGGAGATGGTGAACTACGCCGTCGGCCTCGGCACACTGGAGCGCGCGCCCGGCGTCAACCACGCAACGCTCGCCACCAAGGGCTTCACCGAAGACAAGATCGCCGCCATCGAAACGGCGCTCGCCACGGCCTTCGACATCCGCTTCGCCTTCAATAAATGGTCGCTCGGCGAAGACTTCTGCACCGAAGTCCTCGGTCTCGATTCAGACGCGATGGACGATCTCGACTTCGATCTCCTCGCCGCCATCGGCTTCACCAAGGCCGAGATCGACGCCGCGAACCTCCACGTCTGCGGCACCATGACGCTCGAAGGCGCGCCGCATCTGAAAGATGAGCACCTGCCTGTCTTCGATTGCGCCAATCCCTGCGGACGCATCGGCACGCGCTTCCTCTCGGTCGATAGTCACATCCTGATGATGGCCGCCGCCCAGCCCTTCATCTCAGGCGCGATCTCCAAGACGATCAACATGCCGAATGCGGCGAGTGTCGAGGATTGCAAGGCGAGCTACATGCTTTCCTGGAAACTCGCCTTGAAGGCCAACGCGCTCTATCGCGACGGCTCGAAGCTCTCCCAGCCGCTCAACTCCCAGATCCTCGAAGACGAGATTCTGGAAGAAGACGAGCCCATCGCCGAGCGCCTCGCGCAAGCCCCTCAGCAGGAACGCGCCCGCGTCGTCGCCGAGAAGATCGTCGAGCGCGTCGTCGAACGCGCCAAGGAACGCGCCAAGCTTCCAGACCGCCGCAAGGGCTACACACAGAAGGCCCTCGTCGGCGGCCACAAGGTCTATCTCCGTACCGGCGAATATGAAGACGGCACGATCGGCGAAATCTTCATCGACATGCACAAGGAAGGCGCCGCCTTCCGCTCGTTGATGAACAATTTCGCCATCGCCATCTCGCTCGGCCTGCAATATGGCGTGCCGCTGGAGGAGTATGTGGAGGCCTTCACCTTCACGCGCTTCGAGCCTGCGGGCCTCGTCCAGGGCAATGACCGCATCAAGAACGCGACCTCGATCCTCGACTATGTGTTCCGCGAACTCGCCGTGTCCTATCTCGGCCGTTCCGATCTTGGCCATGTGGACCCCAAGGACATCGGCTTCGACGCCATGGGCACCGGCAATGACGAGGGCAAGCTCCCGGCATCGGCTGTCGTAAGCCCCGGCTTCACCCGCAATCCGCAAATGGCGAACCTCTATATCGTGCGCGGCGGCGCGGCCACCATGCGCGCACAGGTCGCGGGCGCAACGGCCACGGCGGCCATTCTCGACGCGGCCGAACACGCCGAGGAAATGGCCGTGCAGGCAACGCTGCGTACGGAAAGCACCACGGTCTCCTTCTCCCGCGTCGCCGAAGCCCGCATGAAAGGCTATGAAGGCGAAGCCTGCGGCGAATGCGGCAACTTCACCATGGTCCGTAATGGTACGTGTCTGAAGTGCGACACCTGCGGCTCGACGAGCGGCTGCAGCTGAGCCATCATTCTCCGACGTCATGGCCCGGCTTGACCGGGCCATTCACGTCTTTAGTGAAGATCAAGCGCCGGAGAGCCGCCATGCACGAACTCGTTACCCACGAAGATATCTCGCTCCCCGCCGACGCCGTATGGGCTGTCATTGGCGATTTCGTGCGTATCGACAAATGGGCGAAGCTCGTGACCGAGGCGAAGCTTGAGGAAACGCCTGAGGGCAAGTTCCGTGTGCTGACGCTCCAGAACGGGCAGAGCTTTCGCGAGCGGCTGGTGGACCAAGGCCCGCACCACTACACATACACGCTGCCGCGCGCAGGAATGAAAACCTATCTCTCCACGGTCTCGGTGAAACCGGTTTCCGACAATTCCTCCCGCATCGAACTCATCATCCGGTTCGAACTTGAAGACGAGGCCTCGCTTGACGAACAGACCGCGCAGATGAGCGCCTTCTGCCGGAGCAACCTCAAGGCCATGAAGCGCGCACTGGGATTGGCCTGACACGAACGGGCCTTCCGGGGTATGTTTAAAACATGGCCTACGGAACGCTTATCCTCATCGCAGCACTTGCGGCAGCGCTTCACCTTCTGCGGGCGGATCGACGCCCGCAAGGTCGTTTCCGCGTCGAGAGCATCGCCTGGCCGATGACAGTCGCGAGCCTCTCCACCCTCGCGCTCGAAGCCTGTGCATCCCTTCGCCCGCTCGCCCTTGCCCTCCCAACCGCCGCCATCTGCATTTCAGGGCTGAGCCTTTCGACCACCTGCGACCTCTGGTGCAGGCGTTATTTTGCCGCCTCCCCGCTCAAGGTTCACCGCCACCTTCCGGTCAGCGGGCTCGGCATCGCCACGCGCTCCATCGGGCTTGCCTATATCGCCCAGCTTTTCCCGACGGCCTTTCTGGCAAGCCTCGCCGCCATCCTCGCTGCCGCTTTCCTTGCCATAGAGTGGACGCACGCTGGCGAGCCGCTATCCATGCTCACTTCGCTTTCCGCCCTTCTGCTCTCGCTGGGCATCTGGTCGCTCCTTGAGCGGATCCGGCTTCCCGGTCTTTTCTCGCCCGTCGAAAGAGCCTTCCTGCGCATCAAGCCGAAGACGCGGGCGACACCGCTCCGTGCCGCCGATCGCAGCGGGCACTTCTCCCTTGCTGCAGAAGCACCCGCCTTTCCGCGCACGATCCTCCTCATCGTCAATGAATCCACCAGCCATGACCTGCCTTCGAGCGCGGACCCCGGCCTGCGTCTCCACGAGAAACTACGCGAGTTGAGCGGCACACCTTCAGAATGGTTCGTCCCTTCGAACCCCGTGACCAATTCCTCCTGCACCGATGTCAGCCTGCCCTCGCTTCTGACCGGCACGGGCACACATGAGGGCGCCGACAAGCTGCATCGCATGCCCTTCGTCTTCGACTTCGCAAGGGCGCGCGGCTACCGCACGGCCTTCGTCACCTCGACCACCCTCAACTGGGCACATTTCGACAGCTTCTTTTCCCAGGCGCGGATCGACGAGCATTTCAACGCCGACGTCAGCGGGCTTCCTTTCATCAACGACATTTCCATCGACGATGCCGTACCGATCGTAAATCTGGCCCACCTCATCGAAGAGGCGCAGGAACCCCTCTTCGCCGTTCTCTATACCAACGCGCTGCACGTCCCCTTCCAGACCGAAAGCCGCATCCCCATTCCGTCCACGCTTACCGACCGCCGCTCTCGCGCGCTCCACATCGTGGAGGCCGGCCACAAGCACATCTTCGATGCGCTCAAACGCGCCGGGAGATATGACGATGCGTTGATCCTCTCGGTCGCCGATCATGGCGAGCGCCTTGAAGACCCGCTATCGCATAAATGGATCGTGCCGCGGCTCGAAAACTACAGCGAACCCATATTGCGGCCGCTTTTCATGCTGAAGCCG
>Ga0255338_1005980_pt1 | contig 10710 bp, 9 predicted proteins | sample MeOH1_35cm_T4_19_FD_203715 | JGI IMG/M metagenome (GOLD analysis project Ga0255338, IMG submission 203715) | Sandy soil microbial communities from University of British Columbia, Vancouver, Canada - MeOH1_35cm_T4_195 | ecosystem: Engineered > Artificial ecosystem > Sand microcosm > Unclassified ... | reverse complement strand
CGTGCGGACCTGCCGGCAGACCTCGATGCCGTCCAGCTCGGGCAGGCCGAGATCGAGGACGATGACGTCGGGACCGGCGAAGCGCGCCTGGTCGACCGCGTCGGTGCCGCTGTGGGCGAGCAGGACGCCGTAGCCGGCGCGCTCGAGGTAGGCCTGCACCATCCGGGCCAGGTCGCGCTCGTCCTCGACCACGAGCACCGTCGGGCTGGCCGCCGTGTGCGCGTTGGCGCCGGTCATGCTCATGGGCCCAGTGTCGTGCACCGTGGCCGCCAGACCCCGCCCCGGCCGCGATCTTCGTCAGATCTTCATGGTTCCCGAAGCGGTTTCACACCCCGGCCACGCACCCTCGAGGCATGTGGATGCACGGAGACTCCTGGTGGATGTGGACGCTGATGCTGGCCGGGGCCGTCGGCTTCTGGGTGCTCGTCGCGCTGGCGATCCAGTCGCTGCTCACCGGCCGGCGACCGACGGCGATCGGGTCGGAGGAGGTCGGAGCCCGTCAGGTGCTGGACCTCCGCCTGGCCCGCGGTGAGATCGACCCGGCCGAGTACGCCCGCGCGCGCGACCTCATCGAGCGCGCGTGAGGAACCCGTCCTCCCGGCCCAGCCGTCGGGCGCTGCTGACCGGCGGGCTCGGGCTCGCCGCCGCCGGCACGCTCACCGCGTGCGGAGCCGACTCCGCGAACGGCCGGGTCCGGGCCGCGGCGACGTCGACGGCCGCACCTGCCTCCGGGCGTTCCGTCGTGACCCGGACCGTCGTCGCGAAGCCGGTGACCCTCGACCTCGGCGGCCCGCACGTGCAGACGTGGTCGTACGGCGACGAGGCACCGGGGCAGCTCGTCCGCGCGACCGCCGGCGACCTTCTCCGGGTCACGCTGGACAACCAGCTGCCTGCGGAGACGACCATCCACTGGCACGGCGTGGCGACCGCGAACGCTGCCGACGGAGTGCCCGGCATGACCCAGGACCCGGTCGCTCCCGGGGACTCCTTCGAGTACCGCTTCCGGGTCCCGGATCCAGGCACCTACTTCTTCCACCCCCATGTCGGAGTCCAGCTCGACCGTGGCCTGTACGCCCCGCTCATCGTCGACGACCCGGCCGACCCGGGCGACTACGACCTGGAGTGGGTCGTCGTCCTCGACGACTGGCTGGACGGCACCGGCCGCACCCCCGACGACGTGCTCGAGACCCTCACGGCGGACTCGGGGAGCTCCTCGTCCGGGATGGGCGGGATGGGCGGGATGGGCATGGGTTCCGGCATGGGCGGGTCGAGCGTGTTCGGCGACGCCGGCGACCTCACCTACCCGCACTACCTGGTCAACGGCCGGGTGGCCTCTGCGCCGCGGACCCTGACCGGGACGCCTGGACAACGGGTGCGCATCCGGGTCGTCAACGCCGCCTCCGACACGGTGTTCGCCGTCGCGCTGGGCGGGCACCGGATGGACGTCACCCACACCGACGGGCACCCGGTACGTCGGCAGCCGACGGGCGCCTTCTACATCGGGATGGGTGAGCGGTACGACGTCGAGGTCACCCTCGAGGACGGCGTCTTCCCCCTGGTCGCGCAGCCGGTCGGGAAGGCGGGCCTGGCGCGGGCGCTGGTCCGGACCGGCAGCGGCTCGACCCCGTCGGCGTCCTTCGTGCCCGACGAGCTGTCGGGCTCGGTGCTGCTGGGCTCGAACCTGCGGCCGGCCAACCGCGCGAAGCTCCCTTCCCGGTCAATCGACACCGACCTCCGGGTCACGCTCAACGGCCAGATGAGCCCGTACCGATGGGGCATCAACGGCGCGTCGTACCCGGACAACGAGACCCTGCGAGTGTCGGCCGGTGACCGGGTCCGGGTGCAGGTCAGCAACATGACGATGATGTCGCACCCGCTGCACCTGCACGGGCACACCTTTGCCGTCGCCGGGTCCGGGCTCCGCAAGGACACCCTGATGCTGCGACCGATGGAGTCCCAGGTCCTCGACCTCGACGCCGACAACCCCGGACGCTGGGCGGTCCACTGCCACAACACCTACCACGCCATGGCGGGCATGATGGCCGAGCTCCGCTACCGCTGACCTACCCCCCGCGGACGCCAAGGATCGGTCGGGACCATCGACCCAGGAGGACCACGTGCCGTACGTCTTCGCAGGCCTGGTCGTCCTGTTCCTGCTCGCGCTCGCCGTCGGCGCCCTCACCCGACGGGTCAGCACCACTTCCTGCTGCGCTCCGGGCGACCCTCGGCTCGACCTGCGCATGCGGGGCGCGTTCGACGACGAGGAACGGCACTCCCGCGGCTGACAGCCGGTGAACCCACGCCGAAGCCGGCGCTGCCTCCCTGGTGTCGGCCGACGAGCACCACCTCCGGGGACCTCACGACGGCGTCGCGACGCTCGCGTCCCCCTGACTCTCCGCATCCCGGATCGACGTGATCCACGACTGGTGCGTGGCCGGGTTCTTCGTGATCGCCAGCAGCTCGTCCATGTGCGGCTCGAGGCCGGTCACCTTGTCGAGCGGGACGCCGATGATCAGCTGGAAGCCGAGCCCCTTCCATGCCTGGAGCGCCCGGCCGGCGAACTCGGAGTCGGCCTTCACGAACCCCTCGTCGAGGAAGACCGGCGCGAACCGCGGCCGCGAGCGCATCTCGTCGCCGAGCCGGAAGCGCAGCGCCGAGCCCACGATGAAGGCGACCAGCTCCTGGCTCTCACCGCCGCTCTTCTCCCCCAGGGTGCGGTAGGTCGCCCGGAGCTCGCCGGTCATCGAGTCGTAGCGCTCGGCGCTGATCTCCACGTGGCGGCGTACGTCGAGCAGCCGGTCGCGGTCGGTCGTGGCGGCCGCACCGTCGCCGGCCTGGGCCGGCTTGCGCAGCTGCTCCATGAAGCGGCTCAGCTCGGCGAACCGCTTCTCCAGGTCGGCCTCCCCCAGCTCGGTCGTGGCGCCGGCGGCCAGCGTTCGCAGGTCCTTCATGAACACCTGGACGTGCGCGGGCGCGAGTCGCCGCAGCCGGATCCGCAGCCGGTCGCCGGCACCACCGAACTCCAGCCGCCGCAGGATCGCGTTGATCGGTTCGAGCCGGTCCTCGATCTCCTCGATCGACGCGGCCATCGCGCCGACGAGCGGCACCAGGTCCTGTCCACTCCACTCGGTCAGCCGGCGCCGCCACTCGGATCGCCGCGCGGCCAGCCCCTTGCCCCGGATCTCGTCGAGGATCCGCGCGTAGTCGGGGTAGGACTCGGACGTGGCGCCGAGGTTGGGCGAGTCCCAGTGGAACTTGTAGACGCGGAAGATCGCGGACAGATCCTCCTCGACGCGCCCGATCTCCGTCTCCGCGTCGACGACGGCACCGCGCAGCCGCTCCGCGAGACGGTGCGAGGTCTCGGCGAACCGCTCGAGGTCGCCGGGATCACCCGGCGCCGCGGCCGCGGCGAAGTCCATGGCGAGCGCGGCGCCCTGCTCGTCGGTGAGCACGACCTTGCCGCTGCGCTCCATCGCGTCGAGGCGATCGGCGACCAGGTCCTCGTCGTCGACCAGCGAGCCGTGCTGGTCGTTGAGCTCGCGTTGCCGCCGCTCGAGCCCGAAACGAGTGCGCCGGGTCTCCTCGAGCTGCTCGGTGAGCTGCTCGATCTGCGTCTGCAGCACCTGGAGCTGGTCGTCGGAGTCGAGGATCTCGGCCCGCCGGCGCTCCAGCTCGTCGATCCGCCGGTCGCTGCCGTCGACGTCGAGGTCGTCGAACCGGGCGGTCGCGACGGCGTCGTACGACGACCGCTGCTGCTCGAGCACGTTGGTCCGCCGGTCGAGCTCGGTCACCTCCGCATCGATCGCATCGAGCTGCCGACCGAGGGAGGCAAGCTCCTGGTCGATCTCGGCCAGGGCGTCCTCGTTGGAGAAGCCGATGATGCTGCGCGCCTCGTTGCGGCCGTGGGCGCCGCGGCGGCCGTTGCGGGTCTGGCCGGCGAGGGTGACGCGGAACCCCGGCCCGGCCAGGCCGTCGGCGGCCTCGACGCAGAGCGCGTTGCGGGACGGCTCGGCCACGTGGGCCTGCACCCAGCCCGAGAAGGGCGAGTCCTTGAAGAGCAGCTTGCCCGCCACCCGCTCGGGGTCGGCGGGACCCAGGTCGGGGAGGTCCAGCTCGACTCCCTCGAAGACCAGCCGGCCGCGTAGCTGCAGGCCGTCGATGGCGGCGGAGAAGTCCTCGAGCCGGTCGAGCGGCACCAGCATCGTCCGCGCGCTCGCGCCGAGGACGGTCTCGACGGCGGTGCGCCAGCGCGCCTCCTCGGGCGCGACGTCGATCAGCTCGGCGACGAACGGCAGCTCCTCGACGCTGAGCCCGCTGGCGTGAGCGACCTCGGCACGCAGCTCGTGCATCCGGGCGTGCACCCGGCCGGCGCGGCTCTCCAGCGAGGTCCGCTCGCTGCGGAGCTCGGCCTGGCGCTGGCTGATCGGGTAACGCCGGTCGCGGGCGGCGTCGCGCTCCCGCTTGATCTGCTCCTGGCCGCGCTCCCACCCGGCGAGCCACTCCCGGGCGTGCAGCTGCAGCAGGGCGAACGACTCGGCCGAGAGCAGCGCGGCGTCGACGTCCGGCGCGCCCGCGTCGGTCACGTCGATCAGCGGCAGCATCCGCTCCTGCAGCGCCGTACGCCGCACGAGCCGGTCCTCGCGGACCACCTGCTCCTGCTCCAGCGACAGCCCGAGCGCCTGGAGGGTGGAGCCGCCCGCCGCCCGGTGCGCCTCCTTCGCCGCCTCCACGTCGGTCAGCAGCGCCCGCTCCGCCGAGGTCGTCGCGGCGAGCTCGTCCGCCGTGGACGCACGCTCGTGGCGGTTGGCCGCGACGGCCGCCTCGATCAGCTCGCGGTGGGTCCGCAGCAACCACATCCGCAACGGGGTGTCGCCCGACTGCGTGACGCCGTAGGAGTCGAGCTCGGCCAGCCGCTTCGTGGCAACGACACTGCGCTCGTGCAGCACGGTGATCGGCTCGAGCAGCTCGAGCTTCTGCTCCTCGGTGCGCATCGCGGAGTGGGCGGCATCGAGGTCGTCGAAGTGCTCGATGGCGCGGTCGGCCGCGGCGTACGTCGCCGGCCGCTCCAGCACCATCTCCTTGTAGAGCTCGTCGACGCTGCGCACCTGGTTGCCGGCCTGGATGCGGGCGAGCAGGCGCAGCGCCTTCGCGCCGTCGCCGTTCGCGCCGATGCCGAGCCGCGCGTGGAGGACGGCGGAGTACTCCGCGTAGGTGCGGTGCACCCGGATGCCGGGGAAGAGCTTCTTGAGGGTGTTGGCGTGGAACTTGTCCGGGACCGCCGCCTCGAGCGTCTCCAGCGAGAGCGCGCCCTCGTGCGTGGCGAGCTGCATCTGCACCTCGCCGGACCGGGTCACGCGGCGCGGCACGTAGTAGGTGCGCAGCGCCGTGAACCGGCCGCCCTGGTCGTTGACGAATGTCATCGCGACGGCACCCCAGGTGTCGGAGCCCCGGCCGCGCAGCAGCTTCTCCAGCGGCCGGCCCGTCAACGGGTCGTCGACCACGTCGACGGCACCGCGCAGGTAGGACAGCAGGTTGCGCTGGCCGACGCCGCGCGCGCGGCCGGCCACCGCGTCGTTGGAGGCGCCGTTGAACTTCGTGTCCGAGGGCATCATCAGCGCGGTGTAGGCGTCGAGCACGGTGCTCTTCCCGACACCCGAGGCACCGGAGATCATCGTCGCGTCCCCACGGAGCGGGACTGTGGTCAGGCCGCCGAAGCCGCCCCAGTTGACCAGCTGCAGCAGCGCCGCGCGCCACTGCATGGTGTCGTCGGCCGGGGCCGCGACGGACTGCTGCCCGAAGAGTCCCTCGGTGCCGGCGCCGCCGGCGTCGAGCTGGTCGAGCTCGTGGACGCTCATCGCTGATCCTCTCCGTCGGCGAGGTCGGACCGGGCCTCGACCTCGGGCTCACGCGCGTCGTCGAAGAGGTCGACCTCGCGCTCCTCGCCGGTGTCCGTGCCGTTGGCCCGCTGCAGTGCCTCGAGCAGCTCGTGCAGCAGCTCGAGCGGGAGCAGCGGCTCGACGGCCTCGCTGACCTCGAACCGGTCGTCGCCGACCGACCCGATCAGCAGACCGGCCTTGACGATGCTCGCGACCGCGTTGCGGGCCCGCTTCTCGTCGCCCGCCTCGTCGGTGGCGTGCGCGGGGCGGAAGCTGGCGACGTAGTCGAGGAGATCGTCGCGATCGATGAAGACCCGCGCGTCACCGCTGGCGAGCCCGGCACGGAGCCGGTCACGGAGGTGGACGAGGACGAGGGTCTCCTCGCGGGACCACGCCGCGTCGTACAGGAGGGTCGGGAACTTGCCCGCGGCCTCGGAGGTCGCCTGCCGCTTCCACGCGACCTCGCGGGAGCGGTCGATCTGCAGGTCGAGGAAGAGGTCGTTGAGCCGGGAGCGGATGACCCGCTCGTGCTCGACGAGGACCCGCCAGTCGCGGGGGTGGGTGCGGGCGCTGATGAAGCGTTGCTTCAGCAGCGCCACCAGGGCGTGGCGCTGGCCGTACTCGAGACCGCCCTCGTCGCCCTCCCACAGCGAGACGGATGCCTCGTCCTCGGGCTGGAAGTCGTCGTCCGGGGCGAGGTCCTCGAGGTCGACGGCGATGTCTGCGCTCATGCGCGGGCCTCCTGGTGGTCACGGTCGGGGTCGGGCAGCGGCATCCGCGGGACGACGAAGGTCCGGCGCGACCCGTCATGACGCACAGCCGTGAAGGGCTCGACCTCGTCGCCGGTCTCCCAGCCGCGGTCGGCTGCGAGGTGCAACAGGCCGAAGATCTCGACCGGGCGCCGCAGCGACGGCTCGAGCCGGTCGAAGAGCTCGCCCAGGGAGGCGGCCGGGAGGAGGTCGGTCAGCGCGGACTCGAGGCGCTGGCGCAGCGACGAGAGCTGGGGCCCGCCCTGCGCCATCAGCTCGGCCAGCGAGAGGGTGGGCGCGTCGGCGGGGTCGGCGGGAGTGATCGGCTCGGGCAGGACGTCGTCAGCCGGGTCGTGGAACCGCTCCCGCAAGTGCTCCACGGCGGCCCGGGCCGGCAGCAGCGGGACCTGGTGCGTGGCTCGCGGGCCGGTGGTCGCCATCCAGGTCATCAACTCCGACTCCACCTGCCGCAGCGTCTGCTCGAGCTCACGGTCACGGGCGGCGTCGTGCGAGACGATGTACTCCTTCAGCGTCGCCGTCACCCGGGAGCGTTGGGCGAGGACCCGGTCGAGGCCGTCGCGCACCAGCCTGACCGTGCCGCGCAGCTCGGCGCGATCGGCCTCGCCCAGGATCCGGCCGGAGAGGGGGTGCTCGAGCAGCGCGGTGAGGTCCTCCCGCAGCTGGGTCACCATCGCGTCGTCACGCAGCAGCGCGAAGGCGCCCTCGAACGCACGGCCCTCGTGGGTGGCCGTCATCAGCGCATCCGCGAGCGCGAGGTAGTCGTCGATGACCTCCCCCGCCGGGCGGTCCTCGGCGCGGAACGCCGCCAGGATCTCGCCCCGGATCGTCGCGAACCTCTCCTCGACCCGGGCGAAGTCGCTCGGCAGCGCCGAGATCAGGGAGAGCAGCTCGGTGAACCCTTCGAGCATGTAGTCCTCGGTCGCACCGACCATCTCGGCGCCGTCGACCAGGCGGTCCCGCTCGGTCCTCAGCCTCGCGATCTCGTCGTTGAGGATCGTCACCCGCGCCGTGCGGTCAGGGTTCGCCTCGGAGTTGAACCGGCGGACGGTGCCGAGGATGGTCGCGATCCGGTGCTCGCTCAGGGTGGCCCGGTCGCGGGTGAGGTTCTTGACCAGCTCCAGCGCCTGCTGCGCGTGGGAGGTCAGCGTGTAGACCTCGTGGCCGGCCTCGTCGAGCGAGCGCACCAGCCACTGTCCCCGCATCCAGCGCTGGCAGATGTCGCGGCCGCTCCCGCTCGGGACCTCGGTCTCGCCGGACTGCCTGATCTCGGCGAGGTGCTCCTCCACCTGCGCGTGCAGCCGCGCCGTCGGGATCGGCTTGTTGTTGCGGCCGAACGCCGCGCGGAAGATCGTGATCACGACCGGCGCCTGGCGCTGGTGGAGCAGGGTGAGGGTCGGCTGGGCGAACGCGCCCTTGACCCTCGCCAGCTCACCGGCGATCTCACTCATGCCCAGCCCCTCCCTCGGACGTCCCGTACGCCGTGTCGCGCGCCGCGCAAGCATTCCAGAAGGCCCCGACCGGACAGAGGCGCAGGGGGTCCTGACCGTGGCGCTTGCCCCCGCCACCATGATCACGATCCCTCGCCCCACCACCGAAGGCCCACGGCCGCGCCGGGCGAACTGGCGTCGATCGGCTGTCCCATGCCGCGGCCAGCCGGACATCTGGGTTGCAGGTGCGCCTCTCGAGGAGGCGCCGACGACAAGGGGTTGACCAGTGACAGCAGCAGCACAGGTACGACGGATCGCGGCCATCACCACGGGCGTCGGCATCGCCCTCGCGGCCGGTCTTCCGGCGGCGAACGCGACCGTGAAGACCAGCACGATCAACGACATCGACTGCAACGCCACGTCGGTCAAGACAGGGGTGTCGATCGTCCAGGGGCACAGCGGCGCCTTCAAGATCAAGCAGAACTCCTCGACCGACGACCGCCGCACGGACTGGACCGCGCGCTCCTCGAACGGCAACGACCTGGGCTACAAGCACACGAGCACGGGCGAGACCGTCACCTGGAACCCGGTCCTGCCCAGCACCTACACCGTCCGCGCCCGGAAGTACGTCCCGAGCGACTGCTCGCCGCTGAACCCGTTCAGCGACGGCAGCTACGACGTCAACTACACGGTCACCTCGACCTCGTAAGGCGTTGTCGGCGATCAAAATGGCGGTCGCGACGTGCGCCCTGGCGTGCGTCGCGACCGTGGCTGCCTGCGGTGGGGGCAGCGAGACGGTCCGGCTGCCGTCCGCCGGCTCGGCGATGTTCGACGGCCTGCCCACGGCCGTGGTGTCGGAGGTCCTCGAGAACCCGGACGCCACCCGGAAGATCCTGGAGGAGGAGACCGTCTCGGCGCGCGACAGCATGGCGCAGGGGATCGTCATCAACTTCATGACCTGTCGCGAGGTCGCCGCCGCCTACCGGCAGTGGGTCACCGAAGGCGTCCGTCCACACCTGGCTGCCGTCCCGACGGTGAGCGCCCCCCAGGAGCCGTCCTACCCGGACGCCCAGGCCATCCACGCACGCCTGGAGTCGCTCGTCGCCAGCGGCGATCCCAGCCAGCTCGAGGCCACGCTCAAGGGCCCGTCCTCCTGCGGGCACTGGATCCCGGCCAGGCCCGGGGACGTCTCGGGACCCACGATCGAGGACTCCCTCGAGGACATCGGGTGAGCCTGCGGCGGTCGGCTGCAGGACTGCTCGCGATGAGCCTGCTCGCCGGCTGTTCGGCTGGGGTGTCGGGCCCAGCCGAGCAGCCGGCAGCCAGCAGGCCCGGACCGACCGACCCCGTCGGCGGCCCTACCGTCCGGCGCGGTGACCTGGAGCTGGAGTACACGCTGGACGCAGCGACCGCGCGCGGGTCGCGCATCGGCATCGTCCCCCACGACCGCCTGGAGTTCGTGGCCAGCAGACCGGGCGGTCCGCGTCACGTCGAGAAGGGCGATCGGATCGGAAGGCTCCGGGTCACCGCGGACGCACTGAGCTCGCTCTCGACGGCCGGCGACGGGGCCGCCGCGTCCGAGATCGCGAGCCTCCGGTCGCAGGAACGAACCGTCGACGCGCCCGTCTCCGGCACGCTTCGTCCGTCCGGCACCGCGCCGTCGCTGGAGGCACCGGGCATCGACGTCGTCGCCCCGCTGAGCCCGATCCAGTACCTCCGCTACCTCTCCGTGCCCTTCACCGGTTCGGCGCACGTCGAGACGGTGCTCGGGCCGATGACGGTCGACTGCGCCGCCCTCTGGAGCGTTCCCGGCGCGGAGGTGTCGAACGACACCGCAGCCGAGCTGCGCTGCCGCCTCCCCAGCCAGGTCGAGACGGCGCCGGGCCTGCGCGCGACGGTGACGATCAGCTCGCACACGATCAGGGACGTGCTGCTCGTCCCCAACCTCTACATCGGGTACGACGACGCCACGGACCGGTACTTCGTCGAGGTCACGCGAGGTGGGGAGCCCGCGCGCGTCTTCGTCCAGGTGGGCCCGTCGGACGGGGTGGTCCGCGTCGTCCGTGGCGAGGTCGAGGCCGGCGAGCACCTGTCCGCCACCGGCGGCGGAGCCTCGTCGCCGTGACCGCACCGGCGGCGGAGCTGATCGACGTCACCGTGAGCTACGAGACCCGCGGGGAGACCGTTCATGCGCTCGATCGCGTCGACTTCTCCTGCGCCTCGGGGACGTCGACGTCGATCGTCGGTCGCTCCGGCAGCGGGAAGTCGACGCTGATCTCCGTCCTGTCGCTGCTGCGCCAGCCCACGTCCGGGCAGGTCCGGATCGGCGGCGAGGACACCGCCCCGAAGGACCCGGCAGGCAAGGCGAGCCTCCGCGCGGAGAAGATCGGGATCGTCTTCCAGTCGTTCCACCTCGAGCCGTCGCTCACCGTGCTCGACAACGTGATGCTCGCGTGGCACTTCCGGTCTGCGCAGCTCGGGCGGCGGGTCGCGACGGCGCGGGTCATGGACGACCTCGAGGGACTCGGCATCGCCGCGCTCGCGAGGCGGCGCCCGAACGCCCTCTCCGGAGGAGAACGGCAGCGCGTGGCCGTCGCCCGGGCGCTCTTCACGCGGCCCACCCTCCTCGTCGCCGAC
>Ga0255338_1005979_pt1 | contig 10711 bp, 12 predicted proteins | sample MeOH1_35cm_T4_19_FD_203715 | JGI IMG/M metagenome (GOLD analysis project Ga0255338, IMG submission 203715) | Sandy soil microbial communities from University of British Columbia, Vancouver, Canada - MeOH1_35cm_T4_195 | ecosystem: Engineered > Artificial ecosystem > Sand microcosm > Unclassified ... | reverse complement strand
AAGCACGCGCAGCTACACTACTCGACGGTGAGCAAAGTCATTCACGGCTTGCGGTAAACCGCCATGTCAAGGCCGGACCCCCGCGGTGGCTGCTAACGAAGAAAATGCCGCCAGCTCGGTCCTCAACATTACATATGGTTGCTTCCTGACATCGTTTCTGCATACTGCTAGAGTTGTCTTCGAAGGCAGGGAATTCCTTGGAGGAGGATCGAACGATGAAAACGTATAAAGTTGTCCTGACCGCAATCGTGCTCTCGCTCGGCGCGACTTCCACCGCATTTGCTGCGGAGGCCCGCTGGCCGACAAAACCCATACGTCTGATCGTGCCGTTCACCAACGGGTCGGCGAGCGACGTGCTTGGCCGCACGCTCGGCCAACGCCTGAGCGAGATGTATGGTCAGCAGTTCATCGTGGACAACCGGCCAGGCGCCGGCGGATTGATCGGCAGCGATCTGATACGTCAGGGAGCGCCGGACGGCTACACGCTGGGGATGGTCGGCCAGCCGCATCTTTCGAATGTTTTGATGCGCGATCCGCACCCGTACGATCCGTTCATGGACTACGTTGCTATTTCGCTCGTCGGCATCACGCCGAACGTGCTCGTGATCGGGAAAGGCGTGAATGCGAAAACCCTCCCGGACCTCATCGCGCTCGCCAAAGCGAAGCCCGGCACGCTCAATTACGGCTCCGCCGGCGTCGGCAGCTCTTCACATCTCGCCGGCGCGCTGTTCGCGTCGAAGGCGAAGATCGACGTCGTGCACGTGCCGTTCCGGCAGGGCGGGGACAGCCGGACCGCACTGATCAGCGGATCCATACAGTTTTACGTTTACCCGCTGCCTGCGATCGCGGGCATGGTCAAGGCGGGAACGATCAAGGCCCTTGCGATCGCGACGACGAAGCGCTCGGAGGCGATACCGGACGTACCGACGAGTACAGAAGCCGGCTTTCCGCAATATCAATCCGTCTCGTGGTTCGGCCTCATTGGCCCGCGCGGACTGTCCAAGCAGCTCGTCACGCGTATCAATGCCGACACCGCCAAGGTGCTGAACGATCCGGACATCCGGAAGAAAATCAGCCTGCAGGGTGCCGACGCGGCTCCGAACACGCCGGCAGAGTTCGAGAAGATGCAGCGCGACGAATATGCGGAGCTCGGCACGCTCATCAAGGAAATCGGGATGAAGGCGCAGTAGCCGGATCCCAATACCGCGTCGGACCACGGCAAGCTTCTGAGCTGGCGCGAGAATCTTCGGGGTCAGACTCGAAACCCTATCCCTTGATGCTGAGAGACTTACCTATTACGCTTGGTCACGAGGAGCTGCTGCGGGTCCGCGCCGTGCGGGCGCCGTACGACGGCCAACCAGCCCCTCGATTTCCCGCCTGAAGCGATCGTTGCCGAGCGCCCAGTTCTTGTTGGTCGTCTCGCGGATGAGTTCGATGTCCGCGGAGGTCAGCGCCACATTGAACAGCGCTCGATAGGCGTGAGCGCGCTTGGCGTCTGTATCGCCCAGGCTGCGATAGAGATCATGGAAGGTAACTATCGGATCAGTCCTTCCAAAGGCGTTTGCCCAATGGCTGCTCCATTCATAACCACCCGCCTCGCGCACCATGCCGGCTCTCACCCTCGGCTGCCGCGCCATACTGATCTCCCGTTCGGGATTAACGCTGTGACGCAGTGATGGTTTACGGGTTTCGAGTCTGACCCCGAGGGACGCGAGCAGAACGTCCCGTGATGTGCTGAGGCCCCGTGTCGTCTGGATACCTAGGACGCGGAAACGCGTGCACCCCGCGTCACCATAAAGGTGCTGCTGCGGGGCAGTCGTACAAGCAGTTCCGTTCGGGTCTGTGTGTGACGTAGACGCACACGGTTAGGCCGGCGCTCTACTGTCCGTCGCGCGCATACGACACCGGTGCCGCTGCGTTAGCTTCAGATAGACTTTCGGGTCGAATCTCGCAACTCGGAACTCGTGCACGCCTGCTATTCGATCTTCAAGTTTGCGGCCTTGACGACTTTCACCCACTTGGCTCGTTCGGCGGTCATATAGGCGCCGAATGTCTCCGGATTCATCAACGCCGGTTCCGCGCCCTGCTTAAGTATGAAACTCTTGATGTCCGGTGTCTCCACAACCTTCGCGATCTCGTCATACAGGCGCCGGATGATAGGAGTCGGAGTCCGCGCGGGAGCGACGAACCCGGACCACGATTCAACCTCGAATCCTGGCAGGCCCGCTTCCTGTGACGTTGGAACCTCAGGCATCAGGGACAACCGTTGAGGAGCGGCCACTACCAATGCGCGCAACTTGCCAGTCTTGATAAGTGGCAAAGTTGAACCGGCCGCCTGACAACCCACGTGCGCCTCCCCGCTCGCAAGCGCAGTGATCGCTGCTCCGGCCGACTTGTAAGGCACGTGAACGAAATCGATGCCCGCCATGCTCTGAAGCAGTTCGCCGCACAGATGCGGTGTGCTGCCGGTACCTGCAGAGCCGAAGTTCAACTGCCTTGGCTTTGCCTTCGCGAGGGCGATGAGTTCCGAAAGACTGTTCGCTGGCACTGCCGAGCTAACGACGATCAGCGATGAGGAGACGAACAGCCGCGCGACAGGCGTTAAGTCTTTCACCGGGTCATAACTCAGCTTCGTGTTGACCGCCGGTCCGACCGCCATCGTGGTCGTGTAACCCACCAGCAATGTGTAACCGTCCGGCGGTGACTTCACTGCGAGCTCGGTTCCGATCTGCCCGCTCGCACCAACGCGATTGTCCATCACGACAGGCTGCCCCAGAGCAGCAGCAAGGCGCTGCCCCACGGCGCGGGGGATCGTGTCGTTCGTGCTCGATCCCGCCTGAACGGGGATGATGAGCCGGATCGGCCGCTCGGGATACGACTGTGCCGATGCGAGCTGTGATGCAGCCATCGGCAACAGCGCTGCGACGCAAGCCGTCAGGACAAGCTTCCTGGGAGTTGCCATCCCTCCTCCTCGTCATTTATGAGACCCGCTGCAGCGGGTCGATACCGCTATGCCCAGGACCAGTCGATCTTGCGCGTGACCATCTCGCCGTGCATGGACGTGATAAAGGCGCACTGACTTACGGGAGGCGCCCATCCGCCGGCGACCATGATCTGCAAATGATGCGCGTCGATCATGCAGGGGACCATCGCGTCGTCGTCATTTACATCGACGAGCTTCGTCCAATGCCAGGTGGCGGTCGTCGATTGACCGGCCGTGCGCTTCAGATCCCGGACCGGCCGCTTGGACTGCTCGACCAGCGCGTCGCGGAATTTGGTCTTGTCCCAGCCCGCCGTGTGAAAGACATGCGCGGCCTGCGGATTCATCACCAGCAGCCGCTGCATCGCAGCCTGAAACTGCCCGAGATTCGTCAGCACGTCCTTGATGACGTACATGTTGTTCTCGACGCTGTTCGCACCGGTGCCGGCGTTGAACTGGATGTGAGTGCCGGCGGGATACATGGACACCGCGCTGTCTTCCGGTTTCAGCCCGTTGGTGACGTGTATCGGTTCCCAGGGATTGTCCTCTTCAGGCGGACGCTCGGCCACGAGATAGCAATAGCGGCCCGGATGCCCCATGGTCGCGTGGGACATCTGGCCCGGTCGGCCCAGACCGATGTTCCAAAGGACGAGTCGCACCGCCCTGCCGATCGCCGAATTCGCGCGGTTTCCCGTACCCGCGAATGCACCTTCTCCGAAGTTCAAGCCGAGTTTTTTCACCACCGGGCCACTCACGATAACAAGCGGACATGGGCCGCCGGTGGTGCATTGCACGCGCATCAACTCGAACGTCGGATCGAGCATCGCTTCGACCGCTGTGAGCACAACCGGCAGGTACTCAGGCAGGCAGCCGGCCATCACCGCGTTGATGGCGATTTTTTCAACAGTAGCCACGCCTTCGCCCGGCGGAATGACGCCCAGGACTTCCTTGGGGTCGCGACGGATGTAGTCGAGCATCGCCGTGACCTTCTTCTCCGTAGGCGGCAGGACCGGCAAGCCGTCGGTCCATCCCTTCTGGTAGGCTATCTCGGTGAAGTCGTCGATGTCCGCGCAGTCGTACACTTTTGACGTGAATTCCATTACTTCTCCCCTTTTCCACCGCGCTGATTGAGCAGCATGTCCACAACTTGCTCGGCAATCGCCTCCGCCTTCTTCTGCACGAAATCGGACGGATCCTTGCTCGGCAGATCCTGGGGATAAATCAGCAGCGGCGCGTCCGGCATGCCAAGCTGGGTCGCCTGCATGCGCGCAAGCTTCTCGAAAGGCTTGTGGACCAAGCCGACCGCGGGTACTCCTTGCTGCACCATATTGACCGTGTCACGCACGGTAGCTGATGTGCAGGACCCTCAGGCACCGACACCAATGAACGCGTAATCGATCTTGCCAGCCAGTTCCTGAAGATCGGGCAAGGGCGCCGGATTCCAGCTGCTGTTTTTGTACAGCCGGACGGGCTCGCCGGAGAATTTCTCGAGAGCCACTTTCTCGAACGCCGGCCAAAACTTCACCGACGCCGCGTGCCCGCCCCACAGCAAGCCGATGCGTTTGCCCTGCAGCGACTGAACGCTGCGGAGCGCCTTACGCCCGGCGGGTTTGTTGATGTCCGCTATCGGATCGAGCACTTTCAGGACCATCGATAATCTCCTTAAGATGTGCCGGTCGGCACGCTGCGAACATCGTCGAAGCGTTCCTTGCGGCGTGGACTCTGCTTTATGGGATTGCCTGCACGTAGTCGGCTGCAGATGCGGTCTCAGTCGGCTCGGGCGCCGGTGCTGCGGACGACCTCACCCCAGCGCGCCATCTCGGCCTTCACATAAGCGGCAAACTCTTCGGGCGTATTGCTTGCCGGATCGGCGCCTTGGTCGATCAGCCGCTGGCGTACGCTCGGCTGTTCCAGTATCAGGCGTATCTCGCCGTTCATCTTCGTGAGGATCGTCCGGGGCGTGTGCGCCGGCAGGAAAACGCCGAACCAGGAGCTCACGTCGAATCCGGGCACGCCGGACTCCGCCACGGTCGGGACATCCGACAGCGCGGACACGCGTTTCGCGCTCGTTACCGCGAGCGCGCGCAGCTTGCCCGACTTCACGTGGGGCATCAGCGCCACGATGCCCGTAATCATCATTTGCACCTGACCACCGACGAGATCGGTGATCGCCGGACCGGTGCCTTTGTACGGCACGTGCACCACGTCGATGGAAGCCATGCGCTTGAAAAGCTCGAACGTAAGATGCGGCGACGTGCCCGTACCAGCGGAGCCGTAATTGAGCTGACCGGGCTTTGCTTTCGCGAGCGCGATAAGCTCCTTCACCGATTTCGCCGGTACGGCAGGATGGACGGCGAGGAGCTGAGGCGAAGAGACGACAAGACTCACTGGCGCAAAATCCTTGATGGGATCAAAGTCTAGTTTTTTATAGAGCGCCGGATTGACTGCATGAGTTGTGATGGACCCGAGCAATATCGTGTAGCCATCGGACGGCGCTTTCGCGACCATCTCCGTGCCGATGATGCCCCCTGCGCCTGGGCGATTGTCCACCACGACTTGTTGCCCCCACGCCTCAGTAAGCTTGAGCGCCACCAGCCGCGCAACGAGATCGGTCGTCCCGCCCGGCGGAAACGGACACACCATGCGTATCGGCTTGCTCGGGTAGGTTTCCTGCGTTGCACCCGGTGTAGCAAACGACATTCCCCACAGGCACATGCAGAGCGCAATGGCATATTTCTTCAGCGTCATCGTGTTCTCCTTATTTAGTCGATCTTTATGCCCGCATCCTTTACGACCTTTGCCCACTTCTCTACGTCCGCCTTCACGCGTTCCTCGAACTCACGCTCGCTGTTGCCCACGGCGCGTCCACCTTCGCTTGTCAGTCGATCACGGAATTGCTGTCCTTGGACGATTTTCACCAATTCTCGGTTTAACCGACCGAGGAGATTTCTCGGTGTTTTCGCCGGCGCGAACATGCCGTACCACAGTTCTACTTCATAATCCGGCACACCGGATTCGGCGACGGTCGGAATATCAGGCAGACTAGGAACTCGGGCGAGACTGGTGATTGCAAGCGCGCGCAATCTACCGGATTTCACGTGGGGAAGGGCCGCGACTGCGCTAATGATAGTAAGCTGCACTTCGCCGGCGACAAGAGCAGCGACCGCTGGGCCCCCACCCTTATATGGCACGTGCACAATGTTCGCGCCTGCCATCGTTTTTAACAGCTCCGCGGCTAGATGGCCGGAAGTGCCGCTGCCGGGGGATGAGTAATTTAGCTGACCGGGCTTCGCCTTCGCGAGATCAATGAGTTCCTCGATCGACTTCGCCGACACAGCAGGGTTGATCACGACGAGCAGCGGCACCGAGGCAACCTCGGTAATCGCTGCAAAATCTGTCAATACGTTGTATGGCAGATTGCTATACAGACTTGCGCCGGCGGCGTGCGTGATGCCGGTGTCCATTAGTAGCGTATAGCCATCGGGGGTGGCCTTTGCGGCAAGATTCATTCCAATTATGCCGCCAGCGCCACCTCGGTTATCCACCACCACCTGCCGGCCGAGGCGTTCGCTCAAGTTTTGCGCGATGACGCGCGCAACGATATCTGTTGATCCCCCCGGTGGAAACGGCACAATCATCCGCACCGGCCGTTGGGGATAAGACTGGGCAACTGCGTGTGGGATCGCGACTAAGAACGCGATTGCCGCCGTCGCAACTACAAACGATGCGCAAAACTTCAACGGACGCATGACTCTCTCCTCGCTCAACACGCCGTCGACTTATCACTCGCCCGGGTGTCGCTCTTTTTTCAGTATCGATTGAGCTAGACCTTACGGCCTAGCTACTATGATTTGCGCGTGCATTGTTGAACAAGGTTTCATCCAATGTCACCCCCATGCCTGGCGTCGCTAGCACTACCACTTCACCGCCCTGTGCTTTGATTGGTTCCGTAACCACATCGTGCTCGTAGAGCAGCGTACCCATATGAAAATCTCCGGGAGTAGGCTGAGCTAGCGTGGAATAGAACTGCGCGTGAGCGGCAACGCCGACACTGGTCGAAAAGTGCGTACCGGGATACAGCGTGATGTTTGCCGCTTCCGCGAGAGCCGCGATCTTCTGTGCCTCACGGATGCCGCCATGCTTGTTGAGTTTCATTAGCACCGCGTCTGCGGCGCCGCGTCGTATCACTTCCTGCAAGTCGCGATATGAACGCACACTTTCATCCGCCATGATTGGCGACTGCAGCTTGCGCCTCAACTTGCTCATTCCATCTAAATCCCACCCTGCGACCGGCTGCTCAATGAGACGGGGGCGGTAGCGGTCGATCTGGGATAACACCTGTACTGCGTCGAGGTAGGTGTAGCCGGCGTTGGCGTCCACGTGTATCCAATGATCCGGGCCCACCGCCTCGCGTACCGCTGCGACGTTTCGTATATCCTGCGCAGGGTTTTTCGACCCTATCTTCACTTTCACCCATTTGTAGCCCTGTTTGACCGCCCAGGCCGCTTCCTGCGCCATCTCCTGCTCGCTCTTGAACGCAATGCTCCAACTCGCGGCCAACTTCCCGTGCTGCATGCCGCCCAGCATGCGGTGCACGGGTATACCGGCGAGCTTGCCATTGAGGTCGTAAAGCGCCTCGCATATCCCCGAGCGCGCATACGGAATGTCACCGACCCGACTTCCTATACGGTCCAGTAAAGCATTGATGCGGGTGGAATCCTCGCCCTTAAGTAGCGGTGCGATGTAGAGATTTACCGCAGCGACCACACTCTCGACGGACTCTTCGCAACCCCATCGAAACGGAATTGGTGTTACCTCCGACATTCCGCGCACGCCACTGTCGTCATCGATTAAAACGAGGACGTTGCGACGTACGCTGATCTTGCCGTAGGCGAGCTCGCGCTCGGTCAGCTCTCGAATAGAGAACGGGATCGCCTGAATACTCTTGATTGCCATATAACCTTCCTCCCTCGTGAGCCGGTCGCCTATTTCTTCCTGTTTAGCGTCGCTTGCTTCCGATCGTGGATGAACCAAGTATTGCCCTGGAACGGAAACTTCTCCTCGAGCCCATCGAGCAGATCTGAACCGAGCCCAGGTCGTTCCGGCACCTGTGCCTTCCCATTCTTGATCACCGGAGGATGCGTCAACAACTGTTCATATGGATAGACTGGATCGAACTCGTGGTACACGTTTGCAGTTGCGTGCGGCGGTGCGGACGCAAAGAGATGGAAATTTCCCAGCGCGTTAAGACCGCCATCGCAATGCGGGGAATACTTCAAGTTCCAGGTTTCAACCAAGGTGATAATTTTGCGCGTTTCTGTCAGTCCGCCCGCCTTTGACACATTGCACATGACGTAGTTAACGCCGCCGTGCTCAACGATGCGCTTGATCGATGCCCGACCGTACACGTTACCGCCGGTAGCGATGGGTATCTTCGATTCTCGCGCTAAGCGCGCCGTCTCCTCGTTGTGGTGCGCGATGGTGAAGCGAAAGGTATCTTCGAGCCAGTAGAGATTCAGCGGTTCGAGCTCGCGGGCCATGCGTATCGAAGTCGTGTAATCGCCGTACTCGGAATTCACATCCACTAGCAGCTCGATGTCGTTACCAAAAGCTTCACGCAGTGCCTTCGCAGACTCGATGTCGCCACGTTCAGGGTGACCGCGACCACCGCGCATCTTCAGCGCCTTGAAACCTCGCTTTACATACCGCTCCGCTTCCCTCACCAGATCACCAAGATTGTCGAGCTGACGGTAGCCCAGAACGTGACCACCCGTGTAGAGCGGAATCTCTTTCATGTTCGCACCGCCAAGCAGTTTGTAGACCGGCAGACCCGTCGCCTTGCCCTTGATGTCCCACAACGCGGTATCGATGCCCGCCATCGCTGCGATGCCCGCATAACCGAGTTGAACCGTGCGAATAAACATCTGCGCCCACAGTTGTTCATTGTCGAACGGATCCTGACCGATCAACAGCGGCTTGAGGCTGTTCTCTATGGTAGCGATCACGGCCCACGGATTCTTCAAATGATATGCCTCACCGATTCCGCTAATGCCTTCATCGGTATGTACGCGGACGATGAGCAAGTCCCAACCCGTCGCGCTGATCTCGCCCTTCACCCAGACATGGCCGGGCGGATGGGGGATAGTGAGCGCAATGGTTTCTATGTCGATTATTTTCACGGCTATACCTTTGCTGTAGAAAAATAAATAGAACCGCTTACTTCAACTGCTGCTTGCGCAGCCTAGCGATCAGCACGTCGGCCGAGCGGCCGACGTGCTTCATCATCTCCAGCTGGGCCACTTCGGGCTTGCGCTGGTAGAGTGCCTTCAAGATTCGTCGATGCTCGGTGACGCGTTCGGGGTCGTATTCTCTGAAGGATGCGACTACGGCACGGAAGCGACTGATCCTCGCACGCAGCCCTTCGAGCACTTCAACGAGCGGATGGTTGCCGCACTCGCGCATGATGACATCGTGGAATTCCTGGCCCGCGGCTATCGCGCCCGCTGCGTCACGTTTCTTCACGCAACGTTCCATGTCGTCTATGTACTGTGCCATGCGCTCGAGATCTATCGTCCTCAGTCGTGGCGCGGCGAGGCGTGCGGCCAGACCTTCGATGTTCGCGCGCAGCACGTAGAGCTGTTCGAGATCGTCCACACTGAGCGCGGCCACACGGATGCGCCCGTTCGACGTGCGCTCGACGAAGCCTTCGTGCTCCAAGCGCACCAGCGCTTCGCGGATGGGACTGCGGCTCGTGCGAAACCTAAGAGCGAGCTCCGGCTCGCTGATACGCTGCCCGGGTTCAAAGTCGCCTTGAATCAGCGCGCGCCTAATTTCCGTGTAGGTTTCCTCGGAGATCGACTGCTTCGATGCACTGGTGTTCATAGGCTTTGGTGACATGTCGCGCTCGACAATGCGCTTGTTCTGTCGACAGAGTGGAATGATTGTAGACGATCTGCATAACGCCGGTCAAGCGGGCTGCAATAGATTGCTGCAAGGAGTGTGTGGCCACAGGCGTTTCGGTCGCGCTGAAAGCGCGACCGGTTCACTTCACTCTGCGCGCTCTGCTTCGCAGCAGTTCGTAAATATGACGTGACCTTGCAGCCGAGAGAATCTTCGGGGTCAGACTCGAAACCCTATCCCGTGACGCTGAGGGACTTACCTATTACGCTTGGTCACGATAAGCTGCTGCGGGTCCGCCGTGCGGGCGCCGGACGACGGCCGACCAGCCCCTCGATTTCCCGCCTGAAGCGGTCGTTGCCGAGCGCCCAGTTCTTGTTAGTCGTCTCGCGGATGAGCTCGATGTCCGCGGAGGTCAGCGCCACATTGAACAGCGCTCGATAGGCGTTAGCGCGCTTGGTGTCTGTATCGCCCAGGCTGCGATAGAGGTCATGGTGGGTAACTGTCGGATCAGTCCTTCCTAAGGCGCTTGCCCAATGGCTGCGCCATTCGTAACCACCCGCGTCGCGCACCATGCCGGCTCTCACCGGATTGAGCTCCACATAGCGCATGCGTGTCAGTAGGTATTCTTCAGTGTCTATGGCCGTCGCGGTAGCGACCCTCCCATGAGGTACCAGTGCGTCGATACGCGCGGTTGAAGAACTGTACGTAGCGGCGGCCGACCGATTGAAGAGTATTCGGCAGACTGCCGGCGTTCGCGGGGGTCGCCACGAGATGCACGTGGTTGGTCATGAGGACGTAAGCATGGATCGCCAGTCCGTGGCGCTCACGGGC
>Ga0255338_1005978_pt1 | contig 10713 bp, 2 predicted proteins | sample MeOH1_35cm_T4_19_FD_203715 | JGI IMG/M metagenome (GOLD analysis project Ga0255338, IMG submission 203715) | Sandy soil microbial communities from University of British Columbia, Vancouver, Canada - MeOH1_35cm_T4_195 | ecosystem: Engineered > Artificial ecosystem > Sand microcosm > Unclassified ... | reverse complement strand
CATTTACGATTAATAAACCTGCAGACGTAGTTGTAACCAAGGCTGTAGATAAGAGCGATGTGAATGCGTGTGATCTGGCCGATCAGACAGCAGCACAGAATGCCTTCAATTTATGGCTGGCCACAGCTAAAGTAAGCGGCGGATGTGCACCGACCTCTACACCTGACAAGACTACCGCACCAGACTATTGCGGCGGCAGTGTAATGGTTACATGGACCATCGCCGACAAGTGCTATGCAGGATCGACTTACACGGCAACATTTACGATTAATAAACCTGCAGACATAGTTGTAACCAAGGCTGTAGATAAGAGCGATGTGAATGCGTGTGATCTGGCCGATCAGACAGCAGCACAGAACGCCTTCAATCTATGGTTGGCCACAGCAAAAGTAAGTGGCGGATGTTTGCCGACCTCTACACCTGACAAGACTACCGCACCAGACTATTGTGGCGGCAGTGTAATGGTTACATGGACCATCGCTGACAAGTGCTATGCAGGATCGACTTACACGGCAACGTTTACGATTAATAAACCTGCAGACGTAGTTGTAACCAAGGCTGTAGATAAGGATGTGAATGCGTGTGATCTGGCCGATCAGACAGCAGCACAGAACGCCTTCAATCTATGGTTGGCCACAGCTAAAGTAAGTGGCGGATGTGCACCGACTTCTACACCTGACAAGACTACCGCACCAGACTATTGCGGCGGCAGCGTAATGGTTACATGGACCATCGCTGACAAGTGCTATGCAGGATCGACTTACACGGCAACGTTTACGATTAATAAACCTGCAGACGTAGTTGTAACCAAGGCTGTAGATAAGGATGTGAATGCATGTGATCTGGCCGATCAGACAGCAGCACAGAACGCCTTCAATCTATGGTTGGCCACAGCTAAAGTAAGCGGCGGATGTGCACCGACCTCTACACCTGACAAGACTACCGCACCAGACTATTGCGGCGGCAGTGTAATGGTTACATGGACCATCGCTGACAAGTGCTATGCAGGATCGACTTACACGGCAACATTTACGATTAATAAACCTGCAGACGTAGTTGTAACCAAGGCTGTAGATAAGAGCGATGTGAATGCGTGTGATCTGGCCGATCAGACAGCAGCACAGAATGCCTTCAATTTATGGCTGGCCACAGCAAAAGTAAGCGGCGGATGTGCACCGACCTCTACACCTGACAAGACTACCGCACCAGACTATTGCGGCGGCAGTGTAATGGTTACATGGACCATCGCTGACAAGTGCTATGCAGGATCGACTTACACGGCAACATTTACGATCAATAAACCGGAACTGGTCATCACCAAAGCCGTTGACAAAACGGTAGAAGCATGTACCTTTAAAGATAAAGCTTCGGCTCAGGCTGCATTCGATGAATGGTTGGCCACAGCCAAGGTGAGTGGAGGTTGTAACCCTTCTTCAACGCCTGATTTAACTTTAACTCCGTCTCCATGTGGTGGTAGTGTGATGGTAACATGGACTATAGCCGATAAGTGCTATGCAGGTTCTACTTATACAGCAACATTTACTATTAAAGATGTGCCGGAAGTAGTGATAACTAAAGCCACAGATATGACAACCAGTGCATGTAGTTATACCGACCAGGCAGCTGCAGATAAAGCATTTGCTGACTGGTTAGCTACAGCCAAAGTAAGCGGCGGATGTGCACCGACATCGACACCAGACATCACATCAGGTCCTGCTTTCTGTGGTGGCAGTGTTACTGTAACATGGAAAATATTAGACTTATGTTTGTCTAATTTTTACTCAGCTACGTTTACAATCGATGCACCAGAAACTCTTACTGCAACAGATCTTACACCTGCTGTTCGTTGTGTTGATGGAGAAAGCGTTACGTTTAGCACAGTTGCCAGTGGAGGCTGTAAGTTAAGCTTTGTATGGATGAAAGACGGTGTTGTGATTGACGGGGCAGAAAGTGACACTTACGTAGTAGCTGGTCCAATGACATTGGCAATGGCCGGCACCTACAGTGTTACAATAACCGGAAAATGTGGTTCTATAACAAAGAGTGCTACATTGACTGTTAATTCAAATCCTGTAGCTCAAACGTTGATACCTTCTTGTGGTGGTATTTTCGGATACGGCAAAATTACAATGACCGATTCTGAAACAGGTGTTAGCTACCAGTTATTAAAAGGCATTGACCCTGTTGGAGCCCCTCAGGCTGGAAACACAGGTTCGCCAATTGAGTGGACTGACCTCCAGTACGCAGGAGCAGATTATTATGTATTAGCTTCCAATAATACAACATCATGTACAAATACATTTGGGCCGGTTGAGGTTAAATTGTGTCCACCTCCTGGATGTAATTTAACGGGCGAGTTTGATGTTTGTGAGTCGACTACCAATACTTATACAACTACTGATGTTCCTGGTGCAACTTACGAATGGTCGATCAATAACAGCCAGGGGACTAATGCATCCTTTGTCGGATCACCGCCATTCTCTAATTCAGTTCAAATATTCAGTGGAACAATAGTTGGTACCTATGGCGTTACTGTTACTGTTACTCTCTCAGAAGGAGACCCGTCTGTTTGCGATGCTAGTACAACAGTACATCCACCGGTAGTAACTGAAGCAGGTCCTGACCAGACTATTTGTGCTGGCTTAACCGTTACACTGGCTGGTTCTGTCAGTGGAGGAGCAACTGGTGGAACATGGAGTACAAGTGGATCAGGAACATTTGCTCCCGATGCCACTACGCTTAATGCAGTGTACACACCTTCTTCTGCTGATATTACCGCAGGTATTGTAACCTTGACATTGACCAGTGATAATCCTGATGGTCCATGTGATGCAACCAGCGACTTTATGGTTATCCATATTAATAATTGTGCCCCAACTTGCAATACTGCTTATGCATATTCTACTGCGAGCCAGGCAGTATGCTTCATGCCTACGTTCAGCAATTGGGGTTGGACAAATATTATCTGGTCACAAGCTGATGTAGTGCAGACATGGAACTTGTATGCAGGAAATTCATCATGTACCCCTGATCTAAATAGGAAGGTAGGGACTGTAGAAGTTAAATACTTCAACAATCAGGTCATGGTACATTATAAAATTGATGATCCAACGAAGTATTCAATGAGTCAGGTTCATGTTTACGTTGGGTGCGACAGATTCCCAAAGAAAGGTAATAGTTATACCGTTGCACCTGGTCAATACACTTACAACGTAACAGGAATTAGTTCTACAGACTATACTGTAAACTTCACCAAGGTTACGGGCTCAATTTACATTATAGCCCATGCAGTGACATGTGAGGTCGGAGGTACGCCAACAACATTGGCTGGAAGTTATACCAGGCAAATTAGTTGTGGTACAATATCACCACCTAATAAATCTTCACTGATTACTACAGGATTGGCTGCCAGATCACTGACTGTTTATCCGAACCCATTCGATGACAAAGTAACATTTGAATTCGTTGCAGGTAAAGATACAAAGGCAGTACTTGAAATTACCAATATCCTTGGTCAGAAGATTGCTACTGTATTGAATGGTCCTGTAAAAGCTGGAGTATTGAACCGTATTGAATATACTCCTGTAAATGTCGTTCCAGGAATTTTAATCTATCAGTTAACAACTGATGATGGAGTTCAGAGCGGACGCATAATATACAAGAAATAGCTTGTAATTTTTGATAGGGGTGAGAAGGGGCTGACTCGCAAGAGCTTAGCCTCTTCTCTTTTCATTTCTACTGAATTAATTTAAAGTGAGGCCGGGGGATTAACCGGCCTCATCTATTTTATAAGACCTCGTAAACTTTTAAATTACCTCGTAAAATGATTTTTTTTTACTACAGGCAAAACCATTAGTTTCTAATGTCATCGGATCATGTATAAAATAGAATTCACACAAAATACAGGTTCTATCCGATAATGACGTTGAGTGAGATTTAAGTATTTGATATTCATTTGTTAAAAGGGGTTTCGTAAGCTTCATGGAGCTTTGAGACCCCTGTTTTTTCATCTGTTTCTAATGTAGTACTTCTCCTACAAAAAATCAGGAAAAACCCTTACATCTGTCAGGATAAATCCTTACAGTCCACTTTTTATAGTCGGCATACCTTTACATCGTTGGAAATACACTTCGATATGAGAATTTTAATTGCAGATGATTCATGCTTAGTCCTTGGAAGACTTCAGTCACTTTTAGGTGAAATTGACCAGGTGGAGATTGTTGCAAGTGTTAGCAATGGAGTTGATGCACTTGCAGCCATAAAGACACTCAACCCGGATTTGGCTATTCTTGACGTGAGCATGCCTGGCTTATCTGGCCTTGAGGTATTAAAAACTATCCGTAATGAAAATAAAGCAGTCATTTTTATCCTAATTACATTTCATTCAGCCGGGTACATTAAGCAATTAGCTATTCAGTCAGGTACCAACCATTTCTTTAACAAGGTCGACGACCTTGAACAAATCTATCATATTGTCAGGAGGTTGAGCATTGAGCAAATGGAAAACAATAATTATAAATAATAGAGTCATGAGAAATTTTACCAAATTAGCAGCTATCTTACTATTTATCTTAAGCTTACAAGTTGCAAAAGGACAGAATCAGAATTACAAAGGATTTGAATTGATGGGAAAGAATACCGAAGTGATTCAAGTTCACCAAGTGTTTACAACAAGCAGCGAGATACTGCCGTTCGATGAAAAAATCTCAACAATTTATGGATTGACAATTAAAGCAAATGTTTCTTTCAACGATTCAGAAAGTTTCGTTCGGATCCTCTTAATCGATAAGTTAGGTGATGAATATCTTGTTTATGAAACTTATCCTTTATTGGAAGATGGTAACTCAGTCAGTATTGATAATTTAAGCGAAGAAACAGGAATCATGAATGGGGTGAAGCCTCAATCGTTAAAAGTTGAAGTGAAAAATGCGACGCTTATTGTACAGAGTATTACCTGTTCATCAGCTATAGATCAGAGTGTTGACGTACAAAAAACAAAAAAAGAAAAAAAAGAACTTCAGAACAATAGCAAAATCAGCCGCCTCAATCAACATATTAAAGCAAAAGGATTAGCTTGGTTCGCTGGAGAAACTGAAGTTTCTGCTATGTCTTATGCCGAAAAGAAGAAATTATTCGGACAAAGTACATTTCCATCCGGAATTGAGTATTATGTGGGCGGTGTATTATCAACAAATGATGGTTTGACATTGAAGTCGGCGACTTTAACATCTATGGTTGATAAATGGGATTGGAGAAACCGTCATGGTAAGAACTGGATTACAAATGTTAAAAATCAAGGAAGCTGCGGCTCTTGCTGGGCATTTGCTTCAACAGGTGCAACCGAAGCATTGGTAAATCTGTTCTATAACCAACCATTAAACATGGATTTATCTGAACAAAATCTCTTATCATGCAGCGGTGCTGGAAGCTGCGCTGGTGGATATCCACATATTGCGCTGGACTATATCAAAAATACAGGTATCATTAACGAAACTGCATTTCCTTACTCTGCAACAGCTGAGGCTTGTACCAACAAGTCATCCAGCCCAATCGATCAAATTAAAATTGGCGGAAGAGTAGATTTTGGATCAACAACCTATCCTGCTACCGAAGATAACCTGAAAAAAATGCTTATCAAATATGGACCGGTAAGTGGTGGTCTTCTTAACTGGAGCCATGCGATGACTTTGGTTGGCTGGCAGGTTGTAAAAGAAGGTGATCGCTTCTTCTATCGTGGTTTAGACAAGCTTATGTATTGGTATACTGTTCCCGCAGGAAGTACTTTGATTGGTAAAACAGTGTGGATTTTTAAAAATAGCTGGGGTACTTCGTTTGGTGATGCTGGATATGTTTATGTTGAAACAGATATTACAAACGTTGCCTGGACCCATGCCATTGTTGCTCCGATAACTAGTTTGAAACAGAATTATACGGTTCAATGTGTTGACAATGATCATGATGGATATTACTGGTGGGGCCTGGGGGCAAAACCAGTAACCTGTACCGGTCCCGATCAGGAAGATGGTGATGATAGCAATGCGGCTTTGGGGCCTTTGGATGAGTATGGTAACTGTATTCCGTTAGGCAGTTCAACTATAACGCCTGTTGTTAATTTCACCGCCAATATAGTTTCAATCCAAACAGGAGGACAGGTACAATTTTCGGATATGTCGACAAATACGCCAACTTCCTGGTCGTGGACAATTTCAGGACCGGAACAAATTACCTCGACATTACAAAATCCTTTAGTAAAGTTTAATCTTGCAGGAGTCTATACGGTAACACTAACGGCTGCAAATTCTTCAGGCACAAATTCGTTAACAAAAAGCAATTACATTACAGTTAGTGCTCCATTGATTTCAGTTCCTGTTGTCGATTTTACTGCAAATAAGACTTCCGTTCAGACAGGATTACAGGTAGGATTTTCAGACTTATCTACAAACAGCCCCAGTTCATGGTTATGGACAGTAACCGGACCCGTACAGATTTCTTCAACATTGCAAAATCCTACTTTAAGTTTTACTACTGCGGGAGTTTACTCAGTCACCTTGAAGGCAGCGAACGCAGGAGGAGAAGCAACTCTGACAAAAACGAATTTTATTACGGTAACAGCACCAGTAACAGTGGCCGATTTCAGTTCCGATAAGACTGTCATTAATGAAGGGCAATTGGTGAACTTCTCAGATTTATCTACAGGAAATCCTGTGTCATGGGCATGGACAATTCCTGGAGGAACTCCTTCAACTTCAAGCTTAAAGAATCCTAGTGTAACGTATAAATCTGCTGGCAAATATGATGTAACACTTGTTGTAACAGATGCCAATGGGAATAGTACGAAAGTAAAAACAGGCTATGTTACTGTAAATGCAGTTGCTCCAACTTACAGTAACTCTCATGGGAATGCCTCGAAAGAGTGGATCAGCCAGGTTTCATTAAATGGTAAAAGTTTCACAAGCGTTTCTTCCGGTTCAGTTGGATATGCTGATCTTACAGCCAACGTATTTAATGTAGCCGCTAATACAAGTTATACCATGAGTCTGACCCCAAAGAATTCAGGAAAAGCCAATTACTGGTACTGGTGTGTTTGGGTCGATTTTAATCATGATTATGATTTTGATGACGCCGGAGAGCAAATACTATCCATAAGCAGAAGCAAAACAACAGTAAGTTCAGGAGTTACAATACCAGCGACAGCTCTTACCGGGAATACCCGAATGAGAATTAGCATGAAACGTGATGCGCTTCCTACGCCCAACGAAGTATTTGCTTACGGCGAGGTAAAAGATTTTACCGTGAACATCTCGGCACCGTTGGCTGCATCCAATCAGCTTAAGAGTGCAAATGTTGAAAATCCATCAATTACACCAGCCTTAACGCTGACTGTTTTCCCAAATCCAACTGAAAGGGATATAAATCTGAAACTCGATGAAGTTTTCGGGAATGAGACTTATGCAATATATAATATGCAAGGTGCTGTAGTTAGCAGCGAAATTATCGGATCGAACATAAGCCAGGTTGATGTATCAGGTTTGCCTGCGGGGATCTATGTTGTTAAGGTAAAGAACGGAGAGCAGATTCTACAGCAGAAATTTATTAAAAGATAGTGGTTTGGTTGACAACAAATAGGTAGTTTTAGTTTAGGACCGTCTCAATATTTTTTGAGGCGGTCTTTTTTTATGACGGCATGAATTGGATATAAGTCATAAAACGTAGTTCCATTTTGCCAGTTAATTATGAATGGTAATGTTCAAAATTGGCGTGTTGTTTACAAAAAATAGCTTGTAATTTTTGATTGGGGTGAGAAGGGGCTGACTCGAAAGAGTTTAGCCTCTTCTTTTTTTTTATTTTTTGTTAAGTTTGTGTTGATGTTAATATTTTAATTATGAGACATTTAAATGTGTTTGATTTAAAAATTTCTCAGAATTATGGAAAATTGCAAAGAAAAGATTTTGAATGTAGAACATTTTCATGAATAGTTCAAATGATGGATTTGATCATCAGAAGACTTAGTTTGATAATTTCAACTAAATGCGAAGAGTAAATATTTTGATTCCAAATTTTAATCTTCGTAAATTTATAATACATGGGGAAAGTAGAAAAAATCAGAGATAAAGTAAAAATGGCATCTCTTAATAATAGAATAAAATAATGAAAAATGAGCAGGAAGCCCAACCGGCGAAAGTAAGGTGCTTCCTGCTCTACACCCTTAAAAAGAAAGTGAGGTGATAAAAACAAAGGTAAAAAAAAATTTCTGGAGACCTCTTTTTTAAACAATATAACGTCTGCTAAATCAAAATCTATCTATGTTTTTGGTATTTAAGTTGAGCCTTTGGCAGTGTTAAATGCTAAGACAGATTAGATAAAAAACTGCGCAAAGACTTTTGCTATTATAGCAAGAGCAGACCATCCGGAAAAGGATACTTTGTAAACCCAGAGGAAAAAAACCAAAATTACTTTTAAAAGTAAATGTGTTAATTGACTTTAACACCATACGCCTTAGCCGCTCTCTGCCTGAAGAATCGTAACGATTTTCCCGATTTATTCATTCGACTCTCATCTCCAAAAATTACAGCATTTGCAAATGTGCTTTTATCAAAAATAAACCAAAATCAACAACGATTACCAGCCTATGAAGAATTCACAAATTTTACTTCCTGATACCTGAGTATCCGGAATAATCTGTTTGGATTATTCCATTTCCTGTTGATTTTGTGCGAGATATATAATAAAGGAAAGCCACCTCAGCACAATTGCGATTCTAAAAGGTTTTTTAACCCAACTTAACTGACAGAATATTTTCCAGGCTTTCGGTTAGAGACATTCTCTGACGAGGTCTTTTCTGTAGATATTACCCAAATGCACACGCAGATTAAAAAGAACCAAAAATTAAGACTATGAATAACATATACAAGCGAATTAAATTGTGGCTGAAATATCTGGCGCTGCTCTGTTGCGCACTGATGTTTAGCTTTGTTACGATGGCTCAAAAGGCATCCGTTGATTTTTCCCAAGGATCAAATAATAACCTTACAACACTTGGCGAAATAAAGTGGATCAATTCGATCCTGAACAACAACAATTCCAAGTATTATGAAGGAACATCGACACTGCAAAGAGTTTTACTAAATAATGTTCCTGTTTCAGCTACAAGCTTAGGTGCCAATGTTCATAAATTCAGGATTAGGTTTGAGGCTGACAAAAGTGGTCATCATGCTTACGATTTTATGACTTCGTGGGATCTAGCTTTTACGGAAGCTCAGCAAATGACCAACCCATCGATCTTACCATCAGGATACAGTGATCCTAAACTTAATACATGCAACGATTTTCAACCAAACGATGCTACGCTTTGTAGTTCATTGCATAATGCCTATTCCGCTCTTCTTCCGGTTAGCGGAGAAACCGCACATGCACTTCCCAATGATGTTGCATCTGTTCCAGAAGTCATTTCAAGTTATGAAGCACATTTTGGAATTCGTTATGTAAAAATCTGGGGTGATAAAGCATTTACTGCTGGCTCAAATAATAAAGTAGAATTTGTAAAGTATGAAGGATCATATATTTTCTATGATGTTACTTGGGAATCAACCTCCAAAAACGTATTGATTGAATTTGCTGCGCATATTGCTGCAGGAAGTCCGAACGGTGGTTTGGTTGGCTATGGTTCAGGTCAAGGTGCTGGTAACATTAATGGCGGTCCATACCACGTAACTACCATTGATTATCAAACCGGTGAAACAACCAATGTTGGTAATCTGGATAACCAATTGCAGGGATCAAGTATATTTCTCCCACCACCGCCATCGTGTCCTAATTTTACTATTTCACCACCCTGTGAGGAAACCTCAATTAATCTGCAATACCCTTTAATTGAGGGTGCGCTATCATATAGTTGGGATTTAGCCAATAATACAACTAGTGCAACGATAAGTAGCCAAAGTTTTAATACGGCAACTATTTACACAGGGAAGGCTGATGGAAGTAATAATTATTTTGATATTGTTGTAACTTACACTACAGCAGGAGGTTCTCAGTCATGCACTTATACAGTAAATGTTAACCCAAATCCTGAATGTGCCATTACCGGTAACGATGGACCTGTTTGTCCTTTATCTTCTAATGAATATACTGCACCTAATGGAATGAGTTATTCGTGGAGTATTACCGGGAATGGAAAGTTCTCGGATGGAAGTACAACATCTTTGTTGCAGAATGTTATTGTAATTGCAGGAAGTAATTGTAATCAGTCCTACACATTGGAATTGACTGTCAAAGCCAACGGATGCCAATCGACCTGTAATAAAGAAGTAATTGTAAATGATTCTGAAATTCCAGAAATAGCAGACATTCCGGACTATGAGTTGACAGAATGTAACGCAGCCTGGCCAGCTAAGCTGACCACCACGTGGAGAGACAATTGCGGGGTAGGTGAATTAACCAGCGGCGATTTGGAATCGGATGGAGGAGTAGATGTAATAGTAGACGCATGCATCCAGACCCGGAAGTACACGTTTACAGTAACAGACAATTGTGGTAATCCAGCCACCCAGACGGTAACAGTAAGCCGCAGACATGACTTAAATGCGCCAGAAATAGCAGACATTCCGGACTATGAGTTGACAGAATGTAACGCAGCCTGGCCAGCTAAGCTGACCACCACGTGGAGAGACAATTGCGGGGTAGGTGAATTAACCAGCGGCGATTTGGAATCGG
>Ga0255338_1005977_pt1 | contig 10713 bp, 9 predicted proteins | sample MeOH1_35cm_T4_19_FD_203715 | JGI IMG/M metagenome (GOLD analysis project Ga0255338, IMG submission 203715) | Sandy soil microbial communities from University of British Columbia, Vancouver, Canada - MeOH1_35cm_T4_195 | ecosystem: Engineered > Artificial ecosystem > Sand microcosm > Unclassified ... | reverse complement strand
ATGCCCTACGGCTCGGGCAACAACCTGCACCACGGCGGCGCCGAGTTTTGCCGCTGGTCTCGCCACTGGAACGAGAAGCACAATCAATGGCGAGCTGGTGTGGACGCCATCGAGACAATCTTGCGCAGGGTTACTTGGGCACTTGAGAATCCCGACGCGAACCAAGCATGACCGGAGCTCGCATCTGCCTCCTCGGCACGCTCGACGAGCAGCTGAGGAGCCACCTGACTTCGCATCCAGGCGGCCACGAACGCGCGGCGGCGGTGCTTTTCCGACGCTTTACCTGCGACATCCCGGGGTTGCCCGCTTCAGATCGCTACGTCGCGACGGCGGTCGTCCCGTTCGAGCGCGACTGGATCACATCAAGCTCGCCGGTCCACGTGGACTTCGACGTGGCACCGCTTCGGGAGTTGTTTCGCCGTTGCGAAGACGAGGGCTTGGTATTTGGCTTCGCGCACAACCATCCGGACGGAAAGTCCCCCTTTTCTCCGCAGGATGACAAGAACGAGCTCACCCTGTTGAAAGCCATCAGCAATCGGAACGGCACGCGTGTGAGCTTCGTGGCGTTGCTGCTCTTGGGGGACACTTGGGTAGCGAGGACGCGCAATGCTGCCGACCCTCACCTCGCCCATGACGTACGGCACACGATCGTGTTGGGCGAGCACCGTTTGCATATCCACAAGCCCAGCTCGGTCGAAGAAGAGCCAGGCGATGGCGAGGACGTCCTTGCACGGCAGGCAGCTGCCTTTGGCCGGCCGTTCGTCCATAGGTTCGGATCGCTAAGGATCGGGGTGGTTGGATGCAGTGGGACGGGAAGCCCGACAGGCACCATGCTCGCGCGCAACGGCGCGGCTGAATTGATCTTCATCGATCCAGATAAGCTCGGAAAGAGCAATCTCAATCGCGTTCGCGGCGCAAGGAAAGCCGACGTCGGTTCGAACAAGGCGAAGTGGCTGCGGGACTACACCCTGGGCCTGGACATCGGCACGCAGGTCGCCGCTTTTGACTGCGCTGTCGATGCCGACTCGGGCGCCTTCGACGCCCTGATGACCTGCGATGTTGTTTTCGGCTGCACCGACGATCAGATCGGCCGAGACGTCCTAAACGCCGCTTGCTACATGTACGCACTACCGCTGATCGACATGGGTCTGGGAGGTTGGATCGACAAGAATGCGGCGGGCGAGGTCCGCCTGCGGGGGCACTACGGTCGGATCAGCACCGTGTTTCCCGAAGCTGGTGATTGCCTGCATTGTCAAGGGGTGGTGAGCGCGATGGGGGTTAGGCGACAACTGGCGCTTCGGGCCAACCCTGACCTCACCGAAGCGGAGCTGCGGGAGCGCTATTTGACGGGTGGCGGTGAGGAGGCGCCCGGCGTCGGGCCATTCACCAGCGCCGTGGGCGACTACGCTGTGGCAACGCTTCTTGACCTGATTAGCGGTTTTCGCCGCTGGCCTCCTGAACTGCGCCGCGACGTTTTCCATATTGACTTTGTCCTAATGGAGATCCGCAGTCCGGAATCGCAGGCCGATCCAGAGTGCTCGTTTTGCGGCGCAAAAACGCTTTTGCTGCAGCGGTCCAGGTATCGGCTGGGACGACCGGCATTGGGGGAAGCACATGTGGCCAGCTGAATTCCTGCGTTCATTGGGTCGGACAATTTGGCGCGCCATCGCGTCGATTTGGCGCAAGCCAATCAGGACGTCGAACTTCGGCCCGATGGTAGTGGTCGAGGCGGCGCCCGAGCTGGATGCTACTCCCCCGGCGGTGGTGCACATCGTTGCGGCCGGGGGGAAAAATCGCTGGGCAATGTTTCTCTGCCCGTGCGGCTGCGGGGAAGTCATTACCCTGTCCCTGCAGGCGGTTCACAGTCCACACTGGAAATTGCTGCCGTCGCGAGCTGATTTGCCAAGCCTGCATCCTTCTATCTGGAGAAAGCAGGGCTGCCTCAGTCATTTCTGGATTCGAGAGGGGAAGGTCCACTGGGCGTAGAACCAGTGAACCCGTTTTTTTCATCACGGTTTTTTACAAGGAGATTGCCATGACCAAGAAGGACATTCACGTTGTTCCGCACGAAGACGGCTGGGCGACACGCCGCGAGGGTGCAGATCGCGCGGGCCGTGTGGTGGACACCCAGCGAGAAGCGATTGACCGCGCTACGGACCAAGCTCGTCGGGAACGGGTCGAAGTCGTGATCCATCGACGCGATGGAACAATCCGAGACAGCGATAGCTATGGAAACGACCCCGTGCCACCTCGTGATCGCAAGCACTAACTAGTGGCCGCACTCGACCATTTTTGGCCGCCCAGCTGGACTTGCGGACATAGCGCTTGATCCCGTAAATGCCAGCTGTTGGCTAGCTGTCTCTTTCGGCGCACGTCTCTATGGCTACCGTCGGAACAGCACGGAAGCGTGTCGCGCAGGCGGTGTGATCTCACGTTCAATTTGAGGCAGCCAAAGTTCCTGCCTAGCCGATGTCGTCTCCAAAAGCGGACAATCTCATCCGTGGATGCCCAGACGCTCGCCTACTACCAGACCGCTGGCCACAAGCTGGCCGGTCGCTACGAAAGCGTCCGAAGTACGGTCGCCCAGTATTTCCAAGTCGCATTCCCCGCGGGCTGCCGAGTCCTGGACGTCGGTACCGGCTCTGGTCGCGACCTCGCGGAGTTGCTGGCCGCAGGGTACGACTCTTATGGAGTGGAGCCATGCGCACAACTGCGCGAGACGGCGGTTCAGTACCACCCCGAGCTGGCCCAGCGGCTTGTCGAGTCTGCACTGCCCAATTTAGGCGCGCCATTTGGCGGCGAGTTTGACGGTGTGCTGTGCAGCGCTGTTCTCATGCACTTGGCTGAAGCAGACCTGTTGGACGCGGCGTTCGCGCTCCGCAGTGTCCTGCGCCGCGGTGGCCGGCTAATGATCTCTCTGCCAAGTGCTCGCGCCGATGTCGATGCCGGCGAGCGAGATCCAGATGGCCGTCTGTTCAAGGCCTACCCCGCAGAATACCTGCAGCTGCTCTTCGAGCGGCTTGGCTTCCAGCTCATTGGTCGCTGGGAGACCGAGGACGCCTTGGGGCGCGTCGGCACCGCGTGGTACACGCTGCTATTTCAGCTCGCAGCGGCGGGGCCATTGCGCCCCGTCGACCAAATTGAGGGGATCCTGAATAGGGATCGGAAAGTCGCAACGTACAAGCTAGCGCTGTTCCGCGCCTTGGCCGAGATGGCCACCCAGGAGGCGCGTTGCGCGACGTGGCGCCCGGATGGCACCGTGGGCGTGCCGCTGGCGGGCATTGCCGAGCGATGGTTGCTGTACTACTGGCCCATCTTTGCCAGTACGGAGTTTATCCCGCAATCGCAGTCTGAGGGCGCAGGAGGCAAACCAGTACTCTTCCGCGCGGCGCTCACCCAGCTCATAGGGCACTTTGCAGGCCAAGGGACCCACTCTGGTTTGTCGGCGTGGCATTTGGCGACGGCCAGAGGGCATTTACCTGCGGACGTTTTGCAAGCTCGCTCCGAAGCTCTCGGGAAGATCCAGCAAGCGATCAAGGACGGCCCAGTGAGCCACTCGGGGGGCTCGCTCGACTCAGGACTTGTCTTCAAATATGACCAGCAGGCGAGGCAAGTGGTCATGGCGGCTGATCTCTGGCGCGAACTCACGCTTCTGGGGCATTGGATCGTGGATGCAGTAGTGATCCGATGGGCCGCGTTGACAGAGCGATTCTCGCGAAGGCAGACGATTCTGTCCGGTGACGTGCTGCCGCTGCTGCTAGCACGCCCAGAGCCGGAGCGGACGACGGCCATGGCGCGACAGATCTTCTTGGAACAGGGTGTGGAGCGCTGTGCCTGGACGCTGCGTCCAATCACGGCCAGGCAATTTGCCGTCGATCACGTGATTCCGTTCGCTCTGTGGGGCAACAATGATCTGTGGAACCTGCTGCCTGCGCACCCACAGGCCAACAGCGACAAGTCTGACAAGCTACCCGCCGCTGCGTTGCTGCAGGAACGTCGTGTTGAAATCGTGCGCAACTGGGAGCTGCTGCGAGATGCGCTACCAGCATCTTTCGACGGACATGCCGAGAGACTCCTCGGGCGGCGGGTAGGCGGAACGCAACCCTGGCAAGCCGACCTATTCGACGCGATGCGACAGTCCGTCGAGTTAACAGCAGTGCAAAGGGGCGTGGAACGCTGGAATCCGAAACTCGCCTGAGGGTCGTGCAGGGCAGAGTCTCGGCCTGGTCGGAGCTATTTATATTCGTTCGGGTCGAGTTCCTCGATGACTTCCTCGATCCGAGGATTTTTTTGATCTGCGTTCAGGCGCACCAGCAAGCACTTGTTGCAGCTCAAGACTTGATCGTGCCGGACAAAATCAACGTCCCGAAATGACGCGTCAGTAGCGTCAATCACTTCATATCGATACTCGAAGTCCTTGGCGTACTTCTTGTACTCGGTGGAAATGACTCTGATCTTGATTTCCTGACCTTGCACAGGCACGCTGCCCCGCTTGGTCCTGCGATCTGACCACTTACGCGTGGTCTGACTGACGGACAGCGGCTTGTTGAACGGCATCGAGGCCGATTGCTTTGCCAATTTGTCAGCGGCTCGGTTGTGCACGTTCGACTTGTGAGCCTTCACCCATTTAACGTCGACGCGGAGAGGGCACGCTAGCACAGCCTTCCTCAGCCTCTTCCAGAGATCGATGTTCTCCACAGGAACGCCGCTTGCGCCACGCCAGGCCTGTTGGGGCCAGACATGCATTGCCTTGACGAAGTTGTCGGTGACGTACATAGAGTCGGAGAAAAGAAGAACCCTTTTGAACTGACTCATGTCCGCAAAGAGGACGCATGCCTCCTTCAACGCGACGGTGCAGGCTTCGATTTCCATTTCATCGATCGTTGCCTTCTGCCACCCCGTGGGAGCGTAGTCGTGGGTCTCCTCTGAGCCAGCTGCGTTCACCCACACAAAGCGAACCCCTACGCCGGCGGCTCTCTTCTTATCGGGGTAGGACGAACCGTCCGTATAGATGTTCAGCGCCTCCTCATCAAGAATCCCCGCTCCCGCTGTCATGGAATTTTCTCCAGGCCCACATGGGGTAAAGGCACGCACTCCTGTCCCTTGCAAGCCAATCGACTTGAGGGTGTGGAAACCAATACTGCGCTATAACTTATGCGAAGTGCAAGCCCCATCCTGAACGGATGATCAGGGTCGCATTGGACGAGATTGCAGCAGCCAACGCGCGCTGCTGGGCGAATCGGCGAGACACCGTGCACTGGCCACAAACGCAGGCCTGTTTATCGAATGCTCCGGACACGTGTTCCGGCCACGTGAATCGTCGCTCGACCTTTGCAGAATTTCAGGCCAATAGCTGCGCGGAAATGGCCTCAATTGGGGTGGCATAGATTTGGCAGGCTTTTGCGGAGTGGCCCCAAACGATTCCCGCGATGCGAGCGTCCTCAGGCTTCCACGTACGGCCCTGGCGCATGATCTCCTCGTAACGCGTGTTCCATAGTGGGGATCCACTCATGCCGTCCGGCAGCGATAGCGCCCCCTTCGTGCCGCCGACAGCCGTCGCGCGAGCAGGGCTCCAGCTCAGGCAGATGTGGAGCTTCGCATCGGGGTGCGGTGGCTCCTCCTTGAAGACCTCTTCGTTGAGTTCCTCTTCGCGGACGAAGACCGACAGGGCGTCAACCGATTGCTCGCCGAATCCCTGGCGGGCGTCAGCACCCGGAAAGCCGCAGACGTAAAAGAGCTCGCCCTGCACGGCGTCGCGATATGGGGCCATGAGCTCACGCGTGGCGCATCTTCCTTGGTGAGGGAGGCGACCAAACGATCCGGCAATGCTCGCGATGGCTGCATCGACCGGGAAGGGCAACTCCACAAACTCTCCGTCCACGTTAGTGCCGAGCTCGCTGCCGTGGCAGTTGAAACCCACAGAGCCATTCCTCTGCCGCCGGGATACATGCTCACAGGTGACCAGAAAGGGACGGCCATCCCTCTCGTACAGCCAGCCGGTGCCGTAGTGCCTGCCCGGCGGCTGTTCCGTGTTGCCGCGCGGAATTGTCTGGATGGGGCAGATGTAGGCATTGACTAGACTGACCAGCGCATCCATCTGTGCCGGCGATATCGGTGGTACGGTCATCGAAGGTTCTCCTTGGGGGAACTGGATTGTTCAGTATTCTCCCCGAAGCGAATGGAGCAGGCACTCATGCGTCACAGTTTGGCTGATCGATCGCCACGCGTCCGTCGTGATCAGCCACAAGAAATTCTTCAAGCGTCAGCACGCGTGTGGGCACGCCGAAATATCGATAGACGGCCCTCGCTTTGTAGTACAGCCGCTTGTCGTTGGTGACGAACTGCTGACACCCGGTAGCGTAAATGCAGTGGGTCACATCGTGCATGCGAGAGCGTGACTTAGTGACGTGCTCCGGGCGATACCGCACATCCTCCAGAAAGTTCATGGCAAGTTCGATTGTTCGCTCCAGAACGGGAAAGCGCCCTGAGATTTCGGGCCAGGTGAAGCCCTTGACCCCGTGAAACTTGCATCTGAGCGGCAAGTCGTGGTCGAGGTACAGCTTCAGCTGAAGGTCTCGCCCGTGGTCCGAGTCGACCAAGAAATCGTCCGGGAGATTCGACATCGTGTTTGAACGCCTTCCCTCTGGGTCCCCTTCCTTGAACAACGCGAGCATCCGTTCCTCGTTCGCCTCTGCGATCGGATTTCTGTCGTAGTGCCGCACAACCCGGCGAAAGCACTCAAGAGGTTCCTCTTCCCTTAAAACAATCGGGCCGGAGTCTGACGGGAATAGTTCAACGTTGCGACTGATCTGGGAGACGCTAGCGAGCTTGCGCATCGCGCCCTCCAATCGATCTGTTGCATCGCTTGACGATGGTTGGACAAGCGCCGTAGCAATTTCCTCCATATGCGCGGGGCTGTACGGGAACATATGCCGATCAAGCATTGCCTCGATCTTGGAGCGCAAATCCTGCCTCGTCCCCTCGTACAGATACGCAAACAAGTTGTAGTCCAGGTAGATTTTCATCTGAGTGAATCAGGCAAGCCGCGGATAAAGACCTTGCGATGGTCGTAAAGCGCACGTCAGGGCAGCATTTCCTGGTGCCCGACGAAGACGTATCGCTTGGTGTTGTGCCGATAGACAGCTGGGGCGATTATGCTTTGCAGACTTCTGAGGTCGCGTCCGTCACCAGCTGGCCACCACAGATGATCAGACCAACCCGGCAATCGAAATGAAGACAATCACGGAAATTCCAAAGAGACTTGCACCCACGGGCGAAACGCTGCGCGAGCTGTTCCTGAAGTCCGGGAACTTGTGTGCGTTCCCGGGGTGTAGTCATTTGATGATGAACGCGGAGGGCGTATTCATTGGAGAGATTTGCCATATCGAGGCAGCCGAGACCGGTGGACAGCGATTCAATCTGATGTCGACGAACGAGAAGCGGCGGCAAGTCGAAAACCTGATGCTCATGTGCCATGCGCATCACAAGGTCACCGACGACGTGAAGACCTATACGGTCGCAAAGCTCAAAGAAGTGAAGCGCAAGCATGAAGCGCGCTTCGCCTCGCCAGAACGCGCCATCATGGAGCAGCTCAAGGACTGGACGAAGTCGGCGGAGCCCACCTTGCCCACGAATCTGAATCGGCTTCATCGCGTATTGAAGCAGCACCTGGACCAAGATGACCGCGACCGGCAGGTCGCAGAGCTCCGGAAGTATGTGACCCGCCTAAAAAAAGTACCGATCGAAGTTCGGGAGTTTCTGAGGGCAGTTGCTCAACGTATGTACGACATGCGGGACGAAAATGTGGTCGTTTCCTTCGGAGCTTCTACAGGGATCCGAACAAGTGACCTGAAAGGCGCCCTTCAAAAATCCGACCACGCCATTGCAAAGCGAACCCGCGAGTTGAACTCCTACGATTTGGGAAGCATCATCGAGATCGAAGATGACGAGTTTCGCAAGGACTACGGTGTTCGGCTGGAAAGCCTTGAGTCAGGCTGGGAACTATGGATGGACTTGGCGAAATTTTGCGAGCGTGCATCGATAGGCCTGGACTCTTTCGCGATCGACCTGGATTTCGCTCAACTTGACGAGTGATTCCGCATCTAAGGAGTGCGAGGCTCGATGGAGCGAGCCTCAGTGCATAGGAGCTCGCGCTCTATTGGCCGGGGCCCTGGGCAGCAGATCTAGGCATCTCTTCACCTGCGTCAGATAATGCCCTTAGAATTCCTGTGTGCGCTAATCGGCGCCCGCTGCCCACCATGGCTTACCCGGTTCGCTGGGACGACTTCTCGTGGATTCCGTTCAGTCTCCATTCCCTGTTTTGAGCGGAGGACGGCAGTGGGCACCGTGCATCTCTGCTCCTAACTGGAGTGCGAACTTGGAACATATCCCCACGACGGCAACCGCCGTTCAAAAACTGAAGCGCTTGGCCAAGAATAGGCGCAAGACGACTGCCGACTCCCTCGCTGCCGCCCTCGACATGGTCGCCCGTGAAAGCGGGTACAGCAGCTGGAAGCACGTGACGGTCTGCCAGGCGGCCACCACACCATTCGCGAGCGCTGCTGTTCCTTTGGCGGAAGCGGTTACTAGCTTTCTTGCCGAGCAGCGAGCCGCGCAACCCGCTCACCCGGACACAGCTCAGGCCATGGCCCGCGGACTGGTGTTCGCCCTGGACATCAAGGATGCCTTCGAAGTGAGGCCAGAGAGCGATCCCCAAATCCACGAATGCGATGACGCGCTCGCCTTTTTGGCAGATGACATCTGGGCCGCGTCGGTAAGGCGAGACTTGGAGGAACGTGAGGGGGCGGGCGACCTCGGAAAAGAGCAAGAGCCAGACGAACTACTCCAAGAGTTCATCGATTTCATCGGCAACTACCGGTTCTTTCGGTACTCCGGTGACTTGTTGCCTAAGTCGCTAGACGACGCGTTCTCAACCGTGTTTCGCCGGTTCTTCTTCCCGCCAACCCACGTTTGGATTTCGGGGACCTTCTTCGACATGGCTGACGTGCCCGAGGTCCGCGTCGACGGTCAGGTCGTTTTCTCCACGTTCCCAGTTCATGGCGATTCGCCGCGCAGAAGCGCAGATGGGGCCGGCCCCGCTCCCAATGAGCCGAAGGATCAAACGACCGCGGACGCGAATGCATCTCGTGGGCGCTCTCCTTTTGTCGCTCGGCTGGACATCCGCAAGCTGCAAGCTGGCCTCTACGAGTACCACGCATCCTACGCGGGTCGAGAGCTATTCTCCGACGCCGGTTTCTCGTCCATCGCGGAAGCGATCCATGCCGCATCGGATGTCACTGGAGACATCGTTGGATTCGAGGTGGCCTACGCCGGGTTCGTAGCCGGGACCCACTCAGTCGAAGTCTTGCGCGCGACAGCGGACGAAGTCGCCCAACGCGCGGTGGACACAGTGGCCTCCCTACGCCAGTTTTGAGAGTCGTTCCGACGCGAAAGCGAGGGACACTACGCGATAGCCATTCAATCTACGATGGACACGAAGGAGGCAACGCGCCGGCAGCGACTCACTCCACCGAGTTCTTTGAGTGCTCGGCCAAGGCGAGTTGCTGCAGTGCCGCTTCGGCCAGTGCCCTAAAGAGAGTGAAGACTGCAGAGAGCGCCGGCTGCGGCACTTGGCTGTGAATCACGGGATTCAACAGTTTGATCAGATTTGCGACTTCCCGGCGAAGTCTGGTTGAACTCTCGATCACTTGGCCATTGGCAACTTGGTCTTCTAGCATCACTGCGAAGCGGTCAAGGTGCAAAAGAAGCGTCTCCAACTCATGGTCCAGATCATGAGTCGTCAGCGAAGTCGTTGGATCGGACAAGCACTGCTGCAGTGTCTCGACTTCGGCGATTTTCGAGCGGACGTATCGGTAGCGCGCCAGTAGAGCCTTGGCAACCAGCTCCCGATCATCGGGCTTGCTAGGCTCGGGATCGCTGGCTATTGGGTGCGCCACTTCGGGCCCAAGCTTTGGGGCAACGCTTGTCGCGGTGGGCTCACCCGTGAGCAGTTGCGCGTAATCTTCCTTGCTGCGAAGGATAAAGACCTTGCGAAGTGCATTAAGGGGGCACCGAAGGAGATCGGCCCGCGCCCTGTCTTGATCACTTGCCAACATCAAATTGGCTTGCACTTTTGGTTCGCCGTGTTCCTTGTCACGATCCGTGGCGACGGGAACCGCCAGCCACCGTCCGTACTCGATCGAGGCGCGCGAAGCGTAGAGGCTGCCGCCCACGAGATCCGACTGGACCATTACAACGCCTCGGGCCATGCCGGCCTGGATGCGATCGCGCTTGACGTACTGCTGTTTCTGGATTCCTTGGCCGTAGCGGTATTCCGTAATGAGTGCACCGCCGGCGTCGAGGATGTCCTGAGCCAAACCCTTGTGTCGCGACGGCGCGATGGTGTGCAGACCGTGTGCGAGCACGGCGACGGTGTGCGCGTTCTGCTCGAGAGCCGTCTTGTGAGCGATGGCGTCACAACCAATGGCCAGCCCGCTGACGATGCTCCAGCCATGACCTGCGAAGAAGCCAGCGATGCGATTGGCGATCAACTCGCCGTGCGCCGTCGGCTCACGCGTTCCGATCACGGCAACCGACTTCTCGGGGTCCGGGGCGAGCTTGCCCTTCACAAAAAGCAGGAAGGGATCGTCGGAAGTTTCAAGAAGCAGGCGCGGATAGTCCGGATCGACCCCCGAGATGATGCGAGCTCCGTCG
>Ga0255338_1005976_pt1 | contig 10714 bp, 9 predicted proteins | sample MeOH1_35cm_T4_19_FD_203715 | JGI IMG/M metagenome (GOLD analysis project Ga0255338, IMG submission 203715) | Sandy soil microbial communities from University of British Columbia, Vancouver, Canada - MeOH1_35cm_T4_195 | ecosystem: Engineered > Artificial ecosystem > Sand microcosm > Unclassified ... | reverse complement strand
CGAACTCGCCATGGCGCAGCATCCGCCAGAAGATCTCCTCGACGGGCAGGAGGAGCAGATTGAGCGAGATCCCCTCGGGCCGGACGCGCCCGTCGGCGAGGGCCGCGGTCCGGTCGCAGGCCGAGGTTGCGATCGTCAGGTCGAGCACGTCGCGACGCTCCCAGCGGTCCTGAAGTTCGGCACGTCGCCCCCTCCGGAGGCGACGGCATACACTAGCACTCAGCGGTATGTGGCCGGACCGCGGCGCGCGCCCGTGGGGCAGTAGCCGCCCGGTCCCGCGGCAACCCGCAATGGAGCGCAGAGCAGCATGTCCAGCGTCGGCAGGGCCGTCCCCGTCAGTGAGCGCGAGGCGCGGGTCCGTGGCCGCGTGCCGTTCGCCGGGTCGGTCGCCGTCCCGGACATGCTCCACGGGCGGATCGTCCGCAGCTCGATCGCGCACGGCATCGTGCGCTCGGTCGATACGCGCCGGGCGCTCGCGGTTCCCGGTGTCGTTGCCGTCCTCACGGGACACGATCTCCTCCGCGGCGACATCGAGCCGTACTACGGACCCGTGCTCCCGGACCGTCCGCTCGTCGCGATCGACCGCGTCCGCTTCGTCGGTGAGCCGATCGCCGCGGTCATCGCAACCGACCCGGACGCCGCCGCCGAGGCGGCCCATGCCGTCGAGGCGGAGATCGAGCCGCTGCCGGCAGTCTTCACGGCGGACGAAGCCGTCCTCCCGGGCGCCCCCGTCCTCCACGACGCGATCCACGCCCGCGACTTCACGACCTTCCCGGACCTCGTCCTCCATACGGGCGAGGAGCCGAACATCTGCAACCGGTTCAGCCTGCGCCTCGGCGACGTCGACGCGGGCTTCGCCGACGCCGACGAGGTCTTCGAGGACGTGTTCCGCACGCCGACCCAGCAGCACGCCGCGCTCGAGCCGCACGTCACGGTCGCCGCGATCGATGCGGGCAAGGTGACGATCTGGTCGTCGAGCGCGAGCCCGTACACCGTCCGGTCGCAGGTCGCCGAGACGCTCCGCGTTCCGGAGGCCGACGTCCGGGTGATCGTCGGCTATGTCGGCGGGGCGTTCGGGGCGAAGACCTACCCACGGCACGAGCCGCTCGTCGCCGCGATGTCGTGGCGGGTTGGCGGGCGGCCCGTTCGGGTCGCGCTCGACCACGCCGAGGAGTTCTCGACGATCGTGCGACACGCCTCGACCGTGACGATTCGGACCGGGGTCTCGCGCGACGGCCGGCTGCTCGCGCGGCAGGTCCGCATCCTCTGGAACGCGGGCGCCTACGCCGACATCAGCCCGCGGCTGATCAAGAACGGCGGCTACAGCTCGGCGGGTCCGTACCGGATCCCGAACGTCGCGATCGACTCGTTCGCCGTCTACACCAACACGACCCCATCGGGTGGCTTCCGGGGGTACGGCGTGCCGCAGGTCGCCTGGGCGTACGAGAATCAGATGGACCTGATCGCGGAACGGCTCGGGATCGATCCGGTCGAGCTGCGCCTGCGGAACGTGCTGGCGGACGGTGACGCGTTCGCGACCGGCCAGGCGGCAGACGACATGCATCTCGCCGATCTGGTCCGGAGCGCCGCGCAACGCATCGGGTGGAGTGGCCGGGGCCGCGGACGAACGCCGGCCATTGGGTCGCGAACCGTCCGCGGCACCGGGATCTCCTGCATCGTCAAGACGACGGTCACGCCCTCGACCTCGACCGCGATCGTCAAGCTCAACCCGGATGGCTCGGCGAACCTCCTGACGAGCAGCGTCGAGATTGGACAGGGGTCGCGGACGACGCTCGGACAGATCGTCGCCGATGCGGTCGGCGTCGACGCGGAGCGCGTCGCCGTCTCGTACCCGGACACCGATGCGACGCCGTGGGACCAGACCACGAGCTCGAGCCGGACGACGGTGATGATGGGCGAGGCCGCTCGGCGTGCGGGCGCGGAGGTTCGGCGGCAGCTCCTCGAGCTGGCCGCGGATCGACTCGAGGCGTCCGTCGGCGACCTCGTGACGGGCGACGGGCGGATCTGGTCGCAGGACGCCCCCGACCGGTCGATCAGCTACGCGGACGTCGTGCGCGGCGCCCGCGTCGGCAACCTGATGGGCAGTGCCTCGTACACGAGCGAGGGCGGGCTCGACCCGGAGACCGGGCTCGGGATCGCGACGGTCCGCTTCTACCAGGCGGCGGCGGGCGCCGAGGTGGAGGTCGACCTCGACACGGGCCGCCTCCGGCTGCTCCGCCTCCACGCCGACGCGTACGCCGGCCGGGTCGTACACCCGACGCTGGCCGAGCTTCAGTGCGAGGGGAGCGCGACGTTCGGGATCGGCCAGGCGCTCTTCGAGGATGTCATCCGTGACGAGGGGCAGGTCGTCAACGCGAGTCTCGCCGACTACATGATTCCGTCGCTGGTCGACCTGCCGGACGACTTCTCGGTCGGTCTCCACGAGGCGCCGGGCGGCGAGGGCCAGATCCACGGGCTCGGCGAGAGCACGACGCCGCCGGTTCCGGCCGCCATCGGCAACGCCGTGTACGACGCGATCGGCGTCCGGATCCACGACCTGCCGCTGACGCCGGAGAAGATCCTCCGCGCGCTTGCCGAACGCGCCGCCGCGCAGCGCGAGGCCTAGGAGCCGATCGCCCCGCCCGGTGCGGTCGCCGCGCCACCCCCGATCGCGATCGCCGCGACGTCGCGGTCGTGGAACTGGTCGAGGTACCAGGCCGCGATCTCGTCGCTCGTCGTGACCCACACGCCGTCGTGCCTAACGATGTACTCGAGCGCCCGCCGCAGGTATGGGTGCCGGAACGGCTGGCTCGCGATGAAGGGATGGAGCGCGAGCGCGACGACCCGGCCCGACTGCGCGCCCTCGTCGTAGAGCACGTCGAACTGGTCGATGATCATCCGCTCGAAGACCTTGCCCGGTGCCGAGGTGCCCGGGAAGACGGTGATGTCGTTCACCTCGACCGAGTACGGCACGCCGATCATCCGCCGGCCGGGGACCCGCAGCGGGAACGGCTGGTCGTCGCTGCACCAGTCGAGCAGGTAGTCGACCCCGAGCTCGCCGAGCAGCTCCGGCGTCCGGTAGCTCTCCGAGAGCACGGGCCCGAGCCAGCCCTTCGGTCGACGGCCCGTCGTCCGCTCGATCGTCTCGACGATCTCGGCGAGGATCGCCCGCTCGGCGTCCTCCGGCAGGTCCGTATGGAGCACGGAGTTGTTCTTCCCGTGCGCGACCATCGCCCAGTCGCGGCGCGTGACGGCCTCCGCGATGGCCGGATAGCGGATGCAGCAGTCGGAGTTGAGGAGCGCGGTGCCGCGGATGCCGAGCTCGTCGAACAGCCGCAGCAGCCGCCACACGCCGACCCGGGGCCCGTAGTCCCGCCACCCGGCGTTGAGCGGATCCGGGACGAGGTGGGCGCTGTTGGCCGACAGGACCGCGCCGCGCTTGCCCGGCTCGAAGTACTCGAGGTTGACCCCGACGTAGAAGGCGACACGGGCTCCGTTGGGCCATCGAACCGGCGGACGCCCCTCGTCCGGCCAGTAGTCGTAGATGAGGGGCGGCTCGGGATTCGCCGGCGTCGGCACGTCTGGCTCCTCGGTGGGGGACGGGTGTTCCGAGTATCGCAGACAGCCGGATGGGCACGCGGATCGGCGCCAATGCGCCCGTTTCATGGGTTCGCGGTATGAATGTCATCCGCACAAAGTCTTGGACAGATGCCCCACCGATCGTCACGGTGCCAGTCAGCAGCGCCGCCGGAGGGGCGGCTGCGCGAGCGCGCCTCGCGGTCGTTGGAGGACGAGCTGCTGCAGAGGACGACTTGCTGCCCCGCCTGGATGCATCGCGGGTGGCGGCGACGACGGGAGAACCCGGAGAGTGATGGACGACATGGCTGACGGCAGCCGGTTCGGCGGCCCGGCGCAACGCCTGCCCGAGGCGCTCGAGGACCCGCGGCGGATCGCGCTGATCGTCGTCGACATGCAGAACGACTTCGTCCGCGTCGGCGCGCCACTCGAGGTCCCGGCGGCGCGTGGCACGATCGGCATCATCGCGGAGCTGATCACGGTGGCGCGGGCTGCAGCGGTTCCGGTCCTGTACACGAAGTTCGTCGGAGGGACGGAGCGGACGCTCATCTGGCGGTTCAATCCCCAGATCGCCGCGCCGACGTCGTTCTGCGTCCCGGGTCACCAGCGCACCTACGGCGACGCCGATGGTTCGCTCGAGGTCACCGACGTCATCGACGAGCTCGCCCCCGAGCGCGGGGACCCGATCATCGTCAAGTACGGCTACGACGCCTTCCACCAGACGAACCTCGCCGACACGCTCCGTGCCCATGGGCGCGACACGCTCGTCATCGTCGGCACCGTCACCCAGGTGTGTGTCGAGAGCACGGCTCGGGGAGCCTTCCACCACCAGATCCGCCCCGTCGTCGTCAGGGACGCCGTGTCGTCGACCGACGACCGGCTCGCCGACGCGTCGTTGCGGACGATCGAGCTGTCATTCGGCGACGTGGTCGACGCCAGCGTCGTCGTCCAGGCGTTCGGCGCACCGGTCGCCGCGGCCGCTCGCTAGGCCCCATTCGTGGCCCGGTACACAAGGAACGACCCATTGCATTCCGTCGTATGCTGCGCGACCGAGTCCGCAGGAGGTCGAACCATCCGATGACCGTCACGACGACGACTGCCCTCGGCAGACCCACGAGCGCGCTTGGCCGATCCGTGAACGCGCTGGGTCGTGCGGGCACGTGGTGGATCGTCGTCGCCCTCGTCGTCATCGGGCTCGTCGGCGTCTCCCAGTTCGGCAGCGCGACGAACCTCCAGAACCTCCTCCGCCAGGGCTCGGCACTCGGGATCGTCGCGATCGGCCAGACGCTGGTGATCCTCACCGGCGGGATGGACCTGTCGGTCGGGGCGTTGATGGGGCTGGTCGCGGTCCTCGCGAACGGGACGATGGCGGGCCGCCCGGAGAACATCCCCGCTGCCGTCGCGATCGCGATCGTGGCCGGGCTCGCCGTCGGGCTGTTCAACGGCACGATGATCGTCAAGACCCGGATCAACCCGATCATCCTCACGTTCGGGATGCTGTCGGTCCTCCAGGGGCTGATCTTCGTCTACACGGACAAGACGGTCGGCTCGTCCCCGCCGGAGTTCCAGGCGCTCGCCTACGGCTCGATCGCAGGCATTCCGACGCCGGCTCTGCTGTGTGCGGTGATCCTTGTCGGCGCCTGGGCGCTTCTCCGTTACACGGGCTTCGGCCGGTACCTGTATGCGGTCGGCGGGAACGCGGACCACGCCCGCCGGGCCGGAATCCCGACCGGGCGGGTCCTCCTTGCGACCTACGTCCTGTCGTCGCTGCTCGCCGCGATCGCCGGGCTTGTCCTCGCCGCCCGGCTCGGGACCGGCTACACCCTTGCCGGTCTCGGCTTCGAGATCGACGCGGTCGTCGTCGTCGTCCTCGGCGGGACAGCGCTGACCGGTGGTCGGGGCGGCGTGATCGGGACTCTCGCCGGGCTCCTCGTCCTGTCGATGGTCAACAACCTGCTCAACCTCCTGGCCGTCTCGGCCTACGTCCAGCAGGTCATCAAGGGCGTCATCGTCGTCGCCGCGGTCGCGGTCTCCGGGATCGCGGAGCACAACCGGCGGAACCAGCGATGACCGACGTCCCGTCGGCCGCGACCGCCACCCGAGCCGGCGTGCGCCTGCCGATCGCGCCGGCCCGGATCGGGCTCGTGCTCGCGATCGTCGGCCTGTGCCTGGTCGCGGGCTGGCTGTCGCCGGGCTTCCTGACGCCGAACAACCTGCTCAACGTCGTCCGCCAGGCCTCCGTCGTCGGCGTGGCGGCGATCGGGCTGACGTTCGTCGTCCTCGTCCGCGGTGTCGACGTGTCGGTCGCGGGGGTCATCACGGTCGTCGCGACGATCGCAACCGGGGTGATGAACGGCTCCGATGCCAACATCCCGCTGGCCGTCGCGGTCGCGATCGTGCTGGGCCTGGCGATCGGGACGTTCAACGGGCTGCTCGCCTCGCGCGGCGTCCACCCATTCATCCTCACCCTCGGGGTCGGCGTCGCACTGCTCGGACTGACCCAGCTCTTCACGGGCGGGACGTCGCTCGGCAATCCGGCGCCGTCGTTCCGGAGCGTGCTCAATGCCCGGATCGGCCCCGTTCCCGTGCTCGCCATCGTGTTCTTCGTGCTGGCCGGGATCGCGGCGCTCGTCCACGGCCGGACGACGTTCGGTCGGCGGATCGTCCTCGTCGGCGCCAACCCGCTCGCGGCCCGCCTGTCCGGCGTGTCCGTCAACCGCTACGTGATCCTGGCGTACGCGACCAGCGGGCTCACCGCGGCGCTGGCTGGGCTCGTCCTGCTCGCCCGGTCGGGCCCACCCAGCAACTTCACCGGGATGGGCCTCGAGTTCCAGGCGCTCGCCGCGGTGATCCTCGGCGGGACCTCGTTCGCGGGTGGCAAGGGCGGCGTCTGGGGCTCGGTCGCGGGCGCGCTCGCGATGGCCCTCGCCCTGAACCTCGTGAACATCCTGGGCCTGCCGTTCAGCGCGCAGCAGATCGTCCAGGGCGCCGTGATCATCCTCATCGCGGCCGCGTATGCAGCGGTACGAAAGGAGTCTGCCGGCGATTGACCGCATCGAGGGGTGTCATCGCGAGGAGAAATCGCCGGCAACGTCGGCGCATCGCAGCGTTCGAGGAGATCGTGGCTTGAGTTTCAAGAATCGTTCACGAATGACATTGTTGGCATCGCTCGCGCTCGCGCTGGCCGCGTGCACGAGCACCGCCAGCCCGTCCGCATCGAGCCCGGCCGGCGGCGGGGCATCGAGCGCGCCGTCGAGCGCGCCGTCTGCGGCCGCCTCAGGCGGCGCCGGCGGCGGAGCCGTCGACGTCGAGAAGAGCTGCCCGACCCCGGACGCCGAGAAGGCGGCCGCGGCGGTCGACACCGCGAAGTTCAAGACGGACGGCCCGTGGACGCTCGGCGTCTCGGCCGGCTACCTGTCGAACGCCTGGGTCGCGTTCAACAACGCCTACGTCTCGTACGGCGCTTCGCTCGAGCCGCGCTACACGTCCGTCGTGCGCAGCGATGCGGGCTTCGATGTCAACAAGCAGGTCGCCGACATCGAGGACATGATCACGAAGAACGTCAGCGGGATCATCTACTGGCCCGTCGACAACGGAGCCCTCTCGACGGTCCTCCAGAAGGCCGAGGCGGCCGGGATCCCGACGGTCAACGTGGCCAACGGCTTCTCCGACCAGGCGGGGATCACCGCCAACGCGCAGATCGACAACTACATCAACGGCCGCACCGCGGCGGCCAAGCTCGTCGAGAGCCTTGGCGGCAAGGGCGAGATCGTGTCCGTCCTGCCGATCGCCGGCACGAACTCCGCGACGCTCCAGGACGCAGCCCTCAAGTGCGTCCTGGGCCTGTACCCGGACATCAAGCTCCTCGACACCCAGAATGGTGACTGGGACACGGCGAAGAGCAAGACGATCACCGAGGCGTGGCTCCAGCGGTTCCCGAAGATCGACGGCGTCTACTCGCCGTCGGGTCAGATGTCGCTCGGCGTTGCGGAGGCGTTCGACGAGGCTGGCCGCATGGACGAGGTGACCTTCTCCCCGGCCGACGAGTACAACGGCTGGCTGAAGTGGATCGCGGCGCACCCGGACAAGAACTCCGGCCTGTCGACCTTCCCGACGAGCGTCGGCAAGACGGCGGTCGAGGTGATGACGGGCATCCTCGACGGCAAGGCCACGACGAAGGGCACGTGGGCCGGCGCCGAGTACGTCGCGCCGGACGCGGCCGCGAAGCTGGCCTCGCCCGAGCGCCCCGATGACTGGTGGCCGAACGATCTGCCGGACAGCTTCCTGCCGTCCAAGTGATCGATCTCGCCCCTGAGGCGATGTCTCCGTCGGGCCTTCCGGGTCCGGCGGAGACGCCCGTCCTCGAAGCCCGGGGGATCCGCAAGCGCTTTGGCGGCGTCGTCGCCCTCAAGGGCATCGACGTCTCGTTCCGCGCGGGCGAGATCCACGCCGTCGTGGGCGAGAACGGGGCCGGGAAGTCGACGCTCAACGCGATCCTCACCGGGGTGTATCCACCGGACGAAGGGACGATCCTGATCCGCGGCCAGGAGACCCAGTTCGGGTCTCCTGGCGATGCGGAACGGGCGGGCATCGCCGCCGTCTACCAGGAGCTCAGCCTCATCGAGGAGCTCGACGTCGCGTCGAACGTCCTCCTCCATCACGAGCCGCGGCGCTGGGGGCCGATCCTCGACCGCCGCCAGCTGTACGAGCGGTGCCGCGACATCCTCGAGTCGCTCGGCATCCTCTCTATCAATCCCCGCGCCCCCGTCTGGGCGCTGTCGGTTGCCGACCGCCAGCTTGTCGAGCTCGCCCGCGCGCTGTCGCGCCAGGCAAGGTTCGTGATCATGGACGAGCCGACCGCGGCGCTCGCGGCCGACGACCAGGAGCGGCTCTTCACGATCCTCGACGATCTCCGCCGCCGTGGCTCGACCGTTCTGTACGTCTCCCACCGGCTCGAGGAGGTCTTCCGGAGCGCCGACCGGGTGACGGTCCTCCGTGACGGTCAGGTCATCGCCACCCGAACCGTCTCCGAGACCTCCCACGACGAGCTCATCCGGCTGATGGTCGGGCGCGACCTCGCGCATCACCTGTTCCCGGCGCGACGCGCGTCGCCGCCGGCGGCCGGGCCGGGGATCGAGGCCGCGGGGATCTCCAGCCCTGGCCGGTTCGAGGACGTGTCGCTGGCGGTCCGACCCGGCGAGATCGTGGGGCTGGCAGGGCTCATCGGCGCCGGTCGCACGTCCGTCTTGCGCGCACTGTTCGGGGCCGATCCGATCGCCGCCGGCGAGATCCGCCTCTTCGGCGAGCCGGTCACCCTCAAGTCGCCGCGGGACGGGGTGGCGAAGGGGATCGCGCTGCTGGCCGAGGATCGCCGCGTCGAGAGCCTGGCTCTGCGGTTGAACATCGTCGAGAACGTGACCGCGGTCGAGCTCCCGTCCCGGGCCGGCGTCGTCGATGACGGTCGGTCACGGTCGGTCGCAAAGACCGCCACTGAGGAGGTCCGGCTGTCCGGCAATCTCCGCCGGACGGTGCGCGACCTCTCGGGTGGGAACCAACAGAAGGTCGCGCTCGCGAAGTGGCTGTCGATCCGCCCGAAGATCATCCTGTGCGACGAGCCGACCCGCGGGATCGACGTCGCCGCGAAGGCCGAGATCTACGCGCTCCTCCGCCGCCTCGCGGACGACGGTGCCGCGGTCCTGTTCGCCAGCTCGGAGCTCCCGGAGGTCCTTGGGCTCGCCGACCGGATCCTCGTCATGCACGAGGGCCGGCTGACGGCCGAGTTCGACGGGGCGACCGCAAGCGAGACGTCCGTCCTGCGGGCCGCCTCGGGACTCGCGGACTAGCCGATGGGCGGGCGCGGGTCGGGGCATCCCGCGGGGCTGTCGAGCAGCGAGCACGTCTATCGCGAGCTGCGGGCGGCGATCGTGTCGGGTGAGCTGCCCGGTGACAGCCGCCTCGTCGAGCACGACATCGGCGAGCGCTACGGGGTGAGCCGGACGCCCGTCCGCGAAGCCCTCAGGCGGCTGCTCACCGAGGACCTCGTCCTGCGCGATCCGTCCCGCGGGGTCATCGTCCGGACGCCGGACGCGCGCGAGATCGAGGGCGTCCTCGTCGTGCGCGAGGCGCTTGATGCCCTCGCCGCGAGCCTCGCCGCGGTCCGGATCACGCCGGCCCAGCTCGCCCGGCTTGGCGTCATCGTCGAGGCGATGGAGCAGGCGACCGCCGCAGTTCGTCGCGAGTCGCTCATCACCGCGAACGTGCGCTTCCACGAGGCGATCTACGCCGCGGCCGGCAACCGGATGCTGGACCGCCTGGCACGCGACCTCGAGGACTTCGTCGGGCGCTTCACGAGCCTGCCGGCGGCCAGCGATGCTCGCCTCGAGGCTGCGCTCCGCGAGCACCAGGCGATCCTGGCCGCGCTCGAGGCGCATGACCCGGATGCGGCCGGGCGCGCCGCGCGGGAGCACCTCGCGCTGGCACGGGAGTACCTCATCCGGGCGCAGGCGCTCGACTTCGCCCAGGCGGGGCTCGCCTGACCGCGCGTTCGGCCGTCTCGAGGTGCGCGCGACGCGCACTGAGGCGTCACGGGATGGCGTCGACGATGGGTCGTAGCCGCGGTCGCTACACTCCCGCCTCGTGACCATCCCCGAGGACCGCCTGCATCTCTGTCCAGATGGACTGTCAGACCGTGATGCGGCCGTCAGACCACCATTCGAGGTACTGCGCGAGCGACGATGCGACCCACACGCGACTGTCGTTCTCGTGGTTCCAGGCATAGACATCTCGGTCCCACAAGACGCTGACGAGCCGGAACGCGAACAGGTCGCCGTTTCCCGCGTCCCCGAAAAACAACAACGGCTCGAATGGCATGGAGAGATCGCGAAAGTCGGGCTCGCTCCTGAGCATCAGGTTCTCATCAACGATGCGCTCGATCGGCCAGATCAGCCCCAGGCCATAGGAACCGCGGACGCCGTCTGTCTCGGCCAAGAGCTCTCGAAGGTCGCCCGGAAGTTGGTGACCGATCCGCTGCTCTGCGGCCGTGAGGGCTTCGGAGGTGGCACCCGGGCGAAACTCGTGCACGGGATACCAACGTTCGACGAGTTCGCGCCACATGGATTTAGCCTACTTCAGCGAGGCT
>Ga0255338_1005974_pt1 | contig 10715 bp, 9 predicted proteins | sample MeOH1_35cm_T4_19_FD_203715 | JGI IMG/M metagenome (GOLD analysis project Ga0255338, IMG submission 203715) | Sandy soil microbial communities from University of British Columbia, Vancouver, Canada - MeOH1_35cm_T4_195 | ecosystem: Engineered > Artificial ecosystem > Sand microcosm > Unclassified ... | reverse complement strand
CTCCACGATGCAACGCCGCAGGCGCAGGACGGCTTTGTCCGTCTCCGGAAGTAGAGGAGGAGGCACTGGCTTCAGCCAGTGCCGGGGGACATGGAGTGAGACGGACAAAGCCGTCCTGTGCCGGCCCGAAGGCAACGGGCGCAGCGCGGCACCGCAACGCAACGCTTGTGGCGGCATCCCTCTTGCCTTCGCTTTCGCCGCGACCCGCAGCGCAGGCCCGCCGCTGCGCGCAGCCCGGTCGCCTTGTGTGGCTACATCACATCGCTGCGCGATATGAGTGGCCCCCAAAGCCCAGCTCGCGCTCCGCGCGAGCGGACCTGCTTAACGCAGCCCCGCCGCTGCACGCAGCGCGGCAGCCTTGTCCGTCCGCTCCCACGTGAACTCCGGCTCCTCGCGGCCGAAGTGGCCGTAGGCGGCGGTCTTGGTGTAGATCGGCTGCAGCAGGTCCAGCATCTGGATGATGCCCTTCGGACGCAGGTCGAAGTGCTCGTTCACCAGCTCGGCGATCTTGTGGTCGGGGATGACGCCCGTGCCTTCGGTGTAGACCGTCACGTTCATGGGCCGCGCCACACCGATCGCGTACGCGACCTGGATCTGGCACTGGCGCGCCAGGCCGGCGGCCACGACGTTCTTGGCCACGTAGCGCGCGGCATAGGCGGCCGAGCGGTCGACCTTGGACGGATCCTTGCCCGAGAAGGCACCGCCGCCGTGCGGGCAGGCGCCGCCGTAGGTGTCGACGATGATCTTGCGGCCGGTGAGGCCGCAGTCGCCCTGCGGGCCGCCGATGACGAAGCGGCCGGTCGGGTTGATCAGGTACTTGGTTTCCTTGATCCACTCCTTGGGCAGCACCGGCTTGATGATCTCCTCGATCACCGCCTCGACGAACGCCGGCTTCATGTGCTTGCCGTCGCTCATCTCCGGGCTGTGCTGCGAGGACAGCACCACCGTGTCGATGCTGTGCGGCTTGCCGTCGACGTAGCGCATCGTGACCTGCGACTTCGCGTCCGGGCGCAGGAAGGGCAGGCGGCCGTCCTTGCGCAGCTGCGCCTGGCGCTCCACCAGCCGGTGGGCGTAGTAGATCGGCGCCGGCATCAGCACCGGCGTCTCGTCGCAGGCGTAGCCGAACATCAGGCCCTGGTCGCCGGCGCCGGTGTTCAGGTAGTCGTCGGAGGCGTGGTCCACGCCCTGGGCGATGTCGTTGGACTGCTTGTCGTAGCAGACCATCACGGCGCAGCCCTTGTAGTCGATGCCGTACTCGGTGTTGTCGTAGCCGATGCGCTTGATCGTGTCGCGCGCGACCTGGATGTAGTCGACGTGCGCGTTGGTGGTGATCTCGCCGGCCAGCACCACCAGGCCCGTGTTGGCCAGGGTCTCGGCGGCCACGCGGCTGCGCGGGTCCTGCGCGAAGATCGCGTCCAGGATCGCGTCGGACACCTGGTCGGCCAGCTTGTCGGGGTGCCCTTCGGACACGGATTCGGAAGTGAAGAGGAACTCGTTCGCCATTTGAATAAACTCCGATGCTTGATTGGGAAGGCGCGTTGCCTTCCGCCGGAGCCTGGGCGAACGCTTTAGCAGAACTTTTTCGAGTCGCCCTGCAAGTAGTTCAATAACTCGGCGACGTCCGCATTCTATCGCGTGTGAAACCTCTCTTCCAACTGCTGTCCGCATGGCCCCTGCCGCTGCTGCACGCGCTGGGCGCGGTGCTGGGCTGGATCACCTTCCTGGCCTCGCCCACCTACCGCCGCCGCTTCGTGGCCAACGCCCTGCAGGGCGGCTATGCCTTCGCGCAGGTGCGGCGCGCCATCGCCGAAGCCGGCAAGCTGGTGGCCGAGACACCACGGCTGTGGTTCGGCGCGATGCCGCCGGTCCACTGGGAACAGGCCGAAATGGTCCGCGCCCTGCGTGCGGAAGGGCGCGGCATCGTGTTCCTGACGCCACATCTCGGCTGCTTCGAGGTGACGGCGAGCTCGTACGCGGCGCAGTTCGGCCCGGTGACGGTGCTGTTCCGGCCGGCGCGCAAGTCCTGGTTGCGCGAGCTGGTCGCCACCTCGCGCAACCGCCCCGACATGACGGCCGTGCCGACCACGCTGGCCGGCGTGCGGCAGATGCTGCGGGCGCTCAAGGCCGGCGAGGCCGTCGGGCTGCTGCCGGACCAGGTTCCGCCCCAGGGCCTGGGGGTCTGGGCGCCTTTCTTCGGCCGCGAGGCCTACACCATGACCCTGCCGGCGCGGCTGGTGCAGCAGACCGGCGCCGTGCTGCTGCTGGTGTGGGGCGAGCGGCTGCCGCGCGGGCGCGGCTACCGCGTGCACGTGCACCGCTTCGAAGGCGAGCTCGCGCGCGATCCGCGCGAAGCCGCCACGCAGGTCAATGCCGAAATGGAGCGCATGGTGCGCGCCGGGCCGACCCAGTACCTCTGGGGCTATGCGCGCTACAAGCAGCCGCGCGAGGAGGCCGCCGCATGATGAGCCACCTGGGCATCGCCTTCATGCGGCTGATCGCGCACCTGCCGCTGGCGGGCGTGCGCGCGCTGGGCCGCGTGCTGGGGCTCGTGCTGTACGCGCTGGTGTGGCCGCGGCGCAAGGTGGTGGACGTGAACCTGCGGCTGTGCTTTCCGCAGTGGAGCGCGGCGCGGCGCCGGCGCGTGGCGCGCGAGGTGTTCGTGTACGTGGCGCAGTCCTTCCTCGATCGCGCCTGGCTGTGGCATGCGCCGGCCGCGGTGGTGAAGCGGCGCGTGCACCTCACCGGCGCGGTGCAGGAGCTGGCGGGCAAGGAGGCGACCATCCTGTTCTGCCCGCATTTCGTCGGCCTCGATGCCGGCGTGAGCGCGATGTCGCAGCAGGTGCCGCGCAGCTTCGTGGGCATCTACACGAGGCAGAGCAATCCGGTGATCGACGCCTGGGTGCTCAAGGGCCGCAACCGCTTCGGCGACGCCCGGCCCATGAGCCGTTCCGAGGGCGTGCGCGACCTGATCGCGGCGCTGCGCTCGGGCAACGTGATGTACCTGCTGCCGGACATGAACTTCGGGCCGGAGGAGTCGATCTTCGTGCCCTTCTACGGCGTGCCGGCGGCGACCGTGCCGTCGCTGTCGCGCTTCGCGCGGCTCGGCAAGGCGAAGGTGGTGCCGCTGATCACGAAGCTGACGCCCGAGGGCTACGAGGTGCGGGTGGGCGAGGCGTGGAAGGACTACCCGAGCAAGGATCTCGAGGCCGACACGGCGCTGATGAACCTGCGGCTGCAGGCCTACATCCACGAGATGCCGGCGCAGTACTACTGGGTGCACAAGCGCTTCAAGACCCGGCCGCCGGGCGAGCCCGGGGTCTATTGAAGCTTCAGGCGCCCAGGAATTCCTGCAACCTGCGCGCCACGAGCGCGGGCTGCTCGTGGACGATCCAGTGCGAGGCGTCCGGCACCTCGTGCAGCGCCAGCCGCGGCACGTAGTCCGCCAGCCCCTCCACCAGTTCCGGCAGCAGCGCCGCGTCCTGCATCCCCCACAGCACCAGCGTCGGCACGTCCACCGTGAGCAGCTCGCGCGGCAGGCTGATGGCGCAGGCGCCCGGGTCGCCGGCGGAGGGCGGGCGCAGCGGCGAGGCGCGGTAGTAGTTCAGGCCGCCGGTGAGGCTGCGGTCCCACACGGCGCGGTACTGCGCCTTCAGCGCCGGCGTGAGCCACTGCGCCGGCCCCCAGTGCGTGAAGAACCCGAACAGCCGGCGGTAGTCGTCCTCGCGCAGCAGCGCCTCGGCGTCGGGGCGCACCAGGAAATTCATGTAGGCGCTGGCCTGCTGCTGCGCCGCGCTGTGCTGCAGGGCGCGCAGGAAGGTGCCGGGATGCGGCGAGTTGACGATGGCCAGCCGCTGCAGCAGCTGCGGCGCGCGGTTCGCCAGGCCCCAGGCGACGGCACCGCCCCAGTCGTGCGCCACCAGGCAGGCCAGCGGCGCGCCTTCGAGTTGCGCCAGCGCCGCGATATCCTGCACGAGGAATTTCGCCCGGTAGGCCGCGACCTCGGCGGGCTGCGACGAAGCCTCGTAGCCGCGCAGGTTGGGCGCGACGCAGCGCCAGCCTTGCTGCGCGAAGTGCTCGAGCAGTTCGTCCCAGGCGAAGGCGGCCTCGGGAAAGCCATGCAGGAACATCAGGACCGGGCGGCCGCGCTGCCCCGCGGCGCGGCAACTGAGGGTGATGCCGTGGGGAAGCGCCTGCTGCCAGGTCTCGATCGTCATGGCGTCTCCGTTTCCGCCCCCGTCTGCGTGCCCGTCTGCGTCTGCGGATGTGCCCAGTGCCAGAGGAGCAGCGAGGCCTCCTCCACGCCCTGCTTCTTGAGGGCGGAGAACAGCTTCACCTCGCCGCCGGCCGTCTGCAGGCGCGCGATCGACAGCGCCTTGTTCGCCTCCGAGCGATTGAGCTTGTCGGCCTTGGTCAGCAGCACGAGGAACTTCAGGCCTGCTTCCACCCGCGGGCGGATCACTTCCAGCAGGATCTCGTCGAGTTCGGTGAGGCCGTGGCGCGGGTCGACCATCATCACCACCCCGGCCAGGCTGGGGCGCGTGACCAGGTAGTTGGCCATCACCTGCTGCCAGCGCAGCTTGTCCTGCTTGGGCACGGCTGCATAGCCGTAGCCGGGCAGGTCGGCGAGCACGGCGTCGGTGAGGCCCTGCTTGCCCAGCGCGAACAGGTTGATCGCCTGCGTGCGGCCCGGCGTCTTGGAAGCGAAGGCGAGCCGCTTCTGCTGCGTGAGCGTGTTGATGCAGGTGGACTTGCCGGCGTTGGAGCGGCCGACGAAGGCGATCTCGGGCACGGCCAGCTCCGGCAGGTGTTCGAGCCGCGGCGCGGTGGTGAGGAAACGTGCCGTGTGCAGCCAGGCGACGGCCTGGGCGGCGGAGGTCCCCTCGGCGGAGGGGGTGGGGGCGCGGGGGCCCGGCGGGGAGGTCATGAGGCAGCGGGAGGGGAGGAGGCGGCATTGTAGAATCTCGGGGTTTTGCGCCAACGAACCAAAGAAACGTGATCAAGTCGCCTGTTTCCCTGCTGCTGGCCGCCATGCTGGCCGTCTTCGCGCTCCACTCCGGGGCCCAGCAGCCCGCGTCTGGCGCCGCGAGCGCCGCGCCGGCCGCCAGCGCCGCACCGGCCGCCTCCGCTGCGGGGACGCCCGCGGCCGCCAGTCCGGAGGCCGCTCCCGCGCCTGCCGCGGCCGCCCCCGCCGCGGTCGCTGCGGCGCCGGCGGGCAAGCCCGATCCGGCCGCCGGCGAGGCGAAGTTCGGCACCGTCTGCGCCGCCTGCCACGGCCAGGGCGGCGCCTCCGGCACGCCCGCCAACCCGAAGCTCGCCGCGCAGCACCAGGCCTACGTGTTCAAGCAGCTGCAGGAATTCAAGAGCGGCAAGCGGCCCAGCCCGATCATGCAGGGCTTCGCCTCGCAGCTGACCGAGGCCGACATGAAGAACATCGCGCTCTACGTCGGCGCGCAGAAGCCGAGCCCCGGCTTCGCCAAGGACAAGGAACTGGTCTCCCTGGGCGAGCGCATCTATCGCGGCGGCAACCAGGCGCGCCAGCTGCCGGCCTGCGCCGGCTGCCACAGCCCCAACGGCGCCGGCATCCCGGCCCAGTACCCGCGCCTGTCGGGCCAGTTCGCCGAATACACCGCCGGCCAGTTGGTCGCCTTCCGCGACGGCGTGCGCAAGAACAGCCCGCAGATGGCGCAGATCGCGGCCAAGCTCAGCGACCGCGAGATCCGCGCCGTGGCGGATTACATCGCCGGCTTGCGCTGAATCAAGCGCACCCCCCGCGCGGTTGAACCAATCGCCAGGCGGCTGAACCAAGATAGGCGGGCGCCTCGCGAGAGGGCCCGCCTTGTTTTTTCGCCCTCCCGATGACCGCCGTCGCCGCCGATCCGCCTTCCATCGCCCGTTCGAGCCGGCCGCGCGCGCTGCTGGAGCTGGTCGCGTCGATGCGCTTCGCCATCGCGCTGCTCACGGTCATCTGCATCGCCTCCGTGATCGGCACCGTGCTCAAGCAGCAGGAGCCGCTGGGCAACTACATCAACCAGTTCGGGCCCTTCTGGGCCGAGCTGTTCATGGCGATCCGCCTGAACGCCGTGTACGGCGCGTGGTGGTTCCTGCTGATCCTCGCCTTCCTGGTGGCCAGCACCTCGCTTTGCATCGCGCGCAACACGCCCAGGATCCTGGCGGACCTGAAGTCGACCAAGGAGAACATCCGCGCGAGCTCGCTGCTCGCCTTCCACCACCGCGCCGAGGCCCGGCTCGCCGGGACGCCGGAAGGGGAGGCGCGGCGCGTCGGCCAGGCGCTGGCAAAAGGCGGCTGGAAGGTGCGGCTGCAGCAGCGCGGCGACGCCGGCTGGATGGTGGCGGCGCGCGCCGGCGGCATCCACAAGATCGGCTACCTGGCCGCGCACAGCGCCATCGTGCTGATCTGCCTGGGCGGCCTGCTCGATGGCGACCTGATCGTGCGGGCCCAGATGCTGTGGGGCGGCAAGGAGCCGTACCGCGGCGGCGGCAGCATCGCCGACGTGCCGGCGCAGCACCGGCTGCCGCCCACCAATCCCACCTTCCGCGGCAACCTGATGGTGGCCGAAGGCACGCAGTCCTCCACCGCGGTGCTGGGCCAGTCCGACGGCATCCTGCTGCAGGAACTGCCCTTTGCGATCGAGCTGAAGAAGTTCGTGGTGGAGCACTATGCGACCGGCATGCCCAAGCTGTTCGCGAGCGACATCGTGATCCACGACCGGATCACGGGCGAGCAGATCCCCGCCCGCGTGGAAGTCAACCACCCCGTGCGGCATGGCGGCATCGAGATCTACCAATCGGGCTTCGACGACGGCGGCTCGCTCGTGAAGCTGCAGGCCCTGCCGCTGGACGGCAGCACGCACCGCTTCGAGGTGCAGGGCCGCATCGGCGCCTCGACCGAGCTCGCCCAGGCAGGCGGGAAGATGACGCTCGAATTCACCGGGCTGCGGGTGATGAACGTGGAGAACCTCACCGAGGCCAACGCAGCGGGCAGCGGCGCCGACGTGCGCGGGGTGGACCTGCGCTCGTCGATCGACGCGCGGCTCGGTGCGGCCAACAAGGCCGCGTCGAAGAAGAACCTGCGCAACGTCGGCCCCAGCGTCAGCTACAAGCTGCGCGACGCCGCCGGCCAGGCCCGCGAGTTCGAGAACTACATGCTGCCGGTGGACCTGGGCGACGGCGTGCCGCTGTTCCTGCTGGGGGTGCGCGAGAACCCCGACGACAGCTTCCGCTTCCTGCGCATCCCGGCCGACGAGAACGGCTCGCTGGAGGGCTTCCTGCGCCTGCGCGCGGCGCTGGCCGATCCGGCCCTGCGCGAAGCGGCCGTGCGCGCCTATGCCAGGGCGGTGACGGATCCAGGGGGGGCCGAAACACTGCAGCAGGTGGAGGAATCCACCCGCCGCGTGCTCGCCTTGTTCGCCGGTGCCGCGCCCGTCGCAGGCGCAGGCGCGGACAAGGGCACGGGCCAGGGACAGACCCGGGGCACGGGTGGCCTGCAGGCCGTCTCCGAATTCATCGAGGCCAAGGTGCCGGCGGGCGAGCGCACCAATGCGGGCGAGGTGCTGGTGCGGCTGCTCAATGGCACGCTGTACGAGCTGGCGCAGGCCAGCCGGGCCCAGGCCGGCCTGCCGGCGCTGCCGCAGGACGCGCGCACCCAGGCCTTCATGATGCAGGCCGTGCTGGCCCTGAGCGACGCCTTCGCCTATCCGGCGCCCATGGCCTTCCGGCTGCAGGACTTCCAGCAGGTGCAGGCCAGCGTGTTCCAGGTGACCCGCTCGCCCGGCCGCAACGTGGTCTATCTGGGATGCGCGCTGCTGATCCTGGGCGTGTTCGGCATGCTGTACGTGCGCGAGCGGCGGCTCTGGGTCTGGCTGAGCCCGGCCGAGGGCGGGTCGCAGGCGCGCATGGCCCTTTCCAGCAACCGCAAGCTGCTGGACATCGATCGCGAATTCCAACGCCTGAAGGGCAAGCTGCTGGGAGACCAGGCATGAACACCGCCACGACCGCCACCACCACCACGATCACGCTCGACGAGGGCTTCTTCGCCCGCCGCACGCCGTTCGACTGGCTGTTCGCGCTGCTGGTGGCCGCGGGCGGCCTCTATGCCTTCGCCCGCTACCAGCAGCACATGGACGGCTACGAGAAGGGCATCCTGCTCGCCTCCATCCCCGCGGCGGCCTGGCTCGGATGGTTCTGGCGGCCGCTGCGCGTGCTGATGCTGGCGGTGGCCGGCCTCGCGCTGCTCGGCGTGGCTTCCTACCAGGGCGACCTGGCGCGGGCCGACCAGGTGTTCTGGCTCAAGTACTTCCTGTCCAGCCAGTCCGCGATCCTCTGGATGAGCGTGCTGTTCGTCATGAGCACGGTGTTCTACTGGATCGGCATGTTCTCGCGCGCCCAGGCCGCCACGATGGAGCTGATCGGCTCGCGCCTCGCCTGGGTCGGCGTGGCGCTGGCCCTGATCGGCACGCTGGTGCGCTGGTACGAGAGCTACCTGCTCGGCCCCGACATCGGCCACATCCCGGTGAGCAACCTGTACGAGGTGTTCGTCCTGTTCTGCTGGATGACCACGGTGTTCTACCTGTACTTCGAGCAGCAGTACGAGACGCGCGCCATCGGCGCCTTCGTGATGCTGGTGGTGAGCGCCGCGGTCGGCTTCCTGTTCTGGTATTCGATGGCGCGCGAGGCGCACGAGATCCAGCCGCTGGTGCCCGCGCTCAAGAGCTGGTGGATGAAGCTGCACGTGCCGGCCAACTTCATCGGCTACGGCACCTTCTCGCTGGCGGCGATGGTGGCCTTCGCGTACCTGGTGAAGTTGCAGGCCGGCGAGCCGCGCTGGCACAAGCTGGCGCCGCTGTGGGTGCTGGGCGTGTTCCTGAGCGTGATCCCGATGGCCTTCCGCAAATCGCTGGAGACCAGCAGCCTGTACTGGACGATCTACTTCGCGGTGGCGGCGCTGGTGGTGGGCGGCATCCTGCTGGGGCGCCGGCGCATCGCCGAGCGGCTGCCGGCGCTGGAAGTGCTGGACGACGTGATGTACAAGGCCATCGCGGTCGGTTTCGCCTTCTTCACCATCGCCACCGTGCTGGGCGCCTTGTGGGCGGCGGAAGCCTGGGGCGGCTACTGGAGCTGGGACCCCAAGGAAACCTGGGCGCTCATCGTCTGGCTCAATTACGCGGCCTGGCTGCACATGCGGCTGATGAAGGGCCTGCGCGGCACCGTGTCGGCCTGGTGGGCGCTGGTGGGCCTGGCGGTCACGACCTTCGCCTTCCTGGGCGTGAACATGTTCCTGTCCGGGCTGCACAGCTACGGCGAACTCTGATTGCGCCGCCGTCCGGCGGGTTTTTTGAATCCTTGCAAGAATGGGGTGCGTATCCACCGTACCCGATTCCAACAAAGGAGACGAAATGCTGATCCGGAAGGACCGCGACGGCTTCCAGCACCCGATTGCCAGCGAGATCACGCCGCGCGCGGTCTACGAGGATCGGCGGCGCCTGCTGAAATGGATGGCCACCGGCGTGGCCGGCGCGGGGCTGGCGCAGTGGGCCCAGCGCGAGGCCTTCGCGCAGCAGGTGACGCGGCCCGGCAAGCTGGCGCCGCTGCAGGCGGTGCGCTCCGCGGTGCCGGGCGCGGTGACCATGGAGAAGATCACCGACTACAAGGACGCCACGAGCTACAACAACTTCTACGAGTTCGGCACCGACAAGGGCGATCCGGTCGAGAACGCGCACACGCTCAAGCCCTCGCCCTGGACGGTGGAGATCGAAGGCCTGGTGAAGAAGCCGGCGAAGTACGCGCTGGAAGACCTGGTGAAGCTCGCGCCGCAGGAGGAGCGCATCTACCGCCTGCGCTGCGTCGAGGGCTGGTCGATGGTGATCCCGTGGGTGGGCTACTCGCTGGCCAGGCTGATCGAGAAGGTGGAGCCGCAGGGCAGCGCGAAATTCGTGGAGTTCGTCTCGCTGGCCGACCGCAAGCAGATGCCCTACGTGGGCTCGCGCGTGCTGGACTGGCCTTACGTGGAGGGCCTGCGCCTGGACGAAGCCATGCATCCCCTCACGCTGCTGACCTTCGGCATGTACGGCGAGGTGCTGCCGAACCAGAACGGCGCCCCGATGCGCGTGGTCGTGCCCTGGAAGTACGGCTTCAAGAGCGGCAAGAGCCTCGTCAAGATCCGTTTCACCGACCAGATGCCGAAGACCGCGTGGAACAAGGCCGCCGCGAACGAGTACGGCTTCTACAGCAACGTGAACCCGAACGTGGACCACCCGCGCTGGTCGCAGGCGACCGAACGCCGCATCGGCGAGGACGGCCTGTTCGCCAAGAAGCGCAAGACGCTGCTGTTCAACGGCTACGAGCCGCAGGTCGGCCAGCTCTATGCGGGCATGGACTTGAAGAAGAACTTTTGAGCGCCAGTTCCCGCTCGTGACTCTCGCCCGCACCCTGCTGCATCCCGCGGCCAAGCCGCTGCTGTTCGTCCTGGGCCTGCTGCCCTTCGCCTGGCTGTTCTACGGCGCGCTCACCGACAACCTGGGCGCCAACCCGGCCGAATACCTCACGCGCGCCACCGGCGACTGGACGCTGCGCTGCCTGTGCCTCACGCTGGCGGTCACGCCGCTGCGCGTGGCCGCAGGCCTGCCCGCGCTGGCGCGCTTGCGTCGCATGCTGGGCCTGTTCGTGTACTTCTACGTGGTGCTGCACTTGCTGGCCTA
>Ga0255338_1005973_pt1 | contig 10716 bp, 16 predicted proteins | sample MeOH1_35cm_T4_19_FD_203715 | JGI IMG/M metagenome (GOLD analysis project Ga0255338, IMG submission 203715) | Sandy soil microbial communities from University of British Columbia, Vancouver, Canada - MeOH1_35cm_T4_195 | ecosystem: Engineered > Artificial ecosystem > Sand microcosm > Unclassified ... | reverse complement strand
CCGCGAAAGGCATCATCATACTATCAAAGCGCATTGCGCGGGAGAGGGGGCAGATCGAAGTGAAATTGAAAATCTGTGCTCAATTCAAAATTAAATCTTGTCTAAAAAACTTCAGGGACGTTGCCTATTACGTAGCTTAAATATATTAAATTTAAGCGCCGCAGGTATAAGCCACGTAAAGAAATTACCACTCGACCACACATCCATTAGCTCGTCTGTTCTTACTTGTTGCACAATCTCCTCAGATTTTATTGCAGGTGGCATGGATAAATAAATAGTATCTTCTTTTTGTACGATGATGCGTAGTTTAAAATTTTCAGGTACTTGCATGCCGATAGACTTTAAGGCAGCTACCGCATCCTTTTCTAGGAATTCAGCAAGTATTGGATCATCCCAGGCGTGTTTAGTGATAAAATATTCCAAATCTTTTTCTTTCATACGTAGTCCTTTTAACTGCATCTTATTGTCAAAAAGCAGAATTATGATATCAAGATCAAGCGACTTTTTTGTCTAGCTGATCAATTACCTGCACCCCATCTTTAAATTCAATATTGTTTACAACCAGTGTTATTATAATCAAACCTGTATTTCTATTTATCTAATTTCAAATCAGATGTCCAAAAATCATCTTCTATCAGCCTTATTTTCTTGATTAATCCTTCGCACGTTTGTTTTGTTACACTGGAAAATGCTGCATCAAGCTGCAGTAACAAGTTAGCCATGGTGAAGTCGCAATTTCGTGCTACTTGATTTTTCACAATACCCCAACATGTTTCTATCGGCTGTAGTTCCGGGTGATACGGCGGAGTACGCAACACTTCATGCCCTGCCTGCTCTGCAATTAAATCGATTGCATAAGTAGGCGAAGGCGCTATTTTTTTCAAAAGCTCAATCATCTCAGGTTTTAAGCAATCCTCCGAAACGGGCACATTATTTTTAGCCAACCAAAGCCGCATGTATTCTTTTTTACTGGTGGAGATCGGCGCCGAACAGGGGCTTAGCACGTTATGATAAGGCGCATTGTCCATAATAATCAAAGAATTTTCAGGAATATTGGGCAAAAGCTTTTCCTGAAACCACTTACTGAATAACTCATAATTAACCTGCCCATGATAATCACCGGCTTTTTTTGTGCTCTTATAGGTTAATTTCGCATTAGGTACCCAACCATCTTTTGTTATGGCATTAATAATAATCAGGCGCTCACCTTGCCCTGTTGGTTTTTGCATAAGCAGTCCATCTTTTTCAAAATACCACGTAAAATCATTGCTATGATTTTTATTTACATAGGACTCATCAAAGTAAACTTCTGGACGAATAGTGCCCGATCCTTCGCTTATTAATAAGAAATCTGTTGAGCATGGCCATGTCGATCTTCATAATGCACAACTAACCGATCATTCACTAAGCTTGCTTTATTTGCAAAATAACCCTTAGGTGGATGGATAGAGGCGTGTCTAGGAAATGGGTAAACCTGAATTGTATTATTTTCATCATAACAAACATAAATGCCACGTTTGGGGTCAATGAGCAAAGGCGTATTGTTATAATAATCTGGCGGCATATTGGGATCCAGATTTTCGATGCGATATTCATGTGTCGTGCAGGCGAGCGTGATGTTGGGCGCAATAAAAATCAATGATTTTGTGCATCCAGAACCACAGGAGGTTTCAACATTTGCTACTGTGTCACTGAGCCAAGTGGTAAAAATCAACCCAGGCTGATGGGGCATAATGGTATAGGTTTTCTGTGCCTTAAAATGGATATAGACAGCAGTATCTCCCTTGAGACTGCCAATTGCCGCTGTTTTCGAGGAATTATAGTGCAGTTCACTGATGTGATGATGTTGGATAGCACGTACGAATTTGTTAAAGCGCGCATCAGCGTAACTATTACTTGTCCAATTTAGCAAAGTGAAAGCGAGGCACATCTGGCAAATCAAAATAATGCTTTTCCCAAGGGATTTTAGGGTTTGGTGGACCACTGAAATAATGGCAAACGCCGGGCAATGGGTTCTCTGCTTCAGATGCATGTTGGATCTCCTCATATAACTTCTTACATCGTTGCCATGCCAATTTATCTGCTGCTGATCCATCATTACCCGGATTTTGCAATCTTTTATAATTAGGATCCTTTTTTTTCCAGCATGAAAATTGTGCGGGTTTTAATACAATTTCACGATAAGAGGTCCCCCAGCGTTTTTTTGTCAGGCGATTTCGGATAATCCAAGCAATAGCACGTTTGCTAGCTTCATTTTCACTACGAGCTTCTCCGTACACCGTTAAAGCAAAATATAAATGTTCTGTGGGAATTTTTTCGTCTTCTGCCATATGATCAAATGGATTATGATAACAACAGCAATACCCCTTTACATGCTCAATATAAACTTTGCCCTGTTTATTTATTTTTTTACGCTCATGTGGTCGAACCCAGTATTTTCCATCTGGACAGGATTGTATAGTATCGCTTGAAAGAGATTGCTTGTTTCTATGCTGTTGCATCATATGCTCCGTTTTTAATCGTCTTGACTCAGCTTTTCTGGTACCTTCCTTAATGAGAGAAAATTGTCGGTGGTCACCACTTTTTTAAGCGTTTTTGTTTCCAATGCGATACGTGCTTTTTTAGCAATCCCGCCACCTTCTCGACTAGCAACCTTGTTTTCATTCATCCCTGTGGCTTCCATCGTTTCTGCTATTTGTCTCGTGGACAGTTCCGCAAGTGCAGTAAAAATAAGCTCAGCTTCGCTCATATGATCACGGAGATTTTGAGATTTTAATCCTTTGGTTTTTTTATGTTCTTTGACGCTAATGCCGGTCCATTCTTGATGAATAATGTTTGTGAGTATAGCAAACTCATCTGGTGCTTCAACGCCATGGTCCTTCTAATAATCAGTGAGCTTATTTCGGGTTTCCTGACCCATCATACGCTGCTGTATCCATTTTTCACTGTAGCCATGTTTTTGCCAGACCTCTCTAGCTCTATCAAGTGACATTGAGGGATCCGCCATTTCTTGCATCCTCTCGTAGCCAACCTTGGCAAGCCAAAGCTTAATAGGCTCCGCTTTGGAGCTTGGGACAGACTGGATAAGCCGCGGAGCGTAGATATTGAGATGAGCATCAGCTTGGCGAATAAAATGATAGATACTTCATTCGATCCGCTTATAAAAATGAAATGTCAACAACCCCAAATTCTATTCACGTGTAAATTGATGAATAATGTCACTGTGAATAGGATACAACGATACAAGCTCTGATCTATTGGCCAATTTAAAATCATGGTATTCAAACCCCGGTGCAACAGTGCAACCGACTAAACCATACGATTTTTTATTCATCAACTCCGCTGCAAACCAAATTTCAGCTCTGATCACCACTTGAAAAGATGCAGACTCGGTTAAACGAGGATGTCCTAAGACATGTTTAGTATATAACCCGTTCGGTGCAATTGTATGAATCAATACGGCACTTTCTCCATCATAAAAATGCCAAATTTCATCTGATTTTAATTGATGCCACGCAGAAAAATCATGTTGCTCTAATAAAAAATAGATGGATGAACCAGCAGCACGCTCATATTGTGCGCCAGATGCAGTGGCTTCATGTTGATATCGATCATTCATTAAAGTTATTTTGTCTGCAGATTGATAAAACAATCCAAAATATCCACCTTCAATATGACGTTCTAACTTCAATGAGCTGATCCAATTATGCATTCGATTTAATTCCCTTGGTAAGTTCTACATCACTGGCTAATAGACTTTATTTACAATGACTTTAGCGATCTATACACAACATTATCCACAGATTTTGTGGATAATAATAGCCTTAGTCAGCATTCGGATAAAAAAATAAATACTTTATTTTCAATATGTTGTATATATTTGTGAGTTTATAGTACAGTTTGAACAAATGCCTCATCAATATAGTTATACACAATCTAAGGTGTTTTTTTTGAATCATGGGGCAAAGAATCAACCGTCTTAGTATTCTTTGATATAGGTGGCTCAAATACTACCGAACTCGCGGAGAAAATTGAATAACCAACTAGATAAGATACGCTTGCCGTACTGACATCGCGCGCCACCGTGCGAGCTAATTTGCGGATACTGCTGAACATATTAAATTCCTTGTGATTGTTTGTGATTATAAGCGGATCGAATGAAGTATCTATCATTTTATTCGCCAAGCTGATGCTCAGGTTTTAATTTTGAGATTGAAGAAAAATGTGCGCGTAGCTATTCTACGTCAGCATTTTTCTGATTGAGCAAAATTAAAAGATGTGTGTCAGATTGGATGAAGAAAATTATCGATACTTAATTCGATCTGCTTATTCCCGGTTGAGCTTTGTCCGCACCATTCTGAGGAACATCTTTCGTCATCGGTTTATGATTAGAAAAAAAGCGATTAAGCTGATGCTTTTCTATTCCAACCGATCGTAATGGCTCTTCCCCACATGCCGATCCAATGCTAACAAGTATAGCAAATCGCGTGCTAGTTCGTATCAATCGAGGTAATAACTGATCAACACCAAGTCGTAGAAGACCCATATGTTTGATGTCTTTAAACATCTGTTCCATAACATTCAAAAATTTCAATGTTTGCATCTTACCATCAACAATAGTGGTCGCCTTAGCTAAACTGTAATCTCGATAATATGCAAATGGAAATGAAAAAAACGCTGCCGTCATACCACTTGCAGCACCTGAACATAAATATTTTACTGTAGGATCGCTAATGGAAATGCGATTCGCAAAAAATGGTTCTGCCTGGCATAACGCTAAAAAATTAACATAACCAAAGCAATAACGCGCACCAACCGTAGTCGTGGCCAATTGATAAAAATTATGTTTTGTATGCCAACGAAAGGGTTCGCGTATTTCTGCTGACAATCGTCTCATTTGACTTAGCACTTCCAATACTTGAACGGTAAACACCTCACCTAATGTAAAGTAAGCAACTTTCTCATACTGTGATACGCGACGAGATCTTAATGAATGCGATGGTTGAGAATCATGATCATCCTTTACTTGATTGCCCTTGAGGCGTTCATTTTTTTTAACCCCTGATAAATAGCTCATTCTTGCAATAGTTGCGACATAATATGCACCAGATCCTCGCCACAATTTAGTATCTGTAAACGATGCGTCTCTCATTTTAGCAAACATATATGCATTCAAGGGACTATGAACCACTGAAGTCACAGCACTTGTTAAGCCAACGACAGTTGCAAAGTTCATGGCCTTCCAACAAAAAGTCTGTAAATCTGACTGAGATGAGCAATAGTTACTGACACGCTGCATCAAGGTTAGAGTGTCATTTGGCATAAAAATCTCCAATTGCAATATTTTATGATCAACATCATACCATTTGCCATAAAAAACATCAACAAATATACAATGCAGTCAACATAAACATACTTTATACAGTATATTTATGTTTAATTCATTCTCGCCTACGTTCCGCGGTTTGTCCGCGAAATCCCTGGACCCCGCGGACAAGCCACGGGGCGTAGAGAGAGATGGGTGAGGCATATAGAGATGAAATGTCAACAGACTCTCGTGTCTTGGGTGTTTACAGAGAAAACGCATATTACGATCAATAGGGAAACTAACTGTCAGAGATGCGCCCGTAAGGGAGCAGAAAATTTTAGATCTATCAAATTTCCGCTCCCTTACGGGCGCTGCTCTGATGAATCAAAAAATTGTCGCAATGCTGCATACAAATTAGATATATTTCCTCAGGATATATTGATGGTTTTTTTGGATTTAATCGATACTTATGCGATACTTCACCACACTCTGAATTACCTTATCTATTCTCATGCAAATTTGGATCGATGGTGATGCGTGCCCTAAGGTTATCAAAGACATATTATTTCGAATGGCAATAAGGACTGGTACCTCTTTAATTGTCGTTTCTAACCACCCGCTGACAATACCTGCTTCGCGTCATATTAAACGTATACAGGTAGGCGCCGGATTTGATGTGGTTGATCAGTACATTACTGAACATATTGAGCCCGGTGATCTCGTTATTACAGCTGACATCCCTTTTGCCGATGCTGTCATCACAAAAGGCGGTTTTGCTCTTAATCCACGTGGTGAACTTTATACGGTGAATAATATTAAACAACAACTGAGCAGCCGAAATTTTAATGAATCACTACGAGGCTCTGGCATGATAACCGGTGGACCTACTAAACAAAATGCTCAAGATATTCAGCGTTTTGCTAATCAACTCGATAGATGGATTACACAACAAAAGCGGATTTAATGACAATAACGATTCACCTCGATTTGGCGTTTCCTCTAATTCTGGCGAATAGATACTAAGGACATTGCATGAGTATTCAAGAATTACATCACATTCACGTCACAGAGCGCCACAATGCACCTGAAACAACGCTGTATGTTAAGGTCATTGCAACTAATACTAACAGCTTAACAACCAAACCATATGCATTCATTTTACCAGGCGGTCCAGGTGCTAATCATTCCAGCTATCAAGATTATGAGTGTCTGCAAACCAGCTGTAACGTCGTGTTTCACGATCCGCGTGGTTGTGGTTTAAGTAGTAAAGAAGACCCCCGCTTTTGTAACATGGACACTTATGTCGATGACATTGATGCCATTCGTCAACACTTACAACTTACTCATCTTTATCTCGTTGGCAAGTCGTATGGTGCCATGTGTGCCCTGGCTTATATCATCCACTATCCAAAATTTGTTGCAAAGCTTGTCTTAGCAGCCGGAGCACCCAGCTACCGATTCATAGCAACTGCAAAAGCGAATTTTGCGGCACGCAATACCACACGACAACAACAAGTCTTATGTGAAAAACTGTGGCGTGGGGGGTTCAATGACGACCAAGAGCTGGCCGATTATTTGAACGTGATGGCACCTCATTATTCTTATAAAAAACGTCATGGGAAACCAACAAATCGTGCAAAACCATTATACCCGCACGCTCATGAACCCTTGAATCAAGGATTTAGTGATTTTTTAAATCATTTTAATTTCGAATCTCGCTTACATGAAATTCACTGCAAAACACTTATCTTAGCTGGTTATGAAGATTGGATTACCGATAAAATGTATTCTGAACAGATGGCAGACGCAATTCCAGACAGCCAACTCATTATTTTTCAACATGCTGATCATTCGATGGAAACAGACGTACCAGAGCTGTATTTTGAGGCCATTCAAACTTTTTTAGCACCATGACACTGTTTAAATTTCAATTGACTGCCGCATGGACATGCTGTATTTCGTCCAATCATTAATCCTGAGCGCTTATCATTGACTGCGTACTGCGAACCATCCACATAAAACCAACGCCCGTCTTCGTATTTGAATTCGCTCAATTCGTGCATCAATTGTAAATGACCGTCCTCGACAAAGGTCGCGGTAAATTCTACAAATCCTTTCGTCGGTAACTCATTCCATGCTTTATGAACGCACAACTTAATCCAAATAACGCGACCAGCCCACGCCCTGGCGCGCTGCACATCAAATCCAATCGCTGCTTGATGGCGCATGGTTTGCTGAATGTAATCAGCATTGGCCATTGTATATGCCGTATAGCGCGATCGCATCAAAGTTTCCGGTTGTTGGGGCAATGCTGTAGAAAGTAAATACGGTTGACAACACACAGCATACGATTGACCTGAACCACAGGGACATCGAGTTATTTTATTCATCCGTAAACACCAAAAATGCACGAATATTTTACAGTAAGCCGCTTTGATGTTACAATAACACAATGACTGAGCTTGTGTTATTTAAACTTTGGAACATAGGCGGGTAATAGTTTGAAGATGCAAACGTCAACAGATCATAGTATATCATGGAGTACTAGTTTATGACCGATTTTATTGATGAAACGGTAACGACACCTTCAGAAGACCAACATTCAGTGTTAACAATATTGAATCATTTAAGTCATGTTGTCCAACCATCCACTGCAAACAAACCTAAATTAGACAAGAAACCTGACAAATCTCCGACTAACGATAAACATACGGCTCAATCCTCAACTGTGTCTCATCAAAAATCCATCGCTGAAACAATTAAACTTTATTTTAAGATCTCTTAACAATAAGTGCTAAGCGGATCGAATGAAGTATCTATCATTTTATTCGCCAAGCTGATGCTCAGGTTTTCAGGACTTACGCAAAACCTTGAGGTCAAGGCGGATTTGATTTTTAATGAGGGAGTTTAGACGTACTAAATGACCGAATTAAAAATCAAATCCAACGCAGAGATCGAAGTTTTGCGTAAGTCCTGGTTTTAATTTTGAGATTGAAGAAAAATGTGCGCGTAGCTATTCTACGTAAGTATTTTTCTGATTGAGCAAAATGAAAAGATGAGTGTCAGATTGGATGAAGAAAATGATAGATACTTCATTCGATCTGCTTATGATAACTATTATTGTGCTTGCATTTTTCTAGAACTGTACTTTACTTGTAGTGCAGATGTATGAAATGTTAATCACTTAGGAGATACTTAAAATGAGTACATTCAATAATAATCATTGTGGCAAATCTCAAGACGCTCTTCGACAAGAACGTCATGCATCTCATGGCAAATCAACAAAAAAATCTCAAGTAAAACAAACAACTGGTTCAAAAATCAATCGCTCACACGATCGAAATAAATAATAAAAAGAATAAAAAATGCCACAGCTTGCTGTGGCATTTTTTTATCAGAATCTATAAAAATATGTTAAAATGGCTCAAGTATATTAATGACGTAGTCTTATGCCTGAATTACCTGAAGTTGAAACAACCTTACGTGGTATCCAACCGTTTATTCAGCATCAATTAATTACCAAGCTCACCATCCGTCAACGACAATTGCGTTGGCCCATCGCTGATGATTTTGAAAATAATGCTACAGGACAATGCATTTTAAGATTGGAAAGACGCGGTAAGTATCTCATTTTTCGACTCGATCAGGGAGCTTTTCTTATTCACTTAGGAATGTCCGGGCGATTAAGAATTTTGCAACAATATACCCAACCAGAAAAACACGATCATGTTGATGTTGAATTAGGACATCAGGTCGTTTTACGTTACACAGATCCCCGTCGCTTTGGTGCTATATTGTGGGTAGCAGGTGATATCAGTGAGCATCCCTTACTTGCCAAATTGGGTCCAGAACCTTTGTCATCTGCATTAACTGGCCATTATCTGTGGCAAAGAGCGTCAACGCGTTCATTACCGATTAAGTCGTTGATTATGGAGAACAAAACTGTCGTTGGAGTCGGTAACATCTACGCTACCGAAGCGCTATTTCAAGCAAACATTCACCCCGCGACGCCAGCACACTGGTTATCGTTAGAACAAATGGATCGTCTTGTTGAGGAAATTAAGACGATCTTAGATGATGCCATCATGCAAGGTGGAACCACACTCAAAGATTTTTTGGGTAGTGATGGTAAACCAGGCTATTTTTCATTGAAACTGCGTGCCTATGGTCGCAACAAACTGCCATGTGTCCGCTGTACAACGCCTTTGCAAAGCATGCAGATTGGTCAACGAACTACAACCTATTGTGTAAGCTGCCAGGCTTATCCTGAGCAAAATAATTTTCTAAGAACGTGACATTGCAAGCTAATAATGCATATTCCAATTGAGGCGAGAAGCTCCAAATAAATTATGTTGGTAAATATATGATCATAGAAATGGATGGTTTATCAATACAGGTATCAAGAAAAAAAATAAAAAATATGTATTTGCGTATTCATGCCACGACAGGAGAGATTAACATCTCCGCTCCGCTTAAATTATCGTCCGCTGCAATCCATGATTTTTTGATACTCAAGCGTCACTGGATTCATCAATCAAGAACACGAGTCATTGACCGATCTCGTCAAGAAACACCGTCATTTCAAAACGATGAATTACATTATTTTTTGGGCCAACCTTATGTCTTAAAGTTACATCATGATGCTCCAAAACTTAAAATCGAGTTGGTCGACCAAACGTTACATTGTTTTATAAAATCAACAATGCAAGCAGAACATGGCTTACGTGTTCTAAATGCATGGTATAAACAGCAGATGCTACAACGACTACCTCAGTTAATTCAAACGTGGGAGCCCATTATCGGCGTATCGGTATCAAGTTGGGGTGTCAGAAGCATGAATACGCGATGGGGATCTTGTAGCATTAAAACAAGACGTATCTCGCTTAATTTAAAATTAATTCAGAAACCTATCGAATGCCTTGAGTACGTCTTAGTACATGAAATGGTCCACTTACATGAGGCAAATCATAGCCCTCGCTTTTATGCACTCATGGATCAGTTTATGCCAACATGGCGTGATATTAAACTAAAACTAGATCATCGAATGATTTAAATTGACGCAGATAAATTCATAGCGATATGTAAATTTGTCACCATGGCGGTATGAATCCAAATCAATTTGAAAGAATCAGGACTTACGCAAAACCTTGAGGTCAAGGCGGATTTGATTTTTAATGAGGGAGTTTAGACGTACTAAATGACCGAATTAAAAATCAAATCCAACGCAGAGATCGAGGTTTTGCGTAAATCCTGAGAATGTGGGGACAAATGAAGCTGCTTAACTAGGCAACGTCCCTGAAGTTTTTTAGACAAGATTTAATTTTGAATTGAGCACAGATTTTCAATTTCACTTCGATCTGCCCCCTCTCCCGCGCAATGCGCTTTGATAGTATGATGATGCCTTTCGC
>Ga0255338_1005971_pt1 | contig 10721 bp, 6 predicted proteins | sample MeOH1_35cm_T4_19_FD_203715 | JGI IMG/M metagenome (GOLD analysis project Ga0255338, IMG submission 203715) | Sandy soil microbial communities from University of British Columbia, Vancouver, Canada - MeOH1_35cm_T4_195 | ecosystem: Engineered > Artificial ecosystem > Sand microcosm > Unclassified ... | reverse complement strand
GCGTTGATCGATAACGCGACGGACATCATCACCATCCTGGACGCGGAAGGCACCATCCGGTACGAGAGCCCCGCCATCGTACGCTCGCTGGGTTACACGCCCGAAGAGTTGGTCGGGGAGCCGGTCTTCCCGTTCGTTCATCCGGACGACCGGCCCGCCGTGCGAGAGCTCTTCCGCCAGGTGCACGAGCGGTTGGATACGGTCCCCTCCGTGATGCCTCCCTTCCGCTTTCGCGCCGCCGACGGGTCCTGGAAGTACATTGAGTGCACCGCCTCCAATTTGCTGGATGACCCGGCCGTGCGCGGGATCGTGGTCAACTCGCGCGACCAGACGGAGCGGGTGCTCGCGGACCGGGCGCGGCAGCGTGCGGAAGCGCGCTACCGGCAGATCGTCGAAACCGCGCACGAGGGGATCGCGCTGGTCGATCCGGCGGGGGTGATCACCTTTCTGAATCAGCGCCTGGCGGACATGGCCGGTTACGTGATTGCGGACGCCGTGGGCCAACCTGCGGCGCGCTTCTTCACGCCGGACGATACGGACCTGGAGGAGCACTTACGTCGGCGCCGCAGCGGCATCTCGGAGCAGTATACCGGCAGCCTCGTGCGTCGCGATGGCGGTCGGATGAGAACTCTGGTGGCCGCCTCCCCGCACGTCGACGCGGAGAGCGGGTTTATGGGGTCCCTGGTAATGATCACGGACCTCACCGCGCTTACCCAGGCCATGGAGGCGCTTCGCTCCATCGCAGCCAAGGTGCGGTGCATCTTATGGCAGGCAGACGTAACGTTAGAGGGGGACTGCATTCGCTGGAGGGTCCGCCTTTCAGACGAAGAAGCGGCCCAACGGTTTCTCCCGCTGGAAGTGCTCCCCGGCGAGAGTTACGGCGCGGCATGGCACCGGAGTCGTCTCGACGGCGACCGCGAGCGTGCAGACGAGTACGCGCGCGGCGAGGTGCTGGCGGGCCGGCGCTACAGCCAGGAGTTCCGCTGCTGGGACCGCAACGGGAACCTGCGCTGGCTCCAAGAGGACGTGGAGTTGGAGCCGGCCGGCCCGGGAAACTGGAAGGCGGTCGGCGTCTGCTCGGATATCACGCAGCGGAAGTTTACGGAGGAGGCACTCCGCGCGAGCGAGGCGCGCTTCCGGGCGATCTTCGATGGATCGGCGCTCGGCATGGCCGTCGTGGACCTTGATGGAAAGCCGGTACACGTGAACGAGGCGCTCAAGCGGATGCTCGGCTATTCTGGGGATGAGCTGATGAGCATGCCGTTCAGCGAGTTCACACATCCGGAGGACTTTGAAAAGGATTGGTCGCTCTACCTCGAGCTGATCAGCGGTCGGCGCTCCGCGTATCAGGTGGAGAAGCGGTACGTTCGCAAAGATGGGAAGTTGGTCTGGGGACGTCTTACCGCTTCAGTCGCCCGGGGCGAGCAGCAGGACGTCCGGTTCGCGCTGGCGATGGTGGAAGACATCACCGAACGGAAGCGGGCGGAAGCGCGCGACGCTGCCTTTCAAAGTATGGGTCAGCGGCTCAACATCGCGACCACCCCGAAGGAAGCAGCGCGGGTGGTCCTGGAGGTCGCGGAAGAGCTCTCCGGGTGGGACTGCTGCTGGTTGGAGCTGGTGGACCTGGAACGGGGACGCGGGTCCGTGCTGCTCTCGATGGACCTGATCGACGGTGTCCGGACCGACGTAACGCCCGCCGATCCCATCACCACGATCCAATCTTACACGCTTCAAGCGATGCAGGAGGGCCCGTGGCTGCTGCTGAGGGACCCGGCCACGATGCCCCGGCCCGGCACCCCGGGCCACCTCTTCTTCGGTGACGTGAATCGCCCGTCCGCCTCCCTCCTCTGCGTGCCGATCCGGAACGGCACGCAGGTGGTGGGCGCGCTCTCGATCCAGAGCTATTCCTTTAACGCGTATGGACCGGAGGACGTGAGCACCCTGCAGGCCCTGGCGGATTACTGTGCCGGCGCCCTCGAGCGGACGCAGGCCGAAGCGGCCCAGCGGGACCTTCAGGAGCAGTTGGTGCAGGCGCAGCGGATGGAGGCGGTAGGACGCTTGGCCGGCGGCGTGGCACACGACTTCAACAACATGCTCGCGGTGATCAACGGTTATTCGGAGCTGATCCTGATGGGTCCGGACACCCCTCCGTCGCTCGTGGGTCCGGTAGAAGAGATTCGCAAAGCAGGAGAGCGGGCCGCTTCGCTGACCCGCCAGCTCCTCGCGTTCAGCCGCAAGCAGATCATCCAACCCCAGGTGCTGGACCTGGGCGAGGTAGTGAGCAACATCCAGCGGATGCTGCGCCGGCTCATTGGCGAGGACATCGTGCTGGTCACCGCCTCGCAATATTCCCGGGCGGGGATCGGGCGCGTGAAGGCCGATCCGGGCCAGGTTGAACAGATCCTGATGAACCTGGTGGTGAATGCCCGCGATGCGATGCCCCGCGGTGGACAGATCACGCTGGGGTTGCGCAATGTTCACCGGGAGGCGACGCGCGGCAGAGACGGGGAGGAAGTGGCGGCCGGGCTTTACGTGGAGCTGTCCGTCGCCGACACCGGCTGCGGGATGGACGCTGCAACACTGAGCCAGATCTTTGAGCCGTTCTTTACCACCAAGGAGGTGGGAGAAGGTACCGGCCTCGGCCTCGCCACCGTTTACGGGATCGTCAAGCAGAACCAGGGTCACGTCACGGTGGAGAGCACGCCGGGAGAAGGCTCAACGTTTCGGGTCTACCTCCCCTGCCTGGAGCTGCCTCCGCCGGAGATCGAGGCGGAAGCGCCGGCGCCGGAGTTGGCCTCCGGGACCGAGACGGTGCTGGTGGTGGAAGACGAGGCCATGCTGCGCACCCTGATCGCCGACATCCTGCGGTCGCAAGGTTACCACGTGCTGGCGGCGGGAGACGCCAACGAAGCGCTGCGGCACTGCCGGGAGCATGGCGCGTCGATCCAGTTGCTGCTCACAGACGTGGTGATGCCGGGCCAGAGCGGGCAAGACCTCGCCGAAGAGGCAGTCCGGACGCATCCCGGGCTCAAGGTGATTTTCATGTCCGGCCACACCGACGATGCCGTGATCCGGTATGGCGTATCCAAGGCCGAGACACAGTTCGTGCAGAAGCCGTTCGCTCCCACCGCACTCCTGCAAAAGGTGCGCGACGTGCTGGATAGCTAACCCGCGACGACCTCCGGCTTGCGGGCTCCGCATTACTCGCCGAGTGGGGAGTAATGCGGAGCCGGATCTACTTAGAGCTCGATGAGCGCGTCCCGGCGGGGACCCACCGAGAGCCAGCGCACCTGTACGCCGATCAGTTCTTCTAGGCGCCGGACGTAGGCCTGTGCGTGGCGCGGCAGGTCGCTGAAGTTGCGCGCGCCGGAGACGTCGGTGCCCCAACCCGGCAGGGTCTCCAGCACCGGCTTGGCCCGCTCCAGCTTCGCCGTAGTCGGGAAGTCCCCTGATATCTCGCCGTCCACGTCGTAGGCGGTGCAGATCGGAATCTCGTTCAGGTAGCCCAGCACGTCCAGCAGGGTGAGCGCCACTTCCGTCGCGCCTTGCACCCGGCAGCCGTAGCGGGTCGCCACCGCGTCGAACCAGCCCATCCGGCGCGGCCGGCCGGTGGTCGCGCCGTACTCCCCGGCGTCGCCGCCGCGCTCTCGCAGCTCATGCGCCGCGTCGCCGTCAATCTCCGAGACGAACGGGCCGGCCCCCACGCAGCTCGAGTACGCCTTTACCACCGCGATGACCCGCGTGATGGCGTGCGGCGGCAGCCCGGCGCCGATGCTGGCGAAACCGGCCAGCGGCGAGGAAGACGTGGAGAAGGGATAGATCCCGTGGTCCGGGTCGCGGAGCGCGCCGAGCTGGCCTTCCAGCAAAATCTGGCGTCCCGCTGCCAGGGCGTCGTGCATCAGCGCCGTGGTATCCCCCACGTACGGCTTGATCGCCTCGCCCTGCTCCTGCAGCGTGGGGATCAGCAGCTCCGGATCGATCGGCGGCTTTCCGTACAGGTGCTCCATCAGCACGTTCTTGGCGTCCATCGCGGACTGGAGGCGGTCGCGAAGGCGCGCTTCGTCGTAGAGGTCCGCTACCTGGACGCCGATCTTGGCGTACTTGTCCGCGTAGAACGGCGCGATGCCCGCCTTGGTGGACCCGAACGACCGGTGGCTGAGGCGCTCTTCTTCGTAGGTGTCCAGCAATACGTGGTACGGCATCAGCACCTGGGCGCGGTCGGAGATGCAGAGCCGCGGCTCCGGCACGCCACGGTTGACCAGCTCATTCCGCTCCTTGATGAAAGCGGTCGGGTTGAACGCCACGCCGGGCCCCAGCACGTTGATCACGTGCGGATAGAACACGCCGGAAGGGAGCAGATGCAGCGAGAACTTCCCGAAGTCGTTGATGATGGTGTGGCCGGCGTTCGCGCCGCCCTGGTACCGCACCACCAGATCGGAGTTGGCGGCCAGGCAGTCCGTAAGCTTGCCTTTGCCCTCATCTCCCCAGTTCGCTCCCACTATCGCGATTGCGCTCATCCCAATTCCTCCCAGACCAGGCGTCCTTACCCAGCCCTGCCATCCTAGCACTCGCTGCGGTATAAGAGCTAGGCGTCTATTGTTATCAGAAGCATAAGCGGGGGTGATATCAGCGGTGGTGGGAGGGGCGGGGATGAAGGATACGGGAGGGGCCGGGCGTGAATGACCGGCCGCACAGCAAGCGTGAGCAGGAGGCTGCGCTTGCCGGGCAGCTATTAAGCGAGCATCCGTACGTTTGCGCCTAACGCTTCACGCCTAATGCTTGGATAATCTCCTGGGGCAGCATCAACTCCTGATCGTCGGGGCCGGTTAGGGGGAGCGTGAGCTGGCCAACGGAGACGCGGGCCTTCCGGCGTCGCTTGCGCGGAGTCACCTGCGGTGCGCCCCGGGAGGAATGACAAGCGGGGCAAAGCTCTTCCTGGTTGAGCTGCTGGAACCAGTCGTCGCAGCGCTTGCAGGGGATCAGTGGCCCGGCGGCGTTGCGCAGGTAGAGGCGCGGCTGGGGAGCGCCCAGCAGGAGGACGGTGCGCGACCGCGCGTGCCGCAGTGCCATGACGCCGGCCATCCGCGCCGCCGCGCGCTGCCCGGCCGCTACTGGCAGTTCCAGCAGCAGTACGCCCCGCTCCGTGTCGATGAGTTGGTAGAGCATCGAGCCCGTTCTCTTCCAAGGCGGTCTTCCGGAGCAGTGACGGCCCAATGCGACCCCGTGCTCCTCGCGCCTCCAGAGAGTCCTGTACCCACGCGGCATCCTCCGTGCGTGGTGCGTGGGGTGTCAAACGGGGTCATTCTGCCCTGCGTGAGCCGGAACGCGGCGAATAGCGGGGCGTACTGGCGGTTTCCCCGCCGGTACGCCTAATTTGCGGAATCCATGCGCCCGGGACGGATTCGCGTGGTCAGTCGGCGCCGGGGGCGGTGCCCACACCGATGCGGACCGTGGGCTCCTCCGGAGCAGTGCGGAGGGAGCGGCACTGCCGGAGCAGCGCGGCCGTAGATTCTCGCTGCGGGCGGATGCGGCTCTCCCGGCGCGCGCGGATGCGCTGGAGGACCTCTTTCAATTTCAGCACCGTGTATTCCGGGTCGGGCGCGGTGGCTTCCCAGGGCCGGTTGTAAGCCACGAGCTCGGAGCGGAGCGTGAGGAGGTCGGCGCGGAGGTGCTCCAGCTCCGCCAGCTCCCTCCGCACGAGTTGGAGCAGCGTCTGCCCGGCAGGCATGGCTGCCGCCTCGGTATCCGTGCGCACCCGCGCCTGCAGCCGCATCACGACGGGACGGAGCTTATTCACCCGATCAAGGCGGGTCTGTACCCACTCTTCCAGCTGCGCCGGGTCCGCGGTCTCGAAGTCGTCGTCCAGCCAATCCATCTCGCGGAGGAGGGGTTCCGCCTCGCGCTGCCAGCGGGTGGCTTCGATGGAGTAGAGCACCGCCCGCTCTCGCGCCATCGCGGATTGAACGTCGCGCAGGCTGGCCTCCAGGGAGCTCCGGGAGTTTTCTATCCGGTCCCGGTCCGAAGTTCGGCGGAACGCGGTACGCAGCTCTCGCAGCGTGCTCTGCAATTGCTCCGCGTGGGTCTTGAGCCCACTGAGGCGGCTCTTACAGGCGGCCTCCTCTTCGGAAAGGTCGTCCTTGGGCCGGAGCAGCTCGGTCACCCCGCGCCGGGAAGCCCAGAAGTACACTCCTACCAGCGCGCCCGCCACCAACAGCACGCGCATCAGGACCCAGCCAGGCGGTCCGAGCGCGGGGATGAGCATCAGCCCCACGCTCAGCGGCACTGGCCACAGATTCCGCCACTTCGCCTTACCCTTCCGCAGCATTGGAATTAGATGGAAGATGGACCGGGAGCCCCCTGGGCGGCGGAGTTGGGGGATGGGGGCGGGGTCCCTGCGGGACGATTTGGACGCAAACGCATAGACGCCATCCTTATCCGACTTCGAGGCTTTGCAGGCGCACACCGTCTCGATCTAGCCTTAACTGTAGCTTGCCGTACTCTGTCTCCACCAGCAGGGAGAAGCTGCCGGGAATCGGTTGGCTGATGCTGATTTCTTCCACCACGTGGCCCTTCAGCGCGCGCAGTGCCTCGTTCACCTCGTCCGTTGCGCCCTGCAGCGCCTTGCCTTTCGGAGTGCGGGCGTAGAGCCGCCGCGCCGCCGTTTCCCCGGGGGCGAGGTGCACCTTGCGAACCCGGCCGCTCTGCAGCCCGATCTCCAGCACCGTCTCCAGCGGCGGCAGCAGGTCGTCCGGAATCTCTCCCTGGTCCACCGCGGAGAGCAGTTCACCATAGGTAACTCGCATCTCCGGCGCGCGCACGTGGTCCAGCGCCTGCGCCACCTCCGTCATTAATAGTTCCCGTTCGTCTCCGGTTAGTTTCATAGACGTGTCCTGATCTGTATCGTTTCGCATCGACATGGATTGTTCTTATCCCACGGGCAGCCGGTCCCGGCAGGGAAGGCGCGACGGGGCGCGCAACAGTCGAACGAGAGGCGGGAGACGCCGGAGCACGCTTCCGGCGTCTGTTGATCCGGCCCCGGGGAGTGGATGGAGATGAAACGAATCGCGCGGATCGTTCCGCTGATTGCTATGTTAGCCCTGGTCGCGTCGACCGTACAGGCGGCGCCGCTTACGGCGGAAGAGAAGCAGGCGACCACCGAATACGTCCAGCGCCTCCACAACGAGGATGAGGGCTTTCGCGCCGCGGCGGCCTCCGGTCCGTCGACCCTGAGCGCCACGCTCACCGCGCTGCGGGCGATCAGGTACCTGGGTAACAGAAAGCTGCCGGGGGTCACCCGGTTCCTGTACCTTTGCACCGATCCCTCCGGCGGCTTCGTGGACATGCCGGGCGGAGCGGCGGACGTGCGCACCACCGCGATGGGCTTGATGGTCTCCGCCGAGTCCAAGAACCGCCTCGCCGAAGATCCGCCCTACCTGATCCGGGAGTACTTCGAGAAGCACGCGGCGACGATCCCCGACCTCTACATCGCCACCGCGGCGCTGGATGCGGCGGGGTTGAAGCTGAAGAAGGCGCCGGAGTGGATCAAGAGCTTCGAGGCCACGTTGAACCCAGACGGCACCTACGGTAAATCCCCCGCGGAGAACGCCGGAGTGGCCATCAGCCTGATGCGGTTGGGGGCGCCGCTCAAGGATCCGGCGGCTGTGGGTCAATCACTGAAAGCGGCGCAGCGTGCCGACGGTGGCTTCGCCGCCAGCGGGGATAAGTCGGACCTCGCGTCCACCTATCGCATCGTCCGGGCGCTCTATATGTTGAAACAGAAGCCGGACATCGAGCGCCTGCGCGCCTTCATCGCGAAGTGCCGCAACGCGGACGGCGGATATGGCGTGTCTCCGGGTCAGCCGTCCGCGGTCTCCAGCACTTACAACGCCGCCGTCGTCTCTTATTGGCTGGATGAGTTGGAGAAGTAGTCGCTCTCGTTATTGGCGTGCGCCAGGAAATGGGTCAATGCGCAAATGAGTAAATGGGGACGGTAAACGCAAGGCTTCCATTTACTCGATTACTCGTTTACCCATTTCCATCCGCGCGCGGCTCTAATGAGCGCTGGAGCGCTCTGCAGAGCCGGGGAGGCAGATGCTGCATGGCACGCGGCCGGCCTGCCGGGCGGCCTCGGCGGAGTTGAACAGCACTCGCTCGCCTTTTTCGATCCGCTCACCGAACCGGCAGCCAGCGGCGTGATACTTGGCCAGTCCTTTACCCCCAAACAGTCCCAGATCTGCAGCCGGCATCGGCGAGGCTGCTGGAGTCGCCGGCGGGGTCTTGGCTACGGTTCGCGGCGTTCGCTCCTGGGCGGGCTCTTTCTCCGGCGTCTTGGCCACGAGCGGCTCCGGCCTGACCGGCGGTTTCACCGCCTCCCGGGCTACCGGCATCTTCACGCGCGGCTGCACCCCGATCACCTGGTTCGCCGGCCCTGTCGCCGAGGTGTCCGTGGCGCGAGCCGGGATAGGCGCTGCCTGCGCGGAGGCCGGCGGCGCGGCCGCCGCAGTGCGCAGCATCTCGACCAGCGATGCTTCGCTTGCCAGCGTGGGGCTCATGGGAGACGCCCCCCGGCCCGTCACCCGCGCGAACTTCGGCTCGGGAGTCTTCCGGCAAGCGGGGATCACCAGTTCGGTAACGTTCTCCAGTTCGATCATCTGGAGCGCGTCGAGCCCGAATTTCTTGACCATTCCACCAGGCCGGAAGAGCTGGGTCCGCATGACGTCACTGCCGCCTACCGCCAGGATGCGATAGGGCGGCGTGAGGCGGGTGCCGTTGATCTGCACTCCGTCTTCGGTACCGATCACCGCCGACGTGGCCAGGATGCGCTCGGCGACTTCCTGACGCGCTCCGGAAACCGCCAGCGCCTCGGCACCAGCGGCTCGCAGCTCGTTGAGCACGGCACTGAGGTCGTAGTCATGGATGAGCAGGTTGTCGGGTATGACCTTTTTCTGCCGCTTGGGGTCTACCTGCTTCACGCTAAAGGGGCTGTGGCGCAGCGTCACCAGCAGTCCGGGTCCGGATACGTCGGTGATGCCGGCCAGTAACTCGGCCCGCGCCAGGCGGTCCTGAAGCTCCGCGGAGGGTGCCGGCGCCGCTTCAGGGGCTCGATTGGCTAGGGGGGCAGCGCCCACGGAACCGGCAAGCGTAAAGGCCACGACAAGGGCCGCAGTAGGGCGGGGAATGCGCATCGCTCGGATCTCCGTCGAAGCGTCGAGTCGAGTGGGTCGGGGCCGCGAGCTGAGCGGCTGGTCAAATCGAGGGCCGCGCGGAGGCGATCTGGCTGGGTCGATGCCCCGAAGTCGGTGCTCGTTGGGCCTCGCGGGACGCGGCTCCTACCGAACCATTCTCGGCTGATCCGCGCGACGCGTCTACTAAACAGTCAAAAATCTTTGCCTGTCCGATACCCTGGCGGATGCTCCCCCAGCAGGGGGCCGATGCCTACTCGCGGCCCTCCCTTCCCCGGAACTCATCTCACCAACCCCAGCCCCCACCGCAATACACCCCGTCTCTTAATGTCCAACGCCCAACGCCCAACCCCCCTACGCCTTTTCCGGCGTCGGAAGCTTTACCGTCCAGCAGAACAGCGCCAGCAGGGCGGCGAGGGGAGACAGGGCGTAGAAGACGGGAGAGTAGGTGCCCACGCGCGCCTGGCATTCGGCCAGGATGATGGGGCCCGCGGCGGAGGCGAGCACGGTAACCGCCTGCGCCGCGCCCTGAATCCGGCCGAGGTGCCGCCGGCCGAACGTCTTGCTCCAGCAGGCGAAGAACACCACCGTCACCACGCCGCCGGAGATGCCGATCACGGCCGCGTAGGCCATCACCTGGGCGGCGTTGTGGACGAGCGGCAGCATCAGCAGGGACACGGCCAGCAGGAGCATTGCACCGGCCATCAGGCGGCTGGTGGAAGATTTCCGCGCGAGCCAGCCGGCCCCGAAGTTGGCGGCCAACCCGGTGAAGACGATCACGATGAGCGGGTTCGACGCGGGTCCGGTGTAGCCTCGTTCGCGCAGGATGGACTCGTTGAACAGGGTGATGCCGGAATAGGCGGTATTGAACAAGAGGCCGCTGAGGGAGAAAGCCCAGAACGCCGGCGTGCGCAATGCCTCGGCCAGTGACATGCCCCAGTTCGGCTCCTCCGGCTGGTCCCACTCCGGGCCGCCGCCGTCCAACTGCAGCCCCATCTCTTCCGGGGAGTTCCGGGCCAGCAGCCAGGCCAGCGGCGCCATTCCGAATACCAGCGTGTAGCCTAACCCGCTCCAGGCGGGGCGCCAGCCGGCAGAGCGCACCGCCGCCTCCAACCCCGGAATCGCGGCCATGAAGCCGATGGTCAGCAGCACGGCGTAGACCGCCATTGCGTGGTCGACCTTCCGCTCGAACCACTTGCCCACCACCGCGATGCTGGCCGTGGACAGGGCGCTCTGGCCGAGACCGCGGGTGAGCGTCACCGTCACGAACAGCGCCCAGAAGCCTTCCAGCCGGCACATCGCCAGGACCACCAGCCCCAGCGCCAACGAGACCACGGTGAGGACCCCACGTGCTCCGAAGCGGTCCAGATACCGGCCACCGGCCAGCGCGAATCCCGCGCCGAGCAGCGTGGCCCACAGGTTGATGGAGCCGTAAGCGGTTCGCGAGAGGTGCAATTCGCGCAGCAGTGGCTCGGTGATGAGCCCCAGACCCATCGTGCGCCCCGGCAGCGTCGCCACCATCGCCAGCGACGCGACGAT
>Ga0255338_1005970_pt1 | contig 10724 bp, 9 predicted proteins | sample MeOH1_35cm_T4_19_FD_203715 | JGI IMG/M metagenome (GOLD analysis project Ga0255338, IMG submission 203715) | Sandy soil microbial communities from University of British Columbia, Vancouver, Canada - MeOH1_35cm_T4_195 | ecosystem: Engineered > Artificial ecosystem > Sand microcosm > Unclassified ... | reverse complement strand
ACCACCAAGCGTCATCTGGTGCCGTTTGCGGCCCTGTCGGCCAGCTACTTCGCGCACATCGGTTTCTTCAACCCCTACCTGCCGCTGTGGCTCAAGGACCTGGGCCTGGGCATCGTCGCCATCAGCCTGCTGACGGCCGTGCAGTCGGCCACGCGCCTGGTGGCGCCCTATGCCTGGGGCTGGCTGAGCGACCACACCGGCGAGCGTGTCAGGCTGCTGCGTTATGGCGCCACGGTGGCGCTGGTGGTGTCGTGCGGGCTGTGGATCAAGGGCGGCTTCTGGTGGCTGGCTGCCGTATTGGGGCTGATGTTCCTGCACACCAGCGCCATGATGCCCATGAGCGAGGCTGCCATGGCGCACCTGGTCAGCAGCGGTGGTGCCTTCGATGCCAAGCGCTACGGCCGCGTGCGCCTGTGGGGCTCGCTCGGTTTTCTGGTCACGGTGTTTGCTGCCGGTGCCTGGTTCGAGCATTTCGGCATGGGCCACTTCCCGGCCTGGACCGTGCTGTCGCTGCTGGCGGTGGTGGCCAGCGTCTGGTGGCTGCCCGACCTGAAGGAGGCAGTGCCAGAGCATGAGAAGAAGCAGCCGGTGCTGCCCATCCTGCGCAAACGTGCGGTGCAATGGTTTTTTGCCACCGCGTTTTTCCATGTGCTGTCGCACATGGGGATCTACATCTTCTTCTCGCTCTACCTCGACGCGCTGGGCTACAGCAAGACCGTCATCGGCCTGCTGTGGGCGGTGTCGGTCATCGTCGAGATTGCCTGGTTCTTCACGCAAAGCCGCTGGCTGCCGCGCTTCAGTCTGACAGCCTGGCTGGTGCTGTGTGCCGCAGCGGCGGTGCTGCGTATGGGGCTGACCGCCTCCAGCGCGGCCGTCTGGCCCGTGCTGCTGCTGGCGCAGGCCCTGCATGGCCTCACCTTTGCCGCCCACCACTCGGTGTGCATTGCGCTGCTGTCGCACCACTTTCCCGGCACGTTGCGCGGCCGCGGCCAGGCGCTGTACGCCGTGCTGGCCTACGGCCTGCCGGGGGTGCTGACCGGACTGGCCGGCGGTGTTTTAAGCGCGCACCTCGGCCTGGTCAGCGTGTTCTGGGCCGCACTGGCCAGCAGCGTGCTGGCCACGTTGTGCGCCTGGCAGGTCTGGCGGCTGCGCCACCGGCCGGCCTAGCGCACGATCCAGGGCCGCAGCAGGCCCTGAGCTTCGTCGGGCTCGCGCGGCTCCAGCGCACGCGTCGGTGTGCCGATGCAGACGAAGCCCACCAGCTGCTCGCCGCGTTCGCAGAAGGCTTGCACCAGCGCCGGGTACTGGCATTTGCGGCCGCTCAGGATTTTGGCGCCATAGCCCATGAAGTGCAGCGCGTTCATGAAGTTGCTCAAGGCGCCGCCGACGCAGATCCACTGCTCGTGCGGCGGCACTTTGGCGACGCCGGTGTCGATGCGCGCAAGCCATGCCGCCAGCACCGGCCCGTTGAAGGCGCGCTCACGTTCGATCGCCACGTCTTCCTCGCTTTTGCCAGAGTCGCGGGCAAATTGTTCGAACAGCGCCGCCAGTGCTGGACGCTGTTCCTCGCTGACCGTCACCATGCGCCAGGGGCGCATGCGGCCATGGTTGGGCGCGCGCAGCGCGGCCTGCACGGCCAACGCCAATTGATCGTCGCCGGGGCCGGGTGCCACCATCCAGCGCGGCCCGATCGAATGCCGGCCCAGCAGGGCTGCCAGCGGCGCGCTGTCGGCCAGGGCAGCGCCAGTGTCAGGGGTGTGGGTCTGCATCGGCCGTCTTCAGCGCGTCAGCCGCTCGTGTACCCAGTGCGCGGCAGCCAGCAGCTTGTGGTCTTCGCCAAAGCGGCCCACCAGCTGCAAGCCCATCGGCAGGTCCAGGGCGCCGGTGGCAAAGGGCAGGTGCACGCTGGGCAGGCCCAGCAACGACCAACTGCGGCAGAACAGCGGGTCGCCGGTGGCCCCCAGCCCTTGCGGCGCTTCGCCCATGGTGCTGGGCGTGAGCAGCACGTCGTGCCGCTCGAACAGCGAGTCGATGCGCAGCCGCCAGTCGGCGGTGCGTTGCAGGTTGGCGTCATGGGTGGCGCCATCGATTGCCATGCCGGCATCGAGCAGGGCCACCAGTTGTGCGCTCAGGGCCTCACGGTGACGCAGCCGCTCATGGCTCAGCGAGCGCGCCATCTCGAAGGTCATCACGTCCTTTTGCAACTGGATCAGGTCGCCGAAGTTCTGCGGCATGGCCACGTCCTGGCAGGCGTCGGTGTGGGCGGCCAGCGCTTGCGTCGCCAGCGACCAGACGTTTTGCGTGTCGACATCGGCCTGCGGCCAGGCCGGGGTCTGGAACAGACCGATGCGCGGCGCGCCGTGCTCGCCCCATTCGAACAGGCGCCGGTCGCCGGTGAGCACGGCCCCCAGCAGGGCAGCGTCGCGCACGCTGCGGCCGAAACCGCCGATCACGTCCAGCGTGGGCGACAGGCTTTTCACGCCGGCTCCGACCACGCGGCCGTGGCTGGGCTTGTAGCCGACCACGCCGCAGTAGGCCGCCGGACGGATGATGGAGCCGGCGGTCTGGGTGCCCAGCGCCAGCGGCACCATGTGGTCGGCCACCGCTGCGGCCGAGCCGCTGGACGAGCCGCCCGGCGTGTGCCGCGGGTTGTGCGGGTTGGCCGTGGGGCCGGGCTGGAAGTAGGCGAATTCGGTGGTCACGGTCTTGCCCATGACCACGGCGCCGGCTTCGCGGCACAGGGCCACCGTGGCGGCATCGGCCACCGGGCGGTGGTGGGCATAGAGCGCCGAGCCGTAGCCGGTGGGCAGGTCGGTGGTGTCGAACAGGTCTTTCACGCCCAGGGGCAGGCCGTGCAGCAGGCCGCGCACCGGCCCGGCGTCGAGCGCCTGCGCCTGCGCCAGGGCATTGACGGCATCGAGGTGGGCGAAGGCGTGGATCTCATCGTCGCGCTCGGCCACACGCTCCAGGCAGGCAATCACCAAGTCTTCGGCCTTGATCTCGCGCCGCGCCAGCAGCACCGCCGCCTGGGCGGCATCGAGTTCATTGAGCTTGGGCGTGGCCATGTCAGTCATCCTCAGGTGTTGTTATGAGCCGATGGTAGCCCAGTGGCACAATTGGCCTTCTGCTGATCTGCCCCCCTCAGACTAGGGAATTCCCCATGAAAACCGTTCTCGTCCTCAATGGCCCCAACCTCAACCTGCTCGGCACGCGCGAGCCGCAGGTCTATGGTTCGCAAACGCTGGCCGACGTGCAGGCCCTGTGCGAGCGCGCCGCCGCCGCCAACGGCCTGGCGCTGGATTTCCGCCAGAGCAACCACGAGGGCGAGCTGGTGGACTGGATCCACGAGGCCGGCCGTCTGCAGGCCGCCGGCCAGCTGGCCGGTGTCATCCTCAATGCCGGCGCCTACACCCATACCAGTGTTGCGCTGCACGACGCCATCAAGGGCACCGGCGTGACGCTGATCGAGCTGCACATCAGCAACGTCCATGCGCGTGAGGAGTTCCGCCACCACTCCTTCATCTCGCCGGTGGCCAAGGCCGTGATGGCGGGCCTGGGCGTCAACGGCTATGCGCTGGCGATTGCCGGGCTGGCCCAGATGGGAGCTACTAAGTGACGAACACGGTGACGAAGCGCGCGCCCGAGCTGCTGGCCCCGGCCGGCTCGCTCGCCATGCTGGAGACGGCCTTCGCCTTCGGGGCGGACGCCATCTATGCCGGCCAGCCGCGCTATTCGCTGCGCGTGCGCAACAACGACTTCGGCGACCTGGAGGTGCTCAAGCGCGGCATCGACCGCGCGCACGAACTCGGCCGCAAGTTCTTCCTGGTGTCCAACATCTTCCCGCACGGCAACAAGATCAAGAACTACGTGCCCAATATGGCGCCGGTCATTGCCTTGAAGCCGGACGCCATGATCATGTCCGACCCCGGTCTGATCATGATGGTGCGCGAAGCCTGGCCCGAGATGGAAATCCACCTCTCGGTGCAGGCCAATACCGTGAATGCGGCTGCCGTGCGCTTCTGGAACAAGGTGGGCGTCAAGCGCGTGATCCTGTCGCGCGAGCTGTCGCTCGACCAGGTGGAGCAGATTCGCCAGGACTGCCCGGACAGCGAGATCGAGGTGTTCGTGCACGGCGCGCTGTGCATCGCCTACTCGGGCCGCTGCCTGCTGTCGGGCTACTTCAACCACCGCGACGCCAACCAGGGCACCTGCACCAATGCCTGCCGCTGGGACTACAAGACCCACACTGCGCAGGTCGATGCCAGTGGCGACGTGCTGTCGCCGGAGCGTGCTGCGGCCCAGGGCTGTGGCGGCGGCGGGCAGACCTTGTCCAAAGAGGCACGCGACTCGATCTCCTATCTGCTGGAAGAAAGCAACCGCCCCGGCGAGTTCATGCCGATCGAGGAAGACGAGCACGGCACCTACGTCATGAACTCCAAGGACCTGCGCGCCATCGAGCACGTGCAGCGCCTGGTGGAGATCGGCGTCGACTCGCTCAAGATCGAAGGCCGCACCAAGAGCCCGTACTACGTGGCGCGCACGGTGCAGAGCTACCGCCAGGCGATCGACGACGCCGTGGCTGGCCGCGGCCTGGACCCGGCGCTGATCGGCCAACTCGAAGGCCTGGCCAATCGCGGCTACACCTCGGGCTTCTACCAGCGCCACACGCCGCAGGAAACGCAGAACTACCTGCGCGGCTATTCCGAATCGGGGCGCAGCCAGTACGTCGGCGACGTGGTGGCGTTTGACGCCGCGCGCGGCCTGGCCCAGGTCAACGTCAAGAACAAGTTCTCCGTGGGCGATCGGCTGGAGTTGATTCAACCGAACGGCAATGTGGACTACGACATCAGCCGCATGGAAAACGCGGAAGGTCAGGCCATCGAGGTGGCGCCCGGCTCCGGCCACACCGTCTGGCTGCCGCTGCCGGCCGGCAGCGTGGGGGCTTTCGTGGCGCGCTATGTGAATCTCGCCGTCGAGACGCTGGAGCCGGTGGCCGGTTGATCCGGCACCCGTGCGCTCATGACCCTGCCCGCGCTGCTCCAGATCGACGAGTCCGAGGTCGAGATCAGCGCCATCCGCGCCCAGGGCGCCGGCGGCCAGAACGTCAACAAGGTATCGAGCGCGGTGCACCTGCGCTTCGACATCCGGGCCTCGTCGCTGCCGGAGGATGTGAAAGAGCGGTTGCTGGCGCTACGCGACAGCCGCATCACGCAAGACGGCGTGCTGGTGCTCAAGGCGCAGCAGCACCGCAGCCAGGACCTGAACCGGCTCGACGCTTTCTCTCGTCTGCATGAGCTGGTCAACAGCGTGGCGCGGCCGCCCAAGACGCGCCGTGCCACCCAGCCGACTTACGGCTCACGCCAGCGGCGCCTGGAAGGCAAGAGTCAGCGCGCCCAGACCAAGGCCTTGCGCGGCCGCGTCAGGAACGGTGCAGACGCGCACTGAAGAAGCGACGCCTGCAAGGTTGATCAAGATGACCTAGGATTGCCGCATGACTACCTCTCTCCAAATCGATTTCGTGTCCGACGTGGCCTGCCCCTGGTGTGCCGTCGGCCTGGGTGCGCTGGAACAGGCGCTGGCCAATGTGCAGGGTGACATCCAGGCTGAGTTGCATTTCCAGCCCTTCGAGCTCAATCCGCACATGGGCCCCGAGGGGCAGGACATGACCGAACACCTGACCGAGAAATACGGCTCCACACCCGAGCAGCAGGCGCAGATCCGCGAGACCATCCGCCAGCGCGGCGCCGAGGTCGGCTTCACCTTCAAGCCCGAAGGGCGCGGCCGCATCTGGAACACCTTCGATGCCCACCGCCTGCTGCACTGGGCCGGCCTGCAGAGCGCTTCCCTGCAGCACGCGCTGAAGAAGGAACTGCTCACCGCCTACCACGGCCGGGCCGAGAACGTGTCCGATGCCGAGGTGCTGGCCAATGCCTGTGCCAGCGTGGGGTTGAATGCGGCGCAGGCGCGCGCCATCCTGGCCGGCGACGACTACGCCGACGCCGTGCGCCAGAACGAGATGCAATGGCAGCAGGCCGGCATCCGCTCGGTGCCGGCCATCGTCATCAACCGCCAGTACCTGATCTCCGGCGGCCAGCCGGTGGAAACCTTCGAGCAGGCCCTGAAAAAAATCGCCGCCGGACCGGCTGCCGAGCAAGCATGAGCCAGGACCGTTCTGTGCGTGTTGTGATGAAGCGTTGGCTGCCGTTCTGTGTCCTGCTGGTGCTGGCCGGTGCCTTGGCGGCACAGCCCGTTTCTTTCGGGCTGTTCGGCGACACGCCCTACAGCCACTGGGAGCGCGAGCAGCTGCCTGAGCTGCTGGCCGAGATGGGCCGCGAGCCGCTGGCCTTCGTGGTACACGATGGTGACATCAAGAACGGCTCCAGCGAATGCAGCGACGCGGTGTTGCGCGACATGCTGGGCGTGTTCCAGGCCTCCCGGCATCCGCTGGTCTTCGTGCCGGGCGACAACGAGTGGACCGACTGCCACCGCAAGAACAACGGCGGCTACGACCCGTTGGAACGCCTGGCCAAACTGCGCGAGCTGTTTTTCGCCGGCGACACGGCGCTGGGCCAGCGCCCGCTGACGCTGGAACGCCAGAGCAGCGACCCGGCCTTTGCCGCCTACCGCGAGAACGTGCGCTGGGAGGCGGGTGGTGCGCTGTTCGTCGGCCTCAACGTCACCGGCAGCGACAACAACTACCACGGCGTCCATCGCAGCGGCGGCCCGGTGCCGGAGTTCATTGAACGCAATGCCGCCAACCGGGCCTGGCTGGCGCAGGCTTTTGCACTGGCGCGCAGTAAGAAGCTGGCCGGCGTGATGCTCATCATCCAGGCCAATCCCGAATTCGAGGCCGCCAGCGCCGGCAACTTCAAACCCGGCTACCGCGACTTCCTCCTCCAGTTGCGCGAGGAAACGCAGGCCTTCGCCGGCCAAGTGGTGCTGGTGCACGGCGACTCGCACCACCAGCAGATCAGCCAGCCGCTGCTCGATGCCGCGGCGCGCGAGGTGGTGCCCAATTTCACCCGTGTGGAAACCTTCGGCTCGCCTTTCATGGGCTGGGTCAAGGGCACGGTCGACGCGGCCGATCCCAAGGTGTTCCGTTTCGAGCCGCGGCGCTGGAAGCCGCAGCCCGCGCCGGTGAATTGAGCCGAAGGCGCTGGGGCCAGCAGCTGCGCAAGGTGTTCAACGAACTGCTGGATTCGGAGTATTGGCAGAAGCGGCGTCTGAGTGGGGGTGTCAGGGATCGGCCAGGAGCAGCCGCTCAGGAATTTTCTCGATAGCAGACGGTCATCCATCTATTCGGAGGATCGGTCACATGGTCAGGGCACTCCTTCAACGCCGAAAGCGTGGTAGCCACCAAGCGGCTTAGCTCATGGCACCAGATTTCCCACGAGACGTCGGTCGCTCCCTTCTGACTTTCTAAGCCTACAGCAAGCTCAGGTCATGGGGCTTGGCGCCAGGGAAAATGCTGTCGATTTGGGTGGCGTTCAGTCCGTACTGCCGCTGGAGCAGCCCTCCCAGAACTGCCCGGTACTCGTTGAGTACAGGAAAATCGCGGTTTTGAAACAGAGTAGCTTGTTCCACCCGAACTTGCTCCCCCGCAACTTGGCGGCCTCGTACACTGCCACCCATGACCCAGAATACCGATCCATGCCCATGGTCGGTGCCACGATTGCCGTTTTGGCGGACGGTGCGGCCGAATTCACTCATTACCACGACAGTGGTATCTCGCCATGCCGAACCCATCTCTTGCGCAAAGGCGGCCAGCCCGACGCCCAACTCCCCTAGGCGGTTGGCCAGATAGCCGTTGGCCGCACCCTGGTTCACATGGGTATCCCAGCCACCGATGTCGACAAAGCCCAAGTTGTAATTGTCATTCATCAGCTTGGCGATTCGCCGCGCTTCCAACTCAAAGCCTTTGGCATTAATGGCGTTGCGGTTGGCGGAGTCCATCTCTGCTGACATTTCTCGGAGCACTTCATCCCGCACGCCAAAGCCTTCGGCCACCTGGATGCTCATGGGGGTGCCCTGGTACATAGAGGCAATGATGCTACTTTGTCGGGCATCGACAGAGGGTTTGGCCAGTGAGCGCAGTGCGGTGTTAGGCACCTTCGTGCTGCCTTGAAATGCAAGCGGCAATTGGTCAGTAAAGGCTATCGGATTGCAGCCGGTCAACACGGCCGCCAGACGGTTCAGAAATCCGGAGCCATAGTCTCTGTGACCTTCCAGTGCTTGACCCATTTCCATGCTGTCTTGCGTTTCAAAGTGGCTACGTGACAGATCGTGGGTTCCAGCGAAGGGAACAAAGGCTAACTCCCCGTTCCCGTAGTACGGGAAGAGTGAGTCGCGCAGCGCTGGGTGCAGACCCCAATCCGCCGTCAGGGGTAATGCGGATGTCCGCTCTGATGATGGTCGCCCTATTGCAATATCGGGGCGCGATGCGTAGTAAAAATCGCTAGACATCGGAACTAGCAGACTGCAAGCGTCATATCCACCCCGCAGGAACACCACCAAAAAGCGTGATCGGGTTCTGGGCGCTGCCAGTAGCCGGGTCATCCCAGTAAGGGGCAGTGCAGCCAAACCGGCTATTGCGCTCAATGCGTTGCGACGTTGCATGGTGGGCTTTTCTTTGGACGGCTGTTATCGGCTCATCATTTCGGGCGACGATAGCAAGAAGGTGTTCCATTCCTGCGGTGAGGCAGCCTGTTCCAGGGCCTGGCGGGTGGCGGACCCCAAAGTCTTGATGATGGACTGGTAGTACAACGCATTAGCCAGTTGAGGAAAAGCCGGACGCTCCTGTGGTTGAGGACCGGCGGAGCGGAACAGGCCCGCATTTCCCGAACCAATGGCCTTGGCCACCTCAAAGCGCGTGGTCAATTGCCCGGGACTGCTCCATGCCGAGGATTGCAGGGCATAACCATCCGGCGTGGCTCGTCCATACAAAGGCTCACCCATGCGGTTTATCCAGTTCAGCATTGGGCCCACATTGAGTACCGGTTTTCCGTCATAGGCCAGGCGTACCGCGGACACCACAAAACGCACCGGATCCTTGAATTTTTGCTGCCCAGCCATGGAAAATTCAGGCGCTGTAAATAGCACCTCCAGGGTGCTAGCAATGTCACCATCGCTGCGCTCAAACGTCTGTGCCATGGCTTGCAGCAGTCGCTGCGGCGGCTCATCGGTTAACCAGTACGTGGCCAGCTTTTTGCTGACGAATCGAGCGGTAGAGGGACTGCGCGCCAAGCGGTCCAAGGCCTCCTCCAATTCACCTAGACCTCTACTGCGAATGGGCTGCCCCAACAGATGTTTGGCACCAAAATCATGGCGCACGGGGTTGAATTCAAATAGGCCCCGACGCACGTAGTAACTTTGCAACTCCTTGCGTTGCCCTGGATTGGCTGAGCCCGTGTTGATGCCCACACCTGTCAAAACGCGTGCCAGTTCTTGTACGTCTTGCTGGGTGTAACCGGCGTCCACGCCCAGGGTGTGCAGCTCCATCAGCTCACGGGCAAAGTTCTCATTGATGTGGCCCACCGCGTTTTGCTCGTTATCCAGATAGCGCAGCATGGCGGGGTGTTGCACTACAGCCCCAAGTAAATCTCTGAACTTGCCCAGCGCGTACGGCCGAATGGCAGTTTCTTCGTAGTTGCCCACCATAGCGCGCAGGTTGCTCTTGCCTTGGTGCACGTTGAAATGATTAAGCCAGAACCAGGTCATTTCTTCCTGCACCTGATGGGGGGAATACAGTGCACGCAGCAAATGGCGCGTAGCCGCATTGCGGGCCAGCAGGTTCATTTCAGTCTGGTAGGCCTGCTGCGCCATCTTCTTTTCGTCGTCGTTCGTCTTGGCCTCGGCATCCTTGCGGCGCTGATCCATGTCCCGAACCAGTTCCACTAGCGGACGCTGAAGGCTAGTCATGCCATCGATTTGCGCTTGTATATCCGCAGGCAGATCGCCTACGTTGCCCGGGTGTAACTGAGCTGTCAAATAAGCTTTGATACCCATGGCGCGTAAACGCTCCACGGTGCTGGGTGTTGCACCCCAAGTGATGCGATTGGCTAGCGTGTACGCATCTGTACTGGAGAGCGTATTCGCAGGAATGCCTGAACCAAGGGGCGCAGTACAGCCGGCAAACACGACAGCCAGTAGCACGAATGCCAGTCGTAGTGTGGGTATCACTTAAATTTCAGCCAATGACGTCAAAGCCTTTGTCTTTCAGGCAGCGCTGTACACATACAGCGCCCGGTTTTTAGTGATTGCGTCGACGAATGCCTTGCGCCCTTTCATTGCGATCCTTGCGGATGTCAGATCGGTCATTTGCGATGTCGCGTTTTTCCTTGTTGATCTCGCGCTGTTCCTGCTCGCGGCGACCTTCCCATTTTTGCGCATCCTTCGTGTCGCCACGTTTGACTGCCTGATCTTCCTTACGTTGATCGAAATTGCGCTCGCGACGATCTTGATTCAAATCACGTTGATCTCGACCGATGTCTCGTCGATCTTGGTTGATGTCACGTTGTTCGCGGCGAATTTGGCCGTTATCCGGTCGACCAGGATCAGCAGGAGCAGTAGTCTGTGCCAGAACCGGAATGGCAATGGCGACCAATAGGCAGGTTGCAAGCAGTTTGGATTTCATGATTGAGGATCTCCGGGTTGGTTTGAACTTGAGTCTATTACCAGTCAATATGGATTGACTGGTAACAACAACGCAGACCGAAGTCATCCGG
>Ga0255338_1005969_pt1 | contig 10729 bp, 8 predicted proteins | sample MeOH1_35cm_T4_19_FD_203715 | JGI IMG/M metagenome (GOLD analysis project Ga0255338, IMG submission 203715) | Sandy soil microbial communities from University of British Columbia, Vancouver, Canada - MeOH1_35cm_T4_195 | ecosystem: Engineered > Artificial ecosystem > Sand microcosm > Unclassified ... | reverse complement strand
TCTTGGGCGCCATCGAGAACATGTCCGGCTTCATCTGCCCGCACTGCTCCAAGGAGAGCAAGATCTTCGCGGAAGGCTCCGCCGCCGCCCTCAAGAAGAACTGGGGCATCGACCTCCTCGGCGCGATCCCTCTCGACCCGAAGGTCGGCCAAGCGTCCGAGGACGGCAAGCCCATCGTCCTGTCCCACCCCGACTCCGCCCCGGCCAAGGCCCTGCGCGAGGCCGCCCGCAAAGTCGCCGCCCAGGTCAGCATCCGCAACGCGACCACGAAGCCCCTCGAGATCAAGCTCGTCAAAGCCTAATTTGACGGTGTCAGGCATTCCGCTTTTTTCACTTTGTCCGGCAAAGTGAAAAAAGCGGAATGCCTGACACCGAGATAACAGGAGACAACGACAACATGACCACCGCCACCGCCGCGCCCGAGACGACGCCGATCAAAGTCGGAGCCGTCGCCCCCGACTTCAAGCTGCCGGATTCCGAGAAGAAGGAGTGGACGCTGTCCGAGTTCAAGGGCAAGAAGCCCGTCGCCCTGTTCTTCTACCCGCTCGACTTCTCCCCGACGTGCTCCAAGGAGAACGCGTGCTTCTCCCAGGACCTCTCTCGCTACGAGAAGTTCGCGCAGGTGTTCGGCATCTCCGTCGACTCCGTCTGGTGCCACAAGGCGTACAAGGCGCAGATGGGCCTGAAGCACACGCTCCTGGCCGACATGCACCGGACCGCGATCAAGGCCTACGGCCTGTTCCACGCGGGCGGCAACATCTCCCAGCGCGCGACCGTGCTCGTCGGCTCCGACGGGAAGGTGGCCTTCGTGAAGGTCGAGGGCGACATCACCAAGGAGCGCGACTACAAGGAGCTCGAGGCCGAGCTGGCCAAGCTCAAGTAACCTCGTCACGCAAAAGAACGCGCCCCGGGCCGAAAGGCTCGGGGCGCTTTTTTCGTCGGGAACTCGCACCGGTGCGAGTCCCGGGACTGTTTCCGGAAACAGTCCGGACCGGTGATGGATCCTCAGCTGCCGGGCAGGGGGACGCGCGCGGGGGCCTGGGCGCAGAACGGGTCCGCGCCGTTGAACTTGTCCGTGACGTAGTCCCGCGTCGCGGGATCGAAGGTGTAGCGCGACATCCAGCCGAAGCACTGGATCGGCCCGCCGCCGCCGGCGGGCGCGTCCTCGCCCGCGGGATCCCCGGTCGCGGGGACGTCCTGGAGCCGGTAGACGCAGGTGCGGAATTCGAGGGAGGAGTTTTCCGCCGACAGGACGGTGCCTTCCTCGTTGACCATGGAGACGCCGCCCTCGGGCACGTCTCCGACGAAGAAGGCGGAGGCGGGCGCCTCCGTGTCCTTCAGGAAGCGGCGCTGGGCCGGGTCGTTGAAGTACTTGTAGTCGGCCATGAGGCTCGCGGCGTCGGGGCGCAGCCGCAGCGGGCCGCGGGGCGTGTAGTACAGGTCCACGCGGCTTTCCTCGTCGGGGTAGGACATGTAGACAGGGTCGGTCTCGGTCCGGTCGACCTCCCAGCCCGGGTGGCTGAACGCGACGCGCGGGCCGCGCAGGCGGCGGGCCACGTCGAAGACCTTCTCTATCTCGGCGCCGGAGGGAAGCGCGTAGCGCGCGTGATAGACGCAGCCGCGGATGAACTGCACCACGCCGTAGTCTCGCAGGCACTCGGGGGCGGTCGTCTCGATCACGGCGCCCATGACGCTGAGCCGGGTGGCCTCGCCGTTCTTGACTCTTTCCCGCGTCTCGTAATCGACCAGCGAGAAGGCCTTCAGGCCGCAGGCGGCGCCGGCGGGGACGGGGAACGTCTTCCTCTGCAGGCGCGGGATGACGCCGTCCTTGACCTCGCGCGGCGCGGGCTTGGGCGGCTTGATCGCCGCCGCCTGGCGCGCGCGGTCCGTCGCGGCCTTCACGCCGGCTTCGACCGAGGCCTCGAAGCCGGTCTGGGCGGCGGCGGGCAGGACGGCGAGCAGGAGCGGGAGCAAGGTCTTCATGGGCGAGAGGATAGCCCATCGGCGGCGGCGGCGCTAAGGCGGAAGGTCCCAGGGCGGCGCCGTTAAAGGCCCTACGCCCCCGTGGGCCTGGCGAACGCCAGGACATGGCCGTCGGGGTCGAGGCTGTACGCCGCGTCGTGGCCCCAGCCCCGGGGCGCGAGGGCGCTCAGCTCCTTGGCGCCGCCCTCGAGGGCGCGGCGGTGCGCCGCGGCCGGGTCCGCGACGATCAGGTAGAGCTCGGCGCGCGGCAGTCCCGCGGCGGCCGCCGGGTCGGGGAGCTTGTCGCCGAGCAGGCGCTTGATGCCCGCGGCGGGCATGAGGCCCAGCACCGCGCCGCCGACGAGGTCGAACTCGGTCATGCCGGGGACGTCGAGGCGCGGCTCGAGGGCGAGCGCCGCCGCGTAGAAGCGCGCGCTCCGCGCCTGGTCGGCGACGTACAGGATGAGATGGGCGGCCGCGATCGCGCTCACGGGCGATATTCTAGCCATTTGGTAATATGCGGTCACCCCTATGAAATCCTCCATCGATCCTCGGACTTTGACCGTCCTGATAACCGGCGCCACCTCCGGATTCGGAGAGGCGGTGTGCCGCCGCTTCGCCGCCGAGGGCGCGAAGGTGATCGCGACCGGGCGCCGCGAGGACCGCCTCGCCAAGCTCAAGAAGTCGCTCGGCAAGCGCTGCTTCGCGTCCGTGTTCGACGTGCGCGACCGCCGCCAGACCGAGGCCGCGCTGGACGCGCTCCCCAAGGAGTTCAAGAGGATCAACGTGGTCGTCGCCAACGCGGGCCTGGCGCTCGGCCTCGGGCCTGCGCACGAGTCGAGCCTCGACGACTGGGACACGATGGTGGCGACCAACGTCAACGGCCTGCTGTACACCGTGCGGGCGACCTTGCCCGGGATGGTCGCGCGCGACGAGGGGCACGTGATCCTGCTCGGCTCCACCGCGGCGGACTACCCGTATCCGGGCGGGAACGTCTACGGGGCGACCAAGGCGTTCGTCAAGCAGTTCGGCCTGAACCTGCGCGCGGACCTCCTCGGTTCCAACGTGCGCGTGACCGGCATCGAGCCCGGGCTCGCGGAGACGGAGTTCTCCCTCGTGCGCTTCCACGGCGACGCCGCGCAGGCCGCCGCGCCGTACAAGGGCCTCGTGCCGCTGTCGGCGGACGACGTCGCCGAGACGGTGTACTGGTCCGCGGTCCTGCCCAGGCACGTCAACGTCAACCGCCTGCAGCTGATGCCGGTGATGCAGGCGTTCGGACCGTTCGCGTTCAAGCGGAAAGGCTGAAAGGACGCGGCCGGCGCGCGGCCCTTGATTAATGCGTCCATGGGGCTATAATTAAGAAAGCCGGCCATGAAAACGATCCTCGATCAGCCCGACGAGCCCGAAGTCCCGCCCCTGGACCCCAAGAAGGTCTTCCTGTTCGGCATCCTGCTCGCGATGATCGCGCTGGCCGGCTGGCGCTATTGGCGCGCGCAGAAGGCCGTCGCCGAGGTCGCCGAGGCGTCGAAGGACTACCGCAAGCTGTTCCCGGCGCGCTCCGCGGACGCCCCGCCGGCCCCGCCGCCGGTGCCGAAGCCCCTCGTCCCGGCCGCGGCGCCCGTGTCCGGCATCGGCATGCTCAAGATCGACGACGACATGCGTCAGCAGGCTCCGCCGAAGGCGGAGCCGCCGGCCGCCCCGGCTGCGCCGAGCGAAGCGGCCGCCGCTCCCGCCCCCGTGAAGGCCCCTCCGGAGCCTGCGCCGGCCGCGAAGCCGGCGAAGAAGGCGTTCGTCCAGCCGCGCCTGAACTCCGGCGCGTTCTCCGGGCTCAACGGCGGCGCCGGCCTGTCGGGCGGCTCGATGAGCGGCGGCGGCGCCGCGGCCCCCGCGGTTCCGGCCATCCCCGCGGTCCCCGCGCCCGAGAAGAAATAGCCTACTTGGCGGGCGGCGACGGCGGCAGGCTCGCCTTCACGCTGGCCGACAGCCCCAGGACCTTGTCCACGTATTCCTGGGAGTGGTTGTAGCCCCAGATGGAGCGGGGGACGTCCCTGGCGTAGCCGGAGGCGCGGAGGTAGTTGCCGACCGAGTAGGCGGCGTCGGAGAAGTCGAAGGGGTCGCGCTTGCCGCCGTCGGGCGAGCGGGAGAGGGCCTCCCAGCTCGTGGGCAGGAATTGCGGGATGCCCATCGCGCCGGCGTAGGAGCCCCGGACCTGGTCCGGGGTCAGGCCGCCGAGGTTGCCCTGGGCCGACAGGCGCGCGAGCGCGGCGAGGTCGCGGCCGGCCTGGCGCGCCTGCTTCGTCGGTCGGCCGTCGGGGCCCACGCGCTCGCTGATGGCCTTCAAAGTCGACGGGAGCGGGTACTTCCCCGTGTTGCGGCCCCAGCCCGTCTCCACGCCGAGTATGCCGAGGATGTGCTCGGGCTTCACGCCGAAATCCCTGTGGGCCTTGTCGAGGACGTCCTTGTGCTTGCGGTAGGCGTCGAGCGCGCCGCGCGGCGCCGGCGCGCGCGGGGGCGGCGGCTTGTCGGCGAGGCGCTGGATCTCGACCTTCTGCTCGGGGGTGAGGTCGGGCGTGGACACGATGGCCTGCACGGCGTCGAGATACGCGGCGCGCGGGACATCGGGGGGCGGCGGGGCCGAGGCGCGGGCGATGGCCATCGGGAGGTCCACGTCGTCCTGCGTGAGGCCTTGGGCCTGGAGCACCTCCTCCGCGGCCTCGGTCACCTCCTCCATGGTGACGGGGCGCCCCGAGCTCTGGATGTCGGAGATCGCCTTGCGGATCCCCGCGTCCACCTTGCCGTCCACCGCGATCTGGCGCATCAGCCCCTTCTCGAGGCTCGCGTTCTCCCTCATCGCGGCGGCGTCGCCGCGCGACCTGAGGTCGCGCGCGGCGCTGACCAGCCCCGCGGCCGCGCCGGTCACCTTCCGGTCGCCGGGGGCGGCTCCCTCGGGGGGGCCTTCGTCCGCCGCCGCCTTCCGGCCGGCGTCCTCGCGCGCGTCCGGGGCCGCTCCCGGACCGGGCGCGGCCCGCGGCGCGGGGCCCGGCGCCGGCGTTCCCGAGGCGGGCGCGAAGCCTCCGACGCTCGCCGTCGGGGCGTAGGAGCCGTCCGGCAGGTTCACCGCGCCGCCGAGCCCCGGAGCGGACGCGGCGGGCGTCGTTTCCGCGCCGGCGATCCCTCCGGCGGCCGCCTGCGAGGCCGGGCTCGAGAACCGCCGCTGGGCCGACTGGGCCAGGACCGGCTCGGGCGGGGCGAGCTCCGCCGGCGGGGCCTCGGGGGCGGGCGGCGGGGCGGGGGGCTCCGGCTCCGCGCGCGCCGGCCCCGGCGCGGGCTCGGGGCGCTCGACGAGCAAGGTCCGCGCGTCCGGCGCGGGCCGGCGCGAGGCGGCGGCCCACCAGAGAAGGGCGACGGCGGCCGCACCGGCGGCGACGGCGAGGCGGCTCTTGCGCACGGCATAGTGTGTTCGGACGCGGGGGGCCTGTCAAGGCCGGGATTCCCGGGCTATACTCGAGCCGTGCTCTTCTCGTTCCTCGCGCTGGCCCTGGCGGCGGTCCCGGTCCGCGCCGACGCCGTCTTCGCGGAAAAGGTCGTCGCGGCGGCTCAGGCGCAGACGAAGGAACGCGTCGTCTACGACGGCCGCTACTTCAAGCTCGCCTATCCGGGCGGCGACGTCCCCGCGGGGCTCGGCGTGTGCACCGACGTCGTCGTCCGCGCCTTCCGCAAGGCCGGCGTCGACCTGCAGGTCGCGGTGCACGAGGACATGAGGAAGGACTTCCCGGCCTATCCGAAGAAGTGGGGCCGGCGCTCTCCCGACCCGAACATCGACCATCGCCGCGTGCCGAACCTGATGACCTTCTTCAAGCGCCGGGGCGCGGCGCTGCCGGTCTCGGACAAGCCGGGGGATTACGCGCCGGGGGACCTGGTGACCTGGGACCTGGGCGGGGGGCTCACCCACATCGGCGTCGTCGTCGAGGACCCGTCAGGAGCGGCGAAGCCGCTGATCGTCCACAACATCGGCGCGGGGCCCAAGCGCGAGGACGTCCTGTTCGCGTGGAAGGTCACCGGCCACTACCGCTACGCGCCGTAGACGGAACGACGAAAAAATCGGAGCCGCCACTCGGTATCGCGCCGAGGTCTCCCGGCTACGAGGCGGGAGCTCTACTTTTGAGCTATGGCGGCGGGAAAGGAACCCGCCGCGGCGTCCCGCGGCGGGCTTTACGGCGCCTTCAGGAACGGCGCTTGGCCGAACACGAAGGTGTTGCCCGACTTCTTCGCGAACTCCGCCATCACCTCCAGCTCCTTGAGCCGGATCATGGCCGGGTCCGCGTACAGCTTGGCCGTGTTCGCCCGGACCCGCGTCGCCGCCAGGTCCTCGCGGGCCGTGATCAGCGCGGCCTTCGCCGCCTGCTCGGCCTCCACCGACTTGATCATCAGCGTCTTGATCTCGCCCGGCAGCACCACGTCCTTCACGCCGCACGCCGCCAGCTCGAGGCCGGCCTCCGCCGCGAGCGGTCGGACCTTGTCCGTCAGCTCGTCGGTCAGCGCCGTCTTCTTCGCCAGCAGCTCGTCCAGCGTCAGGTCCGCCACGATCGCCCGAGCCGCCAGCTGCAGCTGCTCGTACAGATACGTCGTGTACGCCTGGACCTTCGTCACGGCCTTCGCCGGGTCCCGCAGCCGGTACAGCGCCGTCAGGTTCATCCGCACCGGCATCTTGTCCTTGGTCAGGATCTCCTGACCCGTGACCGCCAGCGACGTCAGGCGCACGTCGAACAGATACGCCTCTCGCCGCGGGTAGATGTCCGGCAGGATGTACCGGCCCGGACCCAGCGTCTTCTCCAGCCGGCCGTTCGCGAACACCACGGCCTTCTGGTACTCCATCACCTGCAGTCGCACGAACAGCATGCGCATCACCTCTCTTTTCCCGTTTTCACTTCCAATCGGCCCCGTCGTCGTCTTCGATCCCGGCTTCCGGGCGGGCTCGGCGAACCGTCTCGCCTCGCGCAAGGCCCTTCCACCGTCGCGTTCCTCTGCCGGATCTCCGGGACGACGGAGCTTTTTTTGTCAGTCGCGTTAACAGCGCGATGCTCTACCACCTGAGCTACACCCTTGCGGGTGGGGGGAGTCGAACCCCCGACATTCGACGATCATCACGGTACGCGCTCCGCCACCGGCGGGCGCGCCGCTCCCGTCAGATCATGAAACTGGGCTCCGCCGCTTCGACGACCCGCGGCTTTCGGACGGCGCCCGGCGTGACTGACCGCCGTGCGGCAGGGTCCGTTTTCCGCTGCGATGCGCTGCAGGATCGGCTAGGCGACGGAGCTTTGGAGGCGCTTTTTGAGGGCGCACGCTGCCATTAGCGCTCTTTCGAGCCGGGGAATCGAACCCCGTCGTTTTGACGATCGACGCGGAACGCGCCAGGCCATCGGCCCGCGCGCCGCTCCCGTCAAATCTGGTGGGCCCGGGGGGGATCGAACCCCCACGCGCGTCTCGCGCCCGCGGCTCTCGACCGCGGATGTCTTCCATTTCATCACGAGCCCGAAATCTTGACCCCTGGCGGTGCTGCCCCGCCGCTTCCCGGTAGAGAGCCGGGCGTCCTGCTTTTTTAGACGAAGAGGTCGTTTACCCCGTGCGGATCCTGCCACCGCATCTTCCCGCTGAAATCGGGACATCCTTCTTTTAAACGAACGGGGTGCGAATCGAAGTCCATCGAGGAGATGGTTATCCCCATCATTCACAGATGGTTCCGTCAAAACTGTTGTCAACAACAGTTTCTCCAATCGTTGTGGATAACACCTAAAACATAGCGGGAGTGGGACTCGAACCCACCATCAGGAGCTTATGAGACTCCCCGGCTGCCCTGAACCGCTTCCCGCCGTCGTGACCGGAGAGGGACTCGAACCCCCATGCCCGCGTTTTTGAGACGCGTCTGTCTTCCGTTCCAGCATCCGGCCGATCTGGTGCCGATGATAGGATTCGAACCTATACTCACCGCGTTCTGAACGCGGCGCCTCTTCCGTTGGGCTACATCGGCGTGATTTCTCTGGGTTGAGGGAGTCGAACCCCCGCCTCTCCCGTCCGAGGGGAGTACGCTTCCGTAACGCTTAACCCAGCAAACGGTTCTCCGGCCTTGAATCGAACAAGGTCCTTCTCTTTGTAGGAGAGACACGCTACCGTTACGCCACCGGAGATTGGAGCCCTCGCCAGGAGTCGAACCCGGACTTGCTCGTTCGAAGCGAGCCGTGATGGCCGTTTCACCACGAAGGCATAGAGCTGCGGAGGTCGGAGTCGAACCGACATCGGCCGGTTAACAGCCGGCTTCCTTACCAGTTAGGGACCCCGCATCAGAGTCGGCGGCCGCGACGGGACTCGAACCCGCTTCGACTGGATCGACGATCCAGCACCTCGTCTCTTCGGTCTCGCGGCCGAAGACCAACGCCCCCCGCCCTCGCCGGGACTCGAACCCGGAACTGCTCTTTAGGAAAGAGCCGTGATGGCCTATTTCACCACGAGGGCAGACTGCGGGGAGATGCCCCCCGCGAATAAGCAGTGAGTCAACTTGGTACGTACCAAGTTTGTGGATAACTTTCTAAAGGTGGAGCCGCCGGGTGCCGCCCCCGGGACTGGACGATGCGAGCGTCCCGTGATCCTGTTTCACCACGACCCCGAAAACGGAAGCCTCGCCGGGAGTCGAACCCGGACTTGGACCTTAGAAGGGTCCCGCGCTTCATTACGCCACGAGGCTGGAGGCACGGGCCGGAGTCGCACCGGCGCATGGCGGTTTTGCGGACCGCTGCCTTTCTCCTTGGCGACCGTGCCGGATCGGCGGTAGGGAGAGGAATCGAACCCCCAAGCGGCATGGCCGCCTACTTCATTTCAAGTGAAGCTCCTCGTCCATTCGGACCCCTACCATGACGACGAAAATCGAGAAGGGGGCGGGAGCCGAAGCCCGCGAGCCGCTGACGCGGCCGGCCGATGCGGAGTTGTCGCGCCGTCACTTGCGCGGCGACCTCGCATCAATTTGGACCCCTTCAAAGGTACCGGTTCCAGGTGCTGCCCCTGGCGTGCGCAAGCGCTTCCGCTTTACAGGCGGCTGGGTTCGCTGGTTCCCAATAAACCGGTATGGTTGTCGAGGCAGGAATCGCACCTGCACACCCGCGTTCAAAGCGCGGGGGCCTACTGTTAGCCGACTCGACATTGTCAAAGAACGATAAGTCTTGGGCCCGCCAGGTATCGCGCCTGGTTCCCCGGTTTAAGAAACCGGTGCTCATCTGCTAAAGCTTCGGGCCCGTCTTGCGGCTCGTATCCTGCCGGCGCCGGGTAACGCTCCCGGTTCCCCGGTTTAAAAGACCGGTGCTCATCTTCTAAAGCTTCACCGGCTATATCTGCCGCGGCTCCGAATCGAACGGAGACCTCCCGGTTTTCAACCGGACGCTATGCCTTTTCAGCTTCCGCGGCTTGGATCTGGGGCGACCAACCGGATTCGAACCGGTACTTAGAGGATCACAGCCTCTCTTGCTGCCTTTACAACATGGCCGCCGTACGAACGTCGGATCTGTAGGCCCGGGAGGAATCGAACCTCCATCGACTCTCTAATCAGGAGAGCGTGTTGACCGGCTTATAAGGCCGGCGTGTTGCCGTTACACCACGAGCCCGGAAAACAAAAAACCCATGCTCTCGTACTTCGAGCATGGGTCGCTTTTCGAGACGAACGGCCGAAAAGGTTCTCTACATAGAGAGGGCTCCCATGCCCATGCGCTCAGCTTGCTCGGTTCCGCGCATGAGGCGCGGTGACAAAGGGCTGACGCCCCGCATGCACGGCGTGAACGACGCCGCGTCGCGGTGGTCTCGTTTCGATAGTCTCGATATGATGGTCATGGTCGCTTCTCGATCAAAAAAAAAGCCACGGGGCGCGCGGGATAGAAATCTCCCGCTCCGTGACACGATGATTATAGCAGATGCCCTGGATTTGTCAAGGCCCAGACCGATCCGCGGCTTCGCCGCGGATCGCCGGCTTCGCCGCGGATCGCCGGCTTCGCCGCGGATCGCCTAGAGGGCGGCGGCCTTGAAGCCGACGAGCTTCTGCCTGTCCTCGTCCCACAGCGTGAGCGAGACGCACTTGAAGCTCTTCCACAAGGTCAGCCGCGAGGGGTTCTGCAGGACGGGGTTCTCGTTCATGCAGCGCTCGAGCTTGTAGTTGGGGATGCGGCTGTTCAGGTGGTGGATGTGGTGGAAGCCGATGTTGCCGGTCATCCACTGCAGGACGCGGGGCAGGTCGTAGAAGGAGCTGCCCTTCAGGCTCGCGTCGACGACGTTCCACTTGTCGTCGCGGCTCCAGTAGGCGCCCTCGAACTGGTGCTGGACGTAGAAGAACCATACGCCCGCGATGGCCGTCATGATGCCGACGGCGAGCTGGACGAGGAAGAAGTGCTTGAGCCCGACCGTGTAGTGCGCGAAGGCGAGCAAGGCGACCAAAGCCAGGTCGTTGAGGAGGATGCTGCGCCGCTCCGCCTTCCAGTCCGCGGGGATGATGCCGGGCCAGCGGTGGTACAACACGAAGTGGAACGCCGGCCCGATGAAGAAGAGGACCGGGATCGAGCGGTAGGCGCGGTATTTCCAGCGCCCCCACGGCGTCAGCGCCGCGTATTCCTTGACGGTCAAGGTCTCGATGTCGCCGTAGCCGCGGCGGTCGAGGTTGCCCGAGGTGGAGTGATGGATCGCGTGGGTCTGCTTCCAATAGGTGTACGGGGTCAAGGTCAGCACGCCGATGACG
>Ga0255338_1005968_pt1 | contig 10730 bp, 10 predicted proteins | sample MeOH1_35cm_T4_19_FD_203715 | JGI IMG/M metagenome (GOLD analysis project Ga0255338, IMG submission 203715) | Sandy soil microbial communities from University of British Columbia, Vancouver, Canada - MeOH1_35cm_T4_195 | ecosystem: Engineered > Artificial ecosystem > Sand microcosm > Unclassified ... | reverse complement strand
TGCTTGAGGCGGAACTCGGGGATGAAGAAGCTGTGGATGACGTCCTTCGACAGGAGGTCGATGAGCACGGTCTTGTCGACGGGCAGGCGCATCTCGTTGCCCATGACGACGTCGTCGGCGGAGTCGGCGTGCGCGAGGTCGAGGCCGATGGGGTTGCTGAAGTGCGTGAGCTCCATCTTCCGCGGCCCGAGCTTGCCGTCGGGGCCGGCGTAGTGGACGCTCCAGCCGAACTGCTCCGCGACGACCTCGAGGCGGACGGGGTCCTTCGTGTCGGGCACGCTCGACTTGATGCTGCTCCAGACCGGGATCGCGTAGAAGACGATCAGCGCGACCTCGAAGGTCATGATGACCATGTCGGGGATCAGGGACTTCAGCTCGCCCTTGTTCTTGTACAGCATCTGGGCGAAGGGGAACTTGGAGATCGAGTCGGGGACGGAGATGTGCGCCGGCGTGTCGTCGTGGTCCTCGCGCACCGCGTTGTGCCCGGGCCGCGCGCGGAACTTCACGAGAAGATAGATGAAGAAGGCGCCCCACAGCACGAAGATGCCGAGCATCGCCGCGTGGATCAGCCAGATGCCGAAGTCGATCTTCCCGGCATAGCTCGAAGCGGCGACCGGCAAAGTCCAACCGTATTTTCCCATTCGATCCTCTCTGAGGAAAAAATCAGCGACGCCTAATGATATCAAACCGAAAGAAAAGGCGCAAAGACATGCAACAAATATGCCAATTTTCCGTTACAAAATTTAACAACGACAAAAATTATCTTCGATCCGCCTCCCCCACGGGATTGCGACAAAACCGGCCCGTTCCCGCAACGCCGGAGCGAGGGCCGGCCTGATATCCTCTGCGTGATGGCCCGCCTCGTGCTCGCCTTCGCGCTGCTCGTCTGCGCCGCCCCCGCGCGCGCCGTCGAGGCGTTCCCGAAGACCCTGATCTTCCAGCCCCTGCTCGCCGACCCCCGCTGGCCCGCCTTCTCCGGGGCGATGCAGAGCTACTCCCGCCGTCCCGGCTCGAAGGTGCTGTGGGCGGCGAACTTCGGGGAATCCTTCCCGTTCGTCGGCAGCCGGGACGGCGAGCGCTGGCAGTTCGGCATGCACGCCGCCGTCTTCACCATCTGGGACGTGCAGACCGAGTCCCAGGAGCTGATCAACACCGACTTCATCGTCGGCCTGCCCTACAGCTGGCGCCGCGGCCCCTGGTCCGGCATGTTCCGCCTGTTCCATGTCAGCACCCATCTCGGCGACGAGTTCGTCCTCGCCAACCGGGCCGTGCCCCGCGTGAACCTGAGCTACGAGGCCCTCGACGCCAAGCTCTCCCACGACTTCGCGCGCGGCCTGCGCGCCTACGGCGGCGCCGGCTCCATGATCCGCAAGTACCCGCCGGAGGTCAAGCCGCTGTTCTTCCAGCTCGGCGGCGAGTGGCTGGGCCCGCTGTTCGCCCGGGGCATCCTGCGTCCGGTGGCGGCCGCGGACCTCCAGAAAAAGCAGAACCACGGCTGGCCCAACACCGACGTCTCCCTGCGCGCCGGCGTGCAGATGCAGAACCTCCTCCTGCGTACGCGCTGCCTCCAGCTCCTCGTCCAGTACTACCGCGGCCACGACCCCAACGGCCAGTTCTACCACGACAGCGTCGAGGAGATCGGGCTCGGCCTCCATGCCTACTTCTAGAAGTGGAAGCTGAGGCCGACATCGGTGTAGCGCTCCCGCCTCCGGTACAGCTGGCCGAAGGGGGAATACCCGGCGAACCGCCCGACGAACGCCCGCATCGAGCGCGGCGCCCCGTCGATGCCCACGATGATCCCGGCGACCGTCCGCCAGCTCCCGTGATAGCCGACGTTCTCCCGGAACTGGACGTCCTGCGCGACGAACACCCGCATATGGCGCCAGGCCAGCGGCCGCGAAGTCAGCTCGAGCCCGGCCTGGGCCGCGCGCCGCGCCGGGTCGGGGATGGTGTGCAGCAGATACGTCGCCCCGCAGTAGGCCCTCAGCCACTCGAGAGGCTCCGCCGAGAGCGTGATGCGCGCGCCGTCGATCGAATACCGGAAGCCCTGATCGCCCGTCCTTCGGATGTAGTCGTCGCCGAGATGGGAGCTCTCGTGGAACAGCATCGCGCGCGCCGAGAATACGCCGTGCCTCGCCGCCACCGGCAGGTTCCCGACGAAATCCACCGTCTCGAACGAGTTCAGAGAGCCGCTGATGGTGAAGCGAGAATAGGCCATGCCCTCGACGTTCCACTGCCAGGACCAGGACTCGTCCTCCGTCCGCCAGCGGGTCATGCCCCAGCTGTGTCCGAGGGCCGCGTCGGCCCGGTCCTTGCCGTCGAGCCGGTAGTACGCCGCGCCGAGCCGTATGCGCCGCGGATCGGCCTCCAGCTGCCGGAACACCTTCTCCGATGCGGGGAACACGTCGAGGGGCGTGTTCGCCGCGGCGTTCGCGGCGAGCAGCCATAGCAAGAAGACGGGGAACGCTCCCGGCATGACCGCATTCTAGCGCCCGCCCGGGCGCGCGGCCATATCGGCCCGGTCACCGTCCGGCGACGCCTAGAAGTCGCTCTTGTCCTTGCCGGCGGGGGCCAGGCTCAGCAGGTAATCCGCCACCGCCTCGAGCTCGGCGTCGTCCAGGATCTCTCCCCAGGCGGGCATGCGGATCATCGGCTCGGGCCCTTTCGCGTCGTCCTTCTGCGACTGAGGCACGCCCTTCTTGATCTTCGCGACGAGCTCCGTCTTGCTGAAGCCCTCGGCCGCCTTCCGGAGCGGGGGGATGAGGCCGCCCTTGACGTTGTTGTTGGGATAGCCGCCCGCCCCGTCGATGCCATGGCAGCCCAAGCAGCCGGCGCGGTTGTAGATCACGCGGCCGCGGGCGACCGGGTCCTTTATAAGGGAAGGCGCGTCCCAGGGGCGGGAGCCCTTGGGCCAGTCCTGGCCCTTGAGGCCGACGAGATAGTCCACGATCGCCTTGCGCGCCTCGTCCGAGATGCGCCGGTTGGGCATCAAGGTGTCCTTCTTCCACGCCTGCGGGTCCTTGATGAACAGATCGAGCCACGCGGCGTTGTGGCGCAGGCCCACCAAGGTCAGGTCCGGTCCCACCGCGGAGCCGAGCTCTCCGACCTTATGGCAGGAGGCGCAGCCGGCCTGGACGAAGAAGGCCTTGCCCGCGGCGGGGCCCGTGGGGGCGGCCTGGTTGCAGGCGGCGGACAGCAGCGCGGCGAGAAGAAGGGATTTTTTCACGCGCTGATTCTACTAAACGGGTCTCAGTCCGGCCAGAGGTCGTTGACGATGCTCCCGACGGTGTTCGCGGAGCTGATGGAGACCCTAAGCGGGCAGAAGTTCGACGAGTCCGCCTCCCAGCAATAGACCAGCGCGCCGTCGCGCAGCTCGTTGGGCTTGCCGTACAGCTCGATGACCCGCGCAAAGCCGTCTCCGACCCGCAGCCCCTTGCTCGTGCGCCACTTCGGAGAGGTCGAGGCGATCTGGACGATGCGGCCGTCGAGCAGATGGATGGTCAGGCCGTCGTAGGTCCAGACCTTCAGCGGCAGATCCTTGTCCGTGGTCTCGTCGTGATAGGGCGGCTCGTCGCTGACCGCGAGGGGCTTTCCGAGTTCGGCGCGGAGCTGCTTCAGGCTCGCGTTGTGCGTCAGCGAGCGCAGGATGATGTCCTCTCCGCTCAGCTTCATCACGGGCGCCGCGGCGATCAGCTCGGCGCCTCCGGGGAGCGCGTCGGCCTGTACGGCCTGAGGAGGGGCCGGCGGGGGCGGGGGGGGATCCTTCGGCCGGAAGCGGAAGAAGAGCGCGGCGCAAGCCGCCGCCGCGAGGACGCCGATCAGAAGGGCTTTCGTTCTGTTCATCGATCTATCACTATTGATAATCACTAGTCCCGGGACGAGTGATTATCAATAGTTCCCGCGACGCTCCAGTGCTCACTTCGAAACCGGCGCCTCCGCGAGAACTTCCGATGGCCCCATCAAAATGTGAGAACCGCCCCAAATTCCGCATCCTCCTTCCATTCTCCATTCGACCATGAAACAGGAGGCTTCCCGGGCTCTTTGAATCGAAGCCGATCGAGTGCCGGCAGCACAGAGGCGAGGGACATATACGCCGCATCCGGGGTGGTGCCTTCCTTCAAAAGAATGATGATGGTCGGAGCATCGCTGCTTCCGGGCGCGAGCAGTATCCCCCTGACCTCAGGCGCGATCGAGATGACGAGCAGTTGTTGTCCTAGGTATATCGATTGAGGAGGCTCTGGCTTGCGCGGGAACGGTTCAAGGCTCCCGCCCAAGAGGTTCAGGACTTCCGCACGAACGAGATCCAGGCGCAGCCCTGAATCCTCCAACACGCGCGCGGCCACGCCTTCTTCTTCGCGGATGAGGCCGACGAGCAGATGCTCCGTGCCGACGTAGGAGTGTCCCATGTACTGAGCTTCCTCGACGGCATACTCGAGGACTTTCTTGGCGCGGGGCGTGAAGGGCATCTCGCCCAGCAGCATGACACTCTCGCCCGTGCCGATGATCTTCTCGATCTCGATTCGCACCTTCCGCAGATCTGCGCCCAGGTTCGCGAGGACCTGGGCGGCCACGCCTTCACCCAGCGCGATGAGGGCGAGCAGGACGTGCTCGGTCCCGACATAATCGTGGTGGAGGCGTTTGCCCTCTTCCTGGGCCAACAGGATGACCCGCTGTGCCCTTTCTGTGAATCGCTGGCCCATAATTCTCCAAGAACTCCGCCTAACGCCTTCTCTCTGCCGCCGTGGCACCAGTCCGGAACTGCGAACGCGCAGCGGGCGACAGATGCGAATAGTTGGATGGTCTAGATTCCAGTCCTGATGTCACGAACAACATCAATGATTCTACTGACGCGGCTCTATCCAACGAATCGCATTCCTCGCATATTCGCGAACCTGCTCGTTCGGGTCCGCAAGAAGAGCACGGAGGGGCTCGAGTCCCTGAGGATCTCTGGTCATCCCGAGACTCTGGGCTGCCCACTTGCGCACTTGCGGGTCTGAGTCCTTCAAGGCTGAAATTAGAGGGATGACCGTCTTCTTAGAAGGACGGCCACTCATGTACATCGCCCCTTCGAGGCGAACAGATGGGTGATCATCGCGCAAAGCATTGAGCGCATCATCCGTGAAATCGAGCCAATGGAAGGACCGAAGCGCGCTCATTGCACCGGCGCGAGGCTCGGGCGCTTTTTCTTTCAGCATGTCTCTAAGCGTGGGAATGATCTCTGGCGCATCGGCCCGGATGAACTGAGCGCCACAGCATCCCGCTGCCCTGCCACGAACCGTTGGGCTTGGGTCACTGAGGGCCGCTACGATTCCGGTTCTTATCTCGGGATTTCTTTCCATGCAGCCTCTGTGCAGTTGCATAACGCTTAGCCGATCGTTCGAACTACCCTTTAGCAGCGCATTTAGGAGAACCTCCATCGAGCTTTGAGGAGTGATGTCTATCCGTCGAATCGGTCGTGGCCGCGCATCCGCTTCCCGCGACGTGCTGGGCGTCTGACTCGTGTCCAGCTTCCAACTCGCGATGTCGTCACCCTCGCCACCGTTATCAATGCCGTTAGGACCCCGCGAATAGATGGCGAACGGCTTGCCAGAACTTGGAGCGGCGATATACACGTACGGATGTCCCCACAAATCCAGAAGACGATTCGACCCATCAAATCGGTTTCGCTCGGAAACAGGATATCTGTTCGGAGTCCATGGCGTTTCTGGTGGCGTTCCGCCGCGCTTGATGGAAAACCCGATCAGCTTGGTATAAAGCTGGATCTCCTGGGCGGTGAGTTTGGTCTTTAGGGCTCGGAGTTTGTCAGCAGTGATATTCCCGCGCGCAACGCCAATAGACTCGATCTGACGCGCCCAGCGTATTCCGGACGGAGGCATGATTGAGAAGGGACCATCCATCCATTCATCCGCAAGCTGATACAGCCGCCTCGCCAACTCGCGCGCACTCTCAGGACTCCGTTGAGTTGAATTCCGCAGGTGCGCCTTCCATGAGTCGATGAGATAATCCATGAGGCGGTCTTCTTCGTATTGGTCCTCGCGCGCGAAACGGGGCTTGGAGTATCCCGGCCCATCGGGGAGATAGCGCGAAAGTGCATCGGCGGCCCAATCACAGACTCGCAGTCCGTTAAAGCGCGTATCATGCTTATTATCCAGCAACGATGTAAGAATCGGGACTGCTTCAGGTATCGGTTCCTTAGGAAGTGCCGAAATGAGATAGCCATATGCTGCCTCATCCGAGTATGACACCTGGAGTAGGCGAAGTATGGCCCGCCCTGCCTCGACGGAATCAAAATTGCGGAGGCTCTCCGAGGCGAGGTGGGCATTCCCATCGCGCCCCAGTCTTTCTATCAAAGGGATCGCCTCGTCAATCTTGATGAGATACGCCGCCCTCGATGCGCCCGCGGCGATCTGGGGGTTGGTCGCCTTGAACCCTTCAAGCACGGCAGCTATTACTTCAGGCGGTACTGGCTTTGCCCTTGGCAATGGGTGACGATAGTTCATCCGCTCGCGCGGTATCGCCCATAGTCGTCCCAGGACATCGAGAATGTCCCCACGATGATAATCTTCGCCCAGGGAAGAGTAGAGCTTCAGCAACTCAGGCGTTGCCCGTTCGGGTTCCTGCCTAGAGAGTTCTTGGATTGTCCTCGTTAGGTCGCCTGGGCGGGTCTGCGAGTAGCCAGGCCGAACCAAGAGAAGGCAGATTATAATAACGGCGAGAGCTCTCGAGAGTAGATTCATTTCTTTTTCATGTGCGGCCGACTTATCCGGCTAACGCAGACGATCTGATGCCGCCGCTTGAACTGTCAAACCAAACGAGGCGGCCGGCTGGTCTAGCCAATGCTTAGGCGCACCCCAAATGTCCACAAATATCCCCAATTGCCCCCCAACGTCCACAGTTGCGCACAAACACTTCGTCTGCTATAATCTGCATGAAGGCTTTGTGGTTTAGACCACATTGCCTTTTAACTTTCCTACCTCGCCTTACTTCCCGCCTGACGCATCCTTGTCCTTCTCCGATCTCGATCTGAGATCGTAAATAACGTAAATCCCTTCAGATTTCGAGCCGTTGACCCTGGAATCAATTTTCAATGATTCCACTTGTTTCACTAGCGGGGCCAATTCAGGTCGAGATTTTGGCACGATTGCGTTTCTGTCGAAACCGTGCCCCCAACTCAGAACATAGGCGATCAGATCCGCTAATTGGATTCCAACGGTTAGATCGCTGTGAACAAAGAACGGCTCCGGGACAAGGCGCTCCGATCTATCTTGTCCCGTCTTGAGGTCGCGGTAGTACGCCTGCATCTGTCCCAAAAGTATATGACTGGCAGATTTGTCTAGCTCATCAAATACGATGATGCCTGCGTGTTCTGCTGTTTTTGAATTCACAAAATAAAAGAAGCGCTCGAATAGGTATGCGTAGTCCTTTCGCAGGAAGGAAACCTTCCGATCGCCTTGGGCATCAACCGGAACGATGATGCCCAAACACTGCGCTCGAAATTTAGGGCAGAGCTCAAAGAGTCTTTTAACATACTCGAGCTTCGCTTGAGCCAAAGCGGACAGGGCTTTCTTGTCAGCGTTGGCTCCGTTACGCAGGCTGAATCCGGCCAACTTCCTTCGCTCTTCCGGCTTGAAGGCGCTAAACCAGTTGGCCTTTTTGAAGACCCGGGGATTAAGGAAGTTGTCTCCCTTAATCTCCTTAACATCGAACTCTTCGTCAGTGGCTTTCACCTTTGCAGCGCGCCGCTCCGCATTTAAGACCGGATAAGTGATGCCGAACAGCTCGAGTTGGAGCGCGTAGACCGCTTGGATGAACGACCAGAGCGCGCCGTCGCGAATTGCGAATCCGCCGAGAACTTCTGCGGGCGCCAATTTGCGGTCGTGTCCGCTCTCATCGACGAACAAGAAATATGACATTGAGTTCTTTTATACCACAATGCCATCGGGTGGCAGTGGCGCCTAACTTGTATTAGGCTGACCGGCTCAATTCCGACCAAAATTCGACCATCCACGGATTGTACAGCGAATACCAGTGATTAACCAGGGTCGACTCGGCCTCTGATGAGACGCGATAGCCCGCTCCGCAATAACAAGCCCTCGCAAGCCACCCCAACCGGAAAAATGGTAAAATGTCCAAGTATTCGGAGGAGCTTCTTATGGGCGGTCTCGGAACGACGGAAATCGTCATCATCGCGGTGGTCGCGCTGATCCTCTTCGGACCCAGCAAGATCCCTGAGTTCGCGAAGCAGTGCGGCCGCGCCATGAACATGTTCAAGAAGGGTCTTAAGGAAGGCATCGAGGACGACGAAGCCCCGAAGAAGGACGAGTCGGTCAAGAAGCCCTGAACAAGCCCGTCACCGTCTTCGCCGCGGGCTGCTTCAACCGCGTCCACGCCGCGCATGTGCGCCTGCTGCGCTCCGCCCGCGTGCTCGGCGACACCCTCGTCGTCGTGCTGTCCAACGACGCGCATAACCGCAAGCCCAACGCCGTGCCCGCCAAGACGCGCAAGAAATGGGTCGAGGCCCTGGGCATCGCCGACAAGGTGGTCATCGGAGACGCGAAGAGCTTCGCCGAGACGATGCGCCGGGAGAACCCGGACATCCTCGTGCTCGGCTACGACCAGAAGCTGCCCGATCCCGAGACCGAGAAGGCCGTCAAGGACATGGGCGTCGACGTGATCGTCATGCCCTGGTTCCCCGGGAAGGAAGACCAGTCCTCGTCGTCCTGCGGCTGAGGCGCGCGTGAAACGCGACCGGATCTATCTCTTCTTCGCGGTCAACTATTTCGCCCAGGGCATGGGCGGGCTGGCCTACGAGCCGGTGTCCTATTACCTGAAGGACGCCCTCGGGCTCGGGCCGGCGCAGGCCGCGGTGTTCGTGGCCTGGATGACCTTGCCCCTGACGATCAAGCCGCTGTTCGGCGTGCTGACGGACTTCCTGCCGTGGGCCGGCAAGCGAAGGGCGCCGCACCTCGTCGCGGTGTCCGTGCTGACCTCGCTCGGCTGGCTGCTCCTGGCGGGGCTCAAGGCGCCGAACTATCTCGCCGCGCTGGCCCTCCTGATACTCGTGAACGTCGGCTTCGTGCTGTCGGACGTGGTGTGCGACGGCGTGATGGTGGAGCGGGGCAAGGAGCGGGGGAAGACCGGGCTGTACCAGGCGGTGTCGATCGGGACGCTGTACGCGACGCTCATCGTGACCGGGTTCGGCGGAGGGTGGCTGGCGCAGCACGCGCCGTACCGCTGGGTGTTCGTGCTCACCGCGTGCTTCCCCATGCTGACCGCCCTGTCCGCCGGCTGGATCGACGAGGCGGGAGTCGGAGACGTGAAGGAGACGGCGGCGAGGGGCTGGAGCGGCCTGGCGGGGATGTTCCGCGACCCGAAGGCGTGGGCCGTGGCGCTCGGCATATTCCTGTGGAGCTTCTGCCCGTTCCTGGGCACGGCCCAGTTCTATTATCAGAGCGAGGCGCTCGGCCTGTCTCCGATCTTCATCGGCGGGCTGGCCACCGCCGGAGGCCTGGCCGGGATGGCGGGCGCGGCTCTCTTCGGACGGCTGACCGCCGGAGGGACGGAGAAGGTGGCGCGGGCGTCGATCTGGCTCGGCGCGCCGCTCTCCCTGCTGTATTTATTCTATCGCGGGCCCCTGTCCATCGTGATCCTGACGCTTTTGTTCAGCCTGACCGGGGTCGTGTTCCGGCTGGCGTGGATGGACCTCGCGGCGAAGTCCTGCCCCGAGGGGGCCGAGGCCACGGTGTTCGCGGCCTACATGGCGGTGTTCAACATCGCGGCGTCGGCGTCGAACACGCTCGGCGGCTCGCTGTACGAGAGGCTGGCCGCGTCCCACGGAGCGTACGCGGCGATGGCCCTGCTCTCTTTGGTCGGGACGGCCGGCACTTTGGCGGCGTGGCCCTGCCTGAGGTTCGCGCTAAGGGACGACGCGGCGCGCGCCTAGGTAGCGGGCCCCGAACCACTTGTTGTCGAGGTCGGCGACCATCACGCCCTTGGACGAGGAGGCGTGGATGAAGGTCCTGGCCTTCGGGTCCACGACCATGGCCACGTGCGAGACGCCGGCGCCCATGGTGTTGAAGAAGATGAGGTCGCCCTCGCGCAAGGTCTCGGTCTTGGAGCCGGTCTTCCACTGGTCGCGGCTGACGCGGGGGATCTTGACGCGGTTCTCGCCGAAGGTGTTCTGCGTGAGGGCGGAGCAGTCGATGCCCTGGTGCGTGGTGCCGCCCCAGACATAGGGCGTACCGAGGTAAGAGCGCGCGGAGGCGTCGAGGCCGGGCCAGAGCTTCTTGATCTCGGGGGAGGAGGCTCCGACGACGGCGGGGGTCTCCTCGACGCGAGGCGCGGGCTTCGGGGCCGGGGGAGGAGAGGGCTTGGGCTTCGTCACGCGCGGCATCTGCGGTATGCCCAGCCCGAGGCGGCCGAGGGCGTCCGTGGTCTTGCGCTGGGCTTCCTTGGCGACGGGGCTGTCCTCGATCGCCTTCTCGACCGCCTTCTCCACGGGCTTCTCGACCGTCTCCTCGATGACGGTCTTCACCGCGGGCGGGACGTACACCGGGGGCGGGGGCAGGACCTTGGTGAACACGCCTTTGTAGTCGGGGATGACGGGCTTGGTCTTGGTCCGGCGCGCCTTGAGGAACAGGGCCTTGGCGTCGGCGCTGATGCGGCCGGGGCCTTTCTTGCCCTCCATCAAGGTGCCGAAGAGGTAGCTGGCGTAGTCCTTGGGGTCGAAG
>Ga0255338_1005967_pt1 | contig 10731 bp, 12 predicted proteins | sample MeOH1_35cm_T4_19_FD_203715 | JGI IMG/M metagenome (GOLD analysis project Ga0255338, IMG submission 203715) | Sandy soil microbial communities from University of British Columbia, Vancouver, Canada - MeOH1_35cm_T4_195 | ecosystem: Engineered > Artificial ecosystem > Sand microcosm > Unclassified ... | reverse complement strand
CGAGGACCGTCAAGTACGCGACCTGCCGGAGCGCCGCCGACGTGGCGAAGGCGACCAAGGACATGGTCCTGCGCGGCGCCCCGCTGATCGGCTGCGCCGCCGCCTACGGGATGGCGCTCGCCGCCCGCCGCAACAAGCTCTCCGAGGTCCTCAAGGCCGAGCCGGTCCTGCGCCGCGCCCGCCCCACGGCCGTCAACCTGATGCACGCGCTCGACCACATGCTGGCCGTCGCGAAGGCCGGCCCGGAGAAGACCCTCTCCAAGCGCATGGCTGCCGCCGCGGTGAGGTACTACGAGGACGACCTCGGCTTCAACGCCCGCATGGCGACCCTCGGAGCGGCGCTGCTGAAAAAAGGCTCGAGCGTCATCACGCACTGCAACGCCGGGGCCCTGGCCACCGCCGGGATCGGCACGGCGGTCGGCATGATCCGCGGCGGGTGGCTGGCCGGCAAGATCGACCACGTCTATCCTTGCGAGACGCGGCCCTACCTCCAGGGCGCGCGGCTCACCCTCTGGGAGCTGATGATGGCCGGCATCCCGGCCACCCTCATCACCGACAACATGGCCGCGCATCTCATGAAGACGCGGAAGATCGCGGCGGTGATCGTCGGCTCGGACCGCATCGCGGCCAACGGCGACGTGTGCAACAAGATCGGCACCTACGGCCTGGCCATCCTCGCCAAGCACCACGGCATCCCCTTTTACGTAGTCGCTCCCAGCACGACCGTCGACCTCGCGACGAGGCACGGCGACGACATCCCGATCGAGGAGCGCTCGGTCCAGGAGGTCGTCGAGATCTTCGGGGTGAAGATCGCGCCGAAGGGCGCGAAGGCCCATCATTTCGGCTTCGACGTCACGCCCCGCTCGCTCGTCACCGCGATCGTCACGGAGAAAGGGGTCGTCTCGCCGGTCAACGGCGCAAATCTAAGGAAGGTACTGAACAGCTAATGTCCAATCACCAGCACAAGCCGCCGACGACCCGCCCCAAGCTCACCAAGATCCTCGCCACGCTCGGCCCCGTCTCCGCCAAGCCCGCCGTGATGCTCGACCTGCTCACCGCCGGCGTCGACGCGTTCCGCCTGAACTGCTCGCACGCCTCGCTCGGAGAGCTCGAGAAGAACGTCAACCTGATCCGCTCCATGTCCCGGCAGGCCCGCCGCGCCTGCTCCGTCGTCATGGACCTGCAGGGCCCGCGCCTTCGCGTCGGCCGCCTGCGCAACGGCGAGGCCATCGACCTGCGCAAGGGCGCCCGCACGCGCATCAGCGTCGCCGACATCCCCGGGACGGCCGAGGAGTTCTCCACCAGCTTCAAGAAGCTCCCGCAGACCGTGAGGAAGGGGATGGAGATCCGCCTCGACGACGGCTCCATCGTGCTGACCGTGCTCAAGACCGGCGCGGGCTGGGTGGACTGCGAGGTCGTCATCGGCGGCAAGCTCAAGGAGCACAAGGGCATCAACCTGCCCGGCGCCGACATCGACCTGCCCGCGCTGACCACGAAGGACCTGCGCGACCTCGACATGGGCCTCAAGTGCGGCATCGACCACGTGGCGCTGTCCTTCGTGCGCTCGCCCGACGACATCCTCAAGGCCCGCCGCATCATCCAGAAGGCGGGGGCGCCGACGCGCATCATCGCGAAGATCGAGCATCCTCTCGCGCTCGACCGCATCGACGACATCCTCGACGCCGCCGACGGCATCATGATCGCCCGCGGCGACCTGGCCGTCGAGCTGTCCGCCGCCGAGGTGCCCGCCTTGCAGAAGATGCTCGTGCGCCGGGCCAACGACGCCGGCAAGCTCTCCATCGTCGCCACTCAGATGCTGGAGAGCATGATCAGCCACGCCCAGCCTACTCGCGCCGAGGCCTCGGACGTCGCCAACGCGATCTACGACGGCGCCGACGTGGTCATGCTATCGGGGGAGTCCGCCGTCGGCCTGTACCCCGTCGAGACGGTGACGGTGATGGCGGACATCATCCGCCGCGCCGAGGCGTCGAACTTCCGCTACCGGATGATTCCGCACGGGCTGCTCGACAGCCCGGAGACGGGCTTCGCCCACGCGCTCGCGCGCGCGACGCACGACGCCTGCGACGTCACCGGCGCCAAGGCCGTCATCGTCTACACGATGACGGGCTGGTCGGCGCGCATCATGTCGAAGTACCGGCCGTACGCGCCGATCGTGGCGATGACGCCGCTCAAGGCCACCTACAACCAGCTCGCGCTGTACTGGAGCATCGCGCCGATGATCTGCCCTCTCGGAAAGACGACGGACGAGATGCTGGGCTACGGAGAGCGCATCCTCCTCAAGAGCGGCGTGGTCAAGCAGGGGGAGACGACCCTAGTGACCGCCGGAGGCACGGCGAAGCACAAGGCCTCGAACATGCTGAAGATCCACGTCGTCGGGTCTTTGACCTACCGCTAGTCGCGGCGCCACTCGGTCTTCACGACCTTGGCCTTCTTCGGGTCCTTCAGGTCGATGTCGGCGACCACGTGGTCGTAGCCGTACCAGCAGATCTCCGGCCACACGTCGTAGGCGAAGTCGCAGCGCGCCGAGGCGGCGCCGGCCTCGTGCTCGCAGGAGAAGGAGCTCCAGTCCTTCGTCCCGACCGCGCGGCCGGCGGCCGCGACGGCCTCCTTGGCGAGGGGGAAGGCCGGGTTCCACTGCGTCGAGGTCGTCCGGACGACCGGCGGCGCGACGGTCTTCGCCGCGGGGGCGCTCTCGATGAGGACCGGCGCGGGCAGCTTGACCTTGGCGAGGTCCGAGGCGGAGGGGCCGGCGAAGCGGCGCAGCTCCGAGAACGCGTCGGCGCGGACGGACGAGGCGGACACGGCGAGGGCGAGCACGGCGAGCAGTTTGATCATGCCTTCAGCATGACATATCCCCCGGGAACCGGCCCGGGACCTTCGGGCACGCGGCCTCCGGCAATGGGCCCACGGGGTCCGGGGCGGAGCCTATCTGCTAGAATCCCTGCCCGATGGCGAATCCCTATCGTGTCGTCCTGATGACCGCCCCGCGAGGGAGGAAGGCGGAGCTTCTGGCGAAAGGCCTCCTGAGGGAACGCCTCGCGGCATGCGTCAACGTCGTCCCGGGCGTCATCTCGCATTACCGCTGGAAGGGGAAGGTGTGCCGCGACGCGGAGTGCCTGCTCGTCGCGAAGACCTCGGCGGCGAAGGTGCCCGCGCTCGAGCGCTGGGTCGCGGCGAACCATCCGTACGCCGTTCCCGAGGTGATCGCGCTGAAGGTCGACCGCGGCGCGAAGACCTATCTCCGCTGGCTCGCGGGAGAGGTCGCGTGACCAAGCCCGTCCACCCGACGTACTGGCCCGTCCTCCTCGAGGCCCGCGACGAGGCGCCGGGCGTGCGCACCTTCCGCTTCGCCTCCCCGGCGGGGTTCCGCTTCACGCCCGGCCAGTTCCTGATGTTCCATTTCGCCGACGACCCCAAGACCTGGCGCGCGTACTCGATCTGCTCGTCGCCGCTCGCGGAGAGCGAGTATTTCGAGGTGACGGTGGGCATGGTGGGGGCCTTCTCGGAGCGGCTCGGGGCGTTGAAGCCGCACGCGGAGGGGGGGCTCGCGGTGCGGGGGCCTTTCGGGAAATGGGTGTACGACGGCTCGATCCGGCACGCGGTGCTCGTGTCGGGCGGCACGGGCCTCACCCCGTTCCGGGCGATGTGCCTGCTGAAGATCGGGATGCGCAACGAGAACCGGATCACGTTGTGCTGCGCGGCGAAGCGGCCTGACGGCCTTCTGTATAGACAAGAATACGACGAATGGCGGAAGAACGGCATCGACGTCAAAGAGAAGGTGACCCAACCTGGCGCCGGGACGGACTGGGACGGGGAAATAGGCCGATGGAGCGCGGGCTCGGTGTTCGCCGCCGCGAACGACGCGGCGGCGGTTTATTACCTGTGCGGGCCCAATAAGATGGTGCAGGAACTACGCGACGGGCTTGAACGGCTGGGAATACCGCCCCAGAACGTGCGGACCGAAAAATGGGGCGATTACACGGACCTCTTTTGAAGCTCATACTCGCCTCGGCTTCGCCTCGGCGTAGAGCGATCTTGAGGGCGGCCGGGGTCAGCTTCACGGTCGACCCGAGCGGCGTGGACGAGAACATATCCGAGAAGGACCCGCGGAAGCACGTCGTCAGGTTGGCAAGGCTTAAGGCATTAGACGTCGCCAAGCGCCATCCCGGCCACCCGGTGCTCGGGGCGGACACCATCGTCGTGTGCATGGGCGAGATCCTGGGCAAGCCCAAGGACCTGAAGGACGCGGTGCGCATGATCACCTTGCAGTCGGGGCGGACCCAGCGCGTCTACACCGGGACGGCGCTCGCGATCGGGCGGCGCGTGTACACCGAGGTCGCGGTCACCAAGGTCTACGCCCGGCTCCTCGACGCGGCCCGGCTGAAGCGGCTGGCGGGCAAGCACATGGACAAGGCGGGGGCTTATGCCGTCCAGGACCGGCACGACCCGCTGGTCGCGCGCATCGTCGGCGACCGCGACAACGTGACCGGCCTGCCGATGCGCTCGGTCAGACGGCTTCTGGCTCGGGCGCGACGGGAAGCGTGAAGTAGAAGCGGGCGCCCTTCTCCTCGGCGTCGCCGACGCCGATCGCGCCGCCGTGGCGCGTGACGACCTTCTCGCACAGGGCCAGGCCCAGGCCGACGTTGCCCACGTGGCGCTTCATGTCGCGCTGGAAGAACTTGCGGAACAGCTCCTCGCGCGCCTCCGGGGGGACGCCGGGGCCGGAGTCGCTCACCTCGACGAGCACCTTGTCCTCGCCCTCGGCGCTGACCTTGATGGAGATGCGTCCGCCCGCGGGCGTGTGCTCGACGGCGTTGTGCACGAGGTTGTCCAGCACGCGCCGGAGCAGGGCCGGGTCGCCGAGGACGGGGGGAGGGGCGTCGTCGGGGAGCGACAGGTCCAGGCGCTGCTTGCGGTCGGCCACGATCAGCCCGAAATCCTTGGCGCAGGCCCGGGCCAGCGCGCTCATCTCCACCAGGTCGGTGTGGGACAGGGCGGCCGTCTCCTCGAGCTTGGCGAGCTGGAGCACGTCCTCGACCATGCGCTGCAGGCGCGCCGTGGACATCTCGAGCAGCTCGAAGGTGCGGTTGTGCTCGCGCTTGCCGCCCGTCGTCGCGAAGTCGGAGAGCAAGGTGAGGCCGGAGCGGATGACGGTCATCGGCGTCTTGAGGTCGTGCACGAGCATCGCGGCGAGCTCGCGCTTCTCCGCCTCGAGCGTGCGGCGGCGGCGCGTCTCGGCCTTGAGGCTGACGCCCATGCGGTTGAACGCGGCCGTCAGGCGGGAGACCTCGTCGCCGTCGCCCTCGCCGCCCAGGCGGCGGAAGTTCTGGGGGTCGGCGGCCATCGCCTCGAGGCGCCCGACGAGGCGCTCCAGGCGTTCGCCCGCGAACAGGCCGATCAGCCAGGCGATCAAGGTGATCGCGCCGAAGGCGGTGACGCCCGCCTGCACGCCGCGCGCGCCGATCTCGTCGAGGCGCCGCTCGAGGGCGCCGGTGCGGAAGCCGACCTGGACGACGCCCTTGCCGCGGGGCCCCAAGTCCACCGGGCCTTCGACGTCGTAGATCCCGTCGTCGACCTGGGCGAGGCGGCGGCCGGACTTGGGCTCGCGGCCGATCAGCTTGGGGTCCTCGGAGCTGCCGACCAGGCGCTTGCCCTTGCGGTCGCGCACGACGATGGTCGCGATCTGCGCGTGGCGGATGAGGTCGGTGAAGCGCTTGCCGACCTCGCCCAGGCGCCCCTGGCGCGCCTCGGACTGGACCACGGCCTGCACGGCGGTCAAGGTCACCGCGCCCAGATGCTCGGCCTGGGCGTAGGCCTCGTGGCGGGAGGAGCGCACGCCGAGGAGCACCAGGCCGCCGGCGACGAGGCCGCCGGACACGGCGAAGACGAGGGCGAGGCGGAGGCTCAGGCGCATGGGGTTTCGGACCTGGCTCATTCTATGATTTTCGGCTATACTTGGCGCGCGATGACCCCCGCTCTCTGGGCGCTGCGCGCCGTGAACCTCCTGCTCGTGCTGGCCGCCGCCTTCCTCGGCGCGCGCGGCAAGGCCGTCAGCGTCGCCGTGCCCGCGCTCGCCGCGGCGGCCGCCGTCGCCGTGTCGGCCGCGGCCGTCTTCTCCGGCAAGGTCCGGGACGCGAAGGCCCGGCGGCTCGCCCTCGCCGCCTTCTGCGGCGCCGACATCCTGCTCGTGATGTGGGTCGCCCAGTGGACCCAGCAGTGGGCCGGCGTCGTCGACCTCGGCGTGCTGGCCCCGGCGGTCGTCCTCGCCCTGGAGTTCGGCGCCGCCGCGGGAGCCCTGGCCGCCGTCGTGCCCGCCGCCTTCACCGCCTTCCTCCTCGCCACCCTCGGACCCGGGCCGGGGGAGAACCCGGAGCTCCTCTGGACCCTCGGCGTGCGCGGGCTCCTGTTCGCGCTCGCGCCCGCGGCCGCCGGCTTGGCGCTCGCCCCGGCGCGCGCGCGCTCCGCGGCCGTCGCCCGGGGCACGCTCGCCCGGCTGCGGGCGGCCCAGATCGGGGAATACCTCTCCTACGCCTTGTTCCAGCTGCGCGATTACGCGATCACCATCACCTCGGTGGCCGAGGCGATCGCCCTGGCGCCCAAGGACGACCCGCGGCAGGCGGAGCGCGTGGAGCGCCTGCGCAAGGCCGCCGGGGAGCTCGGCATCAAGCTGTCGCGCGTGCTGGGCGACCAGAGCGCGCTCACGACGGCGCGTCCGCCCGCCGCGACGGCGCTGGACCTGGCCGCGCTCGTCTCCGATTGCATCGACGAGTGCCGGGAGGCCTTCGCCCCCGACGGCGTCCAGGTCTCCGTCCTCGTCCAGAGCGCGCCGCCCCCGGTCCATTCCGAGCGCCGCTCGATCGAGCTGGCCCTGCTCGCCGTACTGCAGAACTCCTTCGAGGCCTGCGCCTCCCGCGGCGGGGGCGCGGTGACCGTCCTGCTCCGCCGCGAAGGCGCCAACGCCGAGATCGAGGTCTCCGACGACGGCGGCGGCGTCTCCGAGACGGACAAGGCGACGCTGTTCGAGCCCTTCGTGTCGGCGCGCCGCGGCTCGCACGGCCTGGGGCTGGGCCTGTCCATGTCGCGCCGGTTCCTCGAGCGCATCGGCGGAGGCCTGAGGATCAAGAGCAAGGGCGGCTACACCGCCGCCCTGCTCGTCGTGCCGCTCGAGCGCGAGCTGCCGAAGATCCGCCTCGAGGATTCGACCTGGGCCGGACGCCGCGCGGAGCAACGATCATGAGCGAACCCGTCGCCGAGAAGAAGCAAGCCCCGCCGCCCAAGGCGCCGACCCTCCCCGAGCTCCTCGAGCTCTCGCTGACGGCGCTCGTCAACGCGCCGGGCGTCTTCGCCCGCCTCGAGGCGCGCCCCGCCCCGGGCCCCGGCGCGATCTTCTCGGCGGCGCTGTTCTGGGGGGCGCTGTTCTTCGCGCTGAACCTCGTCCAGATCGCGCTGTCGAACCCCGCCCTCCTCCAGTCCTACCCCGCGTGGCAGATCGGGGCCGTCGGCCTCCTCGGGCTCGGCGCGTGGGCGTCGCTGTACCTCCTCGCCTCGAGCCTGCTCTACGGCCTCGGCCGCGGCCTCGGCTCCGCCGGGGATTTCGACCGGGCCCTGCTCGTCGCCGCCGTCGCGCTCTCGGCGGCGCCCGTGCAGGCCCTCTCGCGCCTGGTCCCGGGGGCGTGGTTCGTCCCGGCCCTGCTCGCCGCGTGGATCGCGGCCTGCGGCCTGGCCGCCCTGTTCAAGGCGAACGCCTGGCCCGCGCGCGGCGCCTGCGCCGTCCTCGCCGCCGCCGTCCTCGGCCTCCAGTACGGGACGGGGCTGATGGTGGACAGGTACTCCGCGGCCGCCCAGATGGCCGCCGTCGCGGCGCAGGCCGCCCCGACCGAGGACCAGATGGCGGAGCTGCAGCGGCAGATGCAGCAGGTGCAGGCGGCCGCGACGGCCGTCGGGACGCCGGCGGCTCCCGCCGGCGCCTCCGGCCTCGACCTGCTTCGCGGGCCCGCCGGCGAGGAGACGGCCGCCGCCGAGCCCACCGAGATGCAGAAGGTTCAGCAGATGACGGCCCAGGGCGACGCGATGAACAAGAGCATGGTCGGCATGCTCGAATCGATCTCGCCGATGCTGAGCAACCCCGCGATCACGAAGGGCATGACCCCGCAGCAGAAGGCCGACTTCGACGAGCTCAACAGGATGCTCCAGGAGCTCAAGACCGGCATCGCCTCGAACACGATCACCACGCCCCAGGAGCAGCAGGCCAAGATGATGAAGATCCAGCAGCTCGTGATGCGCATGCTGAGCACCGGCCTCGTCATGCCCAAGCCGGGACTGGCGCCGCCGCCCCAGGGGACGAAGAAATGAACCTGAAGGGCAAGGTCGTCCTCGTCACGGGCTCGGCGCGGCGCGTGGGACGCGTGATCGCCCTCGCCTTCGCCGCCAAGGGCGCCCGCATCGCCGCGCACTACAACACCTCCGCGGCCGAGGCGCGAAAGCTCGTCGCGGGCGTGAAGTCCCTCTCCGGCGCCGACGCCGACGTCTTCCGCGCCAACCTGCTCGACGCGGACGCGCCGCGCAAGCTCGCCGACGCGGTCGCCCGCCGCTTCGGCGGCATCGACATCCTGGTCAACTCCGCCTCGCTGTACGAGCGCACCCCGTTCGCGTCCGCGAAGGCCGAGGATTGGGACCGCCACATGGCCGTCAACGCCCGCGCGCCCTACTACCTCGCGCAGGCCTGCGCCCCGTGGCTGAAGCGCACCGGCGAGGGGGCCGTGATCAACATCGCGGACTGGGCCGGGCACCGGCCCTACGCCGATTTCGGGCCCTATTGCGCGTCGAAGGCCGCCTTGCTGTGCGCCAACAAGCTCCTCGCCAAGTCCCTGGCCCCCGAGATCCGCGTGAACGCGGTCCTGCCGGGCCCGGTCCTGGCGCCGGACGCGATGGGAGAGGCGGAGAAGCGGAAGATCGCCGACGCCGTCCCGCTCAAGCGCCTGGGCACGCCGGAGGCCGTCGCGCGCGCCTGCCTGTACCTGGCCGAGTCCGCCGACTACTCGACGGGCGCCGAGCTCACGGTGGACGGCGGCCGCCTCATCGCCTGACGCTCAGCGAGCGCGCGACCTGGGCTTGGAGGGGAAGTCCGCGGCGATCTGCGTCTCGATCGTCGGGTTCTGGAACTTCACGCCCTTGAGGAGCTTGTCCCACATCCTCGGGTCGGACCACTCGGCCTTGACCTGCGGGGAGAACACGATGTCCTTGAGGTGTATCTCGCCCATCTGCGCGTCGTAGGCGTCCGCGCGGAAGCACTGCGCGTAGCCGGTCTCGGTCTCGTGCAGGATGACGGAGTGGACGCGCGCGGTGTCGTCGCCGTTCGTCTTCACCGTGTTGTCGAGCATCGCCTGCACCGCGACGAAGACCACGCGCGTGAGCTGCTCGGCCGTCGGGGAGACGGGCAGGGAGACCCAGCGCTTGGAGTTGTCCTTCATCGCCTTGACGTAGGCAGGCGCCTCCTTGTCCCAGAACAGCGAGGCGTGGTCGAAGCCGTCGAGGAAGTCCTTCACGCCGCCCTTGAGGAGGCCGAAGTCGTAGACCATCTGCCCGCGGTCGAGGCGGTCGGCGGTCAGCAGGAGCTCGCAGCGAAAGCTGTGCCCGTGCACCGAGTACTTGCAGCGGTCCGATGAGCAGTTGCGGACGATGTGGGACGCCTCGAAGCGGTACAGCTTTCGGATGATCATAGGGGGTTGGCCTTGGGGTCGGCCGGGGCCGCGACGCCGGCGACCTTCCAGACGTAATCGCGCAGCTTTTCAAGGTCGAGCGGCTTGGGGATCAGGCCGACGGTCGGGTCGTTGGCGGGCAGGAGCGCGCGAGCCTTGGCGAGGTCCATGCCGGTCATGAAGATGATGGGCACGCGGGGGATGCGGGGATCCTCGCGGAGCATCTTGAGCGTCCGGGTGCCGTCGCCGAAGCCCGGCATCTGGATGTCGGAGATGATCAGGAGCGGAGAGATGCCCTTGGCCTGGAGGAACGCCTGCAGCGCGTCGTTGGCGGTCGTGATGGTCAATTCAGGATGGGCGAGCGCATCGGAGAGGGTGAACAAGATCGCGGGGTCGTCATCCACCAGCAGGATCCATTTCCTCGGCGACATCAGCGTCCTCCCCGCCGCGCGGCGGCCGTCCGTCGGATCTCCACCGCCACCTCCCGCGTCCTCGGCATCACGGCCGGCGTCTTGCGCACGCGGATCGTCACCGCCGTCGCCGGCGTCTTCGTCCTCAGCACGGCGGCGGCCAGGCGTTCGGCCAGAGTCTCGATCAGGGCGCATTCCTTCGACTCGGCCTCGGCCCGGACGAGCTTTTCGACGGCCCAATAGTCGGCGGTCAGCCTGAAATCGTCGCGCGCGGCGGCGGGGCGGACATCCACCTCGAGCCCCACGTCCACACGGATGGTCTGCCGGCGGGCCCGCTCGGACGAGGGGACGCCCACCTTGCAGCGGCATTCGACGCCGTTGAGCCAGATCATGTCGGACATCGGGGGATAGTCTAGCAAGGCGGGACCCCATTATGGCGCCGGCGACCAGGCCCGGGGGGATGAAATGTTATAATCGCCCCATGGCAGAATCCAAGAAGATCGTCATCATCGGCTCCGGCTCGGCCGCCTACACCGCCGCCATCTACGCGGCGCGCGCGAACATGGACCCCCTCGTCTTCGGAGGCGTCTCCATGGGCGGCC
>Ga0255338_1005966_pt1 | contig 10734 bp, 12 predicted proteins | sample MeOH1_35cm_T4_19_FD_203715 | JGI IMG/M metagenome (GOLD analysis project Ga0255338, IMG submission 203715) | Sandy soil microbial communities from University of British Columbia, Vancouver, Canada - MeOH1_35cm_T4_195 | ecosystem: Engineered > Artificial ecosystem > Sand microcosm > Unclassified ... | reverse complement strand
GAGCCATTAAACAAAGGCATTAAGCCCTCAATGGTTCCAGATCCTGCATCCGCGTTGGTTGAATAGGTCATTAACATAGGTGAAAAACCAAGAGCTATATCTTTTTCTCCATTACCTATAACAAAATTCTTATAAGCATGCCCAAAGTGTGACCAAGCCAGTACGGTTCCATTGTGCTTTGCAATGTATAGTCTATTTGTTGCTTCTTCAACAACCAGGTCTCCCGATTTGTTTGCTGCCGGGAACTCGAATTTAGTTTTGAAAGATCCTACTATTTTACTTTCATCATAATCGGGGATCTCTTCACTATTATTAAAATCATAGTGAATTGTGAACCCGTCTTTTTCCGTGGTATTAATGTTCACCTCATATTCAGGACTAACAAAAGCGGTTAGGTCTTTGCCTATAGTTTTTTTAAGGATATTCTCGGTATAGTTAATTTCAAAAACTCCGGCTGATTTATCGATATTGAACTTTAAACCATAGGTTGTTTTTAACCTGGTTAGCAATTCTGACACCTTAAGATCCGGCATGTGGTTTTTAGGATCTATAGTTCTGGAGAAAACATTCAGATTATCATATGAAGTATTTATAATCGAAATAAAACTGTCTCTATAAATCTTTAAAGGCTGAGTGGGAAATGGCCCTGAGGTGTACCTCCAATTAAAATCCACAATAATTTTTTTTCCTACATCTCCAGGAGTGGCTGTAAAAGTATAACTAATATTACAAACCGCAGGATGTTCGCCTGGCGAGGCACCGTGACCTGTTTTCCAAGCTACAGTATTACCATCAATCTTTAAATTAAATTCAGGAAGATCTGATGCCAAATAACCCATAAAAATAAGTTCAACCTCAATAGAATATTCACCGGCGCTGCTGACGGTGTATTCAAATAATGTATTGCTCCAGTTTCCAAAAGTATCTTCAGTATTAGGAATTCCTTTTTTAAATTTAAGCTTCTGATTTGGGATGTGATTTTCAGTTGTTTCAACCCGCGCAAGTAATCGGTTAGGAATTGAGGCTTCATCTAACGCATAGTTATTAAACATCAAAAGCGTAGCCATTTCCGGATCTTCAATAAAGGTTCCTTTCAACTCGACTTTTTCTGAAGTAGCTATTATGTCAAGAATCCAAAACAGGTAGAACCAAGGTACCAATGCGTTCCACGATCCATTTAAAGGTAAGTTGGCTAAAACCCTATTAGTTTCTGCGTTCACCCGGTTCACAATACCATTAAAACTCACATTCCCCCCATTGTAAAAGTCGTTGCAATGAAAAGGCGGGAAAGCATAAGGATAAACCGTCCAGTCTTCTGCTTCATTTAAATCTCGGATCTGATCCTGCAGATCAATTATGTCGCTTGGTAATGTAATTATTCCACCTAGATCCAGATCTTTTAGTTTAGTGTCCGATAAAGTAAGGCTCTTGATGCCGGCAACAATATTAATATCGTAGTTTTTTCCTGTGAACTTGTTAACCAACAAAGAGGCTTTATAACAAAGTAAGCCAGGATATTCTATAATGCAATCGAGTTTATAATTTCGTTCGCTTGCGTGCATATTATTTAGAAATCGAAGAGCTTTTTGATTTGTAGGAGTGGCAGGTATGGTGTAAGGAAAAGAAAAATCTCCCTGATTAAAATCAAATTCAACTATATCGTTTGGGCGCTCATAACGAATAGCATCTTCAGGCAGATCCAGTACCTGATTATTTACTTTAATAATCATCATTCAACGTCCTCCACTGGATCTATAGTGTTATCAATAGCATATTGATCTAAAATTGGAAGAGCTCTGTCTTCAAAAGCGTAAGTATATTCAAATTCAAGTGTATGAAGGTTTTCCTGAGTTTCAGTAACCTTCCACGAACTCGTTTTAATATTGATAGGAATAAACCTAAAACTTGAAATTTCAAACTTTCTTTCAGCTAAAAAGAAATCCTCTAACCAAACCTTTTGCTCAGTAGTTATGAATCCGCTAAACTGTTGACCTCTTCCCTGAGTTGATAAATTTATCTCAGCAGACTGACCAATAAGATGGTCGTAAGGATAATTCGAAGTATAATTCACCTGCTCGGCTATCCTGTCTTTTTGAAGAATATTTTTTCCGGTAAACCTAACAACGTCAACGCCTCCGTCTGAGTTTGTAAACAGAAAACACTTTTCTTCAATGTACTTATCGTAATCCACTTTATAAACAAAAACTTCACTAAGCATAGCGGCTGATAGCGTTTCAATGTTTACTTTATATTGAGTTACATACTTAACCGCGCTTGGTAAAGGAATGGCGAGCTGAGAGAATCCGCTTGGAAAACAATGAACTCTCCGGTGGCCTGCGGGAGCAAAGGTGTTTTTATAAACAATAGATGTAGTTCCGTCAGAAAAAAATATCTCTACCTTCATTCTTGAAGTTTCGGTTTCTCCCATGCAGAGGAAGTATAGAAAATCCTGTTGAGTAGTAGATACTTTTTTTATTCGCGGCTGTCTCGTTAAAAATATTTTATTTGGCTTATAGAAAGCATTTATGTAGCTTTTATTAGCTGTTAGCACTCTTGGCCAGTCCTGATAGGACCATCCGGCCTTTAATGCACTATAAGCTTCGTATGCAGTTGCGCTATAAAGCGCGGGAGGTATATTGTATTTTTCATAAAAAGTGAGATACACTTTTTTCATTACGTGCGAAGCTGTTGCGCGTAACGTTGTGCTATGAGTAGGAATATGATAGGTAAGGTATGTATTAACAAGTTCCTGAATATCAAACTGCGCAATCCCGTCAACCAGGTAAGCTGTTTGTTTTCCAATTTCTTGTTTAATCCCGGAACCATTGCTTGTCTCAATCTCAACCTTAACTTCTATTTTTAATTCTCCAGGAAGTAATACTTCGTCAACTCCTGCCGTCAATTCATAATCCTGATATCCTGAATTAATAATGTTGCTTGTTTGAATTGTATAATCTGCACCCTTATTTTTGGCAGTTATTTTAAAACCAAAAGTATAAGGTGGGTTAAAGCTTGGATCTGTAACAGGAGCATATTCAGCTAAAAAAAACTCGTTAAATGCAGGGCAAGCATTTAATGCAGGTATAAAAATATTATTAGTGTAATCTAACCAGGATAAACCTGCGCTAGCGAACGAAAGAATCCTAAGACCATAAGGATTCGATCCGACAGTATTAACAACTTCAAAATTAACCTCAGAATCTGCCCAATAAAGCCAAAGGTGCCCTTCAAAAGGAGGGGCAAGCTCGTTACACCAAAAAAGAAGTTCTGCATATTCACCAAGCGTGATTATTTCAGTTACAGAAGTGCTCACCTGAGCTATCATCGGGTTTTTCGATAAGCTGAAATTCTTCGGTTTATTTTCTAATGTTATGGCCATTGTTAATACTTAGCGTAGTAGTTAATTATCGTTTCTACAATTGCTTCAGCAGCCGCTTCTATGAATTTATCCGTTTGCATAATTTGACATTCTTTCCGGTTAGTCATAAAGCCGAGTTCGCACAGAATTGCCGGACAATTTGTTTTATGCAAAACATAAAAATCACTCTCCTGGTCTCCATCACCGTCTCTTGTATCTTTTCTAAATTTGTGCAACGGAAGTCGAGCACTCAGGTTTATCAAAGCGGACTCTGCTAACGGATCCGATTTTGTTTCTCCTTTAGAGCTCCAAACGCTTACTCCATTCGCTTCAGTTCCCACTTTACCATCTCCGTGCGCATCTGCGTGTATTGAAATGTATATCGCTTCTTTGTGAATTGCATATTGATCATTTGCTCGTTTCACACGAACAGTAAGAGGAACATCTGTTTCCGAATCAACAACATCATAATAGTTAATGCCTTTAGAAGTTAATTTCTTTTTGATTAAAGAGACTATTTTTCTGTTTTGTTCACCTTCGAACAATTGTGGTAGATCTGACCATACTGGCGATCTTTTCCCTGCAGTTTGATATTTTCCATTGATCATCCCACCATGACCAGCATCGAGTAGTACTAACATTATTGTTTTGATTTAAGTTTTTTTAATACGAGAAGAAAAGAAACAACACCCGTTGCAATTGCTACAACACGCGAGATCAACACAGCTGCTTCCGTATAAATTGGAGGGATGTGCTCAACGGGAACTGATAATACAATTCCAGTAATCGCTTCACCTATAAAAAGGGATATAGCGGAAGCTTTCACGCAAATAATTGTTGCGGGATCTTCGAATAGTTGATTAAATTTTTCGAACATTACGCTAGTTTTAATTGTTGACAAAGTGCAATATTATCCTCGTGTAGCACACCAAATTTGTCTGCAAATTTGATAAGCACTTTCAGTTCTTCAATTTCAAGATCAGTAAACTCATATTCAAATACAGCTACTTTTCCTTCTTTATTCCACAGCATTCCAACCGGCTCTTCTTTTGAATTGAATTGATCCTGAATATCAAATTTTGTAATCTCTTCCTGAGAGAGCTTAACTTTTTCCTGAAGATCCTTTCTTACGGTCAATTGCTTAATGCTCCCTGTTTTAGGCATAACCCCTAAGATTAATGACCGATCCATTAATCTTAGCGTTAAAGATGTGTTCTTATTTTTCATCTGTATTTGTTTGATTGGTTTCTTCCGGAGCAAAGAGCTCGAACAATTCATTAGTTAATCCTGCTGCAATAAAACAGGCGGATCCGACCCACGGATGATCAGTTGCCAAACTTGACAAGCCGACTACTCCAATAATTCCGGTTACTGCTTTTTGAATTTTCTTCCATTTTTTAGGAGTTGGACTCCAGTAATGTTTCGTTCCAAATTGTGACATGCTTTCTTTTTTTAATTTACAAATGTGTATGAAGAAGCTCCTCCGGTTCCAATCAGATTTGCGTTTAACTGAGCCCAGTTAGTTGCATTACTTAATGTCCCATTAAGACTATATATTTTTTGACCAGTTGAGCTATCAATATCAGTGGCATTAACATATCCTATCAACTGAGTAGCTGAACTTCCCAAAGTGAATATTGCCTGGCTACCTCCGGTAGTAGATTTTAAAATAATTCTGGAAGCGTTAGTTGCACCGGTAATGGTGATATCTGAAGTGATAGCATAAGTTAGTCCGCTAGTGAATTGATGAGTTAGTCCGGCAGTAGCACAAGTAAATGAAGCGCAAGTCCAACCAGTTGTGCCGGCAAAAGTCACTCCTACACCAGTAGTGGTATAATTTAAAATCCCGCTAACCGTAAGAAGACTATTATTAGTTATTATACCCTGAACTGAAGCTGAGAAATTATTAAATATAATTCCTGCGGTATTCAATACACAAGCCGTACCTACTGTAAATGTATTTCCGGTTGTTACAACAGTTCCTGCGGTGTATGTGAAAGTTTTACTTGAAGAAGGAGAAAAAGTAATAGCCGATCCAAACGTAATTGTCCCGGAGGTGTTTATTGTAAAATCGTTCTGAATAGCATTTGTGGACGTAGTTAAGGAACCGGTCCCGTTCATTATAAACAAAGAAGATCCGAGTGCTGCGGTGCCTGTTTGAGAATAGGTTCCCTGAATATATACAGTTGAACTACTCACGCTCGGGGCAGCTCCACCGCCTGGGTTCATACTAAAAGTTCCTATTACACACAATGCACTATTATTTGTAAACGAAATATTACAAGTGAAATTATTGAAATTAATCCCGGTAGAGCTTGTTGTTGTTCCGGAGCCGGTTGTATTACCGTTTGTGTTTAATATTGGTGCTGTAGTCCCTATTGTAAAGGTGTTTCCGGTAGTTACCACAGTTCCGGATGTATAGGTAAGCGTCCCGGCTCGATATAATATTGTTGTACCGAAAGTAATTGTTCCGGATGTATTTATAGTTAAGTTGTTTTCAAGCGTTCCGGCTCCACTCCAAGTTCCTGTACCATCAAGTATAAAATTAGTAGTTCCTGTACTAACACCAGTTGTTACTGTAAGACTACCACTTATTGTTAAAGTATTACCATTAATTGTATTACCAGCTACTAATGAAAAACTACCTAAAACTACCCAATTATCAACCAGTGTTTTTGTAGAGGAAGAAAGAGAAAAACTTAAATTGCCAGTAAATGACAAACCATTTGACGTTAAAGATGCAGTTCCGTTTTGCGTCCAAGTACCAGTATATGTCATAGTCATAGCTGCTGATAAAATTGTATTACCAAAAACAGATATAGCAGAAGCACCAGCTAAAGTACCAGTGAACCCAGTACAATCAATCGATGAACAAGCAGAAGTAGTGTTTATAGTAAGAGTAGTCGATCCAGAATTGACATCAAGAAATACATCATCTCCATTTACCGGGAATGATGCTCCAGACGCACCACCACTAGTTGCGCTCCAATTGGTTGTACTATTCCAGTTCCCTGTACCACCCGATACCAAAAATCTTGAAGCCATTATTCAATTGTTTTTTGTTCACCAATAATAATTTCACTAACAAGAGCTTCGTTTATAACGATAGCATCCAAATTCTTTTTTTCGGTTATTGCGCGGTTAATAATTCCTTGTTCAATTGCTGCCTGATTTTCAGGCATGAAATGAGGAACGTCTACAGTCAATTTTATTCCATCGAAATCATATTCGACCTTTGTTGTAATTGTTGTTCCTTCAAGTGAGCTGCTTAATATTTTATATTTCATAATTATGATTTTGTTACGTGAATAGTTACTGTTACTCTTTTTACACTTGTTGCAGAATCAACCTTAAAAGAAACAACATCTCCGGCTGTACCTGCAGTTGTCCATGTAGTAAGAGTTAGATCCTGATTTTTTGTGGCACTTGATAAAGTTGGCTTCTCTGAGCCAGCAATTGTATCTGCCACTGTTGCGGGATGGTTAGCGTAAGTGTCTTTCCAAACATCAACAACTATACTTCCTGCAATTGGAGTATCGGAGGTTTCTGTTATGGTCCATCCGGTTATAGTACAATCAAAAGGAAGAACACATTCTCCTTTCAGTCCTGTTGTGATTGCGTTTCCTCCACCATCTATCACGATACCAAAAGATCCCTTTCTCATATTAGCAACATCATCATCCAACCCATAACCGGCAAGTGTAGTAGGCACGCCTGTTAATTTAGGCCAGGCCAAAGCAGTTAACCAACTTGGATTGGAATAAGATTCCGCATCAATTAAAAGCATTCCTGTGAAATCCGGAAGTGTGTGTGTACGATTATTTGTTAGAGCACCCAGATTGTACATGCTTTCATAACTATTCGGGCCTTGGAATAGAAATCCATCTCTTGTGCCATTGGTAGTAAAATAACCAGTAACAACTCCACCTTCTTCAATTTCAAAACCAACAGATACACCGGAAGCAGCTGCTCCGCCTTTGTTCAACCGGATTAACTTATCATTCACCTCAAGGTTAGTAACCTGTTGGCTAAGAACAGATCCAATTAAATTAATAGTCGCACCGGCATGGCCGATATTAATTATATCAGCGTTAGCGGTACCAATATTCATCACATCGGATCCACCGGTATTAAACATATCAACGCCTGAAGCGGATCCTAAATAAAGGACCCCTAACATTGAGTTTAAACCGAGAAGGTCTAAAAAATTTCCTGCAGCATAGCCTTTATCAATAAGAGATCGATCATCGAAGTTTGCACTATAATCTGCACCATATTTCAGTGAGAATCCTGCAACTGAGGATTGAACAAGAATTAACCCATTGGTTAATTCAAAAGAAGTAGGCTGGCCGCCAGAACTTACTTTTGAAAAATTAATTCCGTACTGTGCACTTACACTGGCAGATGCAGAACCATTTCCTGCCTTTTTATTTTGAACATTTACAGAGTCGCTACTAAACGAAACAACTCCAGCGTTTCCTGAAGAAATAGCAGAATATAAATTTGCGTCATCACCATATCCTAATATAAAACCACCAATTGCAGCGGTACGAAGAGCGGAAGCGTATTGTTCAACGACCATGTTTCCATAAAGGTCCATGTCATTAGAACTATCATGAAATCTGAAACCGGATTGGCCGGCATTATTAATAATCTTGGTAAGATCCGTTACTTTTATAAATCCACCGACAGTATCTTGACTTAAAAAGCTTTCTCCAAGAGTTCCGTCTTCATTAATTATTGGGAATGCACCGGGCACGTCAGGAATAAGTCCGAAACTATAATACCTGGGAATAGAATTCCAGGTAAACCCACCGGAACTTCCTTTTTTTACAGTTCCTAAAGTAGAGTCAATACCTAATTCACCATCCAATAGAACAGTATTAGCCGTAGACCACTCACTGGTTGTCCCTCTTCTTAATTGTATTTTACCTACTAAAGCACTCATGGAGTTCCTCCTACTATTGAATTCGTGTAAACTGTTCCCGGGGCACCACCATCGATGCCATCAAAAACCAAAACATTGTATGTCCCACCTGCAGGAACTTCTTCAATCACATTTAAGTCCTGATCAATAATATCTACATTCTGGACAACATATCCTCCGCCGGCAGGAACAACTTCCAAAACAGTCGCGTTTTCATCTGTAATAGTAACCGGAGCACACGAAAGCAAAGAAGCATTGATAGTTTTAGCTATCAGCTTCTTTTGTGAAATCATCTTCACAACAGGTTTCGAATGTGATTTAACTACTATACCCATGATGTTCCTTGAGTCATTGATTCAACTAGTGTGAATAAATAATTGTTCGTCATAATTTTATCATCCTTCAAGTCCGGATAAGTTCCGTCAGGAAATAAAACACGACACTCATAATAATATTTTTGAAGAGCAGCGGTAGCTGTCATAGTAGATCCTTTGATTTTAATCCGAAGCTCTCCGAATTCTCCAAGATCATCATTAACAGATTCGGTGTAATCACCACCCATGGCTTTAGCAAACTTTCCAATTACAGTTTTGTCAGCACCATATACTAGGATCAATATTTGTGTTGCCGGATCTAAATTCAATAACACACCATTATCACTGTAAACGAAAATGGCAAATTCCTGATCTGCAGTACGCGGTATTAATTCTTCGATCACATTCATATTGAAAATTTTGTTTCACCATTCCATTTATTTTCATCAAGAGCCATTCGAGTAGGTTCATCAAATTGAAATTCTAAACGAGCTCCATATAAATTATTAAACACGGGACCTACTTCCACGATCTTAAATCTGTTAGCATCTAATCCCTTCAAGTTTCCTTTTCTGCGATCGTTCATGATCTTCGTCCTGAAGTCTTTTGCAATTTCAACACATGTATTTATTACTTGAATCTCGGCATCATAATCAGTTGGCGGAACAGGTTTTAAAATCAATACTGCGCCTAATAAAATATCTCTGTAATTATCTGACAAACGATCTTCCGTATATATTTCAGGAAGCTCAGCTACAACTGCAGGAAAATGAATATCTTTTCTCAAGCTTGTCAACACTTCCTGAACACGAACCTTACAGAAGTGTTTATTCGGACTGTTGTGCAAAATCAACTTGTGATTTGTAGCAGCAGTTTCGAAATAAGCTATGTAGTTTTCGATTGTCATTTTTTGTCCTTCTTGTTTTGTTCAGCCAAATTCACTAATGAGATAAATATCAAATGCAAGTTTGTTTTAGCAGTATCATCAAAGCTTCCGAATTTATCACCTGCTAATCCAAGGATCACGCTAGTCCACCCAAAATCTCTAGTCTTAGCAGATCCTTTGTTTTCAAAAACTTCCGGATATCTTGCGCATAAAGCCTCCATACAGCCGTAGAAATAGAGCCAAACGGCTATTTTTGTAGCGAAATCAACCTTTAATAGCTGTTTTTTGTAGCGACTCACAGCGGCTAGCGCAAATGGCTGACGTTTATCACCATCGGTATGAATTGCAAGCCTTCTTGGACGGTATAGCGATAAAATGAACAGATCCAGGTCTTTCTCATCATTCGTTACATTATAACGGTTAAAACTGGCCATTGCGGCATTAAATTCACCAATACAGCAGTTAGAAAGGAAGTCTGAAGGGCCATGAAGCTTACGAAAGCCAATTCTGATAGTAGGTAAAAGGTTTTTTGTTAGTCCTGGAGCATCAAAGAGGAAGTTTGCAAGTTGAGTGCATTCGTATAATTTCTCATTATTAATGTGTGGTAGATAATCAGTGAGCCTGTATTTGTCAGTCGCTCTTCCTTTCAATAAAGCAATAAACAACAATGCTTTAGCACGCTGCAATGAAACGCCTGATTTAATCATATAGGTCCACGATTGCCATTTATCAGCAACGTACAACAGACCTTTTCTATCAAGCTCATTCCAGCTGGATGGGAAAGTGAATTCCATTTGTTGACCACCTATATTTAAATTAACTTCTACCATTTTATTTTGTTGGAGATAAATATAGTCCTGCCTCATACCGCTTTGAAAGGACACCGTAAGACGCCTTGCAAGCCAAACGTTTACGTTGATAAATTATACCCGGTGCAAAATCTACTCCGTTCAGATTACCCCTTACTTCTCCACCAAAAAAGAACCTGTTTTTCTTTGCCATCACCGTTTCAGTTACAATTGATACAGGTTTTTTCCATTGATAAGTAAAAGCCCTGGAGAAAAGTTGATTCATATAAATCGTGTCTTTGACTATAGCCTTCAGGTTACTGTCTTCAATTGTTTGTTCGTAGTAAAACTTGGTAAAATACTTTTGAAGGATAGCGGCTGTGTCAACATCAGCAGGTACCGGATATGGAATAGAGTCTCCGGGAAGAATATGCGGAACAATAATTTCTTTTACACCTGAG
>Ga0255338_1005965_pt1 | contig 10736 bp, 9 predicted proteins | sample MeOH1_35cm_T4_19_FD_203715 | JGI IMG/M metagenome (GOLD analysis project Ga0255338, IMG submission 203715) | Sandy soil microbial communities from University of British Columbia, Vancouver, Canada - MeOH1_35cm_T4_195 | ecosystem: Engineered > Artificial ecosystem > Sand microcosm > Unclassified ... | reverse complement strand
TGACATTGTCAAAGAAGTCATCCACCGGCGCTTTCAGCGCTGCCAGCGCTTTCAGTGAAGCTGTGTAATCGCCATTCTCAAACAGTGTGTCAGCTTGCGGTTTTACTTTGCTCAATGCTGTATTCAGTGCGATTTCAGCTGGCTCTTGCAGCAGGCTAGCATTTACTTGAGCCTGCACTTCACCTTCTGCTTTTTTAAGTATATTGCTGACGCGTTTGTTGGCAGCAGCAAGTGCCGGGGCTTCGGCAAGTTCTGCAAAAGTACGTACGGCAGTCAGGCGTTGAGGTATCTCGCTCAGCAAAGCAGGGTCTAGTGACAGAACCGCATCCACTTCCTGAGGTGTTGCGCCGTTCTCGCGCAGATTTACGCTCAAGCGGTCGAAACAGAATTCTTTGATTGCCGCAACAGTAGCTGCGCTGTCGCCGGATGGGCTATCGAATGCAGACAGTACATCTTTAATAAGCTGTTCAAATGGTAGCGCTAATTTATTTTCGATCAGCATGCGGATAATGCCTAAAGCCTGACGTCGCAGTGCAAACGGGTCTTTATCACCAGTCGGTTTTTCACCGATGCTGAATAAGCCAACCAGGGTTTCCAGCTTGTCAGCCAATGCCACTGCGATGCCCACAGCGTTGCGTGGCAGATCATCACCGGCAAAGCGCGGTTTGTAATGGTCTTCAATCGCAAAAGCAACGTCGTTGTCCAAGCCTTCATGCTGCGCGTAGTAACGCCCCATGATGCCTTGCAGTTCCGGAAATTCGCCTACCATGTCGGTAATCAGGTCGGTTTTTGCCAATTGAGCAGCCAGGCCAGCTTTTGAAGCCAGCTCTGCACCACCCATTTTATTGCCAATCGCGATTGCAATTGCGCCTACGCGTTCGGTGCGCTGGCCTTGTGAGCCCAGTTTGTTGTGGTAAACCACTTTACCCAGGCTGGTGATGCGTGATTCCAGGGTCTTTTTACGATCCTGATCGAAGAAAAACTTAGCATCGGCCAGGCGCGGGCGCACTACGCGCTCATTGCCACCAATGACTGCAGACGGGTCTGCCGGGTTGATGTTGGAGACAATCAGGAACTTGTTAGTCAATTTTCCGTTGGTGTCCAGCAGCGGGAAATACTTCTGGTTCGCCTTCATGGTCAGAATCAGACACTCCTGCGGCACCTCTAAATAAACCTCTTCAAATTGCCCCAGCAGCACGTTCGGGCGTTCCACCAGTGCGGTCACTTCGTCCAGCAGTGCATCGTCTTCAATCGGTTTCAGGTTCTGTTCGGCTGCGGCGGCGCTTAACTGGCGTTCGATTTCAGCACGGCGTTCGGCAAAGCTGGCAATCACTGCACCTTCGGTTTTAAGCTGTTCGGCATAAGTGTCAGCGTTTGTAATAGTAACGGTCGGGTTTGCTGCCTCGAAACGGTGACCTTGGGTGGTGTTACCGGCAGTCAGGCCTAGAGCGCTGATTGCAACAACATTGTTACCATGTAGCGCTACTAAGCCGTGAGCAGGACGTACAAAATTCACGCTGCTCCAGCCATCAGCCAACTGGTAAGTCATGACTTTGGGAATCGGTAATTTCTGGATCGCATCTTCAATCGCTTTTTGCAAACCTTCGTTCAACGCGGCGCCTTTTTGCGTAACGTCTAAAAACAAGGCTTCGTTTTTGCCATCCATCTGTTTTGTCAGTTGTGCAACAGCAGATTCATCCAATCCCATGCCGTTCAGGCGTTTAATCAAAGCCGGCGTGGCATTGCCATTAGCATCCATACCTACGCTTACCGGCATTAGTTTTTGTGAAATTTGCTTATCGGCAGCCTGGACTGAAATTGCGGTAATGTGCGCTGCAAGGCGGCGCGGTGATGCAAAAGAAGTAGGGACTGAGTTTTCAGCAGTCAGGCCTTGTGCTTTCAGGGTATCAAACAGGGTGGCGCTGAAAGACTCTCCCAGTTTTTTGAGTGCCTTTGGCGGCAGTTCTTCTACGAATAGTTCTATTAACAGATTATTTTGCGACATTTTTTAAGCAACCTTCTTATCTTTTTCAAGCTTTGCTAATACTTCATCTGCCCAGTCCTTAGGCGCCATCGGGAAGCCAAGTCGAGCACGGCTATCCAGATAGCTGGCTGCAACAGAACGTGCCAGATTGCGGATGCGACCAATGTAGCCCGCACGTTCTGTCACCGAAATCGCGCCGCGTGCATCCAGCAGGTTAAACGTGTGTGCCGCTTTTAATACCTGCTCGTAAGCTGGTAATGCCAGCTGGTTTTCCATCAGGTGTTTGGCTTGTTTCTCGTGCGCGTTAAATGCAGTAAACAGGAAGTCCGCATCAGAGTGTTCAAAGTTGTAGGCGCTTTGTTCCTGCTCGTTTTGCAGGTATACATCACCATAGCTCAAGCCTTCAGTCCATTTCAGGTTGTAAACATTGTCTACACCTTGCAGGTACATCGCCAGGCGCTCCAGGCCGTAAGTGATTTCACCCGTAATCGGCTTGCAGTCAATGCCGCCAACCTGCTGGAAGTAAGTGAACTGCGTGACTTCCATGCCATTGAGCCACACTTCCCAGCCCAGACCCCATGCGCCCAGTGTCGGGTTTTCCCAGTCGTCTTCCACAAAGCGGATGTCGTTCTGTTTCAGGTCAAAACCGAGTGCTTCCAGTGAGCCCAGATACAGTTCCAGAATGTCAGCCGGGGCTGGTTTCAGCACCACCTGGAATTGGTAGTAGTGCTGCAGGCGATTCGGGTTCTCGCCATAGCGGCCATCTTTCGGGCGGCGGCTGGGTTGTACGTAAGCCGCTTTCCATGGTTCTGGGCCTAGTGAGCGTAAAAATGTAGCCGTATGTGAAGTGCCTGCGCCGACCTCCATGTCGTACGATTGCAGCAAGGCACAGCCTTTGTCGCTCCAGTATTTTTGCAGGGTGAGAATAATCTCTTGAAAAGTTAAAGCCATGATTTTTGGTTAGGTGTTGGCAAAAAATGCAATTTTACTTTGTTTTGCGGTCTAGCAATAGGCTTTACTGATCAACATTAGCTGCGGGTGATAGTGTTGCGTCTCCATAGCAGAATTATGGTGATCAGGCTGAATAGCACAAACGGCCAGTTGCCCCAGCGTACATAGGGCGTACTGCCGGTATAGCCTTGTGCCGTGCCATCCAGCGTCGTCTGTACAAAATGCGGTGCATGGGCGACAACATAGCCTTTGTTGTCAATAATGGCAGTGGCTCCGGTATTGGTGGCTCGCAGCATCATGCGGCCAGTTTCCAGCGCACGTGCCTGTGAAAACTGCATGTGCTGCTCTGCGGCGTAGGATTCGCCATACCATGCATCATTGCTGACATTCACCAGCAGCGTGGCAGCCGGTAGCTGGCGAATGATTTCTTCGCCGAAAACATCTTCGTAGCAGATGTTGACCGCCACTTTTTCCCCGGCAACCTGCATAGGTTGCTGATGAATGCTGCCGCGTGACAGGTCACTTAATGGCATGTTGAGCCAGTCACGGTAAATCCATCCAAACACCATTTTGAAAGGAATAAACTCGCCAAACGGCACCAGGTGCGATTTACGGTAAACGTCTGTTTCTGCTGTGCCGAAACTCAATACGCTATTGAAGTATTCGCCGTTTTCGCGTTCTACCATGCCTACCAGAATATCGCCTTTATTTTTAATTGCGTGCTGCTTCATGCGCATAATCATCTCTGGCGGCATATTGCTGGATAAAACCGGCATTGCAGTTTCCGGCATGATGATCAGTTTGGACGAGCTTTGTTCAGCCATGGTTAGGTATTTGTTTAAGGTGTGTTCTGCTATTTCCGGCGCCCATTTGATGGCCTGGTTTATATTGCCCTGTAGCAGGCTTACGCTGACTGGCGGGTTATTAGGCGTTGTCCATTCAACCAGTTTTAATAGTCCGCCAGTGATGATGATTACAAGCAGGGTAATTAATACTCCGCGTTTACAGAAAACTGGCAGGTTCTTGGCAAGTAAGGCACTGGTTAAACTGGCCACCAGCACAGTAATGAAGGAAACGCCATAAATGCCGATCAAGGGTACATAGCCTGCCAGCGGGCTTTGTGGGAGCTGACTGTAACCAATAGTCAGCCAGGGGAACCCGGTGAAAATCCAGCTTCTGATCCAGTCAGCCAATGCCCAGAATACGGGTACTGCAATGATAAAAGCATGTTTTTGGTTCGCTGAAATACGTTTGCTTAGCGCGCCTGTGGCAGCCGGAAATAGCGACATGAATGCTGCCAGCAAAAATGTGCATATACCTGCCATGATGGCTGGCATATTGCCATAAGTGTGCAGGCTGATATAAATCCAGTAAAAACCGGTACCAAATAGTCCCAATCCATACATAAAGCCGATAAAAGCAGCCTGTTTGGCTGTTTCGCATGAGCGCCATATATAAATCAAACCGACCAGAGAGGCGATGCTGAAAGGGTAGAGGTAAAATGGAGCGAAGCCGAGTACGCCAAGTGCGCCAAGTGCTGGCAGTAACAGTATCTTAACCAGTGGATTTTTTGTGAATATTTGCATGGCACGAATTGTAGCTTGATATGCCAGTGCATAACAAAAAAAGACTATTTGTTTATGTGCCAGCGCAGAATCATTTTATTTAATTGACATAACACGCCTATAACTTCAATATTGAAGTCGTAGCTGGAGAACGACCTGATAACCAATTTTAAAAAGGATAATTATGAGTATTGCATCTGAATTTAAAGCCTTTGCCTTACGAGGCAATGTGATGGACTTGGCAGTAGGTGTCATCATCGGTGCGGCATTTGGAAAAATCGTCGATTCTCTGGTTGGCGATATCATTATGCCGCTGATTGGCAAAGTCATCGGCAATGTTGATTTTACAAATATGTTTGTGGCAATGGCGCCGATTCCTGAGGGTAATGCAGGCACTTATGCTGCGCTGAAAGCTGCTGGCGTCCCGATGCTGGCTTACGGTAACTTTTTAACTATTCTGATTAATTTTATTATTCTGGCGTTTGTGATTTTCATGTTGGTGAAACAGATGAACCGCATGAAAAAAGCTGAACCGGCACCGCCGCCTGCGCCAACAGCGGAAGATATTCTGTTACTCCGTGAAATTCGTGATGCGTTGAAAAAATAGTACCAAGGACATGAAAAAAGGGTCAATAGACCCTTTTTTCAATTTAACTTGCTGATTTTATCAATCAATTATTTATTGGGAACCTGATATTGCTGTGCATTGTCAGGGCCTTCCGCGCCGTCATTGTTCATGAAAGCAACCATGACCACTTTATCATCAATAAAATCGAGCTCGGTGGTCTCGTAATAGGTGCCATCTGCTGCGGTGTTTATAAAATGATACTGCCAGATTGAAGCTACAATTTTTCCGGTAGTTTTCATTTTCACATCATCCGCTTTTGCGGGCTCACCAAACTGGGCAATAATCTGTTCTTTCGTGAACTTGTTAATCGAGTTTACAAAGTCTCGCTCTAGTGTCGGAATCTCGTTGCTGCTGCTTGGCGCTTCTTCTGCAACCGCAGTTTGTATGAAACATGCTTGCAAAATTGCTAGATAAAAATAAACGATATATTTCATTACAGGCTCCAATGCGGTTTATTGAAAGACATAAATATTTGAATTTATTACTTTCTATGAACATTTGGACTGCTATTTAGTTCCAACTTTTTTCAAATGCTGAACCTGAATTATTGGCGCCGGACTATGTGCATTATTCTTTGTCTTCCTCAGTCGTTTTTGGCAGGATTTCTACAAGCATGCTATGAACTCGGCGACTATCCGCACGCAGAATTTTTACGTGCAAACCATTAAACGCAATTTCATCATTACGTTTCGGTAAATGACCAAATTGGCTGACAACCAATCCACCTATCGTTGAGAACTCCTCGTCGCTGAGTTCGGTGCCGATAATTTCATTGAAATCAGCAATTTCGGTTAGCGCTTTCACCCGGTACTGGCCATCTGCATTTTGAATAATATTGTCTTCATCTTCATCGTAGTCGTATTCATCCTCGATGTCGCCGACGATCTGTTCCAGAACATCTTCAATCGTGACCATTCCGGCTACACCGCCATATTCGTCAACTACGATTGCAATATGGTTGCGGTTGCTGCGAAACTCTTTCAGCAGCACATTCAGGCGCTTCGCTTCCGGTATAAATACTGCCGGGCGCAGCATGTCACGTACTTCAAACTCTTCGCCTGCGTAGTAACGCAGCAAGTCCTTAGCCAGCAAAATGCCGATCACATCGTTTTTATTATCTTCAATGACAGGAAAGCGCGAGTGTGCGGTTTCAATAACGTGCGGGATAAATACTTCAGGCGGGTCGGTAATGTCGATGACATCCATCTGTGAGCGCGGAATCATGATGTCGCGCACCTGCATTTCGCTGACTTGCAACACACCTTCAATCATGGCAAGCGAGTCTGCATCCATCAAGTTGTTTTCGTAGGCGCTGTGCAGCAGCTCTACAAGCTGTTCGCGGTCTTCGGGTTCGCGAAGTAAAAAGTGGCTTAAACGTTCCAACAAGCTTGGCTTGTTACTTAATTTGGAATTGCTGGGTTTTTCCGAGTCGGCGGCCATTTAGGCACCCTCTGTAATGAGATAAGGCGAAGCATACCCTAATTTTGTGACAATTGCAGTCTCCAGCCCCTCCATCAGTTCTGCCTGCGCATCGGTTTCGTGGTCGTATCCATGCAGATGCAGAATGCCATGCACGGTTAAATGTGCATAATGCGCGAGCAGGCCTTTATGCTGTTCTTTGGCTTCTTTTGCTACTACTGGTGCGCAGATGATGATGTCGCCCATCAGGTGCGGCTCTTCTGTAAGCGGAAATGTCAGCACATTGGTTGCGTAATCCTTATTGCGATAATCGCGGTTCAGCGCGCGGCCTTCGTCTTCATCCACAATACGGATAGTGACTTCGGTATCAACGCGCAGAGCCGCCTTTGCCCATTTGCGGAACTGGCTGGGCGTAGGCAGGTTGTCGGCGTCACTTGCAAATTGAATGCTGGCGTGCAGTTTAGGCATGGTGCTTATCTGTCTATTTTGGATTGCAAGTCAGTGCCATCGGTGTAGGGGAAGCGCACATGCCCGTAACGCACAATCAGAATCGAAATTGAAATCAGCAGGATTGAGCCTGATAGTGCAAACATGGTCATCGCATCCAGTTCTTTAATATCGAGCACAAGAAAGCGCGCCAGAGCAATAATGCCGATATACAGCGGATATCTCACTGGCAAGGTGCCTGCGCTCAGGTAGTGATTGAGCATGGTCATCACTTCCAGATACAGGAACAGCAGCAAAATATCACCGACAGTAATGGTACGTGCCTGCCAGATATGGCCGACAGCCTGAAACACTGCGAACACAGTCGCCAGGCCAATAATAATGAGTACAGTTTGCTCAACAACACCTAGAATGCGTTGCATTAACTTGGTGAATCTAAATCTATCAGGTGACATTTTTCTGCCCTATATAAAAAGTTTATTTTTTAATCCCTGTGGTTTTGCTCATAATTTTCGTAAGCATTCACAATTTTTTGTACCAGTGGATGACGCACCACATCTGCGGATAAAAAGTGCGTCATGGCAATACCCTTGATGTCTTTTAATACTTTCTGCGCTTCTACCAGACCGCTCTTCTGGTGGCGCTGCAAGTCGATCTGCGTTACGTCACCGGTAATGACGGCTTTGGTGCCAAAGCCGATACGTGTTAAAAACATTTTCATCTGTTCCGGTGTCGTGTTCTGCGCCTCATCCAGAATAATAAAGCTCTGGTTCAGGGTGCGGCCACGCATGTAAGCGAGTGGTGCAACCTCAATCGCGCCGCGCTCGAACATTTTATTGACAGTGTCGTAACCAGCCAAGTCATATAAGGCATCATACAAGGGGCGCAGATATGGGTCTACCTTCTGGTTCAAATCGCCGGGCAAGAAACCTAAACGCTCACCGGCTTCAACCGCCGGACGCACGAGCACGATGCGTTTTACACGATCACGTGTCATTGCATCCACCGCGCTGGCAACCGCCAGGTAGGTTTTTCCGGTGCCTGCAGGGCCAATGCCAAAGGTGATGTCATGCTCTTGGATCTGTTGCAGATATGCCACCTGGCGCGGTGTGCGGCCGTGTAAATCACCGCGTCGCGTCATTAGTACCGGCATGGCGCTGGTGGCGACATCTTCCGGTTTCAGTTTATCGATTTCTACGAGACCGAGTTGAATGTCTTCCAGCTCTATCGGTTTTTTAGCGCGGATATAGAAGTTTTCGATCAGCTGCGCTGCAAGACGCGTATTATCCAGTTTCCCGCTGATGTTAAACGTACCGCCGCGGCGGTTGATATTGACCTCAAGCGCGGTTTCAATCTGTTTGATGTTTTCATCCAGCGCGCCGCACAGGTTGGCAAGGCGGGCATTGTCTTCGGGCTGTAGTGTAAATTCCATCATGAATACCTTAAATTATTTCACCGGGGACGATTTTACCGATTAGTCGTCTTGGGTTTGAAACGTCAGTAATTCTTACATTTACAAACTGATGTTTGAGGCTGGTATCGCCTGCAATATCTACCACGCGGCCATTATCGGTTTTGCCGGCCAGCAGGGTTGCGTCTTTCCATGATGGGCCTTCAATCAGTACGCGCTGCACTGTACCCAGCATGGCTTCAGAAATGGCTTTGGCCTGTGCTTCGTTAATCGCCTGCAGTTTGCTCAGACGTTCAAGTTTTACCTGATCCGGCGTTTCATCATTAAGGAATGAGGCAGGTGTGCCCGGGCGAGGGCTGTAAAGAAAACTGAAACTGGCGTCAAAGCCCACATCGGTCATCAGTTTTACCGTGGCTTCAAAATCTGCTTCGGTTTCACCGGGAAAGCCGATAATAAAGTCTGAAGTAAACGTGAGGGCAGGGTTTGCTGCACGCAGTTTACGGATGATGGATTTATATTGCAGCGCGGTGTAGTTGCGTTTCATGGCCATCAGTATGCGGTCGCTGCCTGCCTGCACCGGCAGGTGTAGCTGTGCTGCCAACTTCGGTACGCTGGCAAAGCAGGCAATCAGGCGCTCATTCATCTCGTTAGGATGGCTGGTGGTAAAGCGGATGCGCTCAATCTGCGGAATTTCAGCTATGGTTTCTATCAGCATGGCTAAATCCGCGTCCACACCTTCGTATTGAGTACGGTAAGCGTTCACGTTCTGGCCAAGGAGTGTGATTTCCTTAATGCCCTGCTCAGCCAGCTGCACCGCCTCGGTGAGGATATCGGCAAACGGACGCGATACTTCTTCGCCACGCGTATAAGGCACTACGCAGAAGCTGCAATATTTGCTACAGCCTTCCATGATGCTTAAAAATGCGGATGCACCTTCTACACGCGGTGGCGGCAGATGGTCGAACTTTTCAATTTCCGGGAAGCTGATGTCAACCTGTGATTTGCCGCTGGACTGGCTGTTTTTGATCATGTCCGGCAGGCGGTGCAGTGTCTGTGGGCCAAATACAATATCCACATAAGGCGCACGCTTGATGATGTTGTCGCCTTCCTGCGAGGCCACACAGCCGCCTACGCCGATCACCAGATTCGGGTTTTTTTCCTTGAGCGGAATGAAGCGGCCGAGGTGGCTGTAAACTTTATCCTCGGCTTTTTCGCGTACCGAGCAGGTGTTGAGCAGAATCACATCCGCATCTTCCGGCGTCAGTGTTTCTACCATGCCATCCGATGATGACAGCATGTCGGCCATGCGCGATGAATCGTATTCATTCATCTGGCAGCCAAATGTTTTGATGAATACTTTTTTAGGAGCGGATTTTTTAGGAGTGTTCAAAGTGTTCCTCAACATGTAATTTCAATTTGCATTAGAAACAGCACTAGGCGTACCGACGCAGACAGTACAAACAGTACGGCAAGGAGGTGCAACAACGTGATGGTTCTAATGCAAATTGGAATGAAACGTAATTTTAGCGCATTTGGGCAAACCCCTCACGCAAAGTTGCAACATGCAAGGTAAAATAGCCAAAACATTTATTTAAGTTAGCTAATATATGCAGGCATTACCCATTTTTTTCAATATTACCAATCGCTTATGCATCGTGATAGGCGGTGGTGATGTGGCGACCCGCAAGGTAAGTATGCTGCTTAAAGCCAATGCCGCCATTACCTTGGTTTCTCCGGAAATCTGTCATGAATTGCAGGCGCTGGCTGATGCCGGCCGCATTAAATTTATACATGCATCGTATGCCGCAGCTCAGCTTGAAGGTGCCTGCATGGTAGTCGCTGCTACAGATGACGAAGCCGTGAACGAGGCAGTCTCGTGCGATGCCAAAGCCTTGAATATTCCGGTGAATGTAGTGGATGCGCCTGAGTTATGCACTTTTACCATGGGCTCGATTATTGACCGCAGCCCGATAGTGATTGCTGTATCGAGCGAGGGTAATGCCCCAGTGCTGGCGCGCTACATTCGCACCAAGATTGAGACCATGCTGCCAGCCGGGTATGGTCGCATTGCTGGCATTGCCGGTGAGTTTCGCGATAAAGTAAAAGCCAAGTTTGCAACAACGCAAGAGCGCCGCCGTTTTTGGGAGGATGCTTTTCAGGGGCCGGTGGTTGAACGCGTACTGGCCGGGCAGGAGCAGGCCGCACGCGACTTGTTGCAAAATCTGATTGATAACAAAGATAAACCTGCAAGTAAAGGCGAAGTGTTTTTGGTCGGCGGCGGCCCGGGCGACCCTGATCTGCTCACATTTCGTGCGCTGCGACTGATGCAGC
>Ga0255338_1005964_pt1 | contig 10736 bp, 13 predicted proteins | sample MeOH1_35cm_T4_19_FD_203715 | JGI IMG/M metagenome (GOLD analysis project Ga0255338, IMG submission 203715) | Sandy soil microbial communities from University of British Columbia, Vancouver, Canada - MeOH1_35cm_T4_195 | ecosystem: Engineered > Artificial ecosystem > Sand microcosm > Unclassified ... | reverse complement strand
TGTGCGGGGCGTCGTCATGATGCTCGGGATTGACCTTGAGCGCCCGGTCCCACAGCGACCGCGACCGCCAATCCTCGTGCCCCTTGCCGCTGATCTGGTAGTAAATGCCGCTATTGGGCTCCAGGAAACGCTGGTCGGCGGGTTCGCGGTTGAACAATACTTCGCCATCCGGGCCGATTTCCGCCGATGCGATCATGGCGGTCAGGACATAGTTCATTCCATCGTCGAAATTGCGCGTGATCGCGTCGGACAGCACGCGATCCAGCGCCAGCCCGCCGCCCAGCAGCAGCAGGCTGATCCACAGCGCGGCAATGCCGATCATCCGGCGACTCAGCGAGCCGGTGGAGAGAACCTGGGAAGGAGCGTGGGGATCGGTCATCGCGGGCGCCGGAACCTCGGCCCCAATTACCGTCCCGGTTCGTCGAGGCTGTAGCCCAGGCCACGGATCGTCGTGATGACGTCGGCGCCCAGCTTCTTGCGGATGCGCGTCACGAACACTTCGATCGTGTTGGAATCGCGGTCGAAATCCTGGTCGTAAATATGTTCGATCAACTCGGTGCGGCTCACCACCTTGCCCTTGTGGTGGAGCAGGTAGGAGAGCAGCTTATATTCCTGCGCGGTGAGCTTCACCGGCTCGCCCTTCAGCGTCACCTTGCCCGATCGCGTGTCCAGCCGCACGTCACCGGCGGTCAGCTCGCTCGACGCATTGCCCGAAGCGCGGCGAATGAGCGCGCGCAGGCGGGCGATCAGTTCCTCGCTCTGAAAGGGCTTGGCGAGATAGTCGTCCGCGCCAGCGTCCAGCCCCGCCACCTTGTCCGACCAGCTATCGCGCGCGGTCAGCACCAGCACCGGAAAACTGCGGCCTTCCTTGCGCCAGCGGTCCAGCACTGTCAGGCCGTCGATGGTCGGCAGGCCCAGATCCAGCACCACCGCGTCATAGCTTTCGGTCGCGCCCAGAAAATGTCCGTCCTCGCCATCGTCGGCCAGATCCACGGCGTAACCCGCGCCCTCCAGCGTATTGCGGAGCTGTTGCCCGAGGCTAGGTTCATCTTCGACGATCAGCAGACGCATATGGCCCCGTTTCTGTTGTTGTGCCCAAAGGTCAGGCGGCGCGCACTTAACGCGCCCAGCCGATTATATCGCCCGTGCGACCGTCCGCATCAACCCATAGCACCTTGCCGTCCTTCACATATTTCAGGCGATATCGGTTGGTGGAGGGGTTGAACTCACTGCCCAGATAGGTGGCGCCGTTCATGGCGGCGTCGACCCGGCGCTTGATGACGGAAAAGGGCATGACCTGTCCGTCCAGCATGGCCCGCCGCGCGGCATCCTGCTCGTCGCGCTGGCTGCTGGCATAAGCGGTGGGATTCGTGACGGAAAGTGCCGCCATGGCTCCCAGCCCTGCTATCAGTCTGAACCGCATCATTCGCATGACCTTGGCATAGCCGGGAACCATTGAACAGGTGGTGAATGGGGAAAGCCAAGCTTGATCCTCCCCATCCGTCGATGGGAAGGATCAAGCTCACTCACTTCTCCAGCGCGTACTGCACCGTCAGCGTCACCGAAGACCCGACCTGCCCCGGCTCGACCGGCGTGGCGGGCGCTGAATCCGCCTTGAACCGCGCCGTCACCATCATCGGCATGGGCGGCTGGCCACCGCTATTGCTCTCCGCCAGCGAAACCAGCCGCGCCGACCGATAGCCGGCCGCCTGCGCGTAGAAATCCGCCTGCGCCCTGGCGGTCTTGAGCGCGGCCGCTCGTGCCTGCGCCAGCATCGGCGTGGGATCGCTGATTGAGAAGCTCGGCCCGTTCACATTGGTCGCCCCGGCCTCCACCATGGTGTCGAGCAGCGTACCAACCTTCTTGATGTCGCGCAGCTTCACCGAAAGCTGGTTCGACGCTTCATAGCCGATGAAGCGCGGCCCCGACGGCTGCCCGTCGCGATTGCTGTAATCATATTGCGCGGAAAGATTGATGCCGCTGGTTTGAATATCCTTCTTCGGGATTCCCGCCTTCACCAGCGCGGCGATCAGCTTGTCCATCTGCGCCGCATTGTCGCGCATCGCCTGGGCGGCGGTTTGGGCGCGGGTCTGGACGCCGGTGCCCACTGTCGCCATGTCGGGCGCGGCTTCCACGGTTTCCGTGACGTTCAGCGTCACGATCGGCGCGGTTTCAGCGATGGTGACGCTGGTCTGCGCCATGGCCGAAACCGGCAGGGCAGCGCCAAGGGCCATCAGGGCGAACATTGATTTCATAGCCTTTGATTTCACGGGGCTTTCTCCTCAAAAAGCGATGCATGTCTATTGTGACGGTTGCGATGAACGGACGCTGACACGCGTTGAAAGCCGTCAGACAGCTTCCGGTTCCCCTTTTGGGACGCCTCTTGCTCTGGGACGCCCGAAGGCCTAGCTGCACGCCCATGGCGGCTCCTATCCTTTCCTTCGAAAATCTCGGCCTCTCGCAAGGCACCCATTGGCTTTTCCGCAATCTCGACATTTTCGTCGGGGAGAAGGACAGGCTAGCGCTGATCGGCCGCAACGGCGCGGGCAAGACCACGCTGCTGAAGCTCATCGCCGGCCAGATCGAACCGGATGAGGGCAACCGTTCCGTCCGCCCCGGCGCGCGCGTCATCATGCTGGAGCAAGACCCCGATGTCGCCGGCTTCGCCACGCTGCGCGATTTCGCGCTGGCGGGCCAGTTCGCGCCGCCCGCCCATGAAGTCGACGCCATCGCCAGCCAGCTTGGCACCGACCTCGACCGCGAAGCCGCGACCGCTTCGGGCGGCGAACGTCGCCGCGCCGCGATCGCTCGCGCTTTGGCGAGCAAACCCGACCTGCTGCTGCTGGACGAGCCGACCAACCATCTCGACATCGACGCGATCGACTGGCTGGAGGGCTGGCTCAGCCGCTATAACGGCGCCTTCATCGTCATCAGCCACGACCGCGCTTTCCTGACCCGGCTGACGCGCCAGACGCTGTGGCTCGACCGGGGCGGCATCCGTCGCAATGAAATCGGCTTCGGCGGCTTCGAGGAATGGATGGAAGCGGTCTATGCCGAGGAAGCCCGCGCCGCCGAAAAGCTGGACGCCAAGCTCAAGATTGAGGCGCACTGGCTGGAGCGCGGCGTCACCGCGCGGCGCAAGCGTAACCAGGGCCGCCTCGCGAAACTCTGGGAAATGCGCGCCCAACGCGCCGCTATGGTGGGGCCGCAGGGCGTCGCGAAGATCGCCGTCGCCAGCGACGACAACAAGACGAAAAGCGTCATCACTGCCGAGCATGTCACGAAAAATTTCGGGGATCGCACGGTCATCAAGGACTTCTCCTTGCGCATCCAGCGCGGCGACCGCATCGGCATCGTCGGCGGCAATGGCGCGGGCAAGACCACGCTCCTGAAGCTGCTGACCGGCGAACTCGCGCCCGACTCTGGTCAGGTCAAACAGGCCAAGTCGCTCGACATGATCTTCATCGACCAGCAGCGCAGCCTGATGCAGCCCGACAAGCGTGTCCGGGATGTGCTGGCCGAAGGCGGCGACTGGATCGACGTGCGCGGCGTGCGGAAACATGTCCACGGCTATCTCAAGGAATTCCTCTTCGACCCCTCGCTGGCTGAGGCGAAGGTGGGGACGCTCTCGGGCGGCGAACGCTCCCGCCTCTTGTTCGCGCGCGAATTCGCCCGCGAATCGAACCTGCTGATCCTTGACGAGCCGACCAACGATCTCGACCTCGAAACGCTCGATCTGCTCCAGGAAGTGATTGCCGATTATGAGGGCACGGTCCTGATCGTCAGCCACGACCGCGACTTTCTCGATCGTACAGTCACCGTGACGCTGGGGCTGGATGGCTCCGGCACGATCGACGTGATCGTCGGCGGCTATGCCGACTGGGTCGCCAAGCGCCAGCCGAAAAATGCGCCCAAGGCCGAGAAGAAGGCCGCCGCGCCGCCGCCGCAGAAAAGCGCCTCGACCAAGCTCAGCTACAAGGATCAGCGCGATTTCGACCTGATTCCCAGGCGCATCGAGGAGATCGAGGCCGCCATCGCCCGCGACGAAGAAGCGCTGGCCGACCCCAGTCTCTACAGCCGCGATCCGAAAAAGTTCGACACGCTCACCAAGGCGATCGAAAAGGCCCGCGCCGAAAAGGACGCGGCGGAGGAGCGCTGGCTGGAACTGGCGGAAAAGGCCGAGGGGCTCAGTGGATAGAAGGCCTTGCGCCGATCCTCTCATCTGTTAGCCAATGCCGGGCATTCACGGGACGCAGTCAGGGGACAGGGCGCATGGAACAGTCCACAACCATACAGGACATGGACGTGATCGACGGCCATCACGCGGTCCATTATGTCAACCGGGTCGGCTGGCTCCGCGCCGCCGTGCTGGGCGCCAATGACGGCATCGTCTCGACCGCCAGCCTGCTGACCGGGATCGCGGCTTCCGGCGCGGCGCGGGATACCATCCTTCTTTCCGGCATCGCCGCGCTGGTCGCTGGCGCCATGTCTATGGCGGCGGGCGAATATGTTTCCGTCAGCGCCCAATCCGATACCGAGCGCGCCGATCTGGCCAAGGAAAAGAAGGCGCTGGCCCAGCAACCGCATACGGAATGGGAGGAATTGCGCGACATCTATGTCGAACGCGGCCTGACGCCCGATCTCGCCGGTCAGGTGGCGACGCAGTTGATGAATGTCGACGCCCTTGCCGCCCATGCGCGCGACGAGCTGGGCATTTCCGAAATCAGCACCGCGCGGCCGATTCAGGCCGCGCTGACATCCGCCGCGACCTTTTCCGTCGGAGCCGTCGCGCCTGTATTGGCCGCGGTCGCCAGCCCTTCCCATGCCATCGTCGCCGTTGCCGTCACGTCCCTGATTTGCCTGGCCGCGCTGGGCTATATCGGGGCGCGGCTCGGCGGCGGCGGGATTGTGCGCGCCGTCGCCCGCGTGGTCTTCTGGGGGGTGTTCGCGATGCTCGCGACCTCCGGCGTCGGCAAGCTTTTCGGCGCGGCCATATGACGGCCCGGTTCATCCCCATTTCCAAGGAGACGAAAAAATGACCGATATTCAGCAAATCCCGCTCAAGACCATCAAGGGCGCCGACGCCAGCCTGGCCGACTATGCGGGCAAGGTGGTGCTGGCGGTCAATGTCGCCTCCAAATGCGGCCTGACTCCGCAATATGAGGGTCTTGAGAAGCTTTACGCCGAATATAAGGACAAGGGTCTGGTCGTCGCCGGCTTCCCCGCCAATGATTTCGGCGCGCAGGAACCGGGCAGCAATGACGAGATCGCGACCTTCTGCACCACCAATTTCGGCGTCGATTTCCCAATGTTCGAGAAGATCGTCGTCACCGGCCCGGAAAAGCATCCGCTCTACGCCGCGCTCACCAGCGCCCAGCCGACGGCCAAGGGCGAAGGCGCCGCTTTCCGCGAAAAGCTGGCGGGCTATGGCATCACGCCCAATCCCGAACCCGAGCTGCTCTGGAATTTCGAGAAATTCGTGATCGCCAAGGACGGCACGGTCGCTGCCCGCTTCGCGCCCACGACAGCGCCCGATGACGCGGGCCTGATCGCGGCCATAGAGGCTGAACTGGCGAAATAAAGCGCTGCGCCGTCCGTGAACCAGACGCTGCTGCCGCAGATCGGCCCGGTCCTCGAAACGCTGAGCATCGTCGGCACCTTCGTGTTCGCGGCGTCCGGCGCGCTGGCGGCCGCGCGCCTGCGCCAGACGCTCGTCACCTTCGCCTTCTTCGCGTTGGTGACTGGGGTAGGGGGCGGCACGGTGCGCGACCTGCTGATCGGCGCGCCGGTCTTCTGGGTCCGTGACGCCGTGCCCGCCATCGCCTGCATGATCGCGGCGCTGCTCGTCTGGTTCACCCCCCGCCGCTGGTGGAGCGATCATGCTCTCGACTGGCTCGATGCGGTGGGCCTTGCCGCCTTTGCCGTCTATGGCGCGGCCAAGGCGATGAGCTATGGCGTCCCGCCCCTGGTGGCGGCGATGATGGGCGTCGTCACCGGCTGCGTCGGCGGCATCATGCGCGATCTGCTGGCGGGGGAGCCTTCCATCCTGCTGCGGCCCGAACTCTATGTCACGGCGGCGGCGCTGGCGGCGGGCCTTTTCGTGTTCCTGCGCTGGATGGGGCTGGATGTTCCCTTTGCGGGGCTGATCGCCGCCCTGATCGGTTTCCTGCTGCGCGCCATCGCCATATGGAAGGGTCTGGGTCTGCCGCATTACCAGCCGGAAGATCGAAATAGCCGCGCCTAACCGCTTTTGGCATGTGTCCTTTTTCGGCGGGTTTCCCAGCCCTTCTTAGCGGCGGCGGAGCGATCCGCCGCCGGGCGCCGGGCCGATGCGGCGCCGCCCTTCCTGCCGCCCTTGCGCGACGAGGCATGGCTGTCCGGCTTGCCCCGGCCGGAACCGGATTTGTTGCCGCCTCCCGATTCCTTGTTCACCGTCGCCCAGGCCCGCCGTTCCGCCTCCTGGCGGGAAACGCCGCGATCCTCATAGCCCTGCTCGATATGCTCGGCCTTGCGCTTCTGCTTGTCGGTGTAGCTGCTCTTGTCGCCTTGGGGCATGATCTTCTCCTTCCGCTTTCCTGCCCGATGTAACGACTGACGCGCGCGGCCGTTCACACCGCTGCACAAGCGTTACGATCTGCGGAACAGACCAGCCGGAACCGCGTTCAAAGGTGCATGGAGCAGCGCTCTCTTCTCGAACGGCTGGCGCGCCATCTGGCGGCCGGCAATCCCGACCTTGGGCCGGACCGCTGGCAGGATCAGGTGGAGGATGCCGCCAGCTTGCTCGCCATCATCAAAAGTCCCGATGACGTCATGCGGGAGGCTGGCGACGAGCGCGTCTGGCAGGCGATGATCGACGCGGCGCTGCGTGAGCGATGGGCGATCGCGCCCGCCGCTCCTTCGGTCGAGCCGCCCGGCGGCACCGATGAGGAAGGCGAAATCCCTCTGCCGCCCGACAGCATCGGCGGCAATCGCGCCGAATGGGTCCATTTGCACGAAGCACAGGAGAAGCCGAGATGAAGGGTTTTTTAAAGCTGGCATTCCTTACCGGACTGGGCGCCGCGGCGTGGAAGGGGTGGAAAGAATGGCAGGCGAAGCGCGAGGCAGAGGAGCATTGGACGCCCCCCATGACTTCGGGCCGGGTGCGCGATGCCGGGCCGGACGAGCAGCATATCGATGCGCGCGACTGGGATCTGGTCGACGAGCAGAATGATGAGAGCTTCCCCGCCAGCGACCCGCCCGGCAATTATCGCGGGCTGCATTGAGAGCCTGCGCGAAGCTGCGCCCTTCATCGTCATGCCGGACTGGTTTCAGCATGACGATATTTTCATGAGCGGCCTTTGTTCGTCTGTTCAATTGGCTCTTCCAATCCATTGCCCCACCCCGGTCCCGCCTCTATGGAGACGGCTTCCGGCCTCGTGCCGGAACCAACAGGGGAATTTTATCAATGCCTTCGGGTCTGATCGCGCTGCTCGATGACGTAGCGGGGATTGCCAAGCTTACCGCCAGTTCGCTGGACGATGTCGCTGCCGCAGCAGGCAAGGCGGGGTCTAAGGCGGCGGGAGTCGTGATCGACGACACCGCCGTCACGCCGCGTTATGTCATGGGCCTGACGCCCGACCGCGAACTGCCCATCATCTGGAAGATCGCCAAGGGATCGCTGCGCAACAAGCTGCTGTTCCTGCTGCCCGCGGCGCTGGTGCTGAGCGCCTTCGCGCCCTGGCTGCTGCCGCCCTTGCTGATGCTGGGCGGCGCTTTTCTCTGTTTCGAAGCGGCCGAAAAGCTGCTCGAAGCGCTTCAGGGCGGCCATGATCTGGCGGAAGAAGCGCTGGAGACCCACAGTTCGAAGGATCTGGAGGATGAGAAGGTAGCCGGCGCGATTCGCACCGATTTCATCCTGTCGGGCGAGATCATGGCGATCGCGCTGGGCACGGTGGCGGCGGAACCGATCTGGGAACAGGCGATTATCCTGGTGGTCGTCGCCTTCCTGATCACGGCGGGCGTCTATGGCGTCGTCGGCTTCATCGTGAAGATGGACGATATCGGCCTGCATCTGGCCGAGCGGCGCTCGGTGGGCGCACGGGCATTGGGCCGGGCGATGGTGAAGGCCATGCCGCTACTGATGCGGATATTGAGCGTGGTGGGCACGGCGGCGATGCTCTGGGTCGGCGGCGGGCTGATCGTCCACGGGCTGCATGAATTTCACTGGGATCTGATACCCGGCGCGATCCATCATGTCGCGGAGGGCGCCGCCCATGGCTTGCCCGCCGTCGCGCCGGTGGTCGACTGGGTCGTGAACGCCGTGGGCGCGGGCATCGTCGGATTGGTCATCGGCGGCATCGTCGTGGCGGTGCTGCACCTCTTCAAGAAGCATTGATGCCTTCACCCTGGCGCCTGGAGGCCGGGGCGCTGACGGCGCTCGCGCTGCCGATGATCGCGGGCAATATCGCCTGGGCGGGGATCGCCGCGACCGATCTGCTGCTGCTCGGCCGGTTGGGGGCGAGCGCGGTGGCTTCAGGGGCGCTGGCGATCAACCTGTTCAACGCGCTGCTGATCTTCGGCATGGGGCTGGTCACCGCCGCCGCGCCGCTGATCGCCACGGAGCGCGGGCGGCGGCGGCATTCGGTGCGCGATGTCCGGCGGACGGTGCACCAGACGCTGCGCGCGGCGGCGCTGTTCGTGCTGCCCGCCTGGGCCTTGCTATGGGAAAGCGAGGCGATCCTGCTGCTGATGGGGCAGGAAGCCGACCTTGCGGCCCAAGCAGGCGAATTGATGCGCGGGCTGCAATGGGCGCTGCTGCCCTTCCTGGGCTTTACCACCCTGCGCAATTTCATTTCCGCGCTCGAACGTCCTGTCTGGGGTCTGGTCATCATGGTCTGCGCCATCCCGATCAACGTGCTGGCGGGGTGGGCGCTGATCTTCGGGCATCTGGGCTTTCCCGCGCTGGGGATGTTCGGCGCGGGGATCGCCAGCAGCCTGTCCTCCTCCTTCCTGTTCTTCGGGCTGCTCTCCGTCATCCTGATCGACCGGCGGTTCCGTCGCTATCGGCTGCTCGGGCGTTTCTGGACGCGGGACCGGGAACGGCACCGCACGGTCTGGGCGCTGGGCCTGCCGATCGCGATCACCCTGGGGCTGGAAACGACCGTGTTCAACGCCTCCGCCTTTCTGATGGGGCTGATCGACCGCGACTCGCTGGCGGCGCATGCGGTGGCGATCCAGATCGCGGCGCTGGTCTTCATGGTGCCGATGGGCATTGGCCAGGCCGCGACGGTGCGCGTGGGCCTCGCCTATGGGAAGCGGGACCGGGCGGCGGTCGGCCGGGCGGGTTGGCTGGCGCTGGCGATCGGGACCGGATTCGCGCTCATGGCTGCGACGATGCTGATCCTCTTTCCCCGGACGCTGATCTCGGCCTTTCTGGATCTGCGCGACCCGGCCAATCAGCGAACGGCCGCGCTGGCGATCAGCTTTCTCGGCGTGGCCGCGTTATTCCAATTGGTGGACGCCGCGCAAGCGGTCGGCGCGGGTGTGCTGCGGGGCATACAGGATACCAGGGTGCCGATGATCGTCGCGCTGATCGGCTATTGGGTGATCGGCATCGGCATCGGCGTCATCCTTGCCTTTCCGCTGGGCCTCAAGGGGCTGGGCATCTGGCTGGGCCTGGCGAGCGGCCTTGGAGTCGTGGCGATCTCGCTCGTGGCGCGCTGGGCGCTGCGCGAGCGGCTGCACCTGTTGCCGCAGGCGCGAAGCATCTGATGTTTATTCGTTCCGCAAATGCGCCAGGTTGCGTCATCAGATGATGGTGCGACGCACAAAGCAATTGAACCGGGGCGCCAAATTTGTCATGAAAAGCGCACTATGAACGCTCCTACCATGTTCTTCGAAGCCATCGCGCTCCAGAAATGTCTGACGGCGACCTATAACAAGATGGTCGTGAAGCTGGCCCCGCACATTCTCTACACGCGCCATGACGAAATGTTCATCGACGCCGTGACGATCGAACGGGATGGGCGCCCGCCGCGGGAATTGAAACTGGGCACCTTCAAGCTGGCGGGATTGAACGACGTCTGCCTGATCGATGAAAAGTTCGAGGCGATGCACGGCCTGTATGATCAGGGCGACAGTAAATATAAGGGCGTGACCCTGTTCGCCGTCGAGCCGGAGAGCGCGGCGGCCTGACGTTTCGCCGCCGGGTTGAGAACGAAAAAGGGCGGTCCCGCGGGCCGCCCTTTTTCGTTCGGCCATCACCGCCGATGCTTGCCCCGCTTCGCCCCGATATGGCGGATATTGGTGGGCCGTCCGCGCCGGGCGCTGCCCGGACGTGCGCGATCCTTCCGGAAACTCGGCCGTTGGGGCAGGGCATCTGGCAGTTCGAAGCGCAGCGCGCCGTTGATCGGGTCCGCCTCCGCCAGCCGCAATTGCAGGCGTTGCCCGACCGTATAGCGATCTCCGCTCTCAACCCCCTCCAGCGCTCGCCCGGCTTCGTCATAGAAGAAACGCTCGTCGCCCAGAGTCGAGACCGGCACCAGCCCGTCGCCGCCCAGCCCCTCGACCGTGGCGAAGAAGCCGAAGCTCTGCACCCCGGTGATCCGCGCCTCCACCAGATCGCCCACATGCGCCGCCAGAAAGGCCGCGACATAGCGGTCGATCGTCTCCCGCTCCGCCTCCATGGCGCGGCGCTCATGCTGGCTGATCATCTCGCCCACGCGGCCCATATTCTCCATATCCTCGCCGCTCAGCGA
>Ga0255338_1005963_pt1 | contig 10737 bp, 6 predicted proteins | sample MeOH1_35cm_T4_19_FD_203715 | JGI IMG/M metagenome (GOLD analysis project Ga0255338, IMG submission 203715) | Sandy soil microbial communities from University of British Columbia, Vancouver, Canada - MeOH1_35cm_T4_195 | ecosystem: Engineered > Artificial ecosystem > Sand microcosm > Unclassified ... | reverse complement strand
AACGGGCAGCGCTTCTGGTAGCCCTGCACCACGAAGCCGACGCCGTTCCAGCCGGCCAGCTCGGGCTCGAAGCACAGGCGCTCGAGCAGGTCCAGCGAGATCTCGAGGCGGTCGGCTTCCTCGGCGTCGATGTTGATGCCGATGTCGTAGCGGCGCGCCAGCAGCGTGAGCGACTTGAGGCGGCCGTACAGCTCGCCGACCACGCGCTCGTGCTGGGCGCGGCTGTAGCGCGGGTGCAGCGCCGAGAGCTTGATCGAGATGCCGGGGCCTTCGTAGATGCCGCGCCCGCGCGAGGCCTGGCCGATGGCGTGGATGGCCTGCTCGTAGGAGGCCAGGTAGCGCACGGCGTCTTCCTCGGTCATGGCGGCTTCGCCGAGCATGTCGTAGGAGTAGCGGAAGCCTTCGGCCTCGTACTTGCGCGCGTTGGCGAGCGCCTCGGAGATGGTCTCGCCGGTGACGAACTGCTCGCCCATCAGGCGCATGGCCATGTCCACGCCCTTGCGGATGAGCGGCTCGCCGCCCTTGCCGATGATGCGGGTCAGGGCCTTGGAGAGGCCCGCCTCGGTGTGGGTGGCGACCAGCCGGCCGGTCAGCAGCAGGCCCCAGGTGGCGGCGTTGACGAACAGCGACGGGCTCTGGCCCAGGTGCGACTGCCAGTTGGCGCCGCTGATCTTGTCGCGGATCAGCGCGTCGCGCGTGGCCTTGTCGGGGATGCGCAGCAGCGCCTCGGCCAGGCACATCAGCGCCACGCCTTCCTGCGACGACAGCGAGAACTCCTGGATCAGGCCCTGCACCAGCCCTTCGCGGCCGGTGCCGACCTTGCGCTCGCGCAGCCGGGTGGCCAGCGTGCGGGCCATGTCCAGCGCGGCCCCGGCCTGCGCCTGCGGCAGCCGGGCCTGCTCCAGCAGCACCGGCACGCACTCGGTCTCGGGGCGGCGGTAGGCGGCGGTGATGGCCGCGCGCAGCACGGACTGCGGCTGCACGCTCTGGGCGAACTCGAGGAAGGGCTGCGGCGCGCCTTCGGTGGCGGCGGCGTCGAAGCCGTCCGCGCCGTCGGCCGCGCCCTCGGCGGGGCTGCCGGCGGCGCCGGCTTCGGCGGGCTGCTGGCCACGCTCGACCTGCTCCAGGTAGGTGAAGATGGCTTGCTTGATGAGCCAGTGCGGCGTGCGGTCGATCGACTGGGCGACGCGCTTGAGGCGCTCGCGGGCGGCGTCGTCGAGCTTGACGCCGAGGGTGGTGGTGGCCATGCGCTTGATTCTCCGAAGGATGCGGATGCAAGGCGCCGAAACTCCCGGAACGCCCGCGGGTTGGCGCGATCATACTCCCGGGGAAAGCAAAGGTGCAACTAGGTACAACCACCAGTCATAAACCGGGTCATGGGTTGCACCAAGCCCGTGCCGCAAGCGCCGACGCGGTGCCGTTCAGATCCGCAGCGGGTCGATCTCCAGTTGCCACCTCACGCCCTTGGCGTCGGCCAGCGCGTCGCCGAAAGTCCGTACCCACTCGCTGACAAATCGTTGCAGCGCCGCGCGCGAGGTGCTTTCCACCAGCATCTGCGCGCGCTCGCGGTTGGCCACGCGCACCATCGACATCGGCACCGGGTCGTGGAGTTGCACCTCGGGCGCCATGCGGCCGGCGTCGGCGCGGTCGCGCGCGCTCTGCAGGAAGGCCAGCGCGCGCTCCAGCTGGGCGTGTTCCGCCGTGACCAGCACCTGGTAGGCGAACGGGGGCAACCCGGCCTGGCGCCGCTCGCGCAGCTGCGCGGCCGCGAATCCATCATAGTCATGGCGCACCAGCGCCTGCAATGCCGAAGCGTCCGGGTAGCGGGTCTGGATCAGCACCTCGCCGGCCAGCCCGGCGCGCCCGGCGCGCCCGGCGACCTGCATCAGCGAGGCGAACAGGTGCTCGGCGGCGCGGAAGTCGTGGCTGAACATGGCGGCGTCCGGGTGGACGATGCCGACCAGCGTGACGCGCTGGAAGTCGTGGCCCTTGGCCACCATCTGCGTGCCGACCAGGATGTCGACCTCGCCGGCGTGGACCTCGTCGAACATGGCCTGCGCGCTGCCCTTGCGGCGCGTGGAGTCGGCGTCGATGCGGGCGATGCGGGCCTGCGGGAAGCGCGCCGCCAGCGCTTCCTCGATGCGCTGCGTGCCGCGTCCGAGCGGCGCGATGTCCACGTCGCCGCAGTCCGGGCAGTGATGGGGCACCGGCGCCTCCAGCCCGCAATGGTGGCAGCGCAGCCGGCGCTCGGGCCGGTGCAGCACCAGGTAGGCCGAGCAGCGCGGGCAGCCCGACAGCCAGCCGCAGCTGCCGCACGCCAGCACCGGGGCGTAGCCGCGCCGGTTGAGGAACAGCAGGCTCTGCTCGCCGCGCGCCAGGCGCGCCTCGATGGCGCTCAGCAGCGGCACCGAGAGCCCTTCGTAGAGCGCGCGCTGGCGCTGGCGCTCCTGGTTCAGGTCGACCAGGCGCACGGTGGGCAGCGCCGCGTCGGCCTGGGCGCGCTCGCGCAGCACCAGCTTGCGGTAGGCGCCCTGCTCGGCGCGCCACCAGGATTCCATCGACGGCGTGGCCGAGCCCAGCACCACCGGGATGCCGAGCTGCTTGGCGCGCCACACCGACAGGTCGCGTGCGGAGTAGCGCAGGCCTTCCTGCTGCTTGTAGGAGGTGTCGTGCTCCTCGTCGACCACCACCAGCGCGAGGTGCGGCAGCGAGGCCATCACCGCCATGCGCGTGCCGAGCACGATGCGCGCCTCGCCGCGGTGGGCGGCCAGCCATTGCAGCGTGCGCTCCTGGTCGGCCAGGCCGCTGTGCAGCACCGCCAGCGGCAGGTGCGGGAAGCGCGCGGCGATGCGGCCCTGCAGCTGCGGCGTCAGGTTGATTTCGGGCACCAGCATCAGCACCTGGGCGCGCGGGTCGCGCGCCAGCACCTCGGCCATCGCGTGCAGATAGACCTCGGTCTTGCCGCTGCCGGTCACGCCGTGCAGCAGGAACGGGGCAAAACCCCGCGCCTGGCCGATCGCCTCCACGGCGGCGCGCTGTTCCTCGTGCAGCGGCGGCGCGGCCGAGGGCGCGGCATCCGGCGCGACCGCCAGCAGCGGCTGGTCGGCGGCCTCCGCGCCGATCCAGCCGGCCGCCAGCCACTCGGCCAGGCGGGCCGGCGCGGCACTGCAAAGGGTACGCGCCGCGGCGGCGGAGACCGCCCCGCCCTGCTCACCGGCCGCCGCCAGCGCCTGGGCCAGCGCCAGCACCGTGCGTGCGCGCGCCGGCACCGCGGCCAGCAGCGCCGCCGCCTGGCCCGGCACCACGCGGTAATGCTCGCTGCGCGCGCGCAGCGCCAGGCGCGGCCAGCTCTCGGCCTCGCGCAGGCCCGGCGGCAGCGCCGGCAGCATGACTTCGCCGAGGCAGCGGTGGTAGTAGAGCGCGGCGAAGCGGGCCAGCGCGATCCAGTGCGCGCCCAGCGGCGGCAGCCAGTCCAGCCGCTGCGCGACCGGTCGCAGGCGCTCCGGCGGCACGTCCGACCGGTTGGCGCGCATGACGGCCACGCCGACCAGCAGGCGGCGGCCGAACGGCACGGTGACGAGGTCGCCCGGCTGCACCTCGGGCGGGGCGAGATAGTCGAAGACGTCGTCGGCGGGTGTATCTAGCGCCACCCGCACGACGGCCAGCGGCGCGGCGTCCGCGTCCTCCGGCATCGGCGTCGGCGCGGCGGCGCCGGGATGCGCGGGCGCGTTCACGATGCCGCTCCGGCGCGCAGCACTGGGTACGGCCCAGAATGGGGCAGCGGCGCGGACGGGCCGGCCCAATGCAAGTGCAGGACAGGGCCGGGCCGCATGCCGGACAAATTAAGTGTGCGGCGCAACATCAACTTAAAGTAACGCTTCAAATGTGCCCCTAAGTCGATGATAGATGGCCGCTTTTCCCGCTTGCGCACAGTGCCTGTGGATAACTTTGTTGAAAACTCGTCCGGCGTTCCCGCCAAGCCCCGTAAATCAAGGCTCCCACGGGCATTCGGCCGCGCACTTGACCAGATGCAAAGCCTTGTAAATCAAGGACTTGTGGACCTCCCTCAGATGAGTTAGGGACTAACCCCCTCTTGCACTGCGGAAAACCCATTGATGTGCATAAGTCAAGCCTTGACAAGCGTGAAGCGGCACCGAAAGGGCGAAATATTGCAAAATAGTTTACTTGACAGCGCTTCGTGCCAGCCTCCCGCGCCACCCGGATTCACCAGTGCGGCGCAGCCGCCACGCTCGCTGCGCCGCACAGCCCGCGCGCGCCGGCCAGCGCGGGCGCATGCGCCGCGTGCCACCTGGCCCGTCACCTGGCGGCGCTGCGCAGGTGGCGGCTGTAGCGATGCACCTCGTCCACCAGCACCGTCACGTTCTCCGGCGGCGTGAACTGCGAAATGCCGTGGCCGAGGTTGAACACGTGGCCGTCGCTGCCGCCGCCGGCGGCGTAGCTGTCGAGCACGCCGCGCACCTGCACGCGGATGGCCGCTTCCGGCGCGAACAGCACATTGGGATCGATATTGCCCTGCAGGGCGACCTGCCCGCCGGTGCGGCGGCGCGCCTGCTGCAGGTTGACGGTCCAGTCCAGCCCGAGCGCGTCGGCGCCGATGCCGGCCAGCTCTTCCAGCCACAGGCCGCCGCCCTTGGTGAACACGATCACCGGCACCTGCTGCCCGTCGTGCTCGCGCTTCAGGCCGGCCACCACCTGGCGCATGTAGGCCAGCGAGAAGGCCTGGTACATGCCGTCGGCGAGCGTGCCGCCCCAGGTGTCGAACAGCATCACGGCCTGCGCGCCGGCCTCGATCTGCGCGTTCAGGTAGGCGGACACCGCCTGCGCGTTGATGCCGAGGATGCGGTGCATCAGGTCCGGGCGGCCGTACATCATGCTCTTGACGGTGCGGAAATCCGCCGAGCCGGCGCCTTCGACCATGTAGCAGGCCAGCGTCCAGGGGCTGCCCGAGAAGCCGATCAGCGGCACGCGCTGGCGGCCGTCCTGCACCAGCGCGCGGCGGATCTCGCCGACCGCGTCGAACACGTAGCGCAGCGAGGCCATGTCGGGCACCGCCAGCTTCATCACGTCGCCCTCGGTGCGCAGCGGATGGGCGAAGCGCGGGCCTTCGCCCTGCGCGAACGACAGGCCCAGGCCCATCGCGTCGGGCACGGTGAGGATGTCGGAAAAGAGGATGGCCGCGTCGAGCGGGTAGCGCTCGAGCGGCTGCAGAGTGACTTCGGTGGCGTAGGCCGGGTTCTTGGCCAGGCCCAGGAAGCTGCCGGCGCGCGCGCGCGTGGCGTTGTACTCGGGCAGGTAGCGGCCAGCCTGGCGCATCAGCCACAGCGGGGTGTACTCGGTAGGCTGCCGGCGCAGTGCGCGCAGGAAGGTGTCGTTCTGCAGTGCGGTCATGGTCATCCTCGTAAGACCGCCATTCTAAGGGATGGCCGGGTGGCGCCGGCGCGCTGCCGTCAAGGCGGCGGCGTCAACACGGTGCCGTCGGCGCGGTGCCGTCAAATGTCGTCGGCCAGTTCCCTGAACGCCTGCGCGGCGCGGCGCATCCATTCGCGCGCGCGCGGCGCCTCGGGCTGCAGCCGCGCGAAGCCGTGCGTCATGCCGCTGGCTTCGAGCGTGACGACCGGCGCGCCGTAGCGCACCAGATAGTCGGCGTAGGCCAGGCCGTCGTCGCGCAGCACGTCGTGGGCGGCCACCAGGACCACGCTGGCCGGCGGCAGGTGGCGCGGCGCGGCGCCCATCAGGTGGATGCGCGTGTCCTCGATGGCCGCGCCCGCGGCGAGCTGCTGCTCGCCGATGAACTGGGTCCAGAACCACGCCATCTCGTCGCGCGTGAGGCCCGGGCCGTCGGCGAACGCGCGATAGCTTTCGGTGGTGAGCGCGGGCGCGGTGACGGGGTAGATCAGCAGTTGCGCATTGACCAGCCCGGGATGGCCGTGCGCGTTGGCCCAGCGCGCGGCCTGCGCCGCGAGGTGGCCGCCGGCGCTGTCGCCGGCCACGGCCAGGAAGCGGGTGTCGAGGCGCAGGCGGGCGCGCTGCTCGGCGAACCACAGCACGGAATGCAGCGCGTCGTCGCACGGCGCGGGGAACGGATGCTCGGGCGCGAGGCGGTAGTCGACGCTGGCCACGGCGCAGCCGGTGTCGGCGGCCAGCAGCGCGGCCACGCTGTGATGGGTGTCGTGCGAGCCGACCACCCAGCCGCCGCCGTGGAAGTAGACGATCAGGCGCGGCTCGGCCACGCCCTCGGGCCGGAACAGGCGGGCCGCCAGCGTGCGCCCGTCCAGCGGGATGGCGAGGTCGGTGGCGGCGATGCCCTCGGGCTCCGGCGCGAGCGAGAGCGCCGCGATCTCGGCGAAGCGCGCGCGGCGCGCGGCGGCGTCGGCCGGCGCGGGCTGCCCGGCATAGCGTTCGGCGAGGCGGCGGTAGTAGTCGAGGATCTGGGGGTCGATGGCCATGTCGGGATGAGACGGGTTCGGTCGGGTCGGAACTGCGCATGCCGCGGCGGCGCTGCGCAATCCCGCAGTGTAGCGGCGTTCGCGGGTTCGGGTGTCCGGGGCGCTCGGGGTGTCCGGGGTGTCCGGGGTGTTCAGGCGGGCGCGCGCGTCAGCTCGATCGCATCAGCTCGATCTTGACGCAGCGGTCCTGCACCGCCAGCAGGCCGGCGGCGCGGGCGCGGTCGAACGCTTCGTCGTTGACGATGCCGAGCTGCAGCCAGACGCCGCGCGCGCCGATGGCGATGGCGTCCGCGACCACCGGCGGCACGTCCTCGGCGCGGCGGAAGATGTCGACCCAGTCGATGCGCTGCCCTTCGGCGGCCAGCGCGCGCGCCGCGTCGGCCAGGCTGGCGTGGCAGGGCTGGCCCAGGATCAGCGTGCCGGCGTGGCGCGGGTTGACCGGCACGATGCGGTAGCCGCGCGCCTGCATGAAGGCCGCCACCTCGTGGCTGGCGCGGCCGGGGTTGTCGGACAGGCCTGCCACGGCGACGGTCTTCATCGCCAGCATGCCCTGGATGGCGGTCTGCATCTCGCTCACGTGCGTGCTTCCTTCTGTTCGGGTTCGGGGATTCTGCCGCGGCTCTCGCCGGACGGGCGGGCGCAGGCGCCCAGCCGCGCGAACGGCACCGCGGCCCGGTAGGCGCCCTTGGCGAACGGGCCCACGGCATAGGGCGCATAGTGCAGCACCACGCCGCCGCGGTACAGGGTGAAGGGCACGCGCGCGTCGTGCAGGGCCGCCTCGTCGAGCAGGCCGCGCTCCGGGTCGGCGGCGCCCTGCTGCCGCAGCGACGCCTCCAGTTCCGCGTTGAGCTTCTGCAGGCAGGCCTTGCCGGGCGCCAGCAGGTCGGCGAGCCGCACCGGCGCGTAGGCGGCCTCGGCGCCGGCGGCGGAGGCCGCCGCGGCGGCGTCGCGGCGCCACGTGCCGCCGGCGTAGTCCAGGCTGCCGTGGGCGCCGCCGCTGTAGCGCCAGGTGGTGCGCAGCAGGCTGACCACGCCGGCGTCCAGCGTCGCCAGCTCGACGGCGCTGCGGCATTCGAGCCCGCCCTCGCCGCAACCGCCGGCGCGCAGCGAGGCGATCAGCGCGTCGACGGCCGCGCTGCCGGTTTCCGGGTAGCGCTCGGCGAAGCGCGCGCCGCCCACCTCCGCCACGCGCTCGCGATAGACCGCCGTGCGCGTGAGCATCAACTGCCTGGCGCTGCCGTCCGCGCCGGTCCACACGCCGGTGGCGGTGCGCCCGTCGGCGGCGACGGCCCCCTCGAAGCGGACGTTGCCGGATGCTTGCGCATCGCTGGCGGCGGTCGGCGGCGCGTCGCGCGCGCGCAGGCTCAGGCGGCCGTCGGCTGTCAATTGGCCATCCAGTTGACGCGGGGTGGCCGCGAGCCTTGAATCGTAACGAAGGGTTCCTTCGACCATCTCGGTGCCGGGACGCGGAAATAGCGTCAGCGAAACCTGCCCGGACTCGCCGGGCTCGCCCTGCCAGAAGGTGCCGGCGATGGCCGGCGGCCCGTCCGCAAGCGCCAGCGCGCAGGCCGGCGGCGAGGCGCCGAGAACGGCGGCGAGGCCAAGCTGGACAAGGCCATTTCGGACTTGTACGCATTCACGGCGAAGCGGGGGAATGGCGGAAGGAAGCGGCATGGCGGTCGGCGGCCAGACCGCGGCGCGGATGGCTGGCAAGCGAAAGCTATGGGACCGGCGGCGCCCGGTGGTGTTCCCGCCGCCTTGCGGCAAAGGCGGAAATATGCGGACGATGAAGCCTATTTGAACGACGTTTCGGTTACGGCGCTTTCAACTTATTGCAAACCGATACATTTTGTTACTGCCATTGCCAAAAGTTTCCCCCACAATGCTTTAACACAATCAGTTTTTGTGAAAGGCGTTCCCTCCCCCAAACAGAAAGGGAGGGCGTCGTGAAGAAAGCCTTTGGAAGCAATTCCCACCCAGTTTGACCGGATCGCGAGCCATGCCCGCGGTCGGTGTACCAGGTTGTGAAGATTGTTGGCGCGTTTCGGTTCCGGCTGGCTGGATCGTCTGATTGTGATCGGTGCCGCCTGACCGGATGCTGAACCACCTTGCCGGATGCGATGATCCGACTGGAAAGTGGCCGGCGCCTGTTGAATGACCTGGACCTTACCCGTTCCTTCGAATTGACCCCTCGAAGGGATTTTCCCGTCCGCGCGGTGCCTCCCCGGCCCGCGCGCTTTTTTTTGTGCTGAGCCGTCAGAATAGTCGCAGCATCGTGAAAAAGGCAGCCTCGCGGCTGCCTTTTTTTGTCGCCACAGCCAAAAAACAACAGCCGTCGCGGACTGCGCCCGGTGCCGCGTTGCTCAGCGCTTGCGGCGCAGGCGCGCGATGGCCGCCAGTTGCGCAGCCGCAACAGCCAGCTCGCTCTGGGCACGTGCCAGGTCGAGGTCGCTGCTCTGGTTCTGCATCAGTTCCTCGGCCGCGCGCTTGGCTTCCTGCGCCTTGGCTTCGTCGAGATCGCTGCCGCGAATGGCGGTGTCCGCCAGCACGGTCACGTGCTTGGGCTGCACTTCGAGAATGCCGCCGGCCACGAACACGAACTCTTCGCTACCGTCTTCCTTCTCGATGCGCACCGCGCCCGGCTGGATACGCGTGATCAGCGGCGTATGGCCCGGCAGGATACCCAGCTCGCCCGACTCGCCCGGCAGCGCCACGAACTTCGCCTGGCCGGAGAAGATCGACGCTTCGGCGCTGACGACGTCTACAAGAATGGTTGCCATGTGAATTCCTTTGTTCCAGAAAGCGTTGGCTTCCCGTTGCCAGGAAGCAGGTTTCCCACCTTCCGGCCGGCGCGCGCGCCGCGGACAATCCCCGTCCACGGCATGCGCGCGGGCCCGCGCGAAGGCGAAAGACCCCGCTTACTGGAGCTTCTTGGCCTTCTCGAAGGCTTCGTCGATCGAACCGACCATGTAGAACGCCTGCTCGGGCAGGTGATCGCATTCGCCGTCCACCAGCATCTTGAAACCACGGATGGTTTCCTTGAGCGGCACGTACTTGCCCGGCGAACCCGTGAACACTTCCGCGACGTGGAAGGGCTGCGACAGGAAACGCTGGATCTTCCGCGCGCGCGACACCGACTGCTTGTCTTCCGGCGACAGTTCGTCCATGCCCAGAATCGCGATGATGTCGCGCAGTTCCTTGTAGCGCTGCAGCGTCTGCTGCACGCGGCGGGCCACGTCGTAGTGTTCCTGGCCGACGACCTGCGGGTCGAGCTGGCGCGAGGTCGAGTCGAGCGGGTCGACGGCGGGGTAGATACCCAGCGCGGCGATGTCACGCGACAGCACGACGGTCGAGTCCAGGTGCAGGAAGGTGGTGGCAGGCGACGGGTCGGTCAAGTCGTCCGCAGGGACGTACACGGCCTGGATCGAGGTGATCGAGCCGGTCTTGGTCGAGGTGATGCGCTCCTGCAGCTTGCCCATTTCCTCGGCCAGCGTCGGCTGGTAGCCCACGGCGGAAGGCATGCGGCCCAGCAGTGCCGACACTTCGGTACCGGCCAGCGTGTAGCGGTAGATGTTGTCGACGAAGAACAGGATGTCGCGGCCTTCGTCGCGGAACTTCTCGGCCATGGTCAGGCCGGAGAGCGCCACGCGCAGACGGTTGCCCGGCGGCTCGTTCATCTGGCCGAACACCATGGCCACCTTGTCGAGCACGTTCGAGTCCTTCATTTCGTGGTAGAAGTCGTTCCCTTCACGGGTACGCTCGCCCACGCCGGCGAACACCGACAGACCGCTGTGCTGCTTGGCGATGTTGTTGATGAGCTCCATCATGTTCACGGTCTTGCCGACGCCGGCGCCACCGAACAGGCCCACCTTGCCGCCCTTGGCGAACGGGCACACCAGGTCGATCACCTTGATGCCGGTTTCGAGCAGGTCCACGGAAGGCGACAGCTCGTCGAACTTCGGCGCCTTCTGGTGGATCGAGCGCTTCTCGTCCGAAGCGATCGGGCCGGCTTCGTCGATGGGGCGGCCGAGCACGTCCATGATGCGGCCCAGCGTGCCGTGGCCGACCGGCACCGAGATCGGGGCGCCGGTGCTCTTGACCGACATGCCGCGGCGCAGGCCGTCCGACGAACCCAGGGCGATGGTACGGACCACGCCGTCACCGAGCTGTTGCTGCACTTCGAAGGTCAGGCCCTTCTCGGCGAACGAGGCTTCGTTGCTGTCTTCCAGCACGAGCGCCTCGTACACCTTCGGCAGCGCGTCGCGGGGGA
>Ga0255338_1005962_pt1 | contig 10737 bp, 9 predicted proteins | sample MeOH1_35cm_T4_19_FD_203715 | JGI IMG/M metagenome (GOLD analysis project Ga0255338, IMG submission 203715) | Sandy soil microbial communities from University of British Columbia, Vancouver, Canada - MeOH1_35cm_T4_195 | ecosystem: Engineered > Artificial ecosystem > Sand microcosm > Unclassified ... | reverse complement strand
CTCAACTACCGTACCACCATGGTGCACGACGCCAATGCCAGCCTTCGCGATGACGAGCATGCTGCGGCGCTGATCAATTTCCATCTGTTCTTCGGTGATGTGGTCTCGACCGAAGATCTTCTGCGTCGCTATCAGGCACTCGACCGATCGGCCGCCAGCACGGATCTGGCCAAGCGGGCAGTCTCCCTCACTTGACGGCGTGCCCGCGTGGCTACGCTTGGGAAAGCGCGCTTCCCGCCTCCCTTGGCCGATCCGTTGGCCCGAGGAGACCTCGATTCTCGTTTCGCTCGATCGGCTCGCCGCGATCGTGGAAGAAATCTCCTATCTTCTCAACATGCGGAACCGAGGAAACAGCCCTCAGATTCACGCCTGCGGTGCGTGGCGGCTGGGCCGGGCCTTGAGCTTGAGCACCTCCAGATCCTCGCGCTCGCGCAGCGTGTTGCGCATGAGCTGGTCCTTCCCCATCCGGTACTGCACCGGCTGGGCGATATCAACGCCGTACCAGGCCGCAGCTCGCAGCACGAAGGAAGGATCGGCCAGATGCGGCCGGCCGAGCGCGACGAGATCGGCCCTCCCCGCTGCGACAATGGTGTTGGCCTGATCGGCCGAGGTGATGTTGCCGACGCACATCGTCGCGACGCGGGCCTCGTTGCGGATGCGGTCCGAGAAGGGCGTCTGGAACATGCGGCCATACACGGGCCGCGACTCCTTCACCGTCTGACCGGTCGAGACGTCGACGAGGTCGCAACCCTCGGCGGCGAAGGCCTCGGCTATGGCAACAGAATCCTCATCGGAAAGCCCGCCCTCGGCCCAATCCGTCGCGGAGACGCGCACCGACATCGGCTTCTCGCGTGGCCAGGCTTCGCGCAGTGCCCGGAAAATCTCCAGCGGGAAGCGCAGCCGGTTCTCGACCACGCCGCCGTATTCGTCCGTGCGCCGGTTGGTCAGCGGCGAGAGGAAGCTCGCCAGCAGATAGCCATGGGCGCAGTGCAGCTCCAGCATGTCGAAGCCGGCGCGCATGCCCCGCTCGGCTGCCGCGACGAACTCGCCCTTCACCCGATCCATGTCGGCTCGGGTCATCTCGCGAGGGATCTGGCTCTCGGGATAGTAGGGCAAGGGCGAAGCCGAGACGATCGGCCAGGCGCCTTCCGTCAGCGGCCGGTCCATGCCCTCCCACATCAGTCTCGTTGCGCCCTTGCGGCCGGCATGGCCGAGCTGGAGGCAGAGCTTCGCCGCCGAATGGGTGTGGACGAATGCGACGATGCACGCCCAGGCGGCTTCCTGCTCGTCGTTCCAGAGGCCGGCGCAGCCCGGCGTGATGCGGGCATCGGACGCGATGCAGGTCATCTCGGTGAAGATCAGCCCCGGCCCGCCGATGGCGCGTGAGCCGTAATGCATCAGATGCCAGTCATTCGGCAGGCCGTCCTCGGCGGAATATTGGCACATGGGCGCGAGCGTCATGCGGTTCTCGACCTGCATCTCGCGCAGCCTGAAAGGCTGGAAGGCCGGCGGCACGGGCGAGCCGTCCTGGCGACGCCTCGCCAGTGGCCCGAGCTCGTCCGCGACCAGCTCGTCGACGGCGGCGACCATGTGCGGGGCACGCAAGGCGAGGTTATCGTAGGTGATCGCCTTGGAGCGGGTCATCAGGCCAAATGCGAAGCGCAGCGGCGCGAAATCCCAGAAGCGCCTGAGCTGCTCGAACCAGACAAGGGAGACATCGGCAGCATGCTGGGTCTTCTCGACCTCCTCTCGGCGCCCCTTCTCGAAGAGGGCAAGCCCCACGGCAACGTCGAGCTTCGCCTGCCCCATCGCCTGGTACAGGGCGATTGCGTCCTCCATCGCCAGCTTGGTGCCGGAGCCGATCGAGAAATGCGCCGTCGCCTTGGCGTCGCCGATCAGCACGACGTTCTCCGCTACCCAATGGCGGCAGCGGATCGCGGGGAAATTGCGCCAATGCGAACGATTGATCTGCAGGCGATGCCCCTGCAGCTCTTCAGCGAAGACGCCTTCGAGAAAGGCCGCCGAGGCCGCCTCGTCCATGGCGCCCAAGCCCGCCTTCACGAAGGTCTCGGGATCGGTTTCCAGCACCCAAGTCGAGTGGCCCACCTCGTACTGGTAGCAATGGGCGATGAAGAGCCCGTGCTCCGTCTCCTTGAAGAAGAAGGTGAAGGCGTCGAAGGGGCGGGTCGAGCCCATCCAGGCGAATTTGTTCGGCCTGAGATCGACCTCGGGCTGGAAGCGCTCACGCCAGTTCTCGCGGATCCGGCTGTTGACGCCGTCCGCCGCAACGACGAGGTCGTAGTCGCGCTTCAGCGCTTCGACGTCGGCGACGTCGGTGTTGAAATGCAGGCCGACGCCCAGGGTCTTGGCCCGCTCCTGCACCAGCATGAGCAGAGAGCGGCGTGAGCACCCGCAGAAGCCGTTGCCGGGTACACGGTGGAGTGTGCCCTTGAAGCGGATCTCGATGTCGTCCCAATAGGCGAAATTGTCACGGATCGCAGCATAGCTCTCCGCATCCGCCGCCTTGAAGATGTCGAGCGTCTGGTCAGAGAAGACGACGCCGAAGCCGAAGGTGTCGTCCGGCTGGTTGCGCTCGAAGACGTCGACCGCGATCTGCGGCCAATCCCGCTTCATCAACAGCGCGAAATAGAGCCCCGCCGGCCCGCCGCCCACGACCGCGATACGCATCGACGCCTCCTCCCCCGGAGCGGCCAAACCGGCCTACAGAGAATATTTTAAGTCTGAAATATTTCTGCCGGCAAGCTGTTTCGACGGCAGGTCGCTCGCTGCACCGTGAATTTCAAAATAGCCTAATATGGCGCCAGATTGCACTGAAGCGCGGCATCACGCGATGGTTTCAAGGCCAATCCAGCGGCTTGCCAATTCCTTCATACTTGAAATATCCTTTGTATCGGAGGTCGAGCGACCATGACTCTGCAGGGACAGCATGCGCTGGTGACAGGCGGCGGGCGCGGTATCGGCCGGGCCATCGCTAAGGCGCTGACGGAAGCCGGGGCGCGGGTCGCCATCCTCGGCCGCGACGAGGCCGCTCTTCGGGAGGCCGTTGCCGCCGGCGTGGCCAGCGATTTCGCAACCTGCGACGTGCGCGACGCCGCCTCGGTTTCCGAAGCCGTCGCCAGGCTCGACGGCAGCCACGGCTTCGACATAGCGGTCGCCAATGCGGGGGCGGTCGAGACCGGACCCTTCCTGCGCAGCGATGGCGAGCGCTTCCGCCGCATGCTCGACATCAACCTGATCGGCACGGTCAACCTGTTCCATGCCGCGCTGCCCGCCATGCTGGAGCGCCGTCGCGGACGGCTCGTCGCGATCGCCTCCACGGCCGGCCATCGCGGTTACGCCTATGTCAGCGCCTATGCGGCGGCGAAGCATGCGGTGGTCGGGCTGGTGAAATCGCTGGCGCTGGAGACGGCGCGCTCCGGCGTCACCGTCAACGCCATCTGCCCCGGATATGCCGATACGGACATGGTCGCGTCAGGGCTCGATGCGATTTCGGCCAAGACCGGCAAGAGCCGCGAGCAGGCGCTGGCCGAGATGGTCAGGGACAACCCGCAGAGGCGGCTGATCGCGCCCGACGAGATCGCGGCGGCAGTGCTCTATCTCTGCGGGGCTCGCAGCGATGCCGTGACCGGCCAGTCGCTCCTCATCAATGGCGGGGAGTTCTGAGATGGACGGCACCACCTCCATCCTGCAGCTCGATCGCGAGACCAAGGCGAGCGAGCGGCCGGGCGAGCACAAGGACGAGCTCAGGCTCTGGCTCAGGCTGCTGACCTGCTCGACGCTGATCGAAACGGAGATCCGCAACCGGCTGCGCGAGGACTTCCGCACCACCCTGCCCCGCTTCGACCTGATGGCGCAGCTCGACAAGACCGTGGTCGGCATGACGGTCGGCGAAGTCTCGCAACGGCTGATGGTCTCGAACGGCAACGTCACCGCCGTGGTGACCGGGCTCGTCGCGGACGGCCTCATCGACAAGCGCTCCGCCCCGCAGGACCGGCGCGTGCAGATCCTCACGCTGACGCCGCAGGGCCGCAAGGCCTTCAAGGCCATGGCCGAGCGGCATGAGCAATGGATCGCCGAGCTCTTCGCCGGGCTCGGCCAAACGGAGATCGCGCAGCTCTTCCGACTGCTCGGGCAGACAAAGACCTCGCTGCATCGCGCCATCGCCAACCGGGCGAAGGACGGAGCAAGCGAGGCCGCCGGTGGAGACGCTCGATGACGGGAGACGCCTGATGACGACCGTCAACGCCACCACCCTGCCGCTGGCGGGCTTCGCGCCGCAGCATTTCGGCCTTTCCGTCTCCGGGAAGGTCGCGACGGTGACGCTGAACCGGCCTGAGAAAAAGAATCCGCTGACCTTCGCAAGCTATCGCGAACTCACCGATTTCTTCCTCGCCGCGCAAAAGGAAGAGGCGGTCAAGGCGATCGTGGTGACCGGCGCCGGCGGCAACTTCTCCTCGGGCGGCGACGTCTTGGAGATCATCGGCCCGCTCGTGGCGATGGAGACGAAGGACCTGCTGAAGTTCACCCGAATGACGGGCGAGCTGGTCAAGGCGCTGCGCGCCTGCCCGCAGCCGATCGTCGCCGCGATAGACGGTGTCTGCGCCGGAGCCGGCGCCATCGTCGCCATGGCTTCGGATCTGCGCCTCGGCACGGCAAACGCCAAGATCGCCTTCCTGTTCAACCGCGTCGGGCTTGCCGGCTGCGATATGGGCGCCTGCGCGATGCTGCCGCGTATCATCGGCCAGGGCCGCGCGGCCGAGTTGCTCTATACCGGCCGCGTGCTCAGGGGCGAGGAGGCGGAGCGCTGGGGCTTCCTCAACCGGCTATGTGCGCCCGAGGCGGTGCTGGCCGAAGCGCAGGCGCTTGCAGCCGAACTTGCGGACGGACCGACCTTCGCCAACGCCATGACCAAGCGCATGCTTGAGATGGAATGGGCGATGTCGGTGGAGAGCGCCATCGAGGCCGAAGCCGTGGCACAGGCTCTCTGCATGCAGACCGAGGATTTCGCCCGCGCCTATCACGCCTTCGCCGAGAAGCGGAAGCCGGTCTTCGAGGGCAACTGAGATGACGGAAACCCCGAAGCTCGGCCTCGATATTCTCAGTGACACGCTGGCCTGGCCTTTCTTCGAGGAGAGCCACCGCCGCTTCGCCGCCGAGCTCTCCGGCTGGGCGGATTCCCAGCTTTCGGATTTGCCCCATGACGATGTCGATGAGGCCTGCCGGGCGCGCGTTGCGGCGCTGGGGGCGGCAGGATTCCTGAAGGCGGCCGTGCCGGCGGAATATGGCGGGCTCTCCGACAGGCTCGACGTGCGCACGCTCTGCCTCGCCCGCGAGATACTGGCCGCACGCGACGGGCTCGCCGATTTCGCCTTCGCGATGCAGGGGCTCGGCACTGGCTCGATCAGCATTGCGGGCACCGAGGCGATGAAGCGGCGCGTCCTTCCGGATGTCGCGGCTGGCAAGCGCATCGCCGCCTTCGCGCTCTCCGAAAAAGAGGCCGGCTCGGATGTTGCCGCGATGACGACCACCGCGACGCCGGACGGCTCGTCCCATCTCCGCATCGACGGCGAGAAGAGCTGGATCTCCAACGGCGGCATCGCGGATCATTACGTCGTCTTTGCCCGCACCGGCGAGGCGCCGGGCGCGCGCGGGCTTTCCGCCTTCCTCGTCGAGGCGGATACGCCGGGGCTGACCATCGCGGAACGCATCGAGGTGATCGCGCCGCATCCGCTGGCGACTCTGCGCTTCGAGGGCTGCCGGGTGCCACTGGAAAACCGCATCGGCGGACCGGGCGAAGGCTTCAAAGTGGCGATGGCGACGCTCGACATCTTCCGTTCGACGGTCGGCGCCGCCGCGCTCGGCTTCGCGCGCCGGGCGCTGCACGAGACGATCTCGCACGCCAATGGCCGCAAGCTCTTCGGCGGGACGCTGGGCGATCTCCAGCTCTCGCAGGCCGCCATCGCCGAGAGCGCGGCGGAGGTCGATGCGGCGGCACTGCTGGTCTATCGCGCCGCCTGGACCAAGGACCGGGGGGCCGCGCGCGTCACGCGAGAGGCCGCGCTCGCCAAGCTCGTCGCAACGGAGAACGCCCAACGCGTGATCGACCGGGCCGTCCAGATCCATGGAGGGCTAGGCGTCACCAAGGGCGTCAAGGTGGAGGAACTGTACCGGGAGATCAGAGCGCTGCGCATCTACGAGGGCGCCAGCGAGGTCCAGAAGATCGTGATCGCGCGCGAGCTTCTGAAAGCAAAAACTAGATAACGAGGGGTGTCACCATGGAATTCCTGCGGTCCGGCCATGTCGACAGTTTCGCGCGCGACAATCTGCCGCCGCCGGAACTCTGGCCTGAGATCGACCTCGCCAAGGCGGGGCTCTCCTATCCCGACCGGCTCAACGCCGTGACAGAGCTGGTCGACCGGCATGTCGCGGAGGGACGCGGGCACCGGATCGCGATCATCGGCGACCATCTGAGCTGGAGCTATGCGGAACTCGCCGAGACGATCAACCGCATCGCCAATGTGCTGACGCGCGACCTCGGCCTGGTGCCGGGCCATCGCGTGCTGCTGCGCGCCGCGAACACGCCGATGATGGTCGCGGCCTATCTCGCGGTCATCAAGGCCGGCGGCGTGGTCGTCGCGACCATGCCGATGCTGCGCGCGGTCGAACTGGTCTACTCACTGCGCAAGGCGAAGATCGCGCTGGCACTCTGCGACCTCCGCCTGCTCGACGAGCTGGAGAGCGCCAGGGCGCAGGCACCGGAACTCGAGCGCATCGTCGCCTTCGGCGTGCCCGGCTGTGAGCTCGAGGAACTGATGGCGCAACCCGGCTACGAGAGCTTCGAACCGGTCGATACGGCGAGCGACGATGTCTGCCTGATCGGCTTCACTTCCGGCACGACCGGCGAGCCGAAGGGCGCAATGCATTTCCAGCGCGACCTCCTGGTGATCTGCGACGCCTATGCGGCGAAGGTGCTTAAGGCCTCGCGGGAAGACCGCTTCGTCGGCTCGGCGCCGCTGGCCTTCACCTTCGGGCTGGGCGGCATGGTGCTCTTTCCCTTCCGCATCGGCGCAACCGCTGTGCTGCCCGACAGGACGGGGCCCGTCGACCTGATCGACGCCATCGAGCGCCACAGGGCGAGCGTGATCTTCACCGCGCCGACCGCCTATCGCGCCATGCTGGGAAAGCTCGACGGGCGCGACATCTCCTCGCTCACCATCTGCGTCTCCGCCGGCGAGACCCTGCCGAAGACGGTGTTCGAGGCTTGGGCGGCGCAGACCGGCATCGAGCTGATGGACGGCATCGGCGCGACCGAGCTGCTGCACATCTTCATCGCCGCGCCGCGCGGCAGCCTGAAAGCCGGCTCGACCGGCATCCCGGTGCCGGGTTACGAGGCCATGGTGATCGACGAGGACGGCAATCCGGTCCCCGACGGCATGCCGGGGCGGCTCGCGGTGCGTGGGCCGATCGGCTGCCGCTACCTCGCCGACGAGCGCCAGGCGCGTTATGTCGAGAACGGCTGGAACGTCACCGGCGACACCTATGTCCGCGATGTGGACGGGTACTTCTGGTACCAGGCCCGCTCGGACGACATGATCGTCTCCGCCGGCTACAACATCGCCGGGCCCGAGGTGGAGGCCTGCCTGCTCGGCCATCCCGACGTAGTCGAATGCGGTGTGGTCGGCTCCCCTTGCGCCGAGCGCGGCCAGATCGTGACGGCCTATGTCGTGCTGCGCGAGGGCGCAGTCGGCGACGAGGCGCTGGTCAAGGCGCTGCAGGAGCACGTCAAAGCAACGATCGCGCCCTACAAATACCCGCGCGCCGTCGCATTCGTCCCTGCTCTGCCGAAGACGGCAAGCGGCAAGCTGCAACGCTTCGCGCTCCGCCAGATCGCGCGTGGCGACAGCTGAGGTTCCAACGATGTCCAACGTTTCGTCCGCCCGCGCCATTCTGCCAGAGGGCTGGCCCCAGCCGCGTGGCTACGCCAACGGCATGGTCGCCGAGGGGTGCGTACTGGTGACAGGCGGGCTCGTCGGCTGGGATGCCGGGGGCGCTTTCGCCAAGGGTTTCCTGCCGCAACTCCGGCAAACGCTTCTCAACATCAAGGCGGTGGTCGAGGCAGGCGGCGGGCGTGTCGAGGACATCGTGCGGCTGACCTGGTACGTCACCGACATCCCCACATATCGCGCCAGCCTCAAGGAGATGGGGCCCGTCTACCGCGAGGTCTTCGGTCGACATTTCCCAGCCATGGCGGTGATCGGCGTCGCGGCACTGGTCGAGCCCGAGGCGCTGCTGGAGATCGAGGCGACCGCGGTGATCGGGGAAGAAGGGCTGCGATAAAACACAGGCGCGATGATGTCTGCGGTCGACGAGATTGTCACGATCGCCAAAGGCGCCGCCGTCGCATGGAGTGCGCCCCTTGCGGCGGACAGTGTGACGACAGGGAATTGCGGGCTTCGCGTCCCGGACCGCCGCGGGTCTTTCAGCAGCGGAGGTGCCGACTTCGCCCAGGCCGAACAGGCAGGCCTCGCCCTCGCCCTCGCCCTCGCCCTCGCCGGGCGTCATCAAGAGAAGCGGAGGCTGCTCATATCGGGCCGGCTCCGGCCTCGGGCTCACGCGAAGAGCTTGACGTAAAGTCATCAACGTCAGAAATGCCCACGCCGACGCCGAGCATAATTAAGCCGTCGAAATAAAACGCCGGCGACCTCAGGTCGCCGGCGCACAGTCGCCGAGGCCTGCCGCGCGGCAGGCGATTTCCCCAGCCACAGAGAAAGACTTCAGATAAGCTTCAATTCGCCGGCCGCAGTCTTCCCGCGCTCGGTCTTCAGCTCGAACGAAATCTTCTGCCCTTCCGTCAACGTCATCATCCCGGCCTCTTTTACGGCAGTGATGTGGACGAATACGTCCTTTCCGCCTTCAGCCGGTTGAATGAAGCCGTAGCCTTTCTCAGTGTTGAACCATTTCACGGTTCCGGTCGCCATCGCCACATCCCTCGAAGCCGCTCCAGGAGTTGCCCCTTGGAGCGCACAGGCCGCGCAAGTGGGAAGAATTGACCGAAAAGCGATCTTTGTCGAGACCAAATGTCGCACGGGCGACGCAGCACTCCCATCAAGATTTTGCCAGTCTGACCTGTGCCTTTACTGCGGCGCGAGAAGAACCACCGAGATATATCTCGATCTCGCCGGGGTCGACGACGTAGCGCCCCTCATCGTCATGCGCGCCGAGACGGGCAGCCTCCAAGCGGAAGCGAACAGTCTTGGTCTCCCCCGCCCTAAGCATCACCTTTGTAAAGCCCTTCAGTTCCCGCAACGGCCGCGACAGGCTGGCGACAGGTTGCCGGATATAGAGCTGTACCACCTCCTGCCCGTCGCGCGGACCGTCGTTGGCGACATCGACCGAGACCTCGACGGCGCCGTCGAGCGGCATCGAGGCGGCCGAGACGCGCGGATTGGCATAGGTGAAGCGGCTGTAGGAGAGCCCGTGACCGAAGGGGTAGAGCGGCTTGCTCCGCTCATCCATGTAGACGGAGGAGTAGCGCTCTCGGGGCCTTTCGGGCCGCCCGGTCGGCAGTTGGTTGTAATAGATCGGGATCTGCCCGACCGAGCGCGGGAAGCTCATCGGCACGCGGCCGGACGGGTTGTAGCGCCCCGTGAGGATGTCGGCGATGGCCGCCCGCGCTTCCGTACCGCTATGGAAGGTCTGCAGGATCGCCGTGACATGCTCGCTCGCCCAGGTCAGCACCAGGGGTCGGCCCGTCGCCAGCACCAGCACCACCGGCTTGCCCGTCGCGACCAGTGCCTCCAGCAGTTCCTGCTGCACGCCCGGAAGGCCCAGCTTGGTGCGCGAGGCGGCCTCGCCCAGAAAGGTGCAATCCTCGCCCAGCATGGCGACGATCAGGTCACTCTTGGCCGCGGCGCGGATCGCCGCCTCCTTGTCGCCGAAGGCCGTGCCGCAGTTCTTTGTGAAGGCCGGCTCGAAGGCGACGCGGACATCCAGCGGCAACCGCTCGCGCAGCGAATCCGGCAAGGGCGTGACGATGCGGCGCCCCAACCCCGCCGGGTCCGTCCAGACCCGCTCATCCTCCGGCACCGCCATGGCGCCGATCACCGCGACGGATTTCACGCTGCCGCGGATCGGCAGGGTCTCGTCGGCGTTCTTGAGCAGGATCGCACCTTCGCGTGCGGCCTGCAGCGCCACCTCGCGGGCGGCCTCCGTCTGCATCAGCTTCGGTGCGGCGGCGGGGTCGACGTCGGCCCTGTCGAACAGACCGAGATGGAACTTGACGCGCAGGACACGCCGCACCGCCTCATCCAGCGCCTTCATCGGCACGCGCCCGGCGCGGACCTCATCGGCCAGGTGCTCGTGGTAGGTATCGCCCATCATGTCCATGTCGATGCCGGCGAGCAGCGCCTTCCGCGCGGCCTCGGCATCGTCGCGGGCGATGCCGTGGAGGCGCAGTTCCGTAATCGAGCCGAAATCGGAGGTGACGAAACCGCGGAAGCCCCATTTCCCGCGCAGAAGATCGGTCAGCATGCCGCGATGAGCCGTGGCCGGCATACCGTTCAGCGTGTTGAAGGCCGCCATCGCCGTCATCGCACCGGCCTCCAGCGCGGCCTTGAACGGCGGCAGATGGAGGTCGTAGAGCTGGCTCGTCGGGATCCAGGCGGTGTTGTAGTCGCGCCCTGCCTCGACCGCGCCGTAACCGACGAAATGCTTCAT
>Ga0255338_1005961_pt1 | contig 10737 bp, 12 predicted proteins | sample MeOH1_35cm_T4_19_FD_203715 | JGI IMG/M metagenome (GOLD analysis project Ga0255338, IMG submission 203715) | Sandy soil microbial communities from University of British Columbia, Vancouver, Canada - MeOH1_35cm_T4_195 | ecosystem: Engineered > Artificial ecosystem > Sand microcosm > Unclassified ... | reverse complement strand
ATCCTCACCCTCGGCCTCAACCGGCTCCGTGACAGCGACGTCGAGGCGCTGGTCTCCGAGGTGCTGCTGCCCCGCCTGGTCGTCGAGCCGATCTCGCCGATCGCGGGCAACCTGCTGACCGAGATCCTCCGCGACCAGGCCCACCACGGCCTGGTCGACCTCGCCCTCGAGGAGGGCCACCACTGGCTGGTGCACAACCAGGAGACGTTCACGCAGGTGATCGGTGAGCGCGCGCCCTGGTGGGCGCCCGAGCGGCTCAACGAGGTCGTCACCGAGCGGCTGCACCTGGAGGCGATCCGCTGGATCGCCGACATCCGGGCCGACCCGCACCACCGGGCCCGCCGGGCGCTGGACAGCCTGCTGGAGCAGCTCGCCGCCGACCTGCTCTCCACCCCGCGCACCCAGGAGCGCGCGGAGCGGCTCAAGCGCCGGCTGCTCGAGCACCCGCAGTTCCTGGCCAGCGGCATGGCGGTCTTCGACGCGATGAAGCAGGCCCTGCTGGACGCCCTCGCCGACGACGACGGCCCGCTACGCGAGCGGGCGACCGCCGAGCTGGTGCGGGTCGCCGAGCGCCTCGCCGGTGACGACGCGATGCGGGGAAGGCTGGACTCCTGGGCGGCCGACATCGCCGTCTTCGCCGTACGCCGCTACGGTGGCGAGCTGACCGCGGTCATCACGCACACCGTCGAGCGGTGGGACGGCAAGGAGGCGGCGCAGCGCATCGAGCTGCACGTGGGCCGCGACCTGCAGTTCATCCGGATCAACGGCACCATCGTCGGTGGCCTGGTCGGAGTCCTGATCCACGCAGTCACGACGGCGGTGAGCTGACATGCCCGAAGAACCCCACGAACCACGCGGCGTCGAGATCCGCGACGTCTCCATCCGGCTCGGCCAGCTGCTCAAGCTCGCCGACCTGGTCGAGGACGGCGGCGAGGCGAAGGAGGTGCTCCTCCGCGGGCTGGTACAGGTCAACGGCGAGGTGGAGACGCGACGGGGCCGGCAGCTGATGCCTGGCGACGTCGTGACCGCAGCCGGCCAGGCCGTCGTGGTCGCCAGGTCGTCCGCGTAGCCGGGCCGTTGGCATCGGTGGCCGGGAACACTAGATTCGATCCATGAAGATCAGGGAAGTCATCGCCGGCAAGGCCCTCCAGGACATCGTCACGATCGGCCCCGATGCGAGCGTGCGCGAGCTGCTCGCCCTGCTCGCCCAGTACAACATCGGTGCCGCGGTCGTCAGCGCCGACGGGACCACGGTCGTCGGCATCGTCAGCGAGCGCGACATCGTCCGCCGCCTCCACGTCCACGACGGTGGCCTGGACGAGACGGTTGCCCAGATCATGACCTCCGACGTGCAGACCTGCGAGCCGTCGAGCAGCCTCGACGAGGTCCGCAAGACCATGACCGAGGGGCGGTTCCGCCACCTGCCGGTCTGCGAGGGCGACCAGCTCGTCGGCGTGATCAGCATCGGCGACGTGGTCAAGGCCTACATCGACCAGGTCGAGTTCGAGCGCGACCAGCTCGACTCGTACGTCCACCAGACGTAGCGCGACCGGGGGTCGCAGGACCCGACGGAGAGGACCAACGGCCGATGATCGGGGACGCCGTCGCCCGGATCATGGAGGCATGAGCCTGATCCGACCGATGGCCGTGGCCGTCGCCCTGTCCGCCGCGCTCCTCGGTGTCTCCGGCTGCGTGGCCGGGTCCGACGACGCGCCGGCCGCCCGCTCGAGCGCCTCGTCGCTCCCGGCGCCGGTCCCGGTGTCGACGCCATCGGAGGTGGCGCCGGTGCTGGCCAGGTTCGGGCTCCAGGGCATGGACGCGCCGGCGATCATCGACCACCTCGACGCGCTGGCCGGCGACGACCGTCCGGCCGACCTGAAGGCGTCGGTGCGGCCCGGCGAGCTGGTCCTGACGTCGGCCGGGAAAGAGGTCGCGCTGGCCATCCCCGCGGACCGGTTCTACCTGTCGCTGGCGCCCTACCTCGACCACACCCACGAGTGCTTCTACCACTCGCTGACCACCTGCACCGGCGAGCTGGGCGGCAAGCGGGTGAGCGTGCGGATCACCGACAGCACCCACGGCACGGTCCTGGTCGACGAGACGCGCACGTCGTACGCGAACGGCTTCGTCGGGTACTGGCTGCCGCGCGACATCAAGGGCACGGTGCGGGTCACGTACGGCGACCACACCGGTGAGGTGGCGTTCGCGACCGACGCGGAGGCGGCGACCTGCCTGACCACCCTGCACCTGACCTGAGGGCGCCGGACGACCCGGTAGGCTCGGCGGCCGAAACCCCGGAACCGCTGAGTGGAGCTCCCATGACCGACAAGCCCGAGATCGACTTCCCCGACGGCCCGCCGCCGACCGACCTGGAGGTCACCGACCTCACCGAGGGCTCGGGCGCCGAGGCCACCGCCGGCAGCACCGTCTCCGTGCACTACGTCGGGGTCGCCCACTCCACCGGCGAGGAGTTCGACGCGTCGTACAACCGCGGCACGCCGCTCGACTTCCGGCTCGGCGTCGGCCAGGTCATCGCCGGCTGGGACCAGGGCGTGCAGGGCATGAAGGTCGGCGGTCGCCGCCGGCTGGTGATCCCGCCGCACCTCGGGTACGGCGACCGCGGCGCCGGTGGCGTGATCAAGCCCGGCGAGACGCTGATCTTCGTGGTGGACCTGCTCGCGGTCCGCTGACCGGAGGGCGGCTCAGTCCTCGAGCGTGTCGGCGTCCTCGAGCAGCCGGCGGCGCTCGGACAGGTCGTGGACGGACCCGCCGCCGCGCTGCGCGTGGCGGGACTCCTCGTCGACCGACCCGAGGAACGCCAGCGCCTGGTCGTGCAGCTTGCCGTTGCTGGCCAGCACGTTGCCTCCGTTGGGCCCCGGCTCGCCGTCCAGCGAGGTGAACAGGCCGCCGGCCTCGCGCACGATCACGTCGAGCGCCGCCATGTCGTAGAGCTCGAGCTCGGGCTCGGCCGCGATGTCGACGGCGCCCTCGGCGACCAGCATGTAGGACCAGAAGTCGCCGTACGCGCGGGTGCGCCAGCAGCGTCGCGACAGGGACAGGAAGTCCTCGAGGCGACCGTGCTCGTCCCAGCCGCCGAGCGAGGAGTACGACAGCGACGCGTCCTCGATCCGGGAGACGTCGGACACCTGGCACTGGGTGGCGCGCAGCAGCGACTTGCCGGTCCAGGCACCACCGTCGCGCATCGCCCACCAGCGCCGGTTCAGCTGCGGCGCCGAGACGACGCCGACGACGACCTCGCCGTCGACCATCAGGCCGATCAGCGTCGCCCACACCGGCACGCCGCGCACGAAGTTCTTGGTCCCGTCGATCGGGTCGACGACCCAGCACCGCTGACCGTGCCCGGTGGTGCCGCTCTCCTCGCCGTACACGGCGTCGCGCGGCCGCGCGCGCGAGAGCGTGCGCCGGATGCCGTCCTCGACCGCCTGGTCGGCGTCGGTGACCGGGGTCAGGTCCGGCTTGGTCATCACGTGCAGGTCCAGCGCCTTGAACCTCGACGTGCTCAGCGCGTCCGCGTCGTCGGCGAGCACGTGCGCGAGCCGGAGGTCGTCGGTGTGGTCAAGGGCCATGGGCACAGGGTATGCGTACGCCGCGCCCGGCCCGCTGAGGCCTCGGTGTTGAACCCTCGCCGCCGGCCGCGCGTATGCCAAGGTGAGGTCGACCTGGTCCTCGGTCACCGGCTCACGTGAAGAGAGGTCGTCATGGACATCAACGGAGTCCCGGTCCACCCGCTGCTGGTACATGCGGTCGTCGTGTTCGTCCCCCTCGGTGCGGTGTCGGCCATCCTCTACGCGGTGGTGCCCCGCTGGCGCTGGCTGCTGCGCTGGCCGACGCTGCTGCTCGCGGTCGGCGCGGTCGTGCTGACCCGGGCCGCGGTGCTCAGCGGCACCAGCCTGAAGAACCAGAAGAACTTCGGGGGCGTCCTGGGCGACCGGATCGCGACCCACCAGATGTGGGGTCATCGTCTCGAGTGGTCGGTCTGGGTGTTCGCGGTGGTCGCGGTCTTCGCGGTGTGGGTGGTCCCGCACACCATGCCCCTCGCGGGACGCGAGGACCGGGTCAGTCCACGGCCGTCGTGGGTCAGGGTGGCCACCGTCCTGCTCCCGGTCGCGGCCGTGGCCGTGCTGGCGCTGGCGGTCATCACCGGCGACGCCGGGGCGCGGGCGGTCTGGAAGACGAGCTGACCGGTCCCGGTCAGAAGTCGCTGGACTCCCGGCTGGCCAGGAGCCGGCGGAACGACGCGACCCGGTCGACCTGGTCGCCGGTCGCCTCGTCGAGCCCGCACTCCGGCTCGCCGATGCCGTGCGTGCAGCCTCGCGGGCACTCGGCGGTCAGGTCGTGCAGGTCGGGGAACGCCTCGATGAGGTGGTCGGGCTGCACGTGGGCGAGCCCGAAGGAGCGGATCCCCGGGGTGTCCACGATCCACCCGTCCGCAGGGCCCGCCATCCCGTCAGGGCCGGGCAGCGGCAGCATCAGCGCGTTCGTCGAGGTGTGCCGGCCGCGGCCGGTGACCGCGTTCACGACCCCCACCGACCGGTCGGCGTCGGGGACCAGGGCGTTGACGAGCGTGGACTTGCCGACGCCGCTGTGGCCGACCAGCACGCTGGTGCGTCCGGCCAGCCGGGCGCGGACGTTGGACACGTCGGCGCCGCGCTCGGTGACGACGTACTCGACCCCGAGCGGCCGGTAGATCCCGACGAGGGTCTCCGGGTCGGCGAGGTCGGCCTTGGTCAGGCACAGCAGCGGGTCCATGCCCGCGTCGTACGCCGCAACGAGCGCCCGGTCGATCAGCCGCGGTCGCGGCTCGGGGTCCGCCAGCGCGGCGACGATGACGAGCTGGTCGGCGTTGGCGACGATGACCCGCTCGACCGGGTCGGTGTCGTCGGCGGTACGCCGCAGCACGGTGCGTCTCTCGTCGACCAGGACGATCCGGGCCAGCGACCCCTCCGACCCGGAGGTGTCCCCGACGATGCGGACCCGATCGCCGACGACGACCGCCTTGCGTCCCAGCGGTCGCGCCTTCATGGCGGTGACCGGAGTGCCGTCCTCGAGCAGGCAGGTCAGCCGGCCCCGGTCGACCGTGACGACGACGCCGGGCACCGCGTCGTCGTAGCTGGGTCGTTCCTTGGTGCGTGGGCGGGTGTGCCGACGGGGCCGGTCGTACGACTCCGGATCGTGCTCGTCGTAGCGACTGGCGCCCCGCGGGCTCATCGCGGGAACAGCTCCGCCCAGACCCCGGCGAACCCGGGGAAGGTCTTCGCCGTCGTGTCGACGTCCTCGACGAGGACGCCGTCGACGGCCGAGCCGATCACGACCGCCGCGTGGGCCATCCGGTGGTCGGCGTACGTGTGGAAGGTGCCGCCGTGGAGCGGCGCCGGCCGCAGCGAGAGACCGTCGGGGCGCTCGGTGACGTCGCCGCCGAGCGCCGTGAGCTCGGTCGCCAGGGCGGCCAGCCGGTCGGTCTCGTGGCCGCGGATGTGCGCGATCCCGCGCAGGTGCGACGGTGAGTCGGCCAACGCGGCCAGGGCGGCGATCGCCGGGGCGAGCTCGCCGACGTCGTGGAGGTCGGCGTCGAGACCGTGGATCGCGCCGGTGCCGCGGACCGTCAGGCCCTCGGCGTCGAGGGTCACCTCGGCGCCCATCTGCTCGAGGATGCCGCGCAGCGCGTCGCCCGCCTGGGTGGTGGCCGTCGGCCAGTCGGCCACGGTCACCCGGCCGCCGCTGGTCAGGGCGAGCATCAGGAACGGCGCGGCGTTGGACAGGTCCGGCTCGATCGCGACGTCGCGGGCGGCGATCGGCCCGGGCACGACCCGCCACCGGTTCGAGATGCTGTCGTCGACCTCGACGTCCCGGGCACGCAGGCAGGCCACCGTCATCTCGATGTGCGGCAGCGACGGCAGCGACGCGCCGCTGTGACGCACGTCGATGCCGTTCTCGAACCGCGGCGCCGCCAGCAGCAGGGCCGAGACGAACTGGCTGGAGGTCGAGGCGTCGATGGCCACGTGGCCGCCCCGGACGCGACCGGTGCCGGAGACGACGAAGGGCAGCCGGTCGGTCTCGCTGGTCACGGTCACCCACAGCGAGCGGAGCGCGCCGAGCACCTCGGCCATCGGCCGGGTCCGGGCGTGCGGATCGCCGTCGAACCGGGTGTCGCCGTCGCGCAGCGCGGCCACCGGCGGCACGAACCGCATCACCGTGCCGGCGAGCCCGCAGTCGATCATGACGTCACGACCGTCGTCGCCGCCGATCCCGGGGGTGATGGACCAGTCGTCCCCGGAGGAGTCCACGGCCGAGCCGAGGGTGGTGAGCGCCGCGGCCATCAGGTCGGTGTCGCGGGACCGCAGCGCCCGGCGTACGACGCCCGGGCCGTCGGCCAGCGCGGCCAGCACCAGCTCGCGGTTGGTCAGCGACTTCGAGCCGGGCAGGGACACGCGTGCGTCGACCGGCTCGACGGCACGGGGTGCCGGCCACAGGTCGGTCGTGGAGGCTCGGGTCACCCGCGAAGGCTACCGAGACGGAGCAGACCCAGCAGCACGGAGTCGTTGTTGTTGGCCATCACCGGGTCGGTGAAGCCGCTGGGCACCGTGACCGTGGCGGTGGCGTTGACGGGCACGCCCATGACGTTGAACTCCAGGGGCGGGGCGCCGGGCCCGAGGTCGCAGGTGGCCACCGATCCCGACGGGCGGCAGCCAGAGCCGCGCTGCACGAGGCGACCACCGATGACGCGGACGGTGATCGTGGACTTCTGGCCGGCCGGGACCCCGCTGACGCTCGCGTTGAGGTACCCCAGCAGGCCGTCGTTCTCGCGGGTCAGGATCCCGACGCGCAGCGAGAAGGTCAGCCGCACGGCGATGTCCGCCGTGGTGACGACCGGCGGCGGGGTGACGCTCGGGACCTGCACCGTGGGCGTCGCAGTGGGCAGCTTCACCTTCGGCTTGTCCGGCTTCGGGCTCGCCGGCTTCGTCGGCGCCGGCTTGGACGTTGTCGGCGCCGTGGCGGCCTCCACGACCGGCGCGACCGTGGTCGGCGCGGACGAGGGGGTGTGCTGCGGCGCCCGGGTCGGGGTCTTCCGGGGCTGCTGCGGCGCCGGTGTGGCCGTGGACGGCTGCGAGAGGGGGCCAGTGAGCGCCGGGCGCGGCGACGTGGCCGGGCTGTCGGTGCCGGCACTGGCGAGCACGACCGCGACCGTGGCGACGCCGGCGACACCAGCGGCCGCGCCCACCGCGGCGATGGCCTGGCCGTTGGCGATCACGACGTCCTTCGCGCGGTCGAGGATTGCCAGCACGCCACCGGCGCCGGCCCCGACGGCACCCGTGGTGGTCAGGTAGCCGGTCGCGGCGGCACCGAGGACCAGCGGGCCCAGCAGGGCGGCCAGCGAGGAGTTGACCTCGTCGAGCTCGAGGTACATCGCGGTGCACTTGCGGCAGCCGTCGAGATGGGTCTCCACCTTCTGCACGTCGCGGCGGGACAGGCCCTTGCGGACGTAGGCGCCGAGCTTGGCGTGGGTCCAGCGGCAGTCCGGGTCGACCAGGTCGGCGGTGTGCATCTGGAGGTAGGCCTGGCGCAGTCCCTCGCGGGCCCGGTAGGCCAGCGCGGACACGGAGTTCGGGCTCATCCCGAGCAGGGGGGCGATGTCGGCCGGCTTCTGGCCCTCGACCTCGAGGTGCCACAGCACCAGCTGCCAGCGCTCGGGCAGGCTGGCGAACGCCTTGGCGGCCGCCCCTCCCTCGAACCCGGCGATCACCGTGTCGGCGAACGGCTCGGGGTTCTCGTAGGGGGTCAGGTCGTCGGTCGGGGTCGCCCGGGCCGTCGCGCGGATCTTGTCGACGTGGAGCCGGCGGACCGCGGTGAGCAGGTACGCGCGGAACGCGACGTCCGGCCCGCCTCCGGCGAGCAGCACGTTGAGCACCTTGGCGAACGCCTCGGAGACCAGGTCGTCGGCGTCCGGGGCGGAGACCAGCTGGCGGGCGAGGCGGGTGGCGGCGTCGCGGTGGCGCGCGAACAGGTCGCCGTACGCGGACACGTCACCACCGCGAACGCTCGAGATCAGCTCGGCGTCGCTCAGCTCCCGGTGTCGGGAGGTCATCTGGTCGATAACGGTCATTTGTCTCTATAACGGTATTGCGCGCGATTGGTAACGCCATCTTCACACCAAACGCATCCGACCGGCCCTGGAGTCCGCCAGAAAGTTGGCCCAGAAGGTTGGCCCAGAACGTTCGCCGGACGGGTCCCGGAAAAAACATCGCCGAATCCGCGTGGTTCCGCGTCATGAACCGTCGGCGGGTCCGTTTCTCCTGCGAGTTCGGTCATGAGGGGGCCGGACCCGAGCCGGATGTGAGCAGGGAAGGAGTGGTGATGGGTCTCTTCACGACCTCGCGCAGAGCGCCCGTCACCACCAGCGACGAGTGCCAGGAGATGCCCGAACGCCTGCGGAGGCAGTTGCCCGCACGCTTCGAGGCAGTTGGGGAGGCCCTGGTCGCTGGTTCCCGTGTTCACGCCGCCTGTGCAGTGGTGGGCCGGGAGCTGGCCCGAGATGGGGTCGACCTGGGGGAGGCGCTCGGCAGCCTCCGGTCCACCTATGCGCAGGTACTCGGCCGTGAGCCCGACTTCGCCTCGACCGAGGCGCTGAGCGTGGCATGGAGCGACGAGACGCTGGCGTACCTGCACCAGGTGTCGTGCGAGAACCCGCTCACCGGCCTGGCGACGCTGGCGCACCTCCGGGCGCGCCTGGCCGAGCTGCAGCGAGGCGCGGAGTCGAGCGGCACCCTGGCGTCCGACGGCCACGCGCTGGTCGTGCTCGACCTGCCGGCCGACGAGCTCGAGCGCGGTGACGGCCGGTTCGGCCACGCGCTGCTGATGGCCCGGATCGCCGACCGCGCGCGGCTGGTGTTCTCCGGCGACGAGAGCATCGGTGAGGCCACGCCGAGCCGGTTGCTCGTGCTCGCACCACGCACCGACGACCTCGGTCTGAGGGTCGTCGTGCTTCGAGACCTGATCGCAGACACCACATCGCTGGGAGGAGCGGTGCGGGTCTGGATCGAGGGGCTGCCGTCGTCGCACGCCGCCGTGGCGGCGCTGCTCGACGAGCTGGCCCGCACCTAGGGGCGGGGCCGGACCGCATGGCTTGGGGGCACGCGGTCCGGCTCCGCTCTCTGCGGCAAGGCCGTCGGTCCGGTCCCGTACGCTGGCGGCGTGTGCGGCCGTTACGCCTCGAGCCTGGACCCCGAGGACATCGTGGAGGAGTTCGAGATCCACACCGCCCTCCCGCCGCGCCTCGAGCCGGACTACAACGTGGCGCCCACCAAGGAGGTGTACGCCGTCGTCGAGCGGCCGCCGCGCAGGGACGAGCCGGACGCCCCTGAGCTCCCGGCGGAACGGCAGCTGCGGGTCGTGACCTGGGGCCTGGTGCCCTCCTGGGCGAAGGACCCGAAGATCGGCAGCCGGATGATCAACGCCCGGATGGAGACGGTCGCGGAGAAGCCGGCCTTCCGCCGGGCCTTCGAGCGCCGGCGGGCGATCCTGCCGGCCGACGGCTACTACGAGTGGTACGAGCCGGAGGGGGAGTCCCCGCTCGGCCGAACCACGTCGGGCAAGCCGCGCAAGCAGCCGTTCTTCATCCGGCCCAAGGACGGCTCGATCCTGGCGATGGCCGGGCTCTACGAGCTGTGGCGCGACCCGACGAAGGCCGACGACGACCCGGCGCGGTGGCGGTGGACCTGCACCGTGATCACCACCGACGCCGAGGACGAGCTCGGCCGGATCCACGACCGGATGCCGCTGATGCTCACCCCCGACCGGTACGACGCGTGGCTGGACCCCGAGAACCGCGACCCCGACGCGCTGCTGGGCCTGCTGCAGCCGGCGTCGCCCGGCCTGCTGGAGGCCTACCCGGTCTCCGCGCTGGTCTCCAACGTCGCCAACAACGGCCCCGAGCTGGTCGAGCCGCTGCCCCTGGAGGAGAGCTGATGCCGCCGGAGCGACTCGTCCCCACGCCGCAGGGCGACGCCCGCCTGGTGGTCCGGCGCGCCAAGCGCCCGCTCGCGACCCTGGTGCTCACGCACGGCGCCGGCGGCGGCATCGACGCCCCGGACCTGCTCCGGCTCGCCCGCACCCTGCCGCAGCAGGAGATCTCGGTGACGCTGGTCGAGATGCCGTGGCGGGTGCAGGGCAAGAAGCTCGCGCCCCGTCCCGAGGTGATCGACCAGACCTACCTCGCGGTGATGAACTCCATGCGGATGCGCAGCCCGCTGATCATCGGCGGCCGCAGCGCCGGCGCCCGCTCGGCCTGCCGGATCGCCCGGACGGTGGGCGCCAAGGGTGTGCTGGCGCTCTCGTTCCCGCTGCACCCGCCGGGCAGGCCCGAGAAGTCCCGGCTCGACGAGCTGCTCGGCGTCCGGGTGCCGACGCTGGTCGTGCAGGGCGAGAACGACCCGTTCGGCACGCCGGGGGAGTTCCCGAGCTACCTCGACCTGGCCGTCGTACCCAGCGGCGACCACTCGCTGCGGGTTCCGCGGGGCAGATCGAAGGGGGCCGCGGGGATCGACCAGGAGGACGCGCTCGCGGTCGTCCTCGAGGCCACCCTGGAGTGGATCGTGCGCGAGGTCGTCGGGAATCCCGCCGGGTGAGTGGTTGTTCCACCACCGTGACCGCGACAGCCCTGCTCGAACGATCGGTAGTCTGGGAGACGATGACTGACTCCGTGGACCCCGAGATCCGACC
>Ga0255338_1005960_pt1 | contig 10743 bp, 9 predicted proteins | sample MeOH1_35cm_T4_19_FD_203715 | JGI IMG/M metagenome (GOLD analysis project Ga0255338, IMG submission 203715) | Sandy soil microbial communities from University of British Columbia, Vancouver, Canada - MeOH1_35cm_T4_195 | ecosystem: Engineered > Artificial ecosystem > Sand microcosm > Unclassified ... | reverse complement strand
ATGGGTTTCCCGCCCCGTAGGGGTTGGATGTTGAGTTCGGGTCGTATGGGTTCCTGCTTAGGTTGCCCAAGTAGGTCTGGGGAAATACGCTGGTACATGACGCCAGCAGCAGTGCAGTGAGGGTGTACCGGATTCTCATTCACGCTCTCCCGTTTACATGTTGCATCCTACACAGTTCACACGAAATGGAATAGGGGCATGAACAGAGTAAGACTCGGTGCTGCGAATGCGTTAGACGCCAGGCCTGTGCATTGAGGCCGTGTCTGAGGTTGACAGGAAACGAACCAGTATGAGAGCATCAGCTTGACAGTCGGTCACCCGGCTGTCACCCGTACGTCACCCTGAAGCATCAGTAGAGGGGACGAGCCAGACGGTACCCTGTTGAGCCTGAAAGTGAAAGGTCCTTGATTTACAAGGACTTCCTGTGGGAAATGTGGTGGAGAGGAGGAGGATCGAACTCCCGACCTTCGCATTGCGAACGCGACGCTCTCCCAGCTGAGCTACCTCCCCACAACGCTGTCATTCTAGCCAGCGTTTTTTCATATTCCAAGGGGCAAATCCAGTTGGTCATGGCCCTGCAGTTGCCGCTGGGGTGACGGAATGTTGATCGTCGGTGTTCAGGTCCAGGCCGTCAATTCCCAGCGGAAGTGGTCTTCGTCCCCGTGGGAGTTGCGGTCGCCTGCCATCCGGTATTCACCCCAGATTTCACGGGCAGCCCACCGGCCAATCTCGGGAACCAGCCAGACAATTTCCTTGCGCACTGATTCAAGTCGAGACATATCGTAGTGTTGCAGACGGATGAATTTTTCGATTCGCAAGGCATTGAACTGGCCATGCGGCAGGTGGATTTTTTCCCACGCCCTCACAACGGCCTGGACATGAATCCAGAAGCGGAACGAAAAATTGTCCAACCGGTAGTACGTGCGGACAGAACTCGAGGACCCGATTTCCAACGACGGTGGCCAGATGGGAAGCGGATTTTCGTAGTTTTGCACGAAGTCCCAGGCTGGATCGCGGATAACTTGGCCCCATTGAAGGTGTCGCTCTTCAGGAAGCAACTGGTCCGGATCGGCTTTTCTGTGGATGACGATTTGCGGTTCGATGGCTACAACTTCTTCGTGCTCCGTCGCGAGCAACTGGCTGTTGTAGCCATTGAACTTCTGGTAAGTCCACGACTGTCCCAGCATGGGGGGGCGCAGTTTGGGCACGCTGGCGGGCAGGCCGAGTGGTTCGGTGCGAAGAGCACTCAATGGTTGAAAGGCGCATCCGGCAGGCAATGCCAGGAGCGCCAGAACGGTTTTTCGTTTCAATGAGTCCATAGGGCAACGGTAGCTGTTTCAGGGGAAAAATCAAGCAAAACAGTCACGGTATCAAACGGTATCATTCTCGTGGACGTCTTTTCTCCAGCCAACAGGAAGCACCATGAACCACACGATGACCGTCACCCTCTTGCGCAGCGCCTTGACTGCCGTCGCCACTGCCGCCGTCTTGGCCACCCCGGCACTTGCCGCCGACAACATCAAGGTCGGCCTGCTGTCCACGCTCTCCGGGCCGGGCGCGGGGCTGGGCATCGACATCCGTGACGGGTTCCAGCTGGCCGTCAAGTTGAACGGCGGCAAGCTCGGCGGTCTGCCGACCGAGGTGATCGTGGCCGACGACCAGGCCAGCCCGGACGTGGGCCGCCAGACCGCCGACCGTCTGGTCAAACGCGACAAGGTGGACTTCATGACCGGCATCGTGTTCTCCAACGTCATGCTGGCGGTGGGCGCGCCGACCTTTGCCGCCAAAACCTTCTACGTCAGCGCCAACGCCGGCCCTTCGCAGTACGCCGGCGAGCAGTGCAACCCCTACTTCTTCAGCGCCTCCTACCAGAACGACAACATGCATGAGGCGGTGGGCAAGACCGTCACCGACAAGGGCTTCAAGCGCGTGGCGCTGATCGCACCGAACTACCCGGCAGGCAAGGACGCGCTGACCGGCTTCAAGCGCTTCTTCAAGGGCGAGGTGGTGTCGGAGAGCTACACGCCGCTCAACCTGCTGGACTATGGCGCCGAGCTGTCCAAGCTGCGCGCGGCCAAGCCGGATGCGGTCTACATCTTCCTGCCCGGCGGCCTGGGCATCAACTTCATCAAGCAGTTCGTCGGTGCCGGCCTGTCCAAGGACATGACGCTGTTCGGCCCCGGCTTCTCGGGCGACGAGGACGTGATCAAGGCCGTGGGCGAGCCCATGCTTGGCATGTTCAACACCTCGCAGTGGGGCCATGACCTCGATAACGCCGCCAACAAGAAGTTCGTCGCCGCCTTCGAGAAGGAATACGGTCGCCTGCCCACGCTGTATGCGGCACAGGGTTTCGACGCGGCACAGCTGATCGGTGCCGCCGTGCGCGACACCAAAGGCAAGGTGGACGACAAGGCCGCCGTGCGCAGGGCCCTGGAAGCTGCCAAGTTCGACTCGGTGCGCGGTGCCTTCAAGTTCAACAGCAACCACTTCCCGGTGCAGGACTACTACCTGCGCGTCATCACCCGTGATGCCAAGGGCCGCATCACCAACCGCACGCTGAGCACGGTGTTCAAGAACCATGCAGATGCCTATGTGGGCAAGTGCAAGATGGCTGCCAACTGACATCAACGGGTAGTGGCTGAGCTTTGATGACCGGTGTTCTGATTCTGGAGCAGGCCCTGAACGGCCTGCAGTTCGGGCTCATGCTGTTTTTGCTGGCGGCGGGCCTGACGCTGGTGTTCGGCATCATGGACATGATCAACCTGGCACACGGTTCGCTCTACATGGTGGGGGCCTACCTGGTGGCTGCCGCTACTGCTGCCTCGGGTTCGTTTTGGCTCGGGCTGGCGGCCGGCGTAGCGGGTGCTGCGCTCTTCGGCGTGCTGCTGGAACTCACCGTGCTGCGTCGTCTTTACCAACGAGACCATCTGGCGCAGGTGTTGGGCACCTTTGCCATTCTGCTGATGTGCAACGAGGCGGTGCGCTTCATCTGGGGTTCGCAACCGGTGCTGCTGAGCCCGCCCGAATCGCTGGCCGGTCCGGTGGAGTTGCTGCCGGGCTTTTACTACCCGGCTTACCGCCTGCTCATCATCGGTGTCGGACTGGCGGTGGCGCTGCTGCTGTGGGGGCTGATCACGCGCACGCGCTTAGGGATGCAGGTGCGCGCCGGTGCCTCCAACCGCGAGATGGCCTTGGCCATGGGCACCAATGTGCGTGTGCTGTTCACCGCCCTGTTCGGGCTGGGCGCTGCGCTGTGCGCGGTGGCCGGCGGGATGCTGGGGCCGCTGCTGGCGGTACAGGTGGGTATGGGCGAAAGCATCCTGATCCTGGCCTTCGTCGTCATCGTCATCGGCGGCATCGGCTCGGTACGCGGCGCACTGCTGGGAGCCTTGCTGGTCGGCGTGGTTGATACGGCCGGGCGCACGCTGATTCCCATGGCCTTCGGTGCGTTGCTCGGGCCCGAGGCGGCCGACAACGCCGGCCCGGCGGTGGCTTCCATCCTCATTTACGTGTTGATGGCGGCGGTGCTGTTCTGGAAACCGAAAGGTTTGTTCCCCTCCCATGGCTGAGACACCGTTGGACTCTGCCACGCCGCGCCGCGGTCTGCTGGACCCTGCACTCTCGTTGCGCTGGTCAGTGCCGCTGCTGGCCGTGCTGCTGGCGTTCCCGTTCCTGGCACCGCTGGTCGGCGGTGATTTCTACTTGGGACTGGCCGCGCGCATCCTGATCTTTGCGCTGGCGGCCACCAGCCTGAACCTGATTCTCGGCTTCGGCGGCATGGTGAGCTTCGGCCACGCGGCCTTCATTGGCGTGGGCGCCTACACGGTGGGCGTTCTGGCACAGGCTGGCATCGATTCCGCCTGGATCGTCTGGCCCGCAGCCATGCTGGTGGCGGCGCTGTTCGCGGGGGTGATTGGCGCCATCAGCCTGCGCACGCAGGGCGTGTACTTCATCATGATCACGCTGGCCTTCGCGCAGATGCTCTACTACCTGGCTGTCTCGTTCAAGGCCTATGGCGGCGACGACGGCCTGCCCTTGCCGGGGCGCTCGCAGCTTGGCCTGGGGCTCGACCTGGCCGATGACCGTACCTTCTATTACGCCACGCTGCTGCTGGCAACGCTGGCGTTGATCCTGGTGTGGCGCTTGCTGAACGCGCGTTTCGGCCATGTGCTGCAGGCCATCCGCGAGAACGAGACGCGCATGGAGGCCATCGGCTTCGCGGTCTACCGCTTCAAGCTCACCGCGTTCGTCATTGCGGGTGCCCTGGCGGGCCTGGCCGGCGCGTTGCTGGCCAACCTGGGCAGTTTCGTCAGCCCGTCGATGATGCAGTGGAACCAGTCCGGTCTGCTGATGGTCATGGTCATCCTGGGGGGCGTCGGTCATTTGTGGGGCGGCGTCATCGGTGCGGTGGTGTTCCTGCTGCTTGAAGAGGTATTGAGCGGCTACACCCTCTACTGGCAGTTTCTGCTCGGTGCGGTGCTGCTGGCCGTGGTGCTGGCCGCGCCCAACGGCCTGATGAGCCTGCTGCGGCGAAAGGACACCGCATGAGCGGCGGCGTATTGCTCCAGGTCGACGGCCTGCTCAAGCGTTTTGGTGGCTTGGTCGCCACCGACCAGGCGCAACTGGCGGTGCGCACGGGCGAGATCCATGCGCTGATCGGCCCCAATGGTGCCGGCAAGACCACGCTGATCCAGCAGTTGTCCGGTGCACTGGCATCCGATGCCGGGCGCATCGTTTTCGATGGCGCCGACATCACGCATCTGTCCATGCACGAGCGCGTGCACCGCGGCCTGGCGCGCTCCTACCAGATCACCAGCATCTTCAAACGCCTGTCGGTGCTCGACAACGTGGCGCTGGCATTGCAGGCGCGCGAGGGCAGCAGTTTCAGTTTCTGGCGCACGGCGCGCAGCGAACACCGCCGCTACGCGCAAGCGGCGGCAGTGCTGGCACGCGTGGGCCTGGGCGAGCAGTTGCAGCAGCAGGCCGGTGCCTTGTCGCATGGCCAGCAGCGCCAGCTGGAAGTGGGCATCGCGCTGGCGACCCATCCGAAGTTGTTGTTGCTGGACGAGCCCATGGCCGGCATGGGGGCGGAGGAGACCGAGCGCATGGTGAGCCTGCTGCAAAGCCTGCGCGGCCAAACGACGATGCTGTTGGTCGAACACGATATGGATGCCGTGTTCCGGCTGGCCGATACGATTTCCGTGCTGGTGTCGGGCCGTGTGATCGCCAGTGGCACATTGCAATATATTCGCGAGCATGCCGAGGTGCGGCGTGCCTACCTGGGCGATGACTTCGAGGTGCCTGCATGAGCGCGCTGCTGGAAGTCGAGAATCTGGAAACAGCCTACGGGACAAGCCAGGTCTTGTTCGGGTTGAGTTTGCATATCGCGGCCGGCGACGTCGCCACGCTGCTCGGGCGCAACGGCATGGGCAAGACCACCACCGTGCGCTCTATCCTCGGTCTGACGCCGCCGCGCAGCGGCACGGTGCGCTTTCTCGGCGAGCGCATCGACGGTCTGAGTCCGGACCGCATTGCGCGCATGGGTCTGGCGCTGGTGCCCGAAGGACGCCAGATCTTCCCCAACCTGACCGTGAGCGAAAACCTGCGCGCCTTCGCCGCCAACCGCAATGCCAGCGGCGAGCCCTGGACGCTGGAACGGGTCTATGCGCTGTTTCCCCGTCTGGCCGAGCGCAGCCGCAATATGGGCAACCAGCTCTCGGGTGGCGAGCAGCAGATGCTGGCCATCGGTCGCGCGCTCATGACCAATCCGCACCTGCTGATCCTGGACGAGGCCACCGAAGGCCTGGCGCCGCTGATCCGCGAGGAAATCTGGTTATGCCTGGCCGCCCTGCGCGCGCAGGGGCAGAGCATCCTGGTGATCGACAAGTACGTGCAACGGCTGATCGAACTGGCCGACCGGCACACCATCATCGAGCGCGGCCGCGTGGCCTGGGCTGGCAGCTCCGAGCAACTCGCCGCTGACCCGGCCTTGTGGCACCGCTACATCGGGGTCTGACCGGGGGCTACTTCATGCCGTTGCGCTTGGCCAGTTCGACGAACAGGCCGGACTGGTCCAGATTGCTCAGGCCGTGCTCGACGCCGTCGGCGTAAAGCTGCTCCAGCAGGCCGGTGATGGGGGCGTCGAAGCCCAGGCCGGCGGCGGTGTCCAGCGCATTGCGCATGTCCTTCAGTTGCACCGTCATGCGCCCGCGCGGCGCGAAGTCGCGCTCCACCATGCGCTGGCCGTGCACCTGCAGAATGCGGCTGTCGGCAAAGCCGCCGGTGATGGCCTCCTTCACCTTGGCCATGTCGGCGCCACCCTTTTCGCACAGCAGCAGCGCCTCGGCCACGGCGCCGATGGTGATGCCCACGATCATCTGGTTCGCCAGCTTGGCCAGTTGGCCTGAGCCGCTCGGCCCCACATGGGTGGCGCGGCCGAGTGCGGCGAACACCGGGCGGGCTCGCTCGAAGGTGCTGGGCTTGCCGCCGGCCATGATGGCCAGCGTGCCCTGCTCGGCGCCGATGGTGCCGCCGGAGACCGGCGCATCGACGTGGGTGATGGCGTAGTGGCCCAGGCGTTCGGCGTGGATGCGTGCCTCGGACGGTTTGATGGACGACATGTCGATCACCACCGTGCCCGGGTTCATGGCATGGGCGACGCCGGCGTCGAACAGCACCGACTCCACCACCTCGCCGTTTTCCAGCATGGTGACGACCATTTCAACGCCGCGCGCGGCCTCGGCAGCGGTGTCGTGCACCGTGGCCAGCGATGCCAGGCGCTCGGCCTTGTCACGGCTGCGGTTCCAGACATGGACCTCGTGGCCGGCTTCGCACAGGCGGCGCGCCATGGGAAAGCCCATCAGGCCGATGCCCAGGAAGGCGATCTTCATTTGGCAACTCCGGCAAACATCTGTTCCATCTCGCGGCGCACCTGGTAGGCGTGGGTGCCGGTGTCCATGGCCACGTCGGCCCAGCTCAGGCTCTGGCCCTTCTTCACCGGACGCACCAGCTTGACATGGTGCGCCAGACCCAGCGGCAGGCCACCCATCTGCAGCGAGGTGCTGGCCGGCAGCAGCTTGCCCCACACCGTGTAGCCGCCTTCGCCGTCGAGCATCTCACCCGCCTGCAGGTCGCGCTTGGCGGTGGCCACCACGTCGGCGTTCCAGCAGGTCGCCACACCGGTCGGCTCGTCGCGCAGCGCGACCGAGGCCACCGAGACGCCCACTTCCAGCCCGATCAGGTGCCAGCGCTTGTAGAGCGTGAAGTAGCGCCCGCTGGGGTCGGTGTGGGCGTTGTACTCCTCGAAGCAGTTCTTGATGTACTCGGTCTCGGCCTCTACCGTGACCCACACGCCCATGCGGATGTCGTAGGGGATCTTGCGGCCGTCGGCTTCCAGCGAGGAGATCACCTCCACCATTCCCTTGCGCTCCAGCACGCCGCCTTCGCTCTTGGGCCGGGTCACAAAAGGAATGTCTTCCACGCTGGCCGGCGGGTAGAGCAGGCCGTTGCTCGGCACCGTGAGGCCGGTGGCGTTGGCCACCGCCGTGCTTTCGATCGACGGCTTGGAGCCGTCGAGGAAGCTGTTGAACATCTTGGGGTTGAGGCCGCCGCGCGCCGCCTGTTCGGGGGTGAGGCCGTAGTTGCCCCACACCGTCTCGGGCGTCGATTCGCTGAAATGCGGCAGCCACTTGTGGCCGCGCCCGGCCGCCACCACGGGGAAGCCGCAGGTGCGTGCCCAGTCCACCAGGTCGCAGATCAGCGCTGGCTGATCGCCGAAGGCCAGCGAATAGACCACGCCGGCCTGGGCGGCCTTGCGCGCCAGCAAGGGGCCGCAGAACGCATCGGCCTCTACCGTGACGTTGACGACGTGCTTGCCATGTGCAAAAGACTCCAGGATGTGGTCCACCGCGGCGATGGGGTTGCCGGTGCACTCGACGATGATGTCGATCTGCGGCAGGGTGACCACGGCACGCCAGTCGTCGGTGATCCAGGTTGCTCCTGTTTTAATAGCGTCTTGCGCAGATGTGGCGGCACTGGAGGCCGAATTCCATCCCACACGGGCGAGGTTGGCGCGGGCCGCCTCGGGCGACAGGTCGGCAATCGCCACCAGCTGCACGCCGGGCGTGCGCGGAATCTGGGCCAGGTACATGGAGCCGAATTTGCCGGCGCCGATCAGGCCGACGCGCACCGGCCGCTGCTCAGCGGCGCGCTGTTGGAGTTTGGCATGCAGGTTCATGAACCAAGAATACAGCGACTTCTTGCTCTCAGGGTTTCCCCCCATCGCCGGCTTGGTGCCGCCTGGCGGGCGGATTGTGACAAGATCGTGCTCTGAGAAAATGGCTGGAATAGACAGAGGAGATGGTGAATGGCTTCTTGGGACAAACAATGGCTCGACCGCATGTACAACAACCGGGCGCTGGTGCCCGAGCACGCGGCTCACTTCGCCCAATGGGCCGACGCTTCGGAAGATGCACGCGAGGCGCATGCGTTTGAGGCTGATATCGCTTACGGCGATGGGCCGATGGAGACGCTCGACGTCTTTCCGCGCTCACGCTTGGCGCCGCAGCCGGCTCCAGCCGCCGGCGCACCGGTGGTGGTGTTCATCCACGGCGGCTGGTGGCGCTCGCTCGACAAGGCCGACCATTCCTTCATCGCGCCGGCTTTCACCAACCAGGGTGCCTGCGTGATGATTCCCAACTACGCTCTGTGCCCGGCGGTGACCATTCCCCAGATCACGTTGCAGATGGTCAAGGCGCTGGCCTGGGTCTGGCGCAACGCCCGCAAGTACGGCGGTGACCCGAGCCGCATTCACGTGGTGGGCCACTCGGCTGGCGGCCATCTGGCGGCCATGCTGCTCGATTGCGTCTGGCCGGCCTATGCCAAGGATCTGCCGGCCGACCTGGTCAAGAGCGCGCTCTCCATCTCCGGCGTGTACGACCTGGAACCGGTCATGCACACGCCTTTTCTGAAGGATTCGCTCAGGCTCACACCTGAGCAGGTGCGCCAGGCCAGCCCGGCGCTGCTGCCGGCGCCGAAGCGCGGCGTGCTCTACACCGTGGCCGGCGGCGATGAAAGCGCCGAGTTCATCCGCCACAACCAGCTGATCCAGCAGGCCTGGGGCAAGAAGGTGGTGCCGGTGTGCGAAACCATTCCCGGCAAAAACCACTTCAGCGTGCTGGAAGAGCTGACGGCGCCTTGGACGCACCTACATCAGCTGGCGAATCGGCTGGTATTTGGCCAGGCCTGACCTGAGACCCCGGTTGTCTGCCCCGTCCTTTTTCTCCGCAAGGATGTTATTGGAGCGCCGATGGGCTGCCGCCATCGCATGATCTTGATGACGTGTCATTCATTCCACGGCGGTGATCGCCCATGAGTTTGCTCGATCCCCGCTCGGTGATCGTGATGAGTGCCCTTCTGGCGCTGGTCACGATGCTGATCCTGGTCTCGCTGCGCCGCAGTGTCTCGGCGCAGATCAGTGGTCTGGATGAATGGATCACGGCGGATGCGGGCTTCCTCTTTGCCGTGGTGCTGCTGAACCTGCGTGGGACGGTGCATCCCTTCTGGGGGGTGGCGGTGGCCGATACGCTCATTGTCGTGGCGGTGCTGCTGTTCGGCCACGGTCTGAGGCGGTTCTACGGCGAGCGGCCTGCCATCCGGCCGCTGGCGCTGGCTGGCGCCGCCTTTTTCACGGTCGTGACTTTCGTCACCTTTGTCGCGAACGCCTATCCGCTACGCCTGGCCGTGGTGACCGCCTCGCTGTTGTGTGCCTTTGTCCTTGCCTTGTGGCACCTGTCGCGCAATGCCAAGGGGACGTTCGGCGAGCGCATTACCCAGCTGGCGCTGGCGCTGCCTGCCACGGGCATCTTGCTGCGCTTGCTGACGGTCGGCGAGGTGGGCACCGAGTCCGGCTTGTTCAAGTCGTCCCCGGTGCAGTCGTTTTATGTGGCATCGCTGGGCATTGGTGTTTTGTCCGCGGGGGTGGGTTTCATCCTGATGGTCAACGAGCGCACGCGCACGGAACTGGAAAAATTGGCGCGCAGTCTGGAGCGGACGACGCAGGAGTTGCGCCAGAAAAACGAGGTCAAGTCCAAGTTTCTGGCCTATGCCGGGCACGATATCCGCCAGCCGCTGCAGGCGATTCATTTTCTGCTGGCCGGTTTGATGGATTCAGGTCTCGACCCGAAACAGAAAAAGACAGCCCGCATGATGGAGTCATCCGTCAACGCGCTCACGGATCTGCTCGATTCTCTGCTGGACATATCCAAGCTGGATGCCGGCGCCATCAAGCCGTACCTGAAGCCGGTCGATCTGGACATCGTTCTGGCGCAGCTGGTGCAGGAGTTCATGCCCCAGGCCGGTGTCAAGGGCTTGCGGCTCAAGCTGAGGCTGCCCCCGGGCGAGGCGGCGGTGTTGACCGACGAGCGGCTGCTGTCATCGGTGCTGCGCAACCTGCTGGGCAACGCCATCAAGTACACGCCGCAAGGCGGCGTTCTCGTGGCCGTGCGTCGGGTTCCTCTGGGATTCAAATTGCAGGTGCGGGACACCGGCATCGGCATTGCCGAGGAGCATCTGGGGCAGGTGTTTGAAGAGTATTACCAGGTCGACAATCCGCAGCGGGATCGGAGCAAGGGCCTGGGACTCGGGTTGGCCATCGTGCGCCGGATTTCAGCGCTGCTGGATTTGAACCTTGCCTGCCGTTCCCGGCCCGGGAAGGGGACGGTCATGGAAATCCTGTTGCCGCTG
>Ga0255338_1005959_pt1 | contig 10749 bp, 8 predicted proteins | sample MeOH1_35cm_T4_19_FD_203715 | JGI IMG/M metagenome (GOLD analysis project Ga0255338, IMG submission 203715) | Sandy soil microbial communities from University of British Columbia, Vancouver, Canada - MeOH1_35cm_T4_195 | ecosystem: Engineered > Artificial ecosystem > Sand microcosm > Unclassified ... | reverse complement strand
TAGGCCCGGAACAGGCGCTCGATGCTGCCGTCGCGCAGCATGGCCTGGTGCAGCTCCTGCAAGCGGGTGCGCTCGGCCTCCTCGACGCCGCCGCTGGCCGCCAGCCAGACCTCGCCCGCCTCCAGTTCCATGCCGATCCGGAAGCGCGCGGGGTCGCGGCCGCTGCTGCGTATCTTGTCCAGATTGACAGCATCGCCGCCGTACAGGGCGTCCACATGGCCGCGCTCCAGCAGGCGCAGCATGTCCTCGACGCTGTTGGCCTGCACGACCTGCTTGTCGTTGAAATCCCGTTGCTGCAGCTGGGCCAGATTGGGGCTGGCGCGCAGCACCGTGATGCGCAGCTGCCGGGCCTGCTCCAGCTGCTTGATGCGCGGCCGCTCGGCCAGGGTGATGAAGACGAAATGCTGGACGTAGAGCTTGAGCAGCCATTGGTAGCGAGACTCGCGCTCCGGCGTGCGGGTCAGCGGCAGGATGGCCACGCGCGGCTGCTGGGCCGCCATCTGCATGGCCCGGGCCCAGGGGAAGAACTCGACCCGCACGGGCTGGCCGGCACGCTGCAGCAGCTCCTCGACCAGTTCCACCAGCACGCCGGGCTTCTGCGCCTGGTCCTCGATGGCGAAAGGCGGCAGATCGCCGCTGACCACGCGCAGCGGTGGCAGGGGCTGCTGCGACGCCCGGGCCACACCGGGGGGCAGCAGGCTCAGCAGGAGGTGACGGCGCGAGAGCATCATGGCCCATGCTCGCATGGGTCGGGCGCCGCTGGCAAGGCGGCCGCGGCGGCTTACAGGCCCAGCTGCCGCGAGGCCAGCTCTTTCATGATCTCCTCGGTGCCCCCGCCTATCATCATCACCTTCACCTCGCGGTAGATGCGCTCGGCCGCGGTGCCCTGCATGAAGCCCATGCCGCCGAGGATCTGCACCGCGGCGTCGGCGCAGAACTGCATGGTCTGCGTGGCGTGGTTCTTCAGCAGGCAGACCTGGGCCACCCACTCGGCGCCCTTGTCGCTGGTGTCGGCGCGCCGCGTCACCGCGTCCAGCCAGGCGCGGGTGGACTCGATGCGCATGCGCATGTCCATCAGCCTGTGGCGTATCACCTGGTGGTCCACTAGCAGCGAGCCGAAGGTCTTGCGCTGGCGCGCCCAGGCCAGGGCCTCGTCGTAGCAGGCCTCGCTGAAGCCCAGTGACAGCGCCGCCATCGAGAGCCGCTCACCGTTGAAGTTGGTGAGGATCATCTTGAAGCCCTGACCCTCCTGGCCCACCAGGTAGCGCGCCGGCACGCGCACGCCGTCGAAGCGCAGCTGTGCGGTGTCGGAGCAGTGCCAGCCCATCTTCTTGAGCGGGCTGCGCGACAGGCCCTTCGCGTCGCCCGGCACCATCAGCATCGAGATGCCCAGCGGGCTCTTGTCCTGCAGGTCGGTGCGCACCGCCACGGTCAGCCAGTCGGCGCGCACGCCCGAGGTGATGAAGATCTTCTCGCCGTCGACGACGTACTCGTCGCCCTCGTGCCGGGCCGTGGTCTTCAGCGCCGAGACATCGGTGCCGCCGCCGGGCTCGGAGATGGCCAGCGCGGCGATCTTCTCGCCCGCCAGCACGCCGGGCAGCACCTCGGCCTGCAGCTCGGGGCTGCCGTGGCGCAGCAGCGGCGGCATCGCGATGTTGTGGCTGAACAGGCTGGCCATCAGGCCGCCGCTGGCGCCATGGCGCGCCAGCGCGATGGCCATGGCGTTGCGCATGGCCCAGCTGCAGGGGCTGCCGCCATGGGCCTCGGGGTAGCCCATGCCCAGCCAGCCCAGCTCGGCCACCCGGCGATAGAGCTCGCGCGGGATCTCGCCCGCGGCCTCCCAGTCGGGCAGCCTGGGGGCGATCTCGGTCTTGGCGAAGCGGGTCGCGGCGTCGACGACCAGGGCGATGTCCTCGCGCTCGTCGGGGGTCGTGGCAGTGGGCATGTTCACGCTCTCGGGGGTCGGGGTGGCATGGGCGGACGGGCAGGCGGTCGCTCGCCTCAGTCCGCCGGCTGGCCTTCCTCGAAGCGCTCGCCCCGCTCGGCCATCTTCACCAGCAGGGCCGCGGGCGCGAAGCGCTCGCCGTGGCGCGCGGCCAGCTCCCTGGCGCGGGCGACGAAGGCGGGCAGGCCGACGCTGTTGATGAACTGCAGCGCGCCGCCCTGGAAGGGCGCGAAGCCCCAGCCGAAGATCGAACCGATGTTGGCGTCGGCGACCGAGCGCAGCACGCCTTCCTCCAGGCAGCGCGCGGCCTCGTTGGCCTGGGCGAACATCAGGCGGTCGATCAGCTCGCGCTGCGCCGGCTGCTCGGCCTGGACCGGGTAAAGCTCGGCCAGGCCCGGCCACAGGCTCTTCTCGCTGCCGCTGTAGTCGTAGAAGCCACGGCCGGCCTTCTTGCCGACGCGGTCCAGCTCGCAGACCCGGCGCAGCACGCGCTCGCCCGGATGTTCCTTGTAGGCGATGCCGGCGGCGGCCAGGTCCTTGCGGGTCTGGTCGGCCACATGCACGCCCAGCGACAGGCTGACCTCGTCCTGCAGCGCCAGCGGCGGCATCGGCATGCCGGCCTGCAGGCCGGCCACCTCGATGGAGCGCGGATGCACGCCTTCGGCCAGCATCGCGATGCCTTCCATCACATAGGTGGCGAACACGCGGCTGGTGTAGAAGCCGCGCGAGTCGTTGACGACGATGGGGGTCTTGGCGATCTGCAGCACATAGTCGAAGCCGCGGGCCAGGGTCTCGGGCGAGGTCTTGGCGCCGACGATGATTTCCACCAGCGGCATCTTGTCCACCGGCGAGAAGAAGTGCAGGCCGATGAAGTTCTCCGGCCGCGCACTGGCCTCGGCCAGGCCGGTGATGGGCAGCGTCGAGGTGTTGGAGGCGAATACCGCGCCGGCTGCCAGCTGGGCCTCGGCCTTCTTCGTCACATCGGCCTTGATGCCGCGGTCCTCGAACACCGCCTCGATCACCAGATCGCAGCCCTGGAGCAGCGCATAGTCGGTGGTGGGCGTGATCTGGGCCAGCAGCGCGTCGCGCTTCTCGGCCGTGCTGCGGCCCTTCTTGACCGCCTTGTCGAGGATGTCCTTCGAGTAGGCCTTGCCCTTCTCGGCGGCTTCCTGCGACATGTCGAGCAGCACCACCTGCATGCCGGCCTTGGCCGAGACATAGGCGATGCCGGCGCCCATCATGCCGGCGCCCAGGATGCCGAGCTTCCTGACCTCGCTCCTGGCCACGCCGGCCGGACGCGAGGCGCCCTTCTTGATGGCGTTCAGCTGGTACCAGAGGGTGCCGATCAGGTTCTTCGAGGCGGGGCTCTCGGCGCAGGCGGCGAAGTAGCGCGACTCGATCTCCAGGCCGCGGTCGATGTCGGTCAGGCCGCCCTCGAACACGCTGGACATGATGTGGGTCAGCGCCGGGTAGTTGCCCCAGCTCTTGGCCGCGGCGATCGAGGGCGCAATGGCCAGCATCTGCACCACGGCGGGCGAGCGCGAGTCGCCGCCGGGATAGCGGAACTTCGGTGCGTCCCAGGGCTGCACCGGCTTCCTGTTGGCGGCGATCCAGGCGCGCGCCTTGGCCATCGCCTCGTCGCGCGAGGGCGCCAGTTCGTTGACCAGGCCGCTGGACAGCGCCTGCGCGGCGCGCACCTCGGTGCCTTCCAGCATCCATTGCACGGCCTGTTGCATGCCCACCAGGCGCGGCAGGCGCTGCGTGCCGCCGCCGCCGGGCAGCAGGCCCAGCTTCACCTCGGGCAGGCCCAGCTTGGCCCGTCCGTCGTCAATGACGATGCGCCAGTGGCAGCCCATCGCGATCTCCAAGCCGCCGCCCAGGCACATGCCCTGAATCACCGCCACCACCGGTTTGCCGCATTTCTCCAGCCGGCGGATGAAGGCCTTGAAGCGCATCGACTCGTCGAAGGCCTCCTGCGCGCCGGAGAGGCGGCGCAGGCGGTCCACGTCGGCGCCGGCCAGGAAGTCCTTCTTGCCCGAGGTGAGGATCAGGCCGGCAATGCTGGCGTCTCCTTCCAGCAGATCGGCCAGACCGCCCAGCGGAATGGCCAGATCGTCGCCCAGCACATTCATCGAGTGACCGGGCAGGTCCATCGTCGCGACGACGATGCCGTCGGCACCCCGTTCGATCTTCAATGCATTGCTGCTGCTCATGTCTGTTCTCCTTGCTGAACCAGCGCCATGTTCTTGGCAGTGGCTCGTTCCTATCGAGTGGAGCCCGAGGATCCGGCGTTGCCGGGCCTACGGGCTCGCCCCCTGAGGGGGCGCGCGAAGCGCGTAGGGGGCGGGTCGTCAGACCCGTTCGATAACAGTGGCGATGCCCATGCCGGCGCCCACGCAGAGGGTGGCGCAGCCGGTGGACAGATTGCGGCGCTCCAGCTCGTCGAGCAGGGTGCCGAGGATGATGCAGCCGGTGGCGCCCAGCGGGTGGCCCATCGCGATGGCACCGCCGTTGACGTTGACGCGCTCCATATCCACCCCGAGGTCGCGCGCCGTCTTCATCGGCACGGTGGCGAAGGCCTCGTTGATCTCCCAGAGGTCGATGTCCTGGGCCGCCATGCCGGCCTGCTTGAGCGCCTTCTGGCAGGCCGGCGTCGGGCCGGTCAGCATGATGGTGGGTTCGGAGCCGATCACCGCGGCGGCGCGGATGCGTGCGCGCGGCTTCAGCCCGGCCGCGTCGCCGCCGGCCCTGGAGCCGACTAGCATCAGCGCGGCGCCGTCGACGATGCCCGAGGAGTTGCCGGCATGGTGCACATGGTTGATGCGCTCCACGGTGGTGTACTTGCGCAGCGCGGTGGCGTCGAAGCCCATCTGGCCCATCATCAGGAAGCTGGGCTCCAGCTTGGCCAGCGATTCCAGCGTGGTGGCGGGGCGTATGGTCTCGTCCTGGTCCAGCAGCAGCAGGCCGGCGATGTCGTGCACCGGCACGATGGAGTTCTTGAAGTGGCCGGCCGCACGGGCCGCGGCGGCGCGCTGGTGCGAGCGCACGGCGAAGGCGTCCACGTCGGCGCGGCTGTAGCCTTCCAGCGTGGCGATCAGGTCGGCGCTGACGCCTTGCGGGATGAAGGCCAGCGCCTGGTTGACGCGCGGGTCCATGGCCCAGGCGCCGCCGTCGCTGCCCATGGGCCAGCGGCTCATAGCTTCGACGCCGCCGGCGACCACCAGCCGCTCGAAGCCGCTGGCCACCTTGGCGGCGGCGAGGTTGATCGATTCCAGGCCCGAGGCGCAGAAGCGCGACTGCGTCACGCCGGCCACGTTCTGCGCCCAGCCGGCGTCCAGCACCGCGGTGCGCGCGATGTCGGCGCCTTGCTCGCCGACCGGCGTCACGCAGCCGATGACCAGGTCATCGACCAGGGCGGTGTCGAGCTGCTGGCGCTGCTGCAGGGCTTGCAGCAGGCCGCGCAGCAGCCACACGGGGCTGGCCTGGTGCAGGCGGCCGTCCTTCTTGCCCTTGCCACGCGGCGTGCGCACGTGGTCGTAGAGATAGGCGTCGAATGTCATGCGTGTCTCCTTGTCGCTGGCTGGGTGTCGGGCTTACATGAAGCGCGAGGCCAGCTCCTTCATGATCTCGTTGGTGCCGCCGTAGATGCGCTGCACGCGGGCGTCGGCGTACAGCTCGGCGATCGGGTACTCCATCATGTAGCCGTAGCCGCCGAAAAGCTGCAGGCATTCGTCGACCACCTTGCACTGCAGGTCGCTGACCCAGGCCTTGGCCAGGGCGGCGCGCGCGGCGTCGAGTTCGCCCTTCAGGTGGGCCACCATGCAGGCGTCGACGAAGGCGCGTGCGGCCAGCAGCTGGCTCTGCACCTCGGCCAGCTTGAAGCGGGTGTTCTGGAAGCTCCACACCGGCTTGCCGAAGGCCTGGCGCTCCTTGGTGTAGGCGATCGTGTCTTCCAGCGCGCGCTCCATCGCGCCGACGCCGGTGACGGCGATGATCAGGCGCTCCTGCGGCAGCTCCTGCATCAGCTGGAAGAAGCCCTGGCCTTCGCCTTCGCCGGGCTGGGCCTTCGGGCCGCCCAGCAGGTTGGCGATCGGCACGCGTACCTCGTCGAAGAACAGCTCCGAGGTGTCCTGCGCCTTCATGCCGATCTTGTCGAGATTGCGGCCGCGGCGGTAGCCCGGCACCAGGCTGCCGTCCTCGTTCTCCACCTCGACGACCAGCAGCGAGATGCCCTTCGCGCCAGCGGTGCGATCCACATGCCCGCCTTCGTCCACGGCGGTCTTGCAGACCACCACCACGAGATTGGCGTTCTGGCCGTTGGTGATGAACACCTTCTGGCCCGAGAGCACATAGTGGTCACCCTCGCGCTTGGCTACCGTGCGCACGTTCTGCAGATCGCTGCCGGTGCCGGGCTCGGTCATCGCGATGGCGCCGACCAGCTCGCCGCTGGCCATCCTGGGCAGCCAGCGTTGTTTCTGTTCTTCGTTGCCGTAGTGCAGGATGTAGGGGGCGACGATGGCCGAATGCAGGCCGCCGCCGAAGCCGCCGATCGCGGCCTTGGCCTGCTCCAGCAGGATGATGGCGTCATGGCCGAAGTCGCCGCCGCCGCCGCCATAGGCCTCGGGCATGCTGGCGCACAGCAGGCCGTTGGCGCCGGCCTCGCGCCAGGTGTCGCGGCCCATCATGCCGGCCTCGCGCCATTCGGCGCAGCGCGGCGCCCAGCGCTCCTTGAAGAAGCGGGCCACCGAGTCCTGCAGCATGCGGTGCTCGTCGGTGATCCAGGGGGAGGGGAACAGCGGCAAAGACATGGGGTTCACTTCTCCTGCGCCGCAGCGAGCTGCTGGCGCACGGCTTCGTTGATGACGCGCAGCTCGGCCAGGGTGGCCTCGATATGCGCTTTCTTCTGCTCCAGCTCGGCAATCGCGGCGTCGGTGCGTTCCAGCGTGTACTGCAGCTGCTTGCTGCGGCCCTCGCCATGGGTGCCGTAGAGGTCCAGGTACTGCTTGATTTCGTCCAGGCTGGATCCGATCGCCTTGGCGCGCAGGATCAGCTTGAGGCGGGTGCGATCGCGCTGGGTGTAGACGCGTGCGCCGTTGACGCGGCGCGGCTCGATCAGGCCCTTGTCCTCATAGAAGCGGATCGCGCGGGGCGACAGGCCGAACTCCTCGCAGAGCTGGGTGATCCCATACAGCTGCTCCTGCGGCGCGCTGGCGCTGGAAGCCAGCATCTCCAGCGCCGCCGCCTTGCGCTTGCGGTCCAGTCCTGCGCTCATCGGCTCAGACCACGCGCGAGAGCTTCATCGCGACGCTCATGTCGCCCGAGACCTTGAACTTGCCCATCATGAAGCCGTTCATCGGGTTGAGCTCGCCGGAGATCAGCGCCGCCAGGTTCTCGCGGCTGATGGCGACGGTGCAGTCGGCCTCGCGGTTCTCGTTGCTCACGGTGTTGGGTGAGGCCTTGGCGTCGATCACGGCCACGCCGTCGTCACCGCAATCGAACTTCAGCACGGCGCCCAGGCCGCTGTCGTCGCCGACCTTGGCGCGCAGGGCTTCGGTGATGGCTTGCATGTCCATGTGGATCATCCTTTCGAGGTTGGGGGAAGCGGAAATGGCCTGCATGCTACGAGCAAAGGTCAACGCCCGGGCCATGGTATTTACCTATATGAAAGTAAGGTGACGTTAACGGAAGCTCTCGCCCATCAGCGTAATGCCATGCAGCATGCGCAATCGATCGAATCGATGGATGGAGACAAGCAGATGGACGTGACGACGATGACGACGTCGGCGCATTACCGCAGCGTGTTCAGGCCTGACCTGTTCGCTGGGCAGCGCATCTGGGTGACGGGGGGCGGCTCGGGCATCGGCCGCTGCGTGGCGCACGAGCTGGCCTCGCTGGGCGCCGAGCTGCTGATCTCGGGCCGCAGCGCCGACAAGCTCGAGCGCGTGGCCGCCGAGATCGCCGAGGACGGCGGCCGCTGCCAGTGGCGCGCCTTCGACATCCGCGACGAGGAAGCGGTGAAGAGCCATGTCGCCGCGGTGCTGGCCGAGATCGGCCCGGTGCACGGCCTGGTCAACAACGCCGGCGGCCAGTTCCCGGCGCCGCTGATGATGATCTCCAAGCGCGGCTTCGAGGCGGTGGTGGCCAACAACCTGACCGGCGGCTTCCTGATGATGCGCGAGCTGTTCACGCAGTGCCTGCAGAAGCAGGGCGGCGGCGCCATCGTCAACATGACCGCCGACTTCCGCAACGGCATGCCCGGCATGGCGCACAGCGGCGCCGCGCGCGCCGGCATGAGCAATCTGACGATGAGCGCCGCCTTCGAGTGGGCGCACGCCGGCGTGCGCGTCAACGCGGTGGCGCCCGGCTGGGTGGCCTCCAGCGGCATGGACAGCTATGGGCCCGCGATCCAGCCGCTGATCAAGCAGCTCAAGAACCATGTGCCGCTGCGCCGCCTGGCCAGCGAGGCCGAGATCAGCGCGGCCATCGTCTTCCTGCTCTCGCCGGCGGGGGCCTTCATCAGCGGCGTGACGCTGCAGATCGACGGCGCCGCCTCGCTGGGCAGCCCGCTCTTTCCCCAGCCCACCGAGGGGGGCAATGCCGCCTTCGAGGGCTTTCATCGCGCCATGACGCCGGAGGTGCTGAAGTGACGGTGCTGAGTACCCGCCTGAACCCGCGCTCGCCCGCTTTTGCCGCCAATGTGGCGGCCATGCAGGCCAGGCTCGACGAGGTCCGCGCGCTGGAGGCCAAGGTGGTGGCCGAGTCCGAATCCAAGCGCGACAAGTTCGAAAAGCGCGGCCAGCTGCTGCCGCGCGAGCGCGTCGCCCGCCTGATCGACCGCGGTTCCAGCTTCCTGGAGCTGTCCACGCTGGCAGGCCTCGGCATGCACGACGACGACGGCAGGAAGTCCGTGCTCGGCGGCGGTTCCATCATCGGCATCGGCCAGGTGGCGGGCAAGCGCGTGCTGATCTCGGCCAACGACAGCGCCATCAAGGGCGGCACCGTCGCGCCCATGGGCCTGAGGAAGGCCCTGCGCGCGCACCAGATCGCGATGGAGAACCGCCTGCCGCTGATCTACCTGGTGGAGAGCGGTGGTGCCAACCTGATGTACCAGAGCGAGATGTTCGTCGAGGGCGGGCGCAGCTTCGCCAACCAGGCGCGGCTCTCGGCCATGGGCATTCCGCAGATCGCCGTGGTGCACGGCTCGTCCACCGCCGGCGGCGCCTACCTGCCGGGCCTGTCGGACTATGTGCTGCTGGTCAAGGAGCGCTCTAGCATCTACCTGGCCGGCCCGCCGCTGGTGAAGGCCGCGATCGGCGAGGACGTCACGGACGAGGAGCTGGGTGGCGTCGATACCCATGCCCGCATCACCGGCCTGGGCGAGTATGTCTGCGAGGACGATGCCCATGCGCTGGCCACCACGCGCGAGCTGATGGCGCTGCTGCCCTGGGACGCCGTGCCCGAGCGCGCCGCGCCGGCCGAGCCGCTGTTCTCGGCCGAGGAGCTGCTGGGCGTGGTGCCGGCCGACGAGCGCGAGCCCTACGACGTGCGCGAGGTGATCGCGCGCCTGGTCGACGGCTCGGAGTTCCTGGAGTTCAAGGCCGCCTATGCGCCGGACACCGTCTGCGGCCATGCCCGCATCGCCGGCCATGCGGTCGGTCTGATCGGCAACAACGGCCCGATCCAGCCCCAGGGTTCGACCAAGGCCGCGCAGTTCATGCAGCTGTGCGACCAGGCCGGCGTGCCGCTCGTGTTCCTGCAGAACACCACCGGCTATATGGTCGGCCGCGAGGCCGAGCGCGGCGGCGCGATCAAGCATGGCGCCAAGATGATCCAGGCAGTGGCCAATGTTCGCTGCCCGAAGTTCACCGTCGTGCTGGGTGGCTCTTTCGGCGCCGGCAACTACGGCATGTGCGGCCGTGGCTTCGACCCGCGCTTCATCTTCAGCTGGCCCAGCGCGCGCACCGCGGTGATGGGCGGCGCCCAGGCGGCCAAGGTGATGGACATCGTCAACCGCGCCAAGCTGGAGCGCATGGGCATGCCCGTCAACGACGAGGCCCTGAGCGCGATGAGCGATCAGCTGCGCCAGCGCATCGACCGCGAATCCAGCGTGCTCTTCGGCACCGCGCGGCTGTGGGACGACGGCGTCATCGACCCGCGCGACACCCGCCGCGTGCTGGCGCTGTGCCTGGCGCTGGCCGCCGAAGGCGCGGCGCGCGAGCTGCACCCCAATGCCTTCGGCGTGGCGCGCCTATAGCCCGCGCCGCGAACCCCGGCCCCACGAGACAAGATCAGGAGACCTGCACCATGAAATGGACCACCGAGCACCAGGCGCTGTACGACACCGTCGCCCGCTTCGTCGAGAAGGAGTTGAACCCCTATGTGGCCGAGTGGGAGAAGGCCGAGCAGTTTCCCGCCCACGAGGTGTTCAAGAAGCTCGGCGATCTGGGCCTCTTGGGCCTGAAGTACCCCGAGGAGTTCGGCGGCAGCGGCCTGGACTTCAGCTACTCGATGGTGATGGCCGAGGCCCTGGGCACCTGCCGCGTGGCCGGCGTGCCGATGGCCATCGGCGTGCAGACGGACATGTGCACGCCGGCGCTGGCGCGCTTCGGCAGCGATGAGCTCAAGCGCGAGTTCCTCGCGCCCTCGATCGCCGGCGAGTTTGTGGGCTGCATCGGCGTCTCCGAGCCCGGCGGCGGCTCCGACGTCGCGGCGCTGAAGACCACCGCGAAGAAGGACGGCGGCGACTACGTGATCAACGGCACCAAGATGTGGATCACCAACGGCATGCAGGCCGACTGGTGCTG